>ERZ1370068.7364-contig-6285_pt1 | contig 54291 bp, 66 predicted proteins | sample MGYA00561227_ERZ1370068 | MGnify/ENA primary metagenome ERZ1370068 (study PRJEB38410, sample SAMEA6850437) | metagenome | study: Metagenomic assessment of the ecological functions of the soil: analysis of the soil microbiota associated with the... | reverse complement strand
GTAATGCCGTTCAGTTACGTATTGCTCCGGAAGCGCGACTTCGACAACTTCCGGGCCCCGCCTCGCTTCCAACCTGGGCCGCGCCGGATGAACGGCCTGGGCGCAGCCTCCGGCGGCTGGGGGATCTACCCGACCGCATCACGCTCGAGAACGCCTCCCTGGAGAAGGGCACGCGACGGGCGCGCCCTGCCCATCAGGGTCGAAGTGCAGCGCGGGCAAGCGCGTGTTCTTCCTGCGATCCCTCGACCGGCCGCTTCCCGCCCTTCGCGCCGTCCCTGGCCGATCCCGCTTCACCAGGCTTCGTCCTGCCCGGCGCGGGCGCGTCAGGCATCAGCATCATCGACAACGGCATGCAGACGCCCGAGGTCCAGCGGTGGAACCTCGGGAGCCGAGGGTGCGCCTCGCGCGCAGGCGCTCTACGCTGCCGCGCCCGGACGACCTCTACGACGCGCGGCGCGCACTTCATCATCGGCCGCCCGCGTCGGCACCGTCGACAATCCCGTCGTGGGCGGGCCCGACCGCGTCGTGACGAACCTGGAGTCGAGCGTAGGCACCCGCTACAAGGGGCTTCCTGACGTCGCTCGAGAAGCGCCGGCGCGCCGCCATCGCATCCTCGCCGCGTACACCCTGGCTCAAGGCCGGCACAAGCTACGCCAACGACGACCAGTAGTCCCGTTCTCGAGCGGGTCCGCATCACGATCCCAACGACCTGCAGCGCGAGTTCGGGCCCGAGCCCAGCTGACCGCCGCCACCGCGTTCACGCTGCGCCGGCGACGTTCAGGCTGCCCGCCGGCTTCCGTCGGCGCCCCTGGTCACAGCTCGTCGACCGGCGTGCCGATGAACATCCTGATGCCGGCAGCGGCCAGCGCCGCGTGCCCGCGCTCTCGCGCAACGCGGGCGGGCGCAGGTTCCCGACCGGCGCCGAGCTCAACGCGCGTATCCTCGCGTGGCTGAACGCGTCAGCGGGGGCATCGGCGGCGTGCCCCCTTCCGCTGGTCGGCCGACGACGCCCGCCTCAGCGACGGCTTCAGCTCGCTCGACCTGCGCGTCGTCGAGGCGTTCGGGCTCCGGCCAGGGCCGCGCGCTAGGCAGCGTCGCCGAGGTCTTCAAGCCCTGTTCGAGCGCCGGCGAACGTCCTCGGCGTGTCCACCCGCAGCGCTACTCGAGCTACGCGAACGTCCTCGCCCGCGACTCGACGACCCGGCGTCGCCGGGCTGCCTCACCTCCTCGTCGCTTCGGGCAGGCCGGTCACCACCGCGCGGGCGGCGTCTTCGGCACCGGCCCGCCCGCGTGCCTTCCAGCTCGGGCTCCGGTTCCAGTTCTGAGCGGACGGACGGCCCCGCCCGATCCCCTCGGCCTCGTGCCCGCGGCCTGCCTCTCATCGTGGGAGCGGTCGTCGGCATCCGGGATCTTCCTCACGCCCGGCCGGACACTGGCGCGTCGGCTCTGGGCGCTTCCGGCCTGACGTACGCCGTATGTGGCTGCTCGCGAGCGGCATGGCCCTCGCGCGGGACTGTGCTACGGCGACTGGCCGCGCTGCTTCCCGGAGGCGGGCGGCGCGCCGTACGTACTTACCTGCGCGCAGAAGCCTGGGGCGAGGAGGCGCCGCCTTCCTCTACGGCTGGGAAGTGCCTGCTCGTGATGGACCCCGGACTCACCGGCCGCCCTTACCCGGCCGGCCTCGCCGAAGCACGTCGCTGCCTCCAATCCCTGGACGCCGCCGGGCCAGTTCGGCCCGCAGGGCGTCGCGGCCATCCTGCTGGTCCTGATCGCCGCGCTCCACCGGTGCCGGCCCTACGGCGCGCACGGCGCGGCGGGCGCGCCGCGCAGTGCGCTGATCACGGCCCGCAACCTCGCCCCTGCTGGCCGCGATCGTGGTCCCTAGGTTCACGCCCGGACGGACGTGGCCTGCCGCGCGCGTCGCTCCACGTCGCTCGCGCGCGGCGACCGGGCGCGCCGCCGCTCCTGGCCGCCCTCGCCGGCGAGGTTCGTTGGCCGCCTTCTTCTCGTTCGGAGGATGGTGGGGGAGGCCGCGCGCGTGAAAAGCGGGGGAGTGCCGCGATCCGCAGCGCACACGCTCACCGCGCGCGTTCGTGGCGGCATCAGTGATCGTCACCGTGACCTACGTCCTGTCGAGCATGGCCTTCATCGGCGTGATGCCCCCGGGCCCGGCAGGGGAGCGCGGACGTTCGCCGCGCGCCTGGGCGAGGCGCCTGTTCGGCGCGGCCGGAGGCGCGCTGCTCGCACTCGGCGTCGTCGATCTCCGTGCGCGGAGCCTCACGGCGGTGATGCTGGCCTCGCCCGGTGCTACGTCGCGCTCGGACCGCGACGGGCTGTTTCCCGCCCGGCTGGCGCGGCTCCACCCGCGGCTGCGCACTCCGGTCGCGGCGATCGCACTCCAGGTCCCCTCGCCGTCGCCTGCTGGTCCTGGTCGGGACGCTCTCCGACATCGTCGCGTACTTCGTGTTCGTGACCGTTGCGTTCATCGCGGCCAGCGTGGCCGGCCTCTACCGATTGCCGCCGCCCGACACTGGCGTCGCACGCCGCTGCGGCGCGTGATGCCCGCGATCTTCGTCGCCCTGTGCGCCCTGCTGCTGCTGATGCCGATGGCCTGCTGGCCGGGCAGGCGCTCCCGGGCCTGGCGGTGGTCGCGGCCGGCGTTCCGGTCTACGGGTGGCTGCGCGTGTGCCGTGGATGCACCCTGGGCCGCCCAGCGCGGCCAGCCGGGCCGGCAGGCCGGCGTGAACGCCGTGCGCGCGATGCCCGCCGCGCGCTGGCGGTACGAGGTCCGGATCGGCCGGGGTCCAGGTCGCGAGCCCGTCCACGTAGCGGTTGAACATGCAGAACGCGGCCAGCGATCAGGACGGTGCCGTGGATCTCCAGGTCGGTGGCGCCCTCCGCCTGTGCGTGCGCGCGCGACGTGCCCTCGCGGACGCTCGACGTCCGCCCAGCGCGACCAGCCCGCGATCGCCAGCAGCGCCTTCAGCTCGGGCGAGCACGTCTGGAGCGGCTCCGGATCCTGCGCGTGGCCATCACGCAACGCGACCTCCTCGTCGGCCAACAGGTAGTGCGCCGCGATCATCGCGGCGTGCGCTGGTCGCGCAGTGGGCGACGCACCCCGTTGCGCACTGGGGACATGGGCCGCGATCATCCGCGCTCCGCGAAGGGACAGCGTGCTGCCTCGCCGCGCAGCAGCACCTCGGCCAGCTCGCTTCAGCGGGCGAGCCGTCCTCCGGCCGGGAACGCCATCGGTCCTGCGGATGCCCGGCAGTCCTTCCGGCAGCGTGATGTGGGCCATGGCTCTCCTCGCTCGCTGGAGCACCAGGATCCTACCCCGTCTGACCACGACGCTCGACGGGCCCGCGGGACGAGCCGGTTGATGCGGGACCTGAAGCCCTGGGCCGCATGGCCGCGATGCTCTTCGGGTACTGCGCTGGCCGGGCGGGGTCGGATCCGCCGCGATGCCGCCGCCGGGAGCGGCGCGGGGACCTCTGGTTCGACGAGCCGCCGCCGCGCCACCGCGAAGCGCCCCTGCACTCCGATGAGACCTGCTGCGCCGCCGCCCGCCCGTCTACGCGTTCGGCTACCGCACGCCGCCGGAGTCCGGGAACGCGATCAACGGCGTCGGGCAGGCGCACCAAGACCCGGGCGCGCGGCAGGTCTTCCACAGCAGCGGCGGCGAGCCCCTGGCCTGGAAGGCGCTCGACGACTTCTTCAGCCTCATCAACCCCTGGCCGGTGGTGCGCTACGTGCTCGTCAACACCTGGCAGCTCCGCCGGTCCGACGGCCCGGTGGACGCGCGCGCAGCGTCGCGAGGTGGCCGATCCCGCGGCGATGGCCGCGCGAGGTCAAGGCGCTCGCGCGTCCGCCTGGGCGCCGACGTCGGCGGCATCGCGGAGGTCGGCGAGGACGCGCCTCATGAGGGCCGCGAGCCCGGCCTGCGCTACCGCGATCGTGCCTCGGGCCTCTCGATGGACCGCGGCGAGATGGCGCATCCGCGCCCCAATCCTGGCGCGCGCCGCGGAGGTGATGCGCTGCCTACCGGCGCCTGGCGCGCGTGGCGCGTGCGCCTGGCGAGGCAGATCCGCGGCCGGGGCTGGCCGGCGCGGGCGTACGGCAACCCGAACAGCACCGACATCCTGCTGATCCCGCTGGCGGTGCGCGCGGGGCTGGGCGAGCTGGGCAAGCACGGCTCGATGATCGGCGTCGCAGCACGGCTCGAACTTCCGCCTGGCCGCGGTGCTCACCGACCTGCCGCTGGCGCTGGACGCGCCGGTGGACCTCGGGGTGCGACGACGTCTGCGCCGTGTGCCAGCCGCTGCGTGCGACGACTGCCCTGCCGCGGGCGATCTACGAGGAGAAGCAGCTCGTGCGCGGCGAGCGGAAGTGGTACGTCGACTTCGACAAGTGCATCCCCTACTTCGTCAAGACCTGCGGGTGCGCGATCTGCATCGAGGTCTGTCCCCGGAGCGAAACCGGCCGCTCGCACGCGCTGTCGGAGCGGGTCCTCGCCCTCCGCGGCGCTCGCCCGCGCTTGACCAGGAGGGGTGAGGGGCGACCGTTGCTTGCCCAGTGGCAGGACCCCGCGGCCGCCACCGGGTCCGAAGGCGGGCGGAAGTGACTGCCAGGACTGGACTTCCTTCCAGGGACGCCCCGGCACGCAGGATGCATTGTGATGGCCGTGGACGGCCGGCCGCATCGGTCCGGCCGCCGCATCACGAGGGAGATGAAGTAAGTGAAGATAACTCTCCGCACCCCTGGCCGCACTCGCCCGTCTCCGCGCTCATGGTCTCTCCGGCCCCTGGCGCAGGAACGACCCCGACGACCACCACACAACACCTCTTCTCCAGCACCACGCTTCGTCGCATCACGCCGCCCTGCGGCGGCGCTGATCGACATCAACAGCGCACGACCCAGAGGCCGAAGCTGGCCGCCCTCCGCGCGTCGGCGGCGCCTTACGCGAAGAAGATCGTGGAGGCCGTCCAGCCACAAGCAGAAGGACGAGCTCGTGCAGCGCAAGATCAGTCCCCGTCCGCCACCTACAAGAAGTTCAGCAGCAAGGTGACCGCGAAGCAGGCTCCAGCTGTCCCGTCGCTCCCGACGCGTCGCCCCGGGCCGGGGCGGCCTCATCCGCCTCGGCCCCTCTCGTCGCCGGTCTTTCAAGAACCGAACCGACCATGATGGAGACGCTCCTCTCTCAAGTTTACGGCTACGCCCTCGTGTTCCTCGGACGTGGACCGTGGAGGGCCTGAGGCGGTGCTTTGCTGGCCGCGGCCCTCCCCTGGCCCAGCGCGGAGCCTTCTTCCATCTGCCGGCCCTGATCGCGGTGGCGCTCGCCGACAACACGCTGAAGCCGACCAGGTCTACTACCAGCTCGCTCGACGCCGCGGCCGTGCGTGGCTCGATCGCCGCTTCGGGAAGAGCCCGCGCTACCGGCGTCTCGTCGAGCTCGCTCGGCGGCGCGGCGGCTGGCTGCTGGTGCGCCAGCCGCTACGCGTACGGGCTGCGCATCGCGATCCCCGCGGCCTGCGGCGCCGCTCGGCATGCGCACGCTCGTGAGGTTCACCGTCGCTCGATCTGCTGGCCGGCCTGCTCTGGGCCGCTGCCCATGGCCGCGCCTGGCTACGCCGCTGGCGGCGCGCTTCGGATCCGCTGCTCGGCGGGCGTGCGGCGCTACGAGGTCGGCCGTCGCGCTCGGCCTGGTCGCCACGCTGGCAGCCGGCTCCTACGTCATCCGCCGCGATCGTGAGATCGCGCGGCGACCTGCGCTGGGCGCGACCTGCACGCCGGTCGCGCCGTGTCCGTGGTCGGCTCGTCCGGCGTGCTGAACCTGCTGTCGGCCATCTGTGCCGCGCGCCAGCCGCATCCTGGTGCGCGAGCTCGGCCGCTGGCTCCCGCTCGAGGTGACCGCAGCGCAGCCGCGCCGTGATGCTGCTCGCCGGGCCTGGCGCTGCTCCAGGTCACGCGCAACCTCGGCCGGCGCAAGGCGCTCGCCTGGTGGGTCGCGATCGGCGGCGCTGCTCGGTCTCGCTCGTGTCTCGCACCTGGGGCGCGCCTTCGACCTCCACCACGCGCTGGTAGACCGCGCTGCTCCTCGCGTACCTCTTCGCCTTCCGCCGGCGCTTCACCGCGCGCAGCGACCGCTACTCGCTGGTGCAGGCGCGCTCATGATGGCTCCGGTGCTGGCGCCGGACGGTCTGGGTGTTCGGCGCGCGTCGGCCTCGGACGAGCTGGCCACGCCAGTACTCGTGGGAGGCGGGCAACACGCCGGTCCGTCGAGGCGGCTGCGCTCCGGCCTCCTGATCGTCGAGCCCCGCGTCGATCCGCTCACCGCGCACGCCGCGCGCTTCCTGGGAGCGCTGCAGATCGCGGGCTGGGCGGCTCGGCTGCTACCTGCTGGTGCTGGTGCTGCGGCCGGTGGTGCTGCGCCGTCTGGCAGGCGGCGCCCCGCGGAGTCGCTGCGAGCGCGCCGTCCGCGACCACGGCCAGCCACTCGCTCGTCGCCGTCGCCGCGCAGGACGAGCAAGCACCACCTGATGCGTCGCCGGCGGCCGCGGGCTCGTGGCCTACGCCGTGCGCGGTCGGTCGCGTTCGCCGCCGGCGATCCGCTCTGCGCGGAGGCCGACCTCGAGGCGGCGCGCGCGGGAGTGGGTCGCGCACTGCACGGCGGAACGGCTGGACGCCGTGCGTCGTACGAGGCCGCCGAGGAGGCGGCTGCCGGTCCACCGGGGCCTCGGCCGCTCGGGCTCAAGACGGCCGAGGAAGCGATCGTGGACCTCGGCTCGCTTCAGCCTGGCGGGCGGACAGCGGTCGGCGCTGCGATCGATGGTCCACAAGGTCGAGCGCCATGGGCCTCGGTGGTGCGCCGCTACGAACGCGCCGGTGGCGCGCCGAGCCCGCGTGGGACGCGCAGCTCGAGGAGATCTCGGCCGAGAATGGCTGGCGGACAAGCGGCTGGGCGAGATGGGGTTCAGCCTGGGCCGCTTCTCGCTGGAGGTCGCTCGACCGCGCGTGCGTGTTCGTGTGCCTCGAAGGGTCAGCGCGTGCTGGCCGTTCACGTCGTGGCACCCGTATCGCCACGGGCGCGCGGCGCTGCTCGACCTGATGCGGCGGCGAGCCGACGCGCCGTCCGGCACCATGGACTTCCTGATCATCGCGGCGCGCTCGAGGCGCTGCGCGCGGCCGGGCCTCGAGGAGGCCAGCCTGGCGAACGCTCCGCTTCGCCAACGTGGAGCGGGTCCGCAGAGCGCCGTCGTCGAAGGGGCTGGCGCTGCGGCGCGAGCACGTCGAGCGCCTTCTACGGCTAGCCAGAGCCTGCTTCCGCTTCAAGAAGAAGTTCGCCCCGCGCTGGGAGGGTCGCTATCTCGTGTACCCGCATCGCGTCGCGCTGCCGCGCGTCGCGTATGCGCTCCTGGCAGCGTGCACGCGGCGGGAGGACTGCGGCGGCTGGTGCTGGGCTCGGTGACGAAGACCAGGCCGATCATCGAAGCGCTGGCGTCGGCGCTGGTGGCCTTCGTGGCCGCGCTGGCCTTCGAGCGCGGGCTGATCCGCCTGCTGGGACTGAACCTGGCGGAGCTGGAGTGGATCAGCGACGTCGTGCTCGCGATCGCCGTTCGGCGCCGCCACGTTCCTCTGGCTGCACCTGCGTCTCGCGCGCACGGCGCTCACGCGCCTGGAGCGTGCGCAGGTGGCGCTGGAGACGGAGCTGGAGGTCGCGGCGCGCATCCAGCGCAGCCTTCCCGCCGCCGGCGCCCCCTGCGCGCGACGGCTGGCGGTTCGCCGCGCAGCTCCAGCAGGCCGGGCACATCGGCGGCGACTTCTACGACTTCGTCGACCGCGGCGAGTCGCTGCTGGTGCTGCTGGCCGACGTCTCGAGGCAAGGGCATCCCGGCGGCGCTCATCATGGAATCGTGGCGCACGCTGTTCCGCCTGATCGCGCGCGAGACCGGATCGGCCGGAGGAGCTCGTGGGCCGGCTCGGACGCGCGCTGTACGCGAGCATGGCGGGACGCCCTACGTCACCTGCTTCCTGGCGCGCGTGGACTTCACGACCACGCTCGCTGGCCTGGGTCAACGCGGGGCACCCGGCGGCCCTGGTCGTGAACGGCCAGGAGCACCAGGAGCCTCGCGTCCACCGGGCCGCCCGCCGGCCTGCTGCCTGGCGCCTGCTACGAGCCGCAGTCGCTGCGGCTGGCGCCGGGCGACGCGCTGGTGCTGATGACCGACGGCGTGACCGAGGCCATCGAGGCCGACGGGCGCGTGGAGGAGCGGCTTGCGTGGGCGGTCGCGCAGCGCCGTCCCAGGGGCCGCAGGCCGTGTGCGAGCGCGTAATGCGCCTGGCCGCGAAGGGGCGCGGACCCGAGGGCGCCACCAACTGGCAGGACGACCGCACGGTCGTGACGATCACGCTCGACGCTTCGGCCGCGGTCACGCGCGACGCCGTGGCCGAGCACGCCTCAGCGTGACTCGTCGTCGCCCAGGTCGATCGCGAACCGCTCGGCCATGCGGTACAGGGTGCGCCGGTCGATGCCCAGCACCTCCGCCGCGCGGCTGCGGTTGCCCTTGACCGCCGCCAGCACGTGGCGCAGGTAGCGCTTCTCCATCTCCTCCAGGCTGGGCAGTCCGGCGAACAGCGGCTCCTCGAGCGCCGCCGTGCGCTCGCGGAACGCGGGCGGCAGGTCGGCCACGTCGATGGCGCCGCCGCGCGCCTCCACCGCCACGCGCTCGATCGTGTTCTCCAGTCTCGCGCACGTTGCCCGGCCAGTCGTGGCGGCACAGCGCGCCCAGCGCCGCCGGCGTGAGCGAGCACTGGCCGCGCGCCCGCGCGCGGCCAGGCTGGCCAGGAAGTGCGCGGCCAGCAGCGGGATGTCCTCGCGCCGCTCGCGCAGCGGCGGGCACGCGGATCAGCGAACGACGTGCAGGCGGTAGAAGAGGTCCTGGCGGAACGTGCCCTCGCGGCCTCGCGCGCTCGAGGTCGCGGTTGGTGGCGGCGATCACGCGCACGTCCACGCTGGTGGCCGGCGACGCCCACCGGGCGCACGTCGCCCAGCTCGAGCGCGCGCAGGAGCCGCACCTGCAGCGGCGGCGACATCTCGCCGATCTCGTCGAGGAAGATGCGTGCCGCCGTCGCGCCTCCTCGAACAGGCCCTGCTTGTCCGCGACCGCGCCGGTGAAGGCGCCGCGCACGTGGCCGAACAGCTCGGACTCGAGCAGCCTCTCGGGCAGCGCGCCGCAGTTGACCGGCACGAACGCGCCGCGCGCGCGCGGGCCGTGGCGGTGGATGGCGCGCGCGACCAGCTCCTTGCCGGTGCCGGTCTCTCCGGTCACGAGCACCGGCGCGTCCGACGCGCACGCGAGCGCGATCTGCTTGTAGACCGCGAGCATGCCGCCGCTGCGCCCCACCAGCCCCGCCAGCGCCGCCCGGCCCGCGGGGAAGGGCGCCTCCGCGGCTCGCCCGCGCGCGCAGCGCGGCGGCCGAGCGCGCGCTCCACCACCTCGCGCACCTGGCCGATGTCGACCGGCTTGCTGACGGTAGTCGAACGCGCCCGCCTCGACCGCCTCCAGCGCGGTCTCCAGGCTGCCGAACGCGCTGATCAGCACCACCTCGATGTCGGGGTCGCGCGGCCTTGAACGCGCGCAGCAAGTCGAGTCCGGAGAGGTCCGCGTCGAGGTGGATGTCGGAGACGACCAGGTCGAAGCCCCTCCTCAGGCGGGCCAGCGCCTCTTCCGGGGTCTGCGCGTCTCGATCTCGCGGTCGGCCTCCTGCGGCAGCTCCTGCATGAAGCGGCAGGTCTCGCGGTCGTCGTCCACGACGAGGATGCGGGACAATCAGCTCCCTTCCGCCGAGCGGCGGCAGGTGCACGATCGCCGTCGTGCCCTCGCCGGGCCGGGCTCTCCAGGCGCACGGTACCTCCCTGGGCCTCGACGATCTCGCGCAGGATCGCGCAGTCCCGAGGCCCGTGCCCTTCCCGAGCGGCTTGGTGGTGAACAGCGGCTCGAACACGCGTGCATGAGGTCGTCGCCCTGGATGCCCGCTCCGGAGTCGGTCACGACCAGCGCGACCCCGTCGTCCTCGCGCCGCGCGCCCAGCGTGAGGCGCCCGCCGGGTCCGGCATCGGCGTCGACCGCGTTCGTCACCAGGTTGAGCAGGGCCTGCTCGAGCTGCACGCGGTCCACGTCCACGGCCGGTAGCCCGGGCTCGACCTCGAAGCCTCAGGTCCACGCCGCGGCCCACCAGCGACGGGCGAACCAGGTCGGCCAGCCCGACGACGACGTCGCCGGGGGCCAGCGGCCGCAGCTCCAGCGCGGGCCGGCGCGTCTGGTCGAGCAGCGACTGCACGATCCCGGTCACGCGCGCGATCTGCTCCTGCACGGTGCGCAGCCGCTCGGCGTCGGGCGAGGCGTCGGGCTGCTTGGCGCGCAGGAGCTGGACGTAGCCCGAGATCACGTTGAGGGGCGTACCCACCTGGTGCGCGACCGGAGGCGGCCATCTGGCCCGCCAGCGCCATGCGCTGGCTCTGCGCCAGCTCGCGGCGCGCGGCAGAACAGGCGCTGCGCGGCGTCGAGCGAGCGCGCTGGTTGGACTCGCGCAGCTCCGCGGTCGCGCGTCCGACCTCGGACTGCAGCGTCTCGTTGAAGCCCGCGAGGCGGTCGAGCATGCCGTTCAAGCCCTCGGCCACCGCGCCGATCTCGTCGGACCAGACGCGGGCCGCGCGGGCGGAGAGGTCTCCCGCGGAGGCGCGGGCCATCGTGGACAGGACCGCGGCCAGCGGACGGCGCACGAAGCGGCGGCTCAGCGGGTCGAGCGCCGAGCGTGATCAGCAGGATCGCGATGACGGCGAACACCAAGCGCGGCCTGCCGCCCCTGGCGCTGCACGCGGCCCAGCGCCTCCATTCCCACGGCCACCACCACCGCGCCGTACGGCTGGTGCTGCCGCTCCAGCGGCACCGCGACGAAGTGGATGCCCACCGGCCCGTCCGCGTAGCTCACGAGCTCTCCTGGAGGACCGCGCGCTCGCCCAGCGGCAGCGCCCGCGGCGGCGCGACCGCCTCGGTGCTCGCGACCACGCTCGGCGGGCTGGCGCTGGTGATCGTGATGGACTGCACGGCCGGCACCGCCTTCCGGTAGTCCCCGAGCAGGCCGGTCAGCTCCGCCGCCGAGGGCGTCGCCGCCTGCTCGCCCAGGTCGGCCGACACGCCCAGCGCGATCGCGGCCGCGGCGTCGAGCGCCTCCGTCTCGACCGCGCCTGGCGACGATGCGGAACTGGAGGTAGGTGCTGATGCCGACCACCGCCGCGACCACCAGCGCGGCAGAGACGCCGAGACGCGCACGCAGGGACCACACGCACGACTACGATACCGCGGACCAGGAGTCGCGCAGCGCGCCGCGGTGTGGCCGTCTGGCGCGGGCCCGGGCGGGGGGCCGTCCGTCAAGCCCCCGATGGTCAGCCACTTGCGCGCCGCGCGACATGGCACGGGCCTTGCCCTCTCCCGATGGCAGCGATGGGCGCCTTCGTGTCTCGGGGGACCGCCGCCGTGCTGGTGGCGCTGCTGGCGGGTTCGGTCGAGCTGCGCGCGGAGGCGGCGCCGCCCCGCCGACCACCATGCGACCTATCGCACCGCCACCGGGACGCTGACGCGGTACGACGCGCTGACCCGCATCCTCACGGTGCTCAGCTCGACCGGGACCGCGGAGTTCCTCGTGGCGGCGGACGCGCGGTTCTGGCTGGGCAGCCGCCGCCTGCCGGTGGGCCAGCTCCGCACGCACACGGGCGCGCAGGTCACGGTCGCCTGGTCGGAGGTGGACGGCGTGCGCACGACGCACACCGTCCGCGCCTCCGAATCGCGCGCCGCGCAGGGCTCATTGACGCGCGCGTCCCGCATGTCCGTGGCCGTGTGCGCGATGGCCGTCGCGGCGTCGCGCGCCTCCGCCGCGCCCACGGAAGCGTTCGACCTGCGCGGGGTGGGCCAGACGCTGCACCTCTACGGACCGCCGGGCGGTGGGCCGCCATCGTGGCCAGCGGCGACGGAGGCTGGATCCACCCTCGCACCCCAGATCGCGGAGGTCCTCGCGCTCGAGGGCTATCCGCGTGATCGGCCTGGACTCGAAGGCGTACCTGTCGTCGTTCACCTGCGCGCACGGGACCGCTGCGCGCGGGACGAGGTGCGCGCGCGACTTCGAGGCCCTGGTCACTGCTGCGCGAGCCGCGAGGGCCACGGCCGTCCGCTCCTCTTCGGCATCTCGGAAGGCGCGGGGCTCTCGGTGCTGGCCGCGACCGATCCACGGGTGCGCGATCGGATCGCGGGCGTCGTGGCGCTGGGCCTGCCGGACCTCAACGAGCTGGGGTGGCGCTGGCGCGACTCGATCATCTACGTCACGAAGAAGACGCCCGACGAGCCGACCTTCAGCGTGCTCGAGGTGGTGGACCGGATCCGCGCGCGCTGCCGCTGGCCGCCATCCATTCGCTGCGTGACGAGTTCGTCGCCGTGGACGAGATCCAGGGCGATCGTGGCGAGCGCGCGCGAGCCCAAGCGCCTCTGGCTGGTCGATGCGGCCGACCATCGCTTCAGCGGCGCCCCCGAAGACCTCCGGCGCAGCCTCCTGGAGGCGGTTGCCTGGGCCGAGGCGCACGCGCCGGCCGCGCACTGAACACAACGGAAAACGGAGCCACAGAGGACACAGAGCTCACAGAGTTGAGGCTCGCTCGAACTCGGTGATCCCCGAGTCCGAGGGTGACCCTCTCTGCGTTCTCTGTGATCTCTGTGGCTCCGTCGTTCGTTCGTTCAGGGCGCCGGGCAAGTCCGCGAGTAGGATGTGCGCGGAGGATCCATGCACATGCGGCTCGCCGCCTGCCTGGTGATGGCCGCCGCTCCCGCCTGGGCCGCATCCCCGAAGCCGCCGGTGCCGAAGGCCAAGGCCGCGGCCTGGCCGAGGTGGATGCGCTGGCTCCGGAGATCGGCCGCATGGCGGCCGAGCTGTGGAAGGACTCCGAGACCGCGCTCAAGGGAGACGCGGTCGTCCGCGCTCCTGGCTGGAATCCTGGAGAAGGAAGGCTTCTCGGTCGAGAGGGGCGTGTGGCCGGGATGCCGACCGCGTTCGTCGCCACCTACGGGACGGGCCGGCCCGTGATCGGCGTGCTGGCCGAGTTCGACGCGCTGCCGGGGATCGGCAGCGAGGCGGTGCCGCGCCGTGAGGAGCGCCACGACGGCGTCAAGGACGGGCACGGCTGCGGCCACAACCTGTTCGGCGCGGGCAGCCTGGGCGCCGGCATCGCGCTCAAGCACGTGATGCAGTCGCAGCGCCTGCCCGGCACCCTCAAGGTGTTCGGGACTCCGGCCGAGGAGACGCTGGTCGGCAAGACCTACATGGTGCGCGACGGCGTCTTCGACGGGTTGAACGCGGCGCTCGACTGGCATCCCGACACCCGGAACTGAGGTCCTGAACGACAACCGGCCAGGCGAACAACAACTTCACGGTCGAGGTTCTTCGGCAAGGCGCCTACGGCGCCTTCGATCCCTGGAACGGACGCAGCGCGCTGGACGCGGTCGAAGTGATGGACGCACGCGCGCCAACATGATGCGCGAGCACATCCCGCCCACGGCCCGCATGCACTACGTGATCCCTCGGGGGCGACGTGCCGAACGTCGTCCCCGCCTACGCCGCGTGGTTCTTCATCCGGGACGTCGACCGCGCGTCCACGGAGCGCCACTACGAGTGGCTCACGCAGATCGCGGCCGCGGCGGCGCAGGCGACGCAGACGACCTACAAGCTCACGCTCACGACCGGCGTGCACGAGTACCAGCTCAACCGGCCGCTCCAGGAGGCGATGAAGAAGAACCTGGACCTGGTCGGCGGGCCCGCGTGGACCGAGGACGACCAGCGCTTCGCGCGCGAGCTGCAGGCGTTCCTCAAGCTGCCCGAGAAGGGGCTGTCGAGCGCGATCGAGCCGCTCTCCGCCACGCCGGATCCCGTCGAGGGAGGCTCGACCGACGTGGCCGAGGTCAGCTACCTGACGTCGACTGCCGGCCTCAAGATCGCCACCGCGGGCCTCGGTCTGCCCTGGCACTCCTGGTCCGCCGCGGTGTCGCACGGCCGCGAGGGCGCGGCCAAGGCGTCCGTGGTGGCGGCCAAGGTCCTGGCGGGCCACCGGCGTCGACATGCTGACCGACCCGCGCTCCTCGCGAACGCGCAGGCGTTCCTGAAGAAGAAGACCGAGGGCAAGCCCTATCGGTCGCCGATCCCGGAGGGCCAGAAGCCGCCGCTGCCGTAGAAGCGGCAGCCGGGCTCAACGAAGCCACAGAGCACACAGAGAGCACGGAGCTTTTTCTCTGTGTCCTCTGTGAGCTCTTGTGGCTCTGTTTGCCGTTGACGGCTATCGCTGCTTGCTGTCGCCGCGGGCGAAGATCGAGGCCACGTAGTTGAGCACGTCCACCGCGCACACGTCGCAATAGCCGTAGTTCTTGATGAGCCGGCCCTTCACGATGTCGATCTTCTCCTGGGTGTCGCTGTCCACGACCGCGGAGACCAGGCTCGTGAGCTTGATCGAGTCCTTCTGGTCCTCGAACAGCTTCAGCTCCAGCGCCTTCTGCAGCCGCTCGTTGGTCTTGTAGTCGAACTGCTTGCCTTCGAGGGCCAGGGCGGCGATGTAGTTCATGATCTCGCGCCGGAAGTCGTCCTGCGGCTCTCGGAGATGTCGATCTTCTCCTCGATCGAGCGCATCAGCCGCTCGTCGGGATCGTCCTCCTGCCCCGTGAACTTGTTGCGCACCTTCTCGTGGAACGTGTACGCCTTGATGTTGTCCACGTAGTTGCCGCACAGGCGCGCGATGGCCTCCTCGTCGGCGGAGATCGCCTTCTGGACCTCGTTCTTGACGACGTCCTCGTACTCCTGCTTCACCATCGCGAGCAGCTCGCGGTAGCGCTTGCTGCACCTCCTCGCGGGTGATGAGGCTGTGGTGGTGGAGGCCCGACTCCAGCTCGTTCAGGACCATGAACGGGTTGACGCAGGTGCCGGTGTCGTCGCGCACCAGCGCGTTCGAGATCTTGTCCTGGATGTAGCGCGGGCTGATGCCGTCCATGCCCTCGCGCGGCGCCTCCTCGCGGAACTCCTTGATGTTGTCCTCGGTGAAGCCGGGCAGCGTCTTGCCGCCGTAGAGCTTCATCTTCTGGAGGAGCGTGATCTGCGCCTTCTTGGGCTCCTCCAGGCGCGTCAGCACGGCCCACATCGCCGCCATCTCGATCGTGTGGGGAGCGATGTGCTTGCCCGTGATCTGCCGCGTCGTTGAAGTCGCGCGCGTAGATCTTCACCTCCTCCTGCCAGACCGTGTTGTAGGGCACGTCGATCTTCACCGTGCGGTCGCGGAACGCCTCCATCAGCTCGTTGTTCTGGAGCTCCGATATTCCGGCTCGTTGTGCTTGTGGCAGACCACGGCCTCCACGCCGCAAACGAAGTTGTGCAGCCCCTCGCACTCGATGCGTCGTAGACCCACTCGCCGAACGTCTGGCGGCGGTGCGAGCCTGGCCTGGAACGGTTGCGGTGCCCCCCCGCGCGTTGCCCTCGCCCGACACGAACCGGGACGCGCCAGGCCGGTGCGCGCCCGGCTCGGGGCTGCCGCGATAGACGCCGTAGTCGTGGCCGAGGAGCGAGGCCAGCATGCCGACCTGCGCCGCCAGCAGCGGTGAGATCGTCTTGTACTCGAAGTAACGACCGCCGGTAGACGCTCGGACACGGGGTTGCGGGAATGGACGCGTCGTGAGCCATCGGTCCTCATCAGCTCGTCGATAGGCATGGGACACGAACTCCAGTGGGAGATCGATACAGGAAGTCGGGAAGACGCTTGTTCGGTGAGTGCTCCCCTGCAGAGTCCCCGGAGCGACGGCCGCGATCGCCTGGCGAGCCCAGGTAGAGGCGCCAGCAGGAGCCGGTGCGGGCGCCCGCGTGCGATCGCATCCGCTTCCGGACGTGACGCGTCCGGTAGGCCGCACGCACCCGCTCCAGCTTCGTCTGCGGTTGGCTTGCGTGATGACGAGTTCCGCCGTTGCGCGCGTTGACGTGGCCTCGGTCGCGTACCAGACGAGGATCGTGATCAGGTCCTTGAGTGCCGCCGTGTCGGTGGCGGGATCGTAGAGCGCGCGCACCTCCGTCGCGTGGCGGGGCAGGTCCAGGCGTGCCCATCCCGGATCGGCAGGGCCGTGTCATCCGCCCGCCACCGGCCACCGCGCGCACTGTCGGTGCACGAATCCCGTCAGCCCCTCGAGCGCGTCGACGACCCTTCCCCGCATGACTGAGGGCACCTACGCAACCGCCAGCACCTCGCGCCGTTCCTCCGGGTAGAAGGTCTCTCCCCGGCGCGAGTAGATCGAGTGGTTCGGGGTCGTCTCGACCACGCCCCACTTCTGGTCGGTCGTGAGCATGTCGCCCGTGAAGCGATGACGGAACAGGCCGACGACCTCGTCCAGCGCGTCTCGCCCGAGTGGACAGTCGCGCGCCTAGCACCTCCGAGCCCCGTCGGCGATGCCGCGATGACGCTCGTGGAGGGTCGGCCATGGTCGTCCAGCCGCGGTCCCCGTCGAGGCGGTACGCGATGCGGCTCGTGCCCCGCCACGCTGTGGCCTGCGATGACCTCGTCGATGTCGGTCTGCGCGAACTTCTTCGGCTTGATCTTGTGCTCCTGCGACGCGCCGAGCAGGTCGTAGAGGAACGCGACGTCGAGCTTCAGGATCTCGATGAACTCGATGATGCCGCGGTTGGCGATGTTGAACTCGCCGTCGAAGTTGAACGCGCGCGGGTCGGAGTCGGAGCCGTACTCGGCGATCTTGCGGTAGTTGATGTCGCCGGTGAGCTCGGTCGAGTCCTGGTTCTTCTCGTCCTTGGGCTGGAAGGTGCCGATGCCGATGCGGTCCTTCTCGGACAGCATCATGCGCTGCGACGACGTGCGTGGATGACCGTCTGCCCACTCGCCCGTCGTAGCTGTGGTCATCAGGTCCGTGAGGTTTGCGGCAGAACGGGGCACAGGCTCGCCGGTGGACGATCGCGGTAGTCGTAGCGGCGGTCATGGCGCCGGTTCAGCTCGCGCGTAGACTGCCTCCCGGCTCTCGAGCGGCACGAGGTGCAGCGGTCCTCGTGCATCGGGCACCACTGGAGCGGTCTCGGCGGCCGGCGGCCAGGTCGGCCTTCCAGCCGTAGGTGTAGAGCGCGCCGTCGGCTGTGTTCGAGGTACACCTCGAGCCCCTTCTTGAGCAGGCGGGCGATGGTCGACTTCGACGAGCCGACCGGGCCGTGCAGGAGCAGGATGCGCTGCTCGGTCCCGTAGCCGTAGCGCCGCGGACTTGATGGTGTGTGACGAGCCGCATCAGCGGCGCGTCGAGGCCGAACACGGCGTCGCGCCCGTCGTCGATGGGGTCGTCGAAGAAGCGGTAGCGGACGTAGCGCTCGTGGTGCGCGCGTGTACTGCGGCGAGCCCGTGCGACAGGATCATGTCGTAGAGCCGCTGGTAGCTGTTGCGCGCCACCCGCGGGCTCTGCAATCACGATCTCCATGTAGTCCTCGAGCGTGCCGGTCCAGTGGCGCTCGCTGGTAGCTCTGGAGGTCCTGCTTCTGCTTGATGAGGCTGAAGAGTGCGTCCGCTCCACGGCGGATCCCCATGCGGTCAATCCTCCTCGTCGGATGCTGCCCTCGCCCTTTGGCGGTCGTGGCCGTGCGGCGCCCCGGACCGATGGCGCCCGCGGCGTTCGCGGCTCGCGGGGCCACGATCGAGCCTTACGGGATTTTGCCCGGCGGTGACAAGGAAAACGAGGGTATGATCGGTGCTGGTTCACCCTCCATGAGACCCCGGAACTTCCTCCACCGGCTCGTCTCGCCCGCGGCGCTGCGCGCGCGCGGCGACCCGCCCTCATCTCGAGGCCGCGAGGACGGCCTGATGTCGCGCATCCTCGTGGTCGACGACGACCCGATCGTCGCGCGCACGCTGGTGGACCTGCTGGCGCTCCACGAGCAACCTGGCCGTGAAGGCGGACTCGGGCGAGGCCGCCCTTCGCCTGCTGGAAGCCGGCGGGTTCGACCTGGTGATGCTGAGGCCTTGCGGATGCCCGGCATCGACGGGGATCCGAGACCTGCGCGCGCGCATCCGCGAACGCTTCGGCGCTTCGCTGCCGGTGCTGATGCTTACGGGCGCGCCGGATGCGCAGGCGTCTTGCGCCAGGCCTACGAGGTGCGGGCGCGGACGACTTCCTGCAAAGCCGGTCGACACCACCGCGCTCATCCTCAAGGTGCGCGCGTTCCTGCAGCCTCAAGTCGCTGCACGACGAGACTGGTGCGCCACCGCGAGGAGGCGCAGGCCCGCGCTCGCGACCTGGCCCTGCTGCACGGGATCGGCCGCGACTGGTCGCTGATCGCCGAGCCGAGGAGGCGTTCAACCGCATGGTCACGCAGCGGCTGGCCGGAGCTCATCGGCTCCCGCGTCTGCCGGATGGCGCTCGGTGCGACCCGGCCTGCCCGCGACGCATGCGGGCGGCCGCTGCCCGCGCACGGGCTCTTCGCGACCAGGACGCGCGCGGCCCTGCGGCTGCAGCGCCGCGGCCTGACCACCTGGCGGCGGCTGGGCCCGCGGTCACGGGCGCGGCCGTACGCGGCGAACGAGCCGGCGCAGAGCGACCTGCGCGCGGCTGCGCGCGAGGCGGTGGCGCGCATGCCGGACGCGCAGTCGGTGGTGCTGGCCCTGATGATCTCCGAGGGCGACGCTGATCGGGGCTGCTGGTCGCCGCGGACAAGCCGGACGGCTTCACGGCGAGGCGGACGTGCAGCTGCTGTCGCTGCTTCGCCGGGCCCCGTGGCCACGTTCATCCGCAGCCGGCAGATCTTCGACCGCGAGCGCCGTCAACGCGCGCCGCCTGGAGCGCGCGGCCGCGCCTGGTGGGCGAGCTGGTAGCTCGTCAACCGGCCGTCGCTGCTCGCGTTCTTCACGGCGCGCGTCCAGGCGGACCTGGGCTACGAGCGCGTCGCGTTCCACGCGGCCGGCGAGGCGGGAGCGCCCAGGCTGGAGGCGGAGGCGCGTGGCGCCGGCCCGGCCGCCTCCACGCCGCCGGATCACGAGCGTCCTGCGCTGGTCGCTGCGCGGCACGCGGCCCTTCCGTCGGCGCGCGCGGCGCCTCGTGCTGAGCTGGCCGTGCCGGTGCGAGCGGGCGAGCTGACCCGCTGGGCACGCGCTGGAGTTCGTGCGGGCGCCAGGCACCGCCTTCGGGGAAGACGGACACGAACCTGCTGTTCACGCCTGGCCGGCCAGCTCGCGGTCGCGCTGCAGCGCGCGCTGTCGGCGAGAGGAGGCCGCCACCGAGCGCCTGGCCCGCGCAGATGGCGACCCTCTACGACCTGGGCCTGGAGACCGGCGGCCCTGCGCGACCTGCGCCTCGCTGTTCGTGAAGGCCACCGAGGAGGCGGGGCGCGGCTCATCCGCGCGGACCACGCGTCGGTCCTGCGCTTACGACGAGGACGGCGGCGTGCTGCGCATGTTCGCCGCCTGGGCCGCGCGACCCGCATCCGCGAGAGCCTACAGCCCGCCGGTGTTCCGCCTGGGCGAGGGCGTCGCCGGCCGGGTGGCGCGCGACCTGCGTCCCCGCGCTCATCAACGACGCGCGCGCCCACGCGCGCGTTCGTGCGCGCGCGGCAACCCGGTGTCGCGCCTGCTGTGCGTCCCGCTCACCGCATTACGACCGGGAGCGCCGGGCGCGGTCCTGTTCGGCGTCCTGAACGCGACCCGCACTCCGGGCGCGCCGCCCTTCACGCAACGACGACCTCGACTACCTGACGCGCTTCGCGGGCCAGCTCTCGATCGCGCGTCGCCAACTCGATGGCCTTCGCGGCGGAGCAGCGAGCGCAGCGAGCAGCTGGCCGCTCGTCAACGCGCTGCTGCGCGAGATCGCGCGGCAGCCTCTCGCGCGAGCGGATCCTGAGACGCGCCGGTGCGCCGCATCCACGAGCGCGTTCCGCTATCCGGTGGTGGTCATCAGGCACGCCCGACTACGAGCGGCGCGTGTACCGGGTCGTGGCGGTGGCGTGGCCGCGACCCGCTGCCCGGAGGAGCCGCGCGAGTTCCCGCTCGACGCCGGCGTCACCGGGCGCGCCTACCGCGAGCAGCGCACCGTGCTGGTGGCCCGACGTCGCCCAGGACCGCGGACTACATCGCCCTCGTCGGCAGCGAGCCGCAGCGAGGTGGCGCGTGCCCATCTTCTCCGGCGACGAGGTGGCGGCGGTGCTGAACGTCGAGAGCGACGCCCGCCGCGGCTTCGACCGCGGCTCAGGTGATCACGCTGGAGACCCTGGCCGGACTGGCGTCGGCATCATCGCTGCGAAACGCCGAGCTGTACGCAGGCGCTGGAGCGCACCAACGCGCGGCTGGTCGAGCTGGACCGCACCGAAGAGCGAGCTCGGTGAACGCGGTGGCCCACGACTTCCGGGCCCCGCTCGCGGGCGTGCTGGGGCACGCGGAGCTGCTGGAGTGGCAGCCCCGACGCTCCCGTGGAGGAGCGTGTCGAGCAGGCGCGCGCCATCATCGACGCGGCCACCCACATGGCGAGCCTGGTGGACAAGACGCTCAAGACCACGCGCCTGGAGGCGGGCCACTTCCCGTTCGAGTTCGGCTCTCGTGGACCTGGCCTCGGTCGCGCGGCAGGTGCTGGAGCGCCTGCCGGCGGACGAGCGGCACCCGATCACGCTGGACCTGCCCGAGGAGCCGCTGCCCGGTCTGGGCCGATCGCGAGCGCGTCGCCGAGGTGGTCGAGAACCTGCTCGTCGAACGCGGTCAAGTACTCGCCCGGCGGGCGGCGAGGTGCGGGTGACGCTGGGGCGCGCCGGCGACCACGCGACGCTGGGCGTGCGCGACCACGGGATCGGCATCGGCGCGGAGGACCGCGAGCGGCTGTTCCGGCCGTTCTCGCGCGTGCGAGACCGCAGGGTGGCGGCGATCGAGGGCTCCGGCCTGGGCCTTCTACATCTGCGACCGCATGGTCCGCGCGCACGGCGGGCGCGCTGTCGGTCGAGAGCGTGATCGACGAGGGATCGGTCTTCTCCTTCACGCTGCCGCTCTACCGCCTCTCGGCCGAGGCCAGCCCGCTGGTGCTGGTGGCGACCGGCGACGAGCGCACGCGCCGCGAGGTGCGGCGCGTGGCGGCGCGAGCACGGCTTCAGCACCCACGAGGTCGGCGACGGCGTGGAGGCCGTGGAGGCGGCGCTGCGGCTGATGCCGGCCGCGGTCGTGCTCGACCGCGTGCTGCCGAAGCTGTCGGCGCCGCAGGTGGCCGAGCGGGCTGCGTCTCGCACGCGGCGACGGAGGCTGGTGCGGCTGGTCGCGCTGGCGGGCCCCGACGAGCTGGGCGAGCAGCGCGAGCTGTTCGTGGCCTGCGTGCGCCAGCCGGTCGACCCGGACCCGCTCGCCGCCGCGCTGGACGAGGCCGTGCGCACCCGCGCTCTCTTGACACGCGCCGTGCGCGCCGCGATCCTGCCTCGATGAAGCGGCACCCGCGTTCAATCCTTTGGTCGTGCCTGGCGGCTGCGGTGCCGCCAGCGTGTGCGGCAGCTGGCTCGAGCGACTCACCGACCGCGGTGCCGACCTGGCGGGACCGGCCTGGCGCATGGGCTGCGCTCGCACGTGGACCTCGGCGTCGCTGACCGGACGGCCTCGGCGTCCCGGCCGCAGGTAACTGGGGCTACACGGAGTCCCGGCGGGCAGGCGCTTCGCGCTGACGGGCACGTCGATCGGCACCTCGATCGTCACCGAGGTGACGGACCCGCGCAACCCGCGCAACGTCGGCTTCAGTCCCGGCCCCAGCAGCCTGTGGCGCGAGGTTCAAGACGTGCGGCGAGTACGCGTACGTCACCACCATGAGGCCGCGTACGGGTCTGACATCATCAGACCTGCGCGACCCGACCACCCGAGAAGGTCCAGACCTGGAAACCGCTCGTTCCAGTCGGCGCACTCGCTGTGGATCGACGCCGAACGCGGCCTCCTGTTCGCGAACGGCGCGCAACGGGCGCACTGGCGGCATGCGGAGTGCTCAGCCTGACAACCCTGAGGACCTGGAGGAGATCGGCGTCTGAGGGGCTTCTACGTCCACGACTCCTACGAACCGCGGCACCACGCTCTACGCGGCGGCCATCAACGACGGCTTCATCGGCGTGCTGGACGTCTCGGACCCGACCGACATCGTCGAGGTCACGCGCTTCTTTCACCGGCGGCCGCTTCACCCGACAACTCCTGGCTCACCGGCAACGGGCGTTACCTGCTTCACGACCGACGAGCGGCTGGGGCGCCCGCTGGAGGGCTGGGACCTGCAGAACCCGCTGGTGCCGCGCAAGGTGACTCGAGTACATCGCGTCGCCCAACAGCATCGCGCACAACGTGATGATCGACGGCGACCGCCTGCTGGTCGCGCACTACACCGAGGGCGTGCAACCTGCTCGACATCCGCAACCCTGGAGCAGCCGACGGTGCTCGGGTCGTACGACACCTTCACCGACGCCAGCTGCGCCGGACCTCGCCCTGCGGCGTCTGGGGGCTCGTACATCTTCCCTGGGATCGAACGTCATCATGGCCAGCGACATGCAGGGCGGGCCTGTTCAGTGCTGCGAGTACACCGGGTCGTGACGGGCCTGCTGGTCCCGCTGGGGATCGGCCGGGGCGACGTGGTGGCGGCGGTGGGAGCGGGCGGAAAGACGACGCCTCGTCTACGCGCTCAGCCGAAGAGGCGCGCAGGGCCGGCTGGCGCGTGATCGTTACGACCACGACGCACATGGGGATGCTGCCGGAGGCCATCACCGGGCCCGTCCTCGTGGAGGCGGAGGGGCCTCGTCGACGCCGCGCTGGACGAGGCGCTGCGCACCCGACCGCCGCGCGACGGTGCTGGGCCGGCGCGTGCGCGAGGACAAGCTCGAAGGGCTGGCTCCGGAGCGGGTCGACGCGCTGGCGCGCCGGGCCGACTCTCGTCCTGATCGAGGCGGATCGGCGCGCGCGGCCGCTCGCTGAAGGGCGCGCCGGCCTCCGCACGAGCCGGTCGTGCCCGCTTCGGCGTCCGTCATGGTCGTGCTGGCGGCGCTCGACGTCCTGGGCAACGACCGTGGCGGGGGAGCGCGTCCATCGGCCCGAGATCGTCGGCCGCCTGACGGGCCTGGGCCCCGGCGACGCCGTCACCGAGGACACACTCGGTCGCGTGCCTCGCGCACCCCGAGGGATATCGGGCGCGCTTGGCCCGGCCTGCGTGCGGTCGTCTTCCTCAACCAGGTCGAGGACGACGCGCGGCGCCGCGGCCGCGCGCCGCATCGCGGAGCGCCTGTGCCCGCCCTACGACGCGGTGGTGGCCGGATCGGCGCCGCGGGGGCGCGGAGCGCCTTCGATAGGCTATCACTCTTCGCGTGAGAGGAAGTGCTCTGAAGCGGCGCTGCGGGCCGAGGCGGACGGCGAGCCGGCCGGCGCTCGTGACCGTGGTCGCGACCGAGGGTTCGACGCCGCAGAAGGCCGGCGCCAAGATGGTCGTCTACGCGGACGGCCGGATCGTGGGCACGATCGGCGGCGGCTGCGTCGAGGCCGAGATGACGTGGCGCGCGCGCAAGCCATCGAGGAGCGCCGCCCGCAGAGCGCCTCGTACGACCTCACGCCGGACCAGGCGGGCGACGACGGGCTCGTGTGCGGAGGGCGCATGCAGGTCTTCATCGAGCCCATCGAGGGCACGCCCACGCTGTGCCTGTTCGGCGCCGGCCACGTGTCGCGCAGCCGCTGGCCCGGTTGGCCAAGGCGCGCGGGCTTCCGGGTCGAGGTCGTGGACGATCGCGTGAAGTTCGCGAACCGCGACCGCTTCCCGGAGGCGGACCTCATCGTGGTGGACGGCTTCGCTGCCGCGGTGGACGCGAGCTGACGCTCGGCCGCAACACGTACGCGGTGGTGGTCACGCGCGGGCACGGGGAGACACCGAAGCGCTCCAGGCCGTGCTGGGCCGCGGCCTGCGCTTCGTGGGGCTGCTGGGCGGCCGGCCCAAGCTGGTGCACGTGGTGACCGCGCTGGAGGAGCTGGGGATCCCCGCGGCCGAGCTGGCGCGAGATCCGGTGCCCGCTGGGGATCGAGATCGGCGCGGTCTCGCCGGACGAGATCGCGGTGAGCGTGCTGGCCGAGATGATCGCGGTGCGGCGCGGCGTCGCACCCGACGACGTACGGCCGATGCGCATGGAGCTGCCCGGGCGCCTCAAAGCCGGCCGTTGAGGGACGCGGTCGTCGTCGTCCGTGGCGGCGGCGAGATGGCGTCTGCGGCCGCGCGCCTCTTGTTCTCTGACGGCTTCCGCGTGGCCGTGCTGGAGCGCGCGGAGCCGCTCGCGCTGCGCCGGCCGGTCGCGTTCTGCGCAGGCGGCGCTCTCGGCGACGGACGGAGGTGGACGCGAGTCCCCGCGCGGCTCGTGGAGGCGTCCGAGCTCCGCGCCTGCCTCGCGTCCGCCGAGCGCTTCGTGCCCGGGTCTGCATCGACCCCGAGGGCGCTACGCTGCGCGACCTGCGGCCGGCGGTCGTGGTGGACGGGCGCATGGCCAAGCGCAACCTGGGCACGCGGCCGAGCGACGCGCGCCTCGTGATCGGCCTGGGGCCCGGGATTTCGCGCGCCCGACGACGTCCACGCGGTGATCGAGACGCAGCGCGGGCCTGGAGCTGGGGCGGGTGCGCTGGGAAGGCGAGGCGCAGCCGGATACCGGGCGCCCCGCCGAGGTCCTGGGGTGACGTTCGGATCGGCGTGCTGCGCGCGCCGTGGCGGCCGCTTCCGCGGCGTGCGCGCGATCGGCGACCTGGTCGCGGGCCGGCGACATCGTGGCCGAGATCGCCGGACGTCCCGTGGTTGCGGGCATCGACGGGCCTGCTGCGAGGATTGCTCGGGGACGGCGTGTCGGTGGAGCAAGGCGTCAAGGTCGGCGACGTCGATCCGCGCGGGCGCGAGGTGGATCCTTGTCGAATCTCGGAGAAGGGTCGCGCGATCGCTGCGGGCACTCTAGAGGCAATACTTCAAGACTTCACGGTACTGAACGCGCCATGACCTCGAGTTACCTGTTGCCTTCGCATATCCAAATGAGCTATGGTCATCGCTAAACAGGCGGTTGCAAAGAGCGCCGGAGGAGCGCATCCGAGTTTGAGGCGAGGATCCGCGGCGGTTTCGCTCGCGATCTTTCTCTCGCCGGCCCTGGGTTGGAGCCGGTGGAAGTCTCTGCCTCCTCCCGAGCTCCCTCGAACAGCACAACAATCCCTCAGGACACGTCTCGTTCCAGACGCCGTCGGACTGGAACGTCACGGTGAAGGACGCGTCGCGCGTCGACGCGTGGGCGGCGACCTCGGATTGCGTCTCGTCGATCGACAGGGCGAGCAGGGCCTCGACAGCTTCCACGTCGACTGCATGATGGAGCGGCTGGCCGGGCCCATGGAGACAGAGCCGCAGGTCAGCCTACGAGTACGACTTCATCGGCGGCGAGGTCAGCGGCACACCGCGTCCTCGATTCCGCGCTTCGTCGTCACGCTACGACGACGCCGTCCGCGGGCACCGGCAGTGGCGCCAGCGCAACGTGTCGCTGGTGGGCAGCGGGCGCTCGCTGTGCGTCGTGGCCTACGCGCCTCCGATCAGTGGAAGAAGTCGGCCGCCTCCCGGGCGCTCCTGAACGCCGTCCTTGTCCAGCGTCACGATCGCGATGCGCCCCCGGCGCAGGACCGCTTGACGCGCCGCGGCTCCTCTTCCCGACAACGCGCCCCCGGCGGCAGATCTGGTCGATCGGGCGGCGGCAAGGGCGGCGATCGGCAAGTCCCTGCTGACGGCGTCGCTGGGCTGGCAGCTCGCGCGCGACGGGCAAGCGGGTCGTCCTGGTGGACGCGGACCTGGGCGGCCAACCTGCACACGTGCCTGGGACTGCCGGCGCCCACCCTCACGATGGGCGACTTCATCCGGCGGCGCGTCGAGCACGATCGAGGACGTCGCGCGTGGAGACCGGCTGTCCCGGCCTGCGCCTCATCAGCGGCGCCTCCGACTTCCTGAGTGCCGCCAACATCAAGCACCAGCAGAAGGTGCGCGTGCTGAACCGCATCCGTCGGCTCGACGTGGACATCGTCCTGCTGGACCTGGGCGCGGGCACCTCCTTCAACATCCTCGACTTCTTCCTCGATCTCGGACGTCGGCACTGCTGGCGGTCGTGCCCGGAGCCCACGTCGATCGAGAACGCGCTACCGCTTCATCAAGAGCGCGCTGTACCGGCGGCTGCGCGCAGCCGGCGGACGACCGAGGCGCGTGCGCGAGATCGTGGATCAGCGCGCTCGACCAGAAGAACCCCTGCGGGATCCGCACGCCGCTGGACCTGCTGCGGCGTGGTCGAGCGGGAGGCGCCCGGACAGGCGGACGCGCTGCAGCGCGAGGCCATGCGCGACGTTCCACCCGCGCTTCGTGGTCAACCAGGTCGCGCGAGGCCGGCGGACGTCGCCGATCGGCCACCAGCTGCGTCACCGCGTGCGCAGCGGCACCTCGGCATCCGCGCCACCTACGCGGGCTTCGTCGACTACGACGACACGGTCTGGCAGTGCGTGCGCCAGCGGCGGCTGTTCGGCGGCCAGGCGTTCCCGCACTGCCGGCGCGGCCCGAGAAGGTGTCCCGCCTGGCGCGCGCGCTCGTCCAGAACGACGGACTGGCGCTGCCCCACCTAGGCATGGAGTTCCGGACCCACTACGACGTCTCCTCGGAGCGGAGCTCGGCCGCCAGCCCCGGAGCAGCTCGGAGCGGGCCTACCGCTTCTGCGTGGAGCTCTACGGCGAGGGGTCGCTCGCCACGTACTCGCTGCTGCTGATCTCGAGGAGACGCGCGCGAGGCGCGCGAGCGAGTGGAGCAGGCGTAGCGGCGTGCTGGCGGCGATCCCGGCCCGCCGCCGCGCCTACGACGCGACGGCAGGGCTTCGAGCGGCCCGAGCCCGCCACGCGGCCCGTGGATCCGTTCCGGGCGACGGCACGGCGGGCGCGCTGCTGGCCGAGCCGGTCACGGGCGCTGCGCTGCGCCGCTTCCGCGAGCAGAAGGGGATCGGCCTGCGCGAGATCTCGCTACGCAGCAAGGTCGGCATCCGCTACCTGGAGTACATCGAGCAGGAGCGGCACGCCCCGCTGCCCCGCGCCCGTGTACCTGCGCGGCTTCCTGCAGGAGTACGCGCGCGCCTCGGGCCTGGAGCCCCGCCGCACGGCCGACGCGTACATGGCCCCTCGTCCCGCCCGCGTAGGCTGGAGCCAGATCGTCGTCACGCATAGTCTCTACGCGTCGTTCATACGATCGATCACGCGGCACGGGCCCGCGCTTCTCGCTTCCACCTCCTGCGTCGATGGGAAAGGCGCGTCGAATCAGGCTTGTCAGCAATGATGCCCGATCGGGGGCATCGGCACGCCCATTGCACTCGCGCGCCTGATTCCAACCGGACATCGCGCGAGCGAGGGAGGTCAAGAAAGATGGTGTCGTGTCGCCCGAGAGCCGTCTGCTCCCTGGCGTCGTTCGTATCCGTAGCCGCAACGGTCGTGTTGCTGCTGGCGCCCTCTGGCGCCCGCCCGCGCGCAGACGATCGACGACGGCCTGATGGTGTCCCGGAAGGCGCTCTTCACCGGCGTGCTGTACGGGCACGACGGCTGGTCGGAGTACTGGGAGGGAACCCTCAAGCGCGACAACCACAACGTCGGCACGCTGACCACGAGCAGCGTGACCTGGATGGCGAACTACGGCCTACCCTCGCGCATCAACCTGATCGCCATGCTGCCCTTCACGCTCGACCCACGCGAGCGGCGGAACGCCGCAGTCCCAGAAGCGGCCTGCAGGGACCCGACGCTGGCCGCCAAGGGCCGCCTCTTCGACGAGCGGCGGATTCACGCGTGCTTCGCCGGTCGCGTCCTACGGGCTGCCGGTGAGCCCTGATTACGTCGCGGACCTCCTGCCGCCTCGATCGGCCTGCACAGCAAGCCGCTTCTCCACCCGCCTGACGCGACGCAGTACGCGCCTGAGCCGGGATTTCGCCGACGCCACCGCCGCCTACACCTGGCGCGGCAACGTGACGCCTCGACCGTCCGGCGTAGTTTCACGAACGGCCAGCTGTTCCTGACCGACCAGGTCGAGATGCCGGACGTCTTCGACTACACGTGCGTGCGCGCGGGCTGCATGAAGTGGCCCTGGATGGTCCCCGTGTCGTACTCACCCAGCAGACCACGCGGGGCGGCGGCGACATCCGGCCGCCAGGACATGCCCTTCGTCTCGAACAAGATGAACTTCGTCGAAGCTGGAGGCGATGGTCACGTACACGCTGCCGAAGCCCGCCGAACCTCGGCGGTGCGGGTCGAGCGTCGACCAAGACGCTCACCGGCCGCAACGTCGGCGAACTCCACCGCTGATCGGCGGGGCCTCCTGTACACGCTCCGCTTCTCGCAAGTAGCAAAGAGACAACCATGAATCAGGATTCACGATCGGCCGTGTCGCGCTGCTTGTCGGTCGCGCTCGCCCTGGCCGCCGTCGGCGTGCCAACAGGAGCATCACGCCAGACGGAGCAGCCTGCCACCTCAGCACGCCGTCCAGCGCCGACGCGAACGCCGGCGAGCTGGCGGATGCTCGTGCTGAGCGGCCCGAGCCAGATCGCGGTGCCGCCGCCCGACGCCGTCACCGTCCGACGCCGTACAAGGCGCGAGCTCGCCGCCATCAAGACCGCGCAGGCCGGCCTCACGCACGACGCAGCGCGAGATCGATCGACTACTGGAGCGGCGGCGGCGTGCTGCGCTGGAACCAGATCCTGCGCGAGATGGTGGCCCGCTTCAACCTGCCGCCGGCGCCCCGCGCCCGACGGCACCTACCCGCGTTCCCGGACGCCGGCGAACCCGTTCGCCGACCCGCAGTTCCCGTTCTCGAACCCGCCCGTACGCCGCGCGCGCCTACAGCTACGTGAGCGGTGGCGCAGTTCGAGGCGCTGAAGGTCGGCCTGGTCGTACAAGTACCAGTACAACCGGCCGTCGCCGAGCAAGGTGGACGCCGGGGTCCGGCGCTCATGCGCCGAGCGACCATGCCCGCCTACCCGTCGGCGGACGCCGTCATGTCCGGCGTCGCCGCCGAGACTGCTGAGGCTCCTGTTCCCGGCCGCGGTCGAGCGAGATCACGCGCAGGGCCGAGCGACCAGCGCAACGCGGCGCTGCTGGTCGGGCAAGGCCTCGCCCGAGCGACATCGCCGCGGGCGTCGCGCTGGGCAAGGCCGTGGCGGCGGTGTTCGCGGCGCGCGCGCGGCGGCGGACGGGATGCGCGAACGCGATCGGGCACGCAGGGCGCAGTGGGACGCCTTCGCCGCCGTCCGCGCCTGGCCAGGGGCGAGATCCCGTGGATCGAGCCTCGACACGCCGCCCCGGCCGCCGATGCTGCCGTTCTTCGGCCAGGTGCAGGCCTGGGCGATGACCCCGACCGACGTCGTGGCCGAGCGCCCGGTGCCGCCGCCGTCCGACGTCGTCGCGCGCAGATGCAGCAGGAGCTGGCCGAGGTCAAGTCAGTACTCGACCACGTGACGCGCGAGCAGGTCGCGATCGCCAACAAGTGGTCGGACGGCGCCGGCACCGTACACGCCGCCGGGCCACTGGAACGACATCGCGGCCGAGTACATCCGCGACGCCCACTGGAGCGAGGTGCGCGCCGGCGCGCGCGTTCGCGCTGCTCAACATGTCGCATGCACGACGCCGCCGTCGGCTGCTGGGAGGCGAAGTACTCCTACTTCAACCCGCGGCCGACGACCAGCTGGACGCCGGCCGCGAAGACCGCGATCGGCACTCCCGAACTTCCCGGCCTACACGTCGGGCCACTCGACGTTCTCGGGGCGGCGGCGGCCGTCTTGTCCTTACCTGCTTCCCGTCCGGCACCTCGAGCTTCGAGGCGATGAAGGAGGAGGCGAGCATCTCGCGGCTCTACGGCTCGATCCACTACCGCTCGACATCGAGGTGGGCAAGGACCACGGCCGGCGCATCGGGGGCTACACGATCCGGTTCGCGCGGCAAGACGGGGCGGATTGACGGAGCCCGGCCGACTTCCCGGCGCGGCCCGACCGGGCCGCGTTCGAGGTGCTGCGCGTCGCGGCGGCGATGTGCTCGTCGGCCACGGCGCCTTCGGCGTCATCACGAAGACGGCGTGGCTGCCGTACCTCGCGGTAGGCCGGCATCGGTCCGCAGGCGGGCTACGCGCTGATGCCCGTCGTCGGCGTGGTGGACATCGTGCTGGGCCTGTCGGTCCTGGTGTGGCCCACCCGCATGGCGCTCGCCTCACATGGCCGCGTGGGGCCACCTGGACGGCGCTCCTGCAGGCCGCGCTGGCCGGCCAGGGGTTCGCGGAGTTCCTGGAGCGCGCGGGCAACCTTCGGCGTGCCGCTCGCATTGTACTGGCGCTGGCGGCGGCCCTGGGGCCCGGCGCGGGCTGGCTGGCCCGCGTGGCGCCGGCGGTGCGGCGCGATCCACGTGGGCTGGATTCTGCGCCTGACCAGCGCGCTGCTGCTGGCCGGCCATGGCCTGCTGGCGGTCTCGGGCAAGCCCCTGCTGGTCTCGCAGCTCGCCTGGGCGGGCATCGGCGACGGCGGGGCGGCCACGCTGGGCTGGGTGGTCCGCATGGGCTGGTTCGAGATGGCCCTGGCGGCCGCGGTGCTGCTGGTGCCGCTATGGCCGCTGGCTGCGCTGGCGTGCGCCTGGAAGGTCGCGACCGAGCTGCTGTTCCCTGGCAGGCGCTCCCGTCTGGGAGTTCGTCGAGCGCGGCGGCAGCTACGGAGCGCCCCTGGCCCTGGCCATCCTGGCCGCGGCCGGCCGCGCTCGCCGGCCCTGATTCCCCGCGGTTGACCGCGGGCGCCGCTTCGTCCTATCATACGCACACATGAGCAAGCGTTCAGATGCTTCTGCCGCCGGCGGGCTTCGTGGACGAGGCCCGGGTGCGCGCGGGTGCGCCGGATGCTGGTCAGCTTCGAGGGCGCCGCCGCCCTGGCCGAGACCTTCTCGTTGCTGGGCGACGCCACCCGCACGCGCATCCTGCACGCGCTGTCGGTCGACGAGCTGTGCGTGTCGGACCTGGCCGCGCTGCTCGAGGTCTCGGCATCCGCCGCCAGCCACCAGCTCCGCCTGCTGCGCGACCGCCGGCTGGTGGCGGTGCGCCGGGAGGGCAAGCGGACCTACTACCGCCTGGACGACGAGCACATCCGCACGCTGGTGGACATGGGCCTGTCGCACGCGGCGGAGGACGGTCGGAGGGGGCGGCGGCCGCGATGAAGGCCGTCGCCGTGCCCGGGCTGCGAGGGCGAGCGCCGGCAGACCTTCGTGGTCGAGGGCTCGACTGCGCGGCCGAGGTCGCGCTGATCGAGGCGCGCATCGGCGGCCTGGACGGCGTGTGCGCGCTCCAGGCCTCGCCCGTCACCGGCCAGGCTACGGTCGTACATCACGCTGGGCCCCGGCCTGCTCGAGCAGGCGTTCGCGCAGGCGGGCTTCCCGGTGAAGGAGGCGGCGCCGGAAGGCCTGGCGCCCGCGTCATCGCGCGCGACCTCGTCGCGATGGCCCTGGCGCCGCGGGCCTCGCCGTCGCGTTCGCTTCGCCGCGCGCGGCGATCCTCCTCTACCTGCCGGCGATCCTGGTGGGCGGCGCGGCCGTCGCGCGCCGCGGGCTCGACGCGCGCGCCAGGGCGTCCTCGACATGAACGCGCGCCCATGACCATCGCGGTCGTGGGCGCGATGGCGGTCGGCCAGTGGGGCGAGGGCGCGGCCACGGTCGTGCTGTTCTCGCTGGCCCAGCTGCTGGAGGCGCGCAGCCGCGAGCGGGCGCGCCGGGCGCTGTCCGGACCTGATGCGGGTGGCGCCGGAGACGGCCCTGGTCCGCGGCCCGCGGGGCGAGGAGCGCCGGCCCGTCGACCGCGTGGCGCGCGGCGAGCTGGTCGTGATCGAGCCGGGCGAGCGGGTGCCGCCCGACGGGCTGGTGGAGGCGGGCACCAGCGGCATCGACCAGTCGCCGCTCACGGGCGAGCTCGAAGCACGTGACCAAGCAGCCGGGCGACGAGGTGCTCGCGGGATCCATCAACGGCAGCGGAGTCCTGGACGTGCGCGTGACGCGCCCCGCCGGCGAGACGACGCTCGCGCGCGTCCTGCGCCGGACGCTGGAGGCGCAGGCCTCGCGCGCGCCCAGCCAGAGCTTCGTGGACCGCTTCGCGCGGGTCTACACGCCGGCCGTGCTGGCACTCGCGCTGGGAGTGGCGCTGCTGCCGCCTTTGCTGGCCGGCGGCAGCCTGGGAGCCTGACCTATCGGGGCCTGGTGCTGCTCGTGATCGCGTGCCCGTGCGCGCTGGTGATCGCGACCCCGGTCGCGGTGGTGTCGGGCCTGACGGCCGCGTCGCGTCGCGGCATCCTGGTGAAGGGCGGCATGCACCTGGAGGACCTCGGCCGCGTGCGCGGCGTGGTGCTCGACAAGACGGGCACGCTGACGACCGGACGGCCCGAGGTCACCGACGTGCTGCCGGCGCGAGGCACCGCGCGCGAGGTGCTGGCACTGGCCGCGCGCACTGGAGGCGCGCAGCGCCCATCCGATCGGCGCGGCGGTGGTCGAGCGCGCGGCGCGAGGGGATCGCGGCCCGGACGGCCACGGACGTCGGCGAGATCCCCGGGCGTGGCGTGCACGGCTGCGTGGACGGGCGCGAGGTGGTGGTCGGCAGCCACCGCCTCTTCGACGAGCGCGGCCTGTGCGATCACCGCCTGGACGCGGAGCTGCGAAGGCTCGAGCCGGAGGGCAAGACCGCGATCCTGGTGGGCGGCGCCGACGACCGGCGTGCTGGGCGCGCTGGCGGTGACGGACGAGCTGCGGCCGGAAGCGGCCGAGGCCGTCGCGGAGCTGCGCGCGCTGGGGCTGCAGCTGGCGGTGCTCTCGGGGACAACCAGCGGACCGTGGTCGCGCTGACCGCGCGCCTGGCCATCGGCGAGGCCCATGCGCGACCTGCTGCCGGAGGACAAGGTCGAGCGGCTGGGTCGCCTGCAGTCGCGCTGGGGCCCGACGGCGATGATCGGCGACGGCATCAACGACGCGCCTGCGCTGGCGGCGTCGATCGGTCGGCATCGCGATGGGCGAGCGCGGCACCGACGTCGCGCTGGAGACGGCGGACGTCGCGCTCATGTCGGAGGACCTGCGCCTGGTGCCGTTCGCGGTGCGCCTGGGGAGGGCCACGCGCCGGACCATCCGCGCCAACATCGCGCTGTCGCTGGCGGTGAAGGCGATCGTGCTGGGCCTGGCCCTCGCCGGCTACGGCAGCCTGTGGGCGGCGGTGGGCGCGGACATGGGCGCGTCGATGCTGGTGATCGCGAACGGGCTGCGGCTGCTCAGGCCGCGGGACGCGGGTGGGCCGACGTCATTTTGACCGGGCCGCGTGCCCGCATCGACAATCCGCGGATGAGAAAGCTCCTGACGCTCGCCACGCTGTCGCTCATGCCGACGCTGGCCCACTCGAAGGAAAGGTCGCGGGCGCGCTCGTCGTCGCGGGGCAGTCCGTGACGCTGGCCCACGCGCGCGCCATCACCGAGAGCCAGGGGTCCGACGACGATCGCGGTCACGATCGTGCTGCTGACCGAGAAGCCGCTACCGAAGAACTACATGGACGGCCTCAACCGGGCAATCGGGGCGCGTACGTGAAGGTGGTGGTGGGCAAGAGCGGCCGCATCCAGCAGGCGACGCTTCTCCACGCCGCCATCGACGCGACTTCTTCGGCTCTCATCCCGCCCAGCCTGGTCAAGGCATCGAACCTTCACGTCACCGGCCACGAGCTCTCCGGGCAGTTCGCCGGTGAGAAGAAGGCCCCCCAGGCAAGCCCTGAGCTTCCACCCGGACTTCACGGCCGCGATCCAGCAGTAGATCCGACCGCTCAGGCCGCGGATGCGCCCGCCGCGAGAGCGCGCGGGTCGCGGCCCAGACGCCCACGGCGACGGCGAGCGACGGCGGCGTGCTCCCCAGGGCGACGGCAGGAAGTACGCGGCGGCCCCGGCGCCCCAAGCGATCATGCCCGCCGGCGACCAGGCGGGGAAGCCTTCCTCATAGAGTGCCTGCACGCTCACGCGCGTGCGGTCGAGGAAGAATGCGCGCGAGCAGCACGCCGCCGACCGGGACCAGCAGGCCGCCCAGCAGCAGCATGAAATCGCCATGGCGGTCGAGCCACGTGCGCGAGAACAGCGCCAGCACGGCGCCGATCCCGCCGATGGTCCAGACGGACGCGGCGTCGCTGGTGCCGGGCGCAGGCTCTTCCACGCCAGCGCGGACAGGTAGATGTTCACGAAGTTCGTCGTGAGCGTGGCCAGCGCCAGCAGCGGTCCGCCCAGCGCGCTCCAGCCCAGCTGCGGCCAGCATGTCCGCGGGGTCGGCGCTCCGGCGACGCGCCCGCCCAGCGCGCCCAGCGCCACGAACGCGATGCTGGTGAGGCCGAGGGACAGGAACACGGCCCAGCCGGCGCGCGGCTCCGAGGGCGTGAAGCGCGAGTGGTCCCGGGAACATGAGCAGCCACGAGGCCTGGTAGCCGACCTACCAGGTCGAAGCCGCGCAGCCAGGGGAACGGCGCGGGCGTCGCCACGACGGCACCCTCCGGTATCGGATGGCCCAGCACGCTCACGAGCAGGGCGCGGCCATCGCCGCCATCAGCGGCACGGCCAGCCGGTCGGCCCAGCCCACGCGCGCGGGCCGGCCCGCCACCACCGCGGTGGCCAGCAGGCCCAGGACCACCGCCCAGGCGCGCTCCGAGACGCCGCCCGCGACGTGGCGCAGGCGGACGCCGCGATCACGTTGTTGAGCGCGATCCAGGCGCGAAGTTCGTGACGTAGAGGACGACGGCCAGCAGCGCGGAGCCGGATCGGCCCAGGGCCGCCCGCGACGCGATGATCGACGGCACGCCCAGCCGCGGGACCCAGCGACGCGAGTGTGCCGACGAGCGCCGCGCCCGCGATGCTGCCCGGCGACGACCAGCAGCAGCACGCCCCGCGTGCCGAGGTCCGGCCCCCACGCTGGCGCCGGTCACGATGGTGGTGGCAACGATGTTCGCGCCGGCGAAGATCAGGAAGAGGTCGGACGCGGACTGCGTGCGTCGGCCGGGGGACCGGCCCCAGCTCGACGGCCTTCAGTAGCCGGCGGGCCTGGCGGCGAGCCGGCGCCCGCGCCGCGGCTCTCCTGCACGATCTTGACGCCGACGCTGGCGCCGATGCGGTCCGCGCCCGCCTCGATCGTGGCCTGCGCCGACTTCAGGTCGCGCACGCCGCCCGCGGCCTTCACGCCCATCTGCGGGCCCACCACGCGGCGCATCAGGGCCACGTCGTCGGCGGTGGCGCCGCCGGAGCCGAAGCCGGTCGAGGTCTTCACGAAGTCGGCGCCGGCCACGCGTGGAGAGCACGCAGGCGCGTCACCTTCTCGTCGTCGGTCAGCAGCGCGGCCTCGATGATGACCTTCACGATCGCGCCCGCCGCGGTGGCTGGCCGCCACCACGCCCTCGATGTCGCGCTCGACCGCGCGTAGTCGCCGGACTTCAGCGCGCCCACGTCGATCACCATGTCGATCTCGCAGGCGCCCTCGGCCACGCAGCGGCGCCGCCTCGAACGCCTTGACCTCCGGGAGCGTCGCGCCCAGCGGAAGCCGACCACGGTGCAGACGCTCGTCTCCGACCCGCGCAGCAGGTCGGCGCAGAGCGGGACCCAGCCGGGTTACGCACACGCTGGCGAACGCGTGCGTGCGCGCCTCCTCGCACAGCGTCGACGATCTGCGTCGCGGGTCGCCTCCGGCTTCAGCAGCGTGTGGTCGATGAGGCGCGCGATCTCGCGCGGGTAGAGGTCCGCGGCCGCCTGCAGGCCGAAGCGCTCGGCGCCGTGGCCCAGCAGGCGCCCCATGCGGTCGGGGCAGCAGCCCGCGGCCGTAGTGGCACGCGCACGGCGCCTCCGCCACGCGCAGCTGCGCGAGCACCGCGCGCACGACCGCCTCCGACCAGCGCGGATCCGGTCATCGCCGAAGCTCTCCTCGATGGCCGTGATCTTGGCGACGCGCCGCGCGTGGCGCTCCTCCGTGCAGGCCGAGCCCAGGGAAGGCCGCCACGATCTCCTCGGGCGCGCGCGCGTCCACGAACTTCGCCCCCAGGGTCAGGACGTTGGCGTCGTTGTGCTCGCGCGCGTTCTTCGCCGCGGGCACGTCCACGCAGAGGGCCGCGCGCGCACGCCGGGCACCTTGTTGGCGGCCATCGCGGAGCCGATGCCGGCGCCGTCCGACCAGGATGCCGAGCGGCGCTCGCCCGCCGCGCACCGCCCGCGCGACGGCCAGCGCGAGGTCGGGGTAGTCGACCGGCTCGGTGGAGAAGGTGCCGAGGTCGCGGCAGCGGGATCCCAGGCGCTGCAGCCCCTTCTTGATCTCCTCCTTGAGCGCGAAGCCGCCGTGGTCGGCGCCCAGCGCGATCACGCGGAGTGGCGCCCCGGGCGCGCCTGCACGATGCGCACGCCGCGGCTCGCCGCGATCTCCTGCGCCCAGGGAGTGATCAGGGCGCCGACCGAAGCGTGGAGCTCGCCGCCTTCCGGAGCGGCCCGCACGTCGTCGGCGGTGACGACTTCCTTCATGGGCGAACGCGATGATAGCACCGGCGACGCGAGCCGCCCTGCTCGCCGGCCGGCGCCGCGATTTCGAGGCTATGATGCGCGCCATGCCTGCGATCGCGGACGCGGCGTGAGCGCCGCCATCATCTGGGCGGCGGACGGCGTGTTCGGCCCCTGACGCTCGCGCTGCTGCTGGGCAGCGGGCTCTTACCTGACGCTGCGGCTCCGCTTCGTGCAGGTCACCCACTTCCGCGACGCGCTGCGCACGCTGGTACCGGCCACGCAGGCAGGGGCGAAGGGACCGCTCACGCCGTTCCAGGCGTTCATGACGGCGCTCGGCGCCTCGATCGGCACCGGCAACATCGCGGGCGTCGCCACCGCGGTCGTCACCGGCGGCCCGGGCGCCGTGTTCTGGATCTGGGTCTACGGCTTCTTCGCGACCGCGATCAAGTTCACGGAGGCCGTGCTGGGCATCCGCTATCGCGCAGCTCGTCGGGGACCGGCTCTCCGCGGGCCCGATGCACTACCTGCGCGACGGGCTGAGGCAGCCCGCGGCTGGCGTGGATCTACGCGCTGGTCGCCGGCGTCGCGGCGCTCACCACCACGCCCATTCACGCAGCCCAACTCGATGGCGGTGGTGCTGCAGAGCGTGTTCGGCATCCCGCACCTGGGCGTCGGGCGTCGTCATCGCCGTGCTGGCCTGGCTCGTGATCATCGGCGGCATCAAGTCGATCGGCCGCGCCGCCGAGAAGCTGCGCCCGCTCAAGGTGGTCCTCTACCTGGCCGGCGGGCTGATCGTGATCGTGACGCACGCTGGGCAAGCTGCCCGCGGTGCTGTCCCCTGATCGTGCGCGAGGCCTTGCTCGATCGGCGCGGTCACGGGCGGCACCGCGGGCGTCGGCATGATGGTCGCGATGCGCTACGGCATCGCGCGCGGCGTCTACGCGAACGAGGCGGGCTACGGCACGGCGGCCGTCGCCTACGGCACCGCGCGCAGCGACGCAGCCGCTGCAGCAGGGCCTGAACGCGGTGATGGAGGTGTTCATCGTCTCGTTCGTGACGTCCTCGATCAGCGCGCTCACGATCCTGCGTGAGCGGCGTCTGGCAGCTCGGGCCTCGACGAGCACGGCCGCGGTGGCCGCAGGCCTTCAACACCGCGATGCCGACCGTGGGCGGCTGGATCGTCGCCTTCTGCGCCTTCCTGTTCGGCTACACGACGCTGATCGGCTGGGCCTACTACGGCGAGCAGTTCCTCGAGTACGTCTTCGGCCCGCGCGTCGCGCTGCCGTACCGCTGGGTCTACTGCGTCCTGATCGTGCTTCGGCGCCATCGAGCAAGGTCGAGCTCGGTCTGGGCCTGGGGCGACCTCGATGAACGGGCTGCAGATCTTCCCGAACCTGGTCGGCGTGCTCGGCGCTCAGCGGGCGTGGCGGCGGCCGCGCTGCGCGACCGGGACGCGCGCGCGTCCACGCCATGACGGGGTTCGAGCGCGCGGGCGGCGTCGCTCCGCTGCGACGGCGTCTCGCTGGAACGAGGCCGCGGAGCCGCTTCGGCACGCCGCTCTACGTCTACAGCCGCCGAGCGCGATCCGTGAGTGCCTACCGGCGCCTACGATCGCGTGCCTTCGCGCCAGCGTGCCGCACCGCGTCTGCTACGCGCTGCAAGGCCAACGGCGCGGGCGCGCTCGCTGCGCCTGCTGCCGTCGCTGGGCGCCGGCGCGGACATCGTCTCCGGCGGCGAGCTGCGGCGCGCGCTGCGCGCGGGCTTCCCGCCCGAGCGCATCGTGTTCTCCGGCGTCGGCAAGACCGACGACGAGATCGCGCGCTCGGGCTGGACGCGGGCATCGGCGAGTTCAACGCCGAGAGCGAGGACGAGATCGCCGGCTCGTCGGCGCTGGCGGCGGCGCGATCGCGCACGGCCCGCGGTCACGCCTGCGCGTGAACCCGGACATCGACCCGCGCTCGCACCCGTACATCTCGACCGGCCTGCGCGAGAACAAGTTCGGCGTGGACATCCGCGAGGCGCCGCCGCCATCCTGGACGCGCGCGCGCGCTGCCCGGCATCGCGGTGGCCGGCGTGCAGAGCCACATCGGCTCGCAGATCACCGACCTCGAGCCGCTGGCCGAGGCCGCGCGCGAGCTGGCGGCCCTCTCGCGCCGCGCTGCTGGAGCAGGGGTTCCCGCTCGAGACCATCGACATCGGCGGCGGCCTGGGCGTCGACTACCAGGGCGGCGCGGGCGCCGGGCCCGGCAGGCGCTGGCCGAGCGGGTGCTGCCCGAGCTGCGCGGCCTGCCACTCACGCTGCTCCTGGAGCCGGGCCGCTCGCTGGTCGCTCGCCGCGGGCGTACTGCTCACGCGCGTGCTGTTCGTGAAGCGAGAACGGCGCGCAAGACGCTTCGTGATCGTCGACGCCGGCATGAACGACCTGCTGCGGCCGTCGCTGTACCAGGCGTTCCATCGCATCGAGCCCGTGCGCGACCCGGAGCCGCCCCGGTGCGCGTCGACGTGGTGGGCCCCGTGTGCGAGACCGGGGACTTCCTGGCCCGCGACCGCGAGATCGCGTTGCCCGAGCCGGGTGCGCTCCTCGCCATCCGCGACGCCGGAGCCTACGGCTTCTCGATGGCCTCGAACTACAACCTGCGCCCGCGTCCCGCCGAGGCCTCGTCGACGACGGCTCGGCCCGCCTCATCCGCCGCCGCGAGACCTTCGAGGACCTGGTTCGAACCGAGGTCTGAAGGGTTCCGTCGGACCCACTGGTCGATCGAAGGCGCGCGATGAGATCGGCCCTTCGCGATGGTCAGCGCGTGGGGTAGCAGGGCCCGCTCGCCGCGTGGTGATTGAATGCGCGCGGTTCATAGTTCACTGAGGCTCGCAAACGACTTCCGCGTTTGCTCGCCCGCCAAATGGCACGTCGCGCACCGCTCGCACGGTCTGCCACGCGGCTCCCGGCTCCTGCTACCGGCCCACGCGCTTCATCGCGGTGGCTCGCCATTCCGATCGATCGGGCCGATCCAGCGGAGCGCTCGAACCCGTCGCGCGATTTCGAGCCGTGCGCAGACGGATGGCGGCGAGGCTGCCACGGGGGTGAGCGCAGGCAAGCGACCGTTCCTCAGCGTGCTTCGCGGGCCACCCACGGCTGGACTTCGCAGGGGACCCGCGCGCGTTGTCTGCACTGCCAACAGCAACAAACGCGAGCGCAGCGCGATTCACTCGCGCGGAGCGAGAGGGTCTGGGGGCCGACGCAGGCCCCCCAGCTTGATCGAGGTCGCGCAGACGGAGCGAACCCTCGTGGCCCTCGCCGCCGGCGATGCGAGTCATCTGAGCACGCGCGCCGGAAGTCCTGGCGCGAACGTCTAGCGTTCGCTGATCACGCGGCCGAGATCGCTGGAGCGGGCGAGGCGGTCGAAGCGTCTCGTAGACGCGCGGCCGAGATGTCGCGGATGGCCTGCTCGCCGTCGGCGTCGCGGCGCAGGTACGCGGTCATGATCGAGATGGCGTACGGCCGGCCGGGCGCGTCCACCACGGCGCTCACGCAGCGGACGCCCTCCAGCTCGCCGGGCTTGTCCAGGATCGTCACTCCTCGGGCAGGACCTCGCGGAACGGCGACTTCTTGGTGATCGACGCGACCGTCCGCAGGTCAGCGCGCGCGCTCGGGCGACAGGCCCGGGCCCGTGAACACCGTCTCCGCGAGCTGGCGCATCTGGGCGGGCGTGCCGACGTTCTCGCGGCCGGCGCGCGCGGCGTCGAGGTCCATCATCTTGCGGCGCAGGCGGACCGCGGGCAGGTGGAGCGGAGTCGAGGCGGTGGTTCACGGCCTCGATGCCGACCTTGTCCGTGAGCAGGTTCGCGCCCTCGTTGTCGGACCAGCCCATCATCAGCACCGCGACGTCGCGCCACGTGAGCGTCACGTGATCGCCGAGCTGGTACAGCACGCCGTCTCCCTTCACGCGCGGCAGCGGGGAGTGGTGAGCGCGGCGAGGTCGATCCCGCCGTCCTCGGCCTGGCGATAGAGCTCGTAGAGGACGGCCAGCTTGATGGACGACGCGGTGGGGAAGGGCTCGGCCGGGCGCACCTCCATCACGGTGGCGCCCGTCTTCAGGTCCTTCAGCGACAGGCCCAGCACGCCGTCGAGCCGGGAGTCGATCGCTTCCACGCGCGTGCGCAGCTTCGCGACGAGCGCGTCCTCCTTCTCGGCGGCGCCCGCGGCGAGCGGCAGCAGGGAGCGCCAGCAGGAGTGGCGACGGGAATCTGGTCACTCGGTCTTCCAGGCCTTCTCGTAGCGCAGCACGCCGGTCGGTCCCACGGAGAGCCCGTGGACCTCACGGCGGTACGCGGTGAACACCGAGACGTGGTAGAGCGGCACCCAGGGCATGTCCTTCTGGAACTGCGCCTGGGCCTGGCGGTAGATGGCCGCGCGCTCGCCGGGGTCGCTGGCGCGCCGCCCCTGCTTCAGCAGGCCGTCCATGGCCTCGCTGCGGTGGCGGCTGCGGTTGGTCGACCCAATCGCTTCCGAGGCGAGCAGCGCGGAGAGGAAGTCGTTGGGGTCGGTCGTGTCCGCCTGCCAGCCCAGCAGGGCCAGCTCGTAGTCGCCGCGCGTCGTCTGGTCGATGTAGGCGGACCAGCTGGGCGCCTCGCGCAGCTTCGCGCGCGACGCCGATCTCCGCCAGCTCGGCCTGCAGGCGCTCGGCCAGCCTCATGGGCGCGGGCAGGTAGGGACGCGTGGTCTGCACGGTGAGCAGCGTCGTCTCGAATCCGGTCGGGTGGCCCGCGTCCGCCAGCAGCCGGCGCGCGTTGGGCCGATCGAGGATCAGCTCGCGCGAGCGGCGGAGTACCCGCAGACGTGGGGCGGCAGCGGGTTGCGCGCGGGCTCGCCGTGGCCGCCGAGGACGCCATCGACCAGCCCCTTCGCGGTCCACGGCGCGGGCGAGCGCCTGGCGGACGCGCGCGTCGTCGAACGGCGGCCGCTCGTTGTTGATCGAGAGGAACGCGATGTTGAGGCCGATCTGGGAGTCGAGGCGTGATGTCGGCACGGCCGTGGAGCCGCCCGACGCGCTCCCTGGCCGATGGCGGAGGTGACGTCCACCTCGCCCGCGAGCAGCGCGCACCAGCGCGTCCTCGTCCGGCAGCTTCCGGAACACCAGGCGATGCAGCCGCGGCGCGCCGGCCCAGTGGCCCGGGTCCGCCTCCAGGCGGAACTCGCCGGGATGGCCCCCGCCGCGAGGCGGAACGGCCTCGGTGCCGACGGGCCGGCCCGACCCGGCCTTCAGCTCGCGCGGGCTCTGCATCGAGAAGAACGGCTGGGACAGCGTGGCGAGCAGCGCGGAGTTGGGCCGGTCGAGCGTGAGTGCCCACCACCAGCGGGCCCACGCGCTCGGCCTGGCCGCCCGAACAGGTGGGCGCTGGCGCAGGCTCACCGGGTTCGCGACCACCGCATCGGCGTCGAGCGGCGTGCCGTCGTGGAACCGCACGCCCTCGCGCAGCGTGAAGGTCCAGACGCGCGCGTCGGTGGTGGCCCAGGAGGTCGCGAGCGCTGGCTCCGGGCGCGAGCCGTCGCTGCGGTAGCGGACGAGCGGGTCGCAGATGTTGGAGACGATCGCGGCGGAGACGAGGTCGGTCGCGCGGTGCGGCTCCAGCGAGACGGGATCGGCCAGGATGCCGACGACCAGCGTGTCGGCGGCGGCCAGCGCGAGCGTCGCCAGCAGCGCGCTCATGGGGCGATGAGCTGGGCGGTGAGCAGGCCCAGGTAGGTGCCGGCCAGGTTGCCCAGCACCGCGAGCAGCAGGCCCAGCGGCGCCATGGCCGGCTCGTAGATGGCGGCGACGACCGGCGCGGACGAGTAGCCGCCCAGGCAGGCCTGGCTGGCCGCGCCGAAGAAGAAGACGGGCGCGCGCAGCGAGCCTCACCGCCAGCAGCGTGACCGCGGCGTGGATCACGATGACGATGCACGCCCAGCGCCACGAACTGCGGATGCGACGCGACCTTCCGCAGGTCGCCCTGCGCGCCCACCGACGCGATCAGCAGGTAGAACCCGGCGTAGCCCAGCGTCGACGCGCCCGCCCCCTCCAGCCGCGACAGGGGCGTCAGGGAGAGCAGCAGGGACACGGTCGTGAGGATCAGGATCGCCCAGGAGAACGCGTTGAGCACCCGGCCCCAGGGAGGCATCAGCGCGCCGACGCGCAGGCAGACCATGGTCAGCACGACGGCGAGCCCGACCATGAGCGTGACCTCGGGCACGCCCATCGGACGGCGCGCGGCCTCGCGCCGCTCCTGGAGGCGCGCGCCCAGGCCCGCGACCTGCGTGCGGTCGGCGCCCAGCCAGCGATCGGCGCGCTCCTGGTGCCCCGCCAGCCAGATCAGGACGCCCATCCACGAGTAGCCGACCACGGTGTCGACGATGATGATCACGCCCTGCAGGTCGGGCGACAGGTTCAGCGTGGTGGCCACGGCGACCAGGCTGGCGCTGCCGCCGGTCCAGGTCGCGGTCAGCGCGCCGATCGCCTTCCACGCGTCGTCGGGCAGCCAGGGGCGCAGCACCGCGTAGCCGACCAGCGCGCCCAGCATGATCCCCAGGCAGCCGGCCAGCATCACCACCAGCGCGGTGCGGCCCGAGGCGAGCGATGCTGCGCAGCTCGGCCGAGCAGCAGCATGAGGACCAGGCTGGCGGGGAGCAGGTAGCGAGCGATCGCGGAATAGAGCGGGCTCGACGAAGGAAGGATGCCGACCGAGGTCGAGAGCATCGGCAGGAAGTACGTCCAGACCAGCGCCGGCAGCCGGTCGAAGACCGGCGCCAGCGCCTGACCCGCGAGACCTGGAACACCAGCCCGACCACGCCCGCCAGGTAGGCCAGGACCAGGCCGGGGTCCTGGATCAGCGTTTGCCTGCGCTGAGGCCGGGGGCCGCCATGAGCGGCCCCATATTGGCCAACCCGCGGGGCCCGGTCAAACGGGCGCGGCTATAATCGCGCGCTCATGATCGTCCGCCACCGACCCTCGATCTCCGGCTCCGCCACACGTTCCGCATCGCGCGCGGGGCCTCCGACGTCCGGCAGAACGTGCTGGTCGAGCTGGAGGACGGCGGCCGCATCGGCCGGGGCGAGGCCGCGCCCATCAAGAGGTACGGCGAGGACCAGGCCTCCGCCGGCAGGGCGGTCGAGGAGATGGCGGCGCGGCTGGGGACGGGCGCGCCTTCGCGGACGCGGCCGCGCGGGCGGCCGTGCCCGGCCAGACGTCCGCGGAGGCGGCGGTCGACATCGCCCTGCACGACCTGGCGGGGCAGCGCATGGGCGTGCCGCTGTACGAACTCTTCGGGCTGGACCCGCGCCAGGGTCCGCCCACGTCGTTCACGATCGGGCTCGACACGCCCGAGGTGGTGGCGCGCAAGGTCCGCGAGGCCTCGGACTTCGAGATCCTGAAGGTCAAGATGGGTGCTCCGGACGACCGCGAGGTGCTCACCGCCGTCCGCGACACCACCGACCGGCTGATCCGCGTGGACGCGAACGAAGGCTGGACCCTCGAGTCCGCGCGCGAGCGCCTGCCGTGGCTGAAATCGCTGGGGGTCGAGTTCGTCGAGCAGCCGCTGCCCGCCGACCGGCTGGACGAGACGCGCGCGCTGCGGCGGCGAGAGCCCGCTGCCCTTCTACGCGGACGAGAGCGTGCACTGCGCGGAGGACATCCCGCGGCTGGTGGGCGCGTTCGACGGGATCAACATCAAGCTCATGAAGTGCGGCGGGCTGGGCGAGGCGCTGCGCATGATCGCGGTCGCCCGCGCGCACGGGCTCAAGGTCATGCTGGGCTGCATGATCGAGTCGTCGGTCGCCATCACCGCGGCCGCGCACCTGCTGCCGCTGCTCGACGCGGCCGACCTGGACGGCAGCGTGCTGCTGGACCACGACCCGTTCGAGGGCGCCGTCATCCGCGGCGGGCGCTTCCTGCTGCCGGACGCTCCGGGGCTGGGCGTCCGGCCGCAGCCGGCGTGAGCCGGCTCACAGGCGCCCCCTGGCCCGCCGTTTGCATTGATCCTTCGCGTCGGTTTGGCCGTACCATGGACCGAGGGAGGAGCGCACTTGAGCGAGAAGCAGACCGCTCCGCAGCAGCCCGTCTCCGCGACCGCGTTCGCGGCCGCGCTCAAGACGTTCGCGCGCACGCTCTCGCAGCGCCCGAGCGCCAGTCGGACCTGATCGACATCTTTGCCACGGCCTTGAAGGAACTACAGACGGAGCTCCACCGCTCGAAGATGCGCAACCAGACGCTGCAGAACCGCCTCGACGCGGCGGAAGCGCGCATCACCGACCCTGGAGAAGGTCGTGGCCGCGATGCGCCGCCAGGGCTGGGTCCAGTAGCCGCCTACTCGTACCGCAGCGCGTCGATCGGATCGAGGCCGGCCGCCCGCCGCGCCGGGTAGTACCGAAGAACACTCCGACCGCGCCCGCGAACGCGAACGCGATCGCGACCGAGCTGGTCGTGATCAGGGTCAGCCAGCCCAGGACATGTGCGTCAGCACCTGCGACACGATGAGCGCCCAGCGTCACGCCCACGGCCCCGCCCGCCAGCGAGAGCGCGATGGCTTCCGAGAGGAACTGGCTCAGGATGTCGCGCGTGCGCGCGCCCACCGCCATGCGCAGCCCGATCTCGCGCGTGCGCTCGGTGACCGACACCAGCATGATGTTCATGATGCCGATGCCGCCCACCAGCAGGCTCACCGAGGCGACGCACATGAGCAGCGTCGGTCATGGTGTTCGCCATCTCGCACGCGCGTCTGCGCCATCTCCTCGACCGTGCGCACCGTGAAGTCGTCGTCCTCCGGTCCCGCGGTGCGGTGCCGCTCGCGCAGGAGCCGGGTGATGTCCACCGCGGTGCGCTCGACGTCGTCGGCGTCGCGGGCCGAGACCAGCACCCGCTGCAGGTAGGTGATGCCCATGACCTTCTTCTGCACGGTCGTGTAGGGCGCCAGGACGAAGTCGTCCTGGTCGTCGCCCAACTGGCCCTGGCCCTTGGGCGCCAGCACGCCCGCGATGCGGAACGGCATGTTCTTCACGCGGAGCACCTGGCCGACCGGGTCCTGGTCGGGGAAGAGCGTGCGCGCGACCGTCGCGCCCAGCAGGCAGACCTTGTCGGCGACCAGCACGTCGCGTGGCGAGATGCTGGCGCCGGACGAGATGGGCCGAGTTGCGTATGACGACGTACGTCCTCGTTGCCGCCCTCGATGGAGGTGTTCCAGTTCTGGTTGCCCGCGACCACCTGCAACGCGCGTGCGCGCGCCGGGCGAGATGCGCTCGACGGTGGGCATGCTGGGCGATGACCTGCGCGTCGTCCAGGGTGAGCGTGCTGATGCTGCCCGCGCCCTGCGACCGCGCCCCCGCCGCGGCCGAAGCTGCCGGACGAGACGTAGACGACGTTCGTGCCCTGGCTCTGCATCTGCTGGTCGATGGCGGCGCGCGCGCCGGAGCCCAGCGCGATCATCGCGATGACGGACGCCACCCCGATGATCGACGCCCAGCATGGTCAGGGCCGAGCGGACCTTGTTGCGCCGCGAGTCGCCTTGCCGGCCAGGCGCAGCGTGTTGCCGAGCGTCCATGGCGCGACCTCCCCGCCTCCGGCGGCGGCAGCGCGGCCAGCTCCTGCGCGGCCACGCGCCGGTGTTCCAGCCCGATCGTCCGCGACCACGCGTCCGTCGCGGAACGTGATCATGCGCTCGGCGTACTCCGCGATGTCGGGCTCGTGCGTGATGAGCGATGATGGTGATGCCGCGCTCCCGGTTCAGGCTCTGGAGCAGCGTCCATGATCTCGATGCTGCGTGCGGCTGTCGAGGTTGCCGGTCGGCTCGTCGGCCGAGCAGGATCTGCGGGTCGTTGACGAGCGCGCGCGCGATGGCCACGCGCTGCTGCTGGCCGCCCGAGAGCTGGTTGGGCGTGGTGCGATGCGGTCGCCCAGGCCCACCGCCTGCAGCAGGCTCCTGCGCGCTCGCATGGCGCTCGGCCGGCTGGCTGGGCTCGCCGCTGTAGAGCAGCGGCAGCTCGACGTTCTCGATCGCGGTCGTGCGCGGCAGCAGGTTGAAGCTCTGGAACACGAACCCGATCTTCCGGTTCCGCAGGACCGCCCGCTCGGTCCTGGTCGAAGCCGGAGACGTCCTCGCCCTCCAGGAGGTACTGCGCCGGACGTCGGGTCGGTCCAGCAGGCCCAGGATGTTCATGAAGCGTGCTCTTGCCGCTGCCCGACGCGCCCACCACGGTGCACGAACGAGCCGCGCTCGAGGTCGAGGGTCCACGCCGCGCAGCGCGTGGATCGGTGACGTCGCCCAGTCGATAGGACTTGCGCAGGTCCACGACTGCGGATGAGCGGGCCGTCCATGTCACCGCTGCCGGCGCTGGAACTGCGGGTTGAACGGGTTCGTGGAGGGCGTGCCCTCGGCCTCGGAGCGCCAGCGCGCGCGCGCTAGCGTCGGCTGCTGCCGGTCACCACCGTCGCGCCCTCCTCCAGCCCTCGAGACGACCTCGATGTACTGGCCGTCCGAGAGGCCGACCGCGACGCGCCGCGGCTGCGGCGTGCCGTCTGTGCCCAGCACGAAGACGAGCGCGGACCGTCCGCCCTCCTCGCCGCCTCCGTCGGTTCCGATGCTGCGGATGCCGTCCGCTCCCGGTCCTGGCCTCGCCGGCCTCCCATGTTTCCGCCGCTCGCGGGGCGAACGTCTCCGGCCGCGGCCGATCGCTTGCCGCCGGGGCGCCCTGCGGACCGCCTCCGCCGCCTTCCTGTGCGGCGCGTCCGCTGCGTCCGCCCGCGCCGGGACCGCGTCCGCCGCCGCTCTCCGATACCGCCGGCCGCCCGCGCCACTCAGCGCCACTCGCGCCACGCGCCACCAGCGCCGAAGCCCTCGGGCCGGAAGCGCAGGGCCGTGGCCGGGATGCGCAGCACGTCGTCGCGCGCTGGACACGTCACGGACACCGTGGCCGTCATGCCGGGCATCAGGATCTGCCCGGGGTTCTCCACGCTGATGATCGCGTTGTAGGTGACGACGTTCTGCGCGACCGTCGGCTGCAGGCGCGACCTGCTCCACGCGCCCGTGGAACATGCGGTCGGGGAAGGCGTCGACGCGGAAGCGTCACGTCCGAGCCCTCCTTGACGCGGCCCACGTCCGCCTCGTCCACGGAGGCCAGGACCTGCATGCGCGCGAGGTCGTTGGCGATCACGAACAGCGTCGGCGCCTGCAGCGAGGCCGCCACCGTCTGCCCCACGTCCACGCTGCGCCCGATCACGACGCCGTGAGATGCGGCGCGCGTGATGATCGTGCTCGAGGTCCACCTGCGCCTGGCTTGACGCTGGCCGCCGACTGCGTGGACCGCGGCGTCCGCGCCCTTGACCCGCGAGGCGGCGCTCTCACAGGTTGGCGCGCGCGGTATCGAGGTCGCTCTGGGGCAGCAGCTGCTCCTTCGCGAGGCTGTCTCCGCGCGCTGCGTCCTTGAGGCGCGCGTCCTCCAGGCCGGTGCGGGCCTTCTCGGCGCTTCGCACGCGCGGCCAGCAGGTTGGCCTGGGCCTGGCCCAGCCGCGCCTGGAAGAGCGACGGGTCGAGCCGGGCGATCACCCGGTCCTGGTGACCTTCGAGTTGAAGTCGGCGCCCGAGCTCCTGGATGGTGCCCGAGACCTGCGAGCCCACCTGCACGGTCTGCACGGCCTGCAGGGCGCCCGTGGATCCGACCACCTCGGCCATCGTCCCCCGGTCCACGGTGGCAGGTCGCGTAACGGGAAGGGGTCTGGCGGCCCGGAGGACCAGGTGGCCGCCACCGCCACCAGCAGCACCGGCGGTCCCGATGACGATCCGCGTCTGCGCGAGCTCATACTACAGTTTATTCCGCAGGTGCTTGCGCAGGTCTGAAGCGCGGAAGTGAAACCGCGTCAACGAGAAAGGGGGCCCCGAGGGCTCCCTTTTCGAGTCTCGTGCGGCCGGCCGAAGGTCTACTGCGTGCGCCGGGCTGACGACCGCGGTCACCGCGGTGGGCGTGCTGCGAGAACAGGACGCCGCCGCCGGCTTCCTGCACGCGCTCGAAGTTGACCAGGCTCTTGCGGTAGTCCGCGATGGCCCGGAGCTCCGCGACCTCGGCCACGGCCAGGTCGCGCTGGCTCTGGGTGACCAGGAAGTTCGTGGACATGCCGGCCGCGAACCGCTTCTCCTCCGCGTCCAGCCGCTGCCTCCGGCAGGTACGCGCGCGGCGCGCGTGGAGCCCACGCGCTTGAAGTTCGTGTCCACCGCCCGGGCGGCGCCGCGGACCTCCGGCGTGATCTGGATCTTCCAGCCGCCGCAGCGTGGCCTCCTGCTGCTCGCGGCCGATGCGCGCGCGCGCCTCGGCGGCCCGCGCGGTGCGGTTGGGGATCGGGTAGAGACAGCTGCACGCCCAGGGTCCAGGCCGGGAAGTCGAACCCGAACACGTCGCCGAACGCGTTTCCGAACCTGCCGGGATGGGTACCGGCAGCAGGTTGCCCGCCTGTCGCGCACCTGCGTTCTGCGGCCTGGCCGACCAGCGCCGTACGCGGCCTGGTGGTCCACCGCGGGCAGCTTCTGGTTCTTCGCGAAGCGCTGGTTGTCGACCGCGTTCGACGTTCTTGCGCGCGGCCACCACGTCCGTGCGCTTTTCGAGCGCGATCTGCACCGCGGCGATCGCGTCCACCGGCGAGGCTCTGCGCTCGGCCGGTCGGTCGGCACGATGTGGTAGTTCCAGTTCCCGGCCGCAGTTGTCGCCGAAGATGGATCCGGCGGCACGCGTCGTCCTCGGCGTCGAGAGCAGGGCCGCCTCGGCCACGATCATCGGTCTTCCCTCGCGGCCTGCCACCTCCGACTCGGCCGCGCACTCACGTCCAGCGGGGCTCAGTGGTCCCGACGCGCACCCTTGATCTGCGTTCTCGTCCAGCAGCTTGCGCAGCGAGCGACAGGCTCTTGCGCTGGGCCTCGCAGGTTGTCCATCGCGTAGATGTAGTCGTAGTAGAGCTGCTTCACGCCCGCGATCGTGTCGACCACGGTCTGTCGGAACTGCACGTCGGAGATCTCGCGGTTGCGTCTTGGGCCACGGTGATCTGCAGGCGCGTGCTGTCGATCCTGAAGTCAGCGCAGCAGCGGGCTGCGACGCGCGCAGGTTGAGGCTCCGACGAGTTCGAGGGATTGAAGATTGGAGAACGCGCTGTTGGTCGTGGTCTTAGGGTTGTTGAGGAAGTCCACGCGCAGGCTGCCGCCGGTCGGCAGCCATGCTGGATCACGCCGAAGTTGGAAGATGTCCACTGTCGGTATCGACCGTGGCGGCGCGCCGCTGAAGAAGTCGCTGGCCTGCCTCGAGGACGAGGACCGGCTCAGGTAGAGAGGTGAGGGAGCGGATCGTAGAAGCCCTTCGCAGGCTGGTTGACCGGCCTCGGCGGCAAGTCCCGCGGCTCGTGGCGCTGGACCGCGATGTCGATGTTGTTCTCGAGCGCCCGCGCCACCGCGTCCTGGAGCGAAAGGGAGAGGACGGTGCCGCCGTGTCGGTGGACTCGGGAAGGGGAGCGGGTGAGGGATAGGCCAGCGGAGCTCGGCGTCGGAGCCGGCCTCTGCGCGCCCGCTGCGGTCGTGAGGACACAGCGCGGCGGCCGCCACCAAGCAGTACGACCAGCCCAGCATCTTTCCGATCATTCGTCGTGACCTCCAGACGCGATGTCATCCCAGGAAAACGGGGAAACGACTATAGCCGACCCCGCGCGGGCCCCCTGGCCTCGGGGAAGCGATGGCCCCATGAGGATCAAACGAGCCAGAGGATGTCAAAAGATCCTCGATCTCGTGTCCTTCAACGACTTGGACGCGACTCGCAAGGAAAGAAGGGGGCCGCCGGAGCGGCCCCTGACGGGATCTGGTACGGCTTTCGGTCCTTAGAAGCGGATGCGGAAGCCGAGCTGGTCCCGCCAGCGCGAGCGCAGGTCGTCGCGGCATCGAACTCGCGTACCCCGCGCGCGTGATGCTCGTTCGCGAGGTTAGGTGACCATCTGCCCGGCGGCGTTGACGGTCGGAACTGGATCGTTCAGGGTCGCCGAACGTCGCGCTGTCGACCACGCCCCAGTCCCCGGTTCGAGCAGGTTCAGAAGTTCGCGCATGTCGAAGGTGATCTCGATCTTGGTCCGCGAGATCTGGGATGCCCAGGGCGGCCCGCATGTCGAGCTGGTCCGTCCAGGGAGCGCGGAGCGCCCTTCTCCAGCGATCTGCCCGCGCGTGACTCTGCAGGCCGGCGTCGTTCGCGACGTAGGCCCCCAGGTCCGCCGGCGCTGCCGTTGATGAACAGGACCTTGGGGTCGTTCGCGGCGGGCAAACGTACATGAGGTCGTTGGTCGAGCGGCCGTCGCCGTTCCAGTCGCCGCTGAACGTGAAGGCGTAGGTGCGGCCCCGCTGGTCCGTTGTGGTGAACCCCGACAGCATGAGGTCGGCGCGCTTGCCGAGCTTCAGGTCGTAGGAAGCGGCCAGGATGACCCGGGTGCCCCGGCGAGAAGCGCGAGGTTCCGAGTCCGACGTCGTCGTGGTTGCCCGGGTACGCGCGCGTTGGGCCCCCAGTTCGAGGTGGCCTGCGACGATCGCCGTCGTTCACCGAGCGCGAGCTCGCCGTAGTTGTACGCGCGCCATCGCGTAGAGGCTAGCTTGTAAACGGCCGCTCCCAGCTTGAAGGTCGTCTGACCACCGCGAGCCCTCGCTCCGTGTTCGTCAGCAGGACCACGTCGCTGAACGTCGTGAAGCGCCGCCCGAACGTCGGACGCCCGTCCGGCCGCGTGCCCACCTGCTGGAAGCTGAGGTTCCTGCAGTCGATGTCCTTCATGTTCGGAGTAGAAGACCTCCGCCGTCGCCTGCAGGCCCCAGGATGCCCAGCTCACGGTCGTAGCCGAGGTTGCCGCGGATCAGCTCCGGGCATCTTCGTAGTCCGGGTCGATCATGTCGATCTCGCTGCTGAACGAGCGCCGGCATTCGCGCCCGTGAATCGTGTGGCCGGCCGGTCCTGCGGGTCGGCCACGAACGGGATCGCGGTTGGCCGCGTTGAACGTCGCGCCGATGCGCCGGAATCCGCGATGCCGGTGTTCCCGTACTGGTTGACAGCCACATCGTAGGGCGTGCGGCCCGAGAACAGGCCGAGTCCGCCGCGCAGCGTGACTTGCCCGCGTGCCCTGCACGTCCCAGTTGAAGCCCGCCCGGGGCGACCACATCTTCGGCGCCGGACCACGTCGGTCGCGGTAGCTGAACGTGGCGGACGGCCGCGGGGTTGGCGGTCGGCTGTGTCCGGGAAGTGGCTGCGTCGTCCAGCTCACGCCGTAGTTCACCGTAGCGCGGGTTGACGCGCCACAGGTCACCAACGTGAAGCCGAACTGCTGGACGCTGAACTTCGCGGCCTGCTGGCGATCGCCGGTCAGCGAGAAGCCAGAGTCGTACGACTGGGCCAGCGACGCGGCCGGCGAGGTTGTCCAGGCTCGCTGAACCGGTGCGTCCCAGAAGTTCTCGCGGACGAACACGTTCTCGGAACTTGAAGAACTCTCGTTGTGGGTGCCGAAGGTGAACGTGTGCGCGCCGCGCGTCAGGGTGAATCGTCCGTCAGCTCCAGCACGTTCTGGCGGTCGAGGCGTTGGCGGTCGAGTAGCCTCGCGCCCTGCGCGCAACGAGCCGCCAGAGACGTCCACCATCACCGTCGGGAACTCGGTCACGCCGTCGCGGTTGTCGCGGATCCACTGGTAGTCAGCAGCTCGTTCACCTTGTTGTTGCCGAACGTGCTGTTGACTGGGCGACCGACGAGTTGGTGGTGTCGCGGAACTGGTAGAAGAAGTCGGGAAGAGGTAGATCGTCAGAGGTCGGGAAGCTGTCGCTGTTGCCCTTCACGTAGCTGTGGCGCAGCGATACGCGCTGGGTGTTGCTCAGGTTGAAGTCCAGCTTGGCCAGGACCTTGTCGTTGGGAATGTCCTTCGCGAACCCGACGTGCCGCCGGGTCGTAGCCAGCGGGTCTGCAGGATGCTCAGGCAGCGAGCGGCCCTGGCCCGTGCCGGCCGAACGACTGGCCCGAGGAGCCGTCGACCGACCGTGAAGCCGGAGGGCCGGTTCTTGCGGCCGAAGTCCACGTTGGCGAAGAAGAACACCTTGTCCCTGACGATGGGGACCGCCCAGGCTGGCAAGCCGGGTACCGCTTGTCGCCGAAGGTCGCGATCGGGCCGACGTCCCGCTGGGGCCGTCGCCGTCACCATGCTCTCGCTGCGGAAGAAGTAGTACCCGGCGCCGTGGAACTCGTTGGTGCCGCTGCGAGTGATCGCGCTGACGCCGCCGCCCGAGAAGCCGCCCTGGCGGACGTCGTAGGGCGAGACCACGAGCTGCAGCTCCTGCACCGCGTCGATGCTGACCGGCTGGGCTTCGGTCTGGCCGCCCGGCGTGCCGGAGCCGGCGAGGCCGAAGAGGTCGTTGTTGACCGCGCCGTCGATCTGGATGTTGTTGCAGTGCGCGTAAGTTGCGGCCGGCCACCGAGAGCGCGTTCGCGCCCGATCCGTCACCTGAGCTCCCGCGGAAGTTGAAGCAGGGCGACAGGCGCGTGGAAGTCCCGGATGCCGCGGGTCACCGTGGGAGCGCACTCTGATCGCGTCCTCGCCCACGTTCGACGCGGTGCCGGTGGCGGAGGGGCTGATGAGGTTGCCGCCCTCGGCCACCACCTCGACCTGCCTCGTCGTGGTCATGCTCGACGCGCAGCTTGAAGCTCACGGTGCTCGCGGCGCCTTCCAGCACGACCGCGATCGAGGACTGCTTGTCGTCGGCTTCTGAAGCCGGACAGGGTCGCGGGGTGACCGTGTAGGGGCTAAGCCGGGCCCGCATGTTCAGCAGGGAGAAGGCGCCATCGGCCGCGCTGACCGTCGAGTACCGGGAGCCCGTCGGCTCATGGATCGGCCTCGACCAAACGCTCTCCGCACGCCGGCCCCGCTCGTCCACCACGCGGCCGGTCAGGGCCCCTCGTCGTCACGTGTGTGGATCAGCGCACGCCCGCCCAGGGGTGAGGCCCAGGTGAGGCGGCCAGAGCCGCGCCCAGTGTGGGTCGCAGTAGCTTCGTTCAGCATGTCTCTCGATCCTCCTCAATCGCTCGCTCGTTTCCCGTGAAAGCGGTCCGGGCGGGTGCGGCGGGCGGCCGCGGCTAATGTGGCAGACAGAGAAGACGCCTCCTTGCGTTCCGGCAGCCGGGCGGCGCCGACGACAAAAGCATGACGATGCAGCAAGGAATGCAGGGAGAGCGGAAGAATGGCTCTTGCGCCTTCGGCCCGGAGTCTAGTCCGGGCGGGCCGGCGGCGTCAACGATGTTGATCAGGGGCCCGCGGCCGGCTGTGTTTGCCCTTCGATGTCCGGAGCACACGGCCTGTATAATGCGCCGGCTCCGCGGAGGTGGCGCGTGATGAAGATGTTACTGGTACGCGTGACGTGATCGCGGCCAGGGTCCAGGAGCTGGGCCGCCAGGATCGCCGCGGGATTACCAGGGCCGCGAGCCCCACCTGGTCGGCGTGCTGAAGGGCGCCTCGTCCCTTCGTCACCGACCTCGCCAGGTCCATCGAGCTGCCTCTGACGATGGACTCTCACCGCGCTCTCCTCCTACGGGGCCGCGACCAAGCACCTCGGGCGAGGTCAAGCTGGTGAAGGACCTGACCAGGACTGGAAGGGCGAGCAATACGTAACCGAACGGAAGCACGC
>ERZ1370068.9650-contig-8411_pt1 | contig 54315 bp, 66 predicted proteins | sample MGYA00561227_ERZ1370068 | MGnify/ENA primary metagenome ERZ1370068 (study PRJEB38410, sample SAMEA6850437) | metagenome | study: Metagenomic assessment of the ecological functions of the soil: analysis of the soil microbiota associated with the... | reverse complement strand
ATATGCTTCGTTCAGTTACGGCATTGCCGGGCTTCGCGGCCGACTTGGTCGAGAGCCGGAAGAAGAACTCCCCGCCCTTGACCTGGACCGAGACGCCCGTTCGCGGTCGCGCGAGCGATGCCGCTCGCGGAGCCGCCGTTGACGTCGGCGCAGCTGCGTCATCGGCGCGGACTGCGTCTTCGCCCCGCCGGCGCGGTGCGTTCAGCGAGTAGGCGACGATCTCGTTCTGCGGCCTGCTTGATCGAGGGCGAGAAGCCCCTGCGCCGATGATCAGCATGTTCTTCGGTGACGGCCGGGAAGGAGTTGATGCCGGCCGGGCCCTGTCGTCGTCGAACAGCAGCTTGCCGGTCTTCGCGTCGAAGGCGTAGATCTTGCCCGCGAGCGTAGACGGTGAAGACGACGTCGTTGGCGACCGTGGCCGGCGCCATAGGCAGGGCTCGGCAGGCTCTTCTGCCAGACGACCTTGCCCGTTGCGGAATCGATTGCAGCCAGGCCGCCGGTCCCTCCGTTGAAGGCCGCCTGCGCTCTTGATCCCCGTGGCCGTTGCGTTGAAGCAGAGGTTCGACCCACGGGACGTAGACCAGGTTTCCGCTCGCGGCCATCGGTGTCTCGACGCCGCCGAGGAAGCCGGGCTCGTAACAGACGGCCTTCTTCGAGCGGGAACGGGCCGCTGTCGAACTTGTGAATGCCGACGTTGCGCGTCCAGAGCCGCTTGCCGTTGTCGGCGCGGAAGGCGACGACCTTGCCCGACTTGCCGGCACTCGATCACGGTCTCGGTCATCGCTGCCGTTGATCATCTGAGACCGGACGATCGGCGCGACCTGGAAGTCGTAGTCGCGGAAGTCATGCGGCGTCACCTGCTGGAACCAGATCGATCTTGCCGGTCGGCTCCGTCGAGGGCGACGAGCGAGTCGGTGTAGAGATTCGCTCCGGATGGCTCGAGCCGTTCAGGAACTTGGGCGTGCCGGGGTAGGGCGCCGGGTTGGCGACGCCCATGAAGACGCGTCCGCTGCTGTCGACCGACGGTGGGTACCAGAGGCCGCCGCCGCTGTTCACCTCGGGATGGCCGAAGAGCTTGTAGCCGCCCTTGATGGTGTTGAACTTCCAGATCGTCTTCCCGGTGTCGGCGTTCAGGGAGTAGACGATCCCCAGGGGCGCCGGGGTGGTAGAAGTTCGTGGCGCTGCCCGGGATGGTCGAGATGAGCACCTTGTTGTCGTACAGCTGCGGCGCCATGTCGATGCCCTCGTTCTTGTTGTCGGTCAGCTTGTGCATCCAAAGCTGCTTGCCGGTCTTCGCATCGAGGGCGAAGGCCGAGGCCTCCGTCGCGCCGAAGAGCATCCCGTAGCCGAGCGCGAGGCCGTTCGGCCCTCCGCTCGGCGTCGGCGACTTGTACAGGTGCTTCCACATCACCGCGCCGGTCTGCTGGTTCAGCGCGTAGACGTCCGAGTCGGGTCCTGGATGTAGACGACGCCGTTCAGGACGATCGGGTTCGAGGCGTATGCCCCGAACTGGCCGACGTACGGGAGCTTGAACCGCCAGGCGGGCTTCAGCTTCGCGACGTTGGTCGCGTTGATGTCGGCTGTTCGTGGTGGCCCGTGTGTTCGAGAGGTCGTAGTTGTGGGCGGGCCAGGCCATCGGTGTTGGCGGCCCACTCAGGCGGCGCGATGCCCAGCCATGGCCGCGCGCTCGGCGCGGCCGTCGTGGTGCCGCCGCCGCTGCTGCTCGAAGAGCCCCGCCGCAGCCCGCGAGGGCGGCGGCCAGCGCGAGCGAGCGCCGCGACGAGCGCGGCCCTTCCCAGCCCAGGCCGGCGCGCGATTCTCGTGGTCGCGGTTAGTAGCCACTTCCGCCGCCTGAGCTCGGAGGATGGGTGGTGACCTGGTCGCCGGCGGGCGTGAGCGCGTACCAGCTGCCGCCGAACGCGTTCAGACCCTGGCCGTTGGTGTCGCCGGCCGGTTGCTGTCGCCCTTGAAGAGGTAGAGCGGGCGGCCGTTGTAGGTCACCTGCTTCGCCCCCGCCTGACCGGCTGGTCGTCGAGACCAGCGACGCGTCTGCACCGCTGCCGATCGTGCGCTTGCCGGTCGCGCGCAACGGCGGGCCAGTTGACGGCGCAGGCGCCGCTGCACTCGCTCATCGTTCCCGAGTCCCGGGTGAACACGTAGAGCGTGCGGCCTTCGAGTTGACGAGGATGTTGCCGAAGCTCTCGTTGGACACGCCGACCGTCGCGGCCGCTCCGCTCGCGGTCTTCGGCGCGCCGGACGACGCGTTCGAGCTGCCCCCGCCGCCACAGCAGCCGGCGACCGCCAGCGCGGCCAGGAGGAGCAAAGGCTCCGCCGGCGGGGAAGGTGATGAATCGCTTGGCTCTCATCGACGTACGGGCTCCTTTCGAATCCGTCCGTTGGTGACAGAACCAGCGTCGTCGCCGTGCCGCTCGCAGGACATCCGGCGGTAACGGCGTCGCCGGTGCCGCGGTGACCGCCGTCCTCGAATCCCCTGCTGGCGGGTAGTGGAGCTGGCGCGCTGGCCCCGCAGACCTGGGCGTGCCCAGTGCGAAGCTGGGCGATGCGCGTCAGCCGACCAGGAAAGCGATGCACCGTGATCGAGCAGACGAACGTCCTCTACACCGCCGAGGCGACGGCCACGGGCGGCCGCGAGGCCACGCACGCACGAGCGACGGCCGGCTCGACGTCGACTCTCGACGTCCCGAGGGAGATGGGTGGCACCGGCGGGCCAGGTACGAATCCCGGAGCAGCCTGTTCGCGGTCAGGCTGTGCGCGGCCTGCTTCCAGTCGGCGTTGCTGCGGTTCGCCGCGCGGCAGCCAGGCTCGACCTCGACGCGACGCTCGCCTCACCGCGCGCGTTGGGCATCGGGCCGGTTCCCGGCGGCGGCTTCGGGCTCGTCGCGGCCCTCGACCTCGATGCCCCTCAGCTGAGCCGCGCCGTGGTCGCTCGACCTGATGACCCGGGCGCACGAGGCCTGTCCGTACTCACGGGCTACGCGTGGGAATCATCGACGGTGACGCTGACTGCCGGCGGGGACGACCGTCGACCAACAGGCCGCGTGACGTCTAGCGGGTGCTGTTCTCGAGCGGCAGCTCGACGATCAACGCTCGTGCCGAGTGTGCTGACGGCTCTCGACGGCTGAGCGTTCCACCGATCGCCTCGACGCGGTCTCTGAGGCCGAGCAGGCCGGAGCCCCGGGCGGGCTCGGCTCCCCCGACGCCGTCGTCGCGGACGGCGACGCGAAGCGAGCGTCGGCCTACGCCTCCGACCTCGACCTGCACCGCAGCGAGGCGAGAGTGCTTGGCCGCGTTCGTCAAGCGCCTCTGAGACGACGTAGTAGGCCGCCACCTCGACCGATTCAGGCCAGCCGTGCCGTCGTCGTCGCACGTCGAGCTCGACGGGAATCGGCGAGCGGTGCGCGAGTGGCTGTCAGCGCGCGGGCTCGAGCCCGCCCTCGGCGAGGATCGCCGGATGGATCCCGAGCGCGATCTCCCGTAGGCCGTCGAGGACGATCGGTGAGCCCTTCGGCGATGTGGGACAGCTCGCCGCGATGCTTGCTCATCTCCTCCGGCGCGTTCGCCTGCGCCGCGCGCACCTCGAGCGCCAGCGAGACGAGCTGCTGCTGCGCGCCGTCGTGCAGGTCGCGCTCGATCCGCCGCCGGGTCGCGTCGGCTGTGGCGACGATCCGCGCGCGCGAGGGCGTCGAGCTCGGCGCGGCTGTCGGCGTTCGCGATCGCCGTCGCGACGATCTGCGTGAACTCGCCCAGGCGCCGCTCCGTGTCTGGGGGCAGAGGCTCGGTCGCTCGTTCGAGCTAGACGACCAGCACGCCCCAGAGGCGGCCTTCGACGATGATCGGCGCGCCCATCGCCGAGCGCCAGCCCGTCTCGAGCGATGGCCGCGGCTGCCTCGCCCGGCAGGCCCTCGAAGTCGTCGATGCGGGCAGGACGGCGCGTCTCGAAGACCAGCCCGGAAACGCTGCCTCTCGAGCGGGAAGCCGCCTCCGGTGACCGGGTAGTCGCCGGTTCCTGGCCCATGCCTCCCAGCGCACGTGGACGTGCCGTCTGCTTCGTACCGTGTGACCCCCGCAGCGTCGCCGCCGACCAGCGGAGCGACCTCGGCACTCACGGCTTCGAAGACCTCGCCGGGCGCGCGCCCTCGCGCCAGCCAGCGTCGCCACCCGCCGCAAGCGCCGCCTGCTCCTCTGCAAGCCGAGCCAGCTCCTCATGGCCTCGGTGTTCGCGATCGCCGTCGCCACGAGCTCGGTGAACTCCGGCCAGGCGCCGCTCGGTGTCGAGGGGCAGGGGCCGCTCGCTCGTCGAGACGACGACCAGCGCGCCCCAGAGCCGGCCGTCGACGGTGATCGGCGCTCCCACCGACGAGCGCCAGCCCATCTCGCGGGCGGCCTCGGCCGCATCCGCCGGGCGCTTCGGCGTAGTACTCGATCCCGCCCGGGCCGGCCGCGTCTCGAAGATCAGCCCGGACACGGTGCCTTCGGGCGCGCAGCGCCTCCCGACGTAGTCGTAGCCGCCCTCGGTCGTCCAGCCGCTCGAGCGCCGTCACGCGTGCCGTCGTCCTCGTAGCGCGTGAGAGCCGAGGCGTCCGCGGGAAGCAAGGCGAGCGACCTCCGCGCTCACCGCTTCGAACACATCCGCCGGCGGCGCGCCTGCCGCGACCAGGGTCGCCACGCGCCGCAGCGCCGCCTGCTCCTCGGCGAGCCGGGTGAGCTCGTCGTGCGCCTGGCTGTTCGCGATCGCGGTCGCCACCAGCTCGGTGAACTCCGCGAGCCGTTCCTCGAGGCCGTCCGGCAGCGGTGCGTCCGGCGACGACGTCGAGATCACTCCCCAGACCCGGCCGTCGACGATGATCGGGGCGCCCGCGACCCGGTCGAAGCCGCCCTCGCGCGCTTCGGCCGCCAGGGTCCCGGAAGGTCGGCGTAGTCCTCGACCCTGCTGCGGCCGACCGGTGCGCAGGATCTCCGGCGGACATCGACGGGCCGTCGAGCGGCCAGCGCGATCCCGGCCGGAACGTATCCGGATGGTCGCCGCAGACCGCGAGCGACCGTCATCACGGTGCCGTCGTCGTCATAGCGGCAGACCGCGGCATTCGGGAGATGCAGGACCTGGCGACCTCCGCGCGACCGCCTCGAACACCTCTGTCGAGGACGCACCGCGCGCCACGAGCGTCGCCACCCGCCGCAGCGCCGCCTGCTCCTCGGCCAGCCGTTCGGCTCGACGCGATCCTTCACGTGGGTCCGCGACCGGGCGGACGTGCCCATCGCGTCAACGTACCCCATAATCGTCGCTGTGAGCACGAGCCGCGACGCGCGGTGGTGCTGGCGGACGACGACGTCCTCCTCCGCGAGGGCCTGGCGGGCCTGCTCGAGCGCTCGGGCTTCGAGGTCGTCGGCCAGTGCGGCGACGCCTCCGAGCTGATCGACGCTCGTCCGCGAGCATCGACCCGACCTCGCGATCGTCGACATCCGGATGCCGCCGACGCCACACGACCGAAGGGCTCGATGCCGCGCGCGTCCATCCGCGAGGAGTTCCCGGAGACCGCGATCGTCGTTCTCTCCGCGCACGTCCAGGTGGAGCAGGCGACGGACCTGCTCGCGAGCGGCGAGCGCAGCGGCTATCTGCTGAAGAGCCGCGTCACGGACGTGGACGAGTTCATCGAGACGCTCGAGCGGATCGTGCAGGGAGGATCGGTCGTCGATCCCGCGCTCGTGCAGGAGCTCGTCGCCGCCCGGCGCGCAGACGACCCGCTCGACGTCCTCTCGCCGCGCGAGCGCGAGGTGCTCGCGCCTGATGGCCGAGGGCCGCTCGAACGCCGGGATCGCGCATCAGCTCTGGATCACCGAGGGGACGGTCGAGAAGCACGTCCGCAGCATCCTCGATGAAGCTTCGCCTGCCGGCGACCGAAGACGATCAGCGGCGCGTGCTCGCCGTGATCACGTATCCTCGACGCGCGCTAGCGCCGTCGAGCGCGAGCCGTCGGATCGCGCTCCGCCGACAGCTCCGCCTTCGGGCAGGAACCCGGCCGCCGGGCTGGCGGCGATCAGGTCGGCGAGGTCGGCCTCGGCGTGCGTCGAGATCAGGATCACCGCCGCGCCGTCGCCCAGGCCGTCCTCGACCAGGCGCCGAGCGAGCTTCGAAGCCGCTCTCCTCGCCGAGCGAAGATGTCCACGAGGACGACGTCGGGACGCAACGTCTCGAAGAGCGCGGAGCGCGTCGGCGCAGGTCGAGGCGACGCCGACGACGCTCAGACCTTCTCGCTCCAGGAGGCGCGCGCACGGCCTCGAGGAACGATTGGTTGTCATCGACGATCAGGCAGCGAGTCGCCACCCGCTGAGCGTCGCACCAATTCGCCCTGCGCGCATTGCGGCTAGCCGGAAATCCCCGTCAGCGGGTAGCCGAGTTGGGGGCTGACGGCGCAGACGAAAGCGGTTCGGTGCGAGAACCTGGGGGCATGCGCACGAAACGCAAGCTTCTGCTCGCACCGCTCCTTGCCGCGGTTGCGGCGGCCGCCGTGGTGGCCGGTGTCTCGCTCGCGACGGATTCACCGTCGACGACGACCACGGCAGCCGAGCTAACAGGGACGAGCGGCCTCGCGCTCCAAAACGCGTTCGTCGAGGTCGTGCGGTCGGTGTCGCCGTCCGTCGTGCAGATCGAGGATCAGCGCGGCCTCGGCTCCGGGATCGTCCTCGACGCGGCGGGCGACATCGTCACGAACAACCACGTCGTCAGCGGGGCGAGCACGTTCATCGTGACGGCCTCGAACGGCAAGCGCTATCCCGCGACGCTGGTCGGCTCGTTTCCTTCCGCCGATCTCGCCGTGATCAGGGTCTCCGGCGCACAGCTCAAGCCAGCCGTCTTTGCCGATTCCTCGAAGCTCGAGGTCGGCGACCTTGCGATCGCGGATCGGCAACCCCCTCGGTTTGCGGTCGAGCGTCACAGAGGGGATCGTCAGCGCGTTTCGCCGAGCCGTGCCGGAGGGCAGGCGACGTCACGCTGCCGTCGGTGATCCAGACAAGTGCGGAGATCAGCCCGGGCAACTCCGGCGGCGCGCTCGTCGACATCCAGGGTCGTGTGATCAGGATTCCGACGCTCGCCGCGATCGATCCCGAGCTCGGCGGGAGCGCGCCCGGCATCGGCTTCGCGATCCCGAGCGATCGCGTCCTCGACATCGCCGGCCAGATCGTGGCCCGCGGGAAGACGCTGCGCGTGACGCTCGGGACCTCCCGCCGAGGTTAGGGGCGGGCAGGACTGGGTCCCGTCGAACCGAACGGCGTCGTGTGTTCGGGCGGCTCACGCGCTTTGCCGGTTTCGCTGACCATGCCAGTCTCGAGCTGTACCTACGGCTCGTGCGCGGCGGCGGCGTGTTGCCGGTGGTTCGCGCCATCCCCGGCTTCAGTGGTTACCTCGCTCTGACCGACGAAGAGCGCGGCGAGGCGCTGGTGCTGACGCTCTGGGCAAGCGAAGAGCAGATGCGGGCGAGTGAAGAGACGACGGTGCAGCTCGCGACGCTTGGCCGCGGACGAGGTCGGGGCGACCGTGCTGTCGGTGGAGCGCTTTCGCGTCGGCATCAGCGAGCTCGACGCCGCGAGCGGCTGAGCGAGTCGCAGAAATCACCGGATGCACCACGCTGCGTCGATCTGCAGGATCGAGCTGAAGTAGAGGACCCCGGACCATAATCGCTTGCGGCTATAACAGCGCCGCATCCACGGCGGAGAGCCGTGGGAAACGAGACGAGGGAGAACTCGTATGACTAGCCGAAAGCTCGGCTTGCTCCTTGGTGTCGTCCTCGTGATCGCCGTCGTCATCCAGCTCTGCGGCCTCCGCCGCCCGTGGCACGGCAACGGTCCAGCCTCAGGTGATCAGCGACGCTCAGCTGAAGGCGCAGACGACGACCATCGGCGGCGGAGCCAACCCGCTGCCGACGACGAGAACGGTCCCGCATTGGTGGGGATCGACGCTCGATCCCAACAACGGGCATCACCTACGGCTACAACATGGTCGGAGCCGATCCGAACACCTGCTCAGGCTCGGCCTGCTCGGTCACCGATCGAGACCGACATCACGCCGCTGATCGTCAATGTCGGCGGGCTCACCTTCAGCGGGAACGACGTACTGGCGGCAACGCTCGCCTCGCCGCAGTTCGCGTCCAACGACTACGGCTCGACGCCGTTCGCGACGCGCCGGCGCACCCGAACGTGCCGCGATCGGACCGGGCGGCCTTCTCTCGCAGAACGACGCCGGCGTCCAGCTCCAGCTCCAGGACGCGACGATGCGGGCGCAGTTCAACAAGACGGGGAGCAGCGGCTACCACCTGAGCCTGCACCCGAACGTCCTGCCGGCGGTGACGATCAACGTTCCGCAGAACCAGGGGACTCTCCTCCAGAGCGGCCGTGGCGCCGTCTTCGCCGACATCAACATCAGCTGGTGGGCGGCGCAGATCCAGAACCTCGAGACGAAGTGCCGACCCGACGCATCTGCCGCTCTACCTGACCGACAGCGTCCTGCTGCACATCGGCCCGGACATCTTCAACTGCTGCGTGATCGGCTTCCACGGCACGCGGGCGGCCGGCCTCGGCGGTGGCAACGGCGGCAGCAACGGAAACGCCAAGGTGCAGACGTTCGCCTGGGCCTCGTACGTCGCGCCGGGCATCTACGCGCGGCCGAACGGCGGCACTGACTGGGCGCTGCAGGACATCCACGCAGTCAGCCACGAGATCGCCGAGTGGGCTGACGATCCGTTCGTGAACAACTTCGTCGAGCCATGGCTGACGCCGACGGCGCCGCAGTACGGCTGCACGGGCATCCTCGAGACCGGCGATCCGGTGGTCTCGATCGGCTTCGCCAAGGGTACGAACACCTACGCGCAGGGCCCCAATCCCGACGGCTCGCAGAGCGCCGACGGGTACTACCACCCGGAGGACGAGGTCTTCCTGCCGTGGTTCATGCGCGACCGCGCCGAACACGGTGTCCGAGCCGACGCAGAGCCCGTCGGCCAACATCGGGCGCTACACGTTGATGGGTGACCTGAATCCGTTCGCCGGGCTTCCGCCAGCCGGCGACGGGCTGCTAGCCAGAACCTGAACGTCGTGTCGCTAGAGGGCCCGGGCGACCGGGCCCTCTTAGCAGTCGAGGCCGAGCGTGGTCGCTGATCTGGCTAGGCCGTCGGACTCATCGATCGCGTCTCGGTCCAGTCGAGGATGAGGTCGCGAGCCTCGAAGTACCAGCGCCCGTCGATCTTCGCGAACGTGTCGAGGTACCGGAGGGCGGCGACCATGATCTTGCGACTTCCGTCCTCGGTGAAGACGTGGTGAGCGATCGTGTAGCTCTCGCCCGAGGCGCGGTTCCCGTCGATGGTCACCGTGCTCTGGCCGTTGAAGTGCGTCGTCGCCTCGTAGCGATTGAGGTCGTCGAAGACGGGCGTAAGCGCTTCTCGTCCCTGCAGGACGTAGGTCGGCTCGCTGCCTTCGCCGTCCATGTAGACGGCGAAGCGGGTGTCGTCGGTGAAGAGCGCCTTCTGCCCTTCGGCGTCGCGGCGGTCGGCGCAATGGGCGTACGCGTCGAACAGCTCACGCAACGCGAGGCGGTCGGCGGCTTCGGCCGGGGTGAGCTCGGTGTGGGGTGCCAACCGAGTCGGTCACGGCTGCCCGTCGTACTCGGACGCGAACAGATAGCTCACTGCAAGGCTTCGATACGGCCGCCAGCGATCCGACACCTGAGCCACTTCGTCTTCGGTCGGAAGGTGGTCGAAGCCGTACGCTCGTTGGATCGCGCGCCGGAGCGCGAGGTCGCCGGAGAGGAAGACGTCGGGCCGGTCGAGCGCCACGAGCAGGAACCCGCGCGCGGTCCACGGCCCGATTCCGGGCACCTCGGTCAGGGTCGCCTCGACCTCGTCGTCGGTCATGCGCGAGAGCGCCTCCTCGCTCAGGCGTCCGTCGACGAACCTCTCCGCGAGCGCGCGCAAGCGTCTGGCCCTTTCGAGCCGAGAAGCCGCTGTCGCGCAGCACCTGCGGATCGGCCGCGAGCAGCTCGGCCGCCGACGGCATGTGTCCTCCGAACCGGTCCTCGCAGGTGCGAGATGATCGCCCGGGTCGAGGCGACGGACAGCTGTTGGCCGGCGACCTGGAAGACGAGCGTCCCGAAGGCGTCGAGCGGTGGCAGCTCGTCCATCCAGGCCCGTGGTCGGAATTCCGGCCGCGCATCGATCAGCTCCGCGAGCACGGGGTCGGCCTTCCGCAGGAACTCAGCGCGCCTCGGGGTCGGCGGCCGCGGCTTTCTTACGGGGCGGGGCGTTCACGCTCATCGTCGCAGCAATCTCTCTTCCGCAAGGTGGTGGCGACCTCTCTGAGCGGCCTCGCCACCTGGCGCGGAGTGATCACCATCGGCGCTTCCTGCCCTGTTGCTGGGTTGCGCGTCGTCGTGTTCGGTTTGGCCTTCGCATCGCGATCTCCTCAGGGATGCACCTGCGCGCCGTAGCCGAGGTCGAGGCGGATCGACTGCATCACCTGGAACGCCACGTCCTCCGTGAACACGTCGGCCGCCGCCAGCACGCCGGTGTACTTCTCGATCACGGGCGCGGCCGTCGTCGCGGCGCACTCGTCGAGGTAGCCCTTCAGCGCCGCCCAGAAGTTCTCGCCGTACTTCACGAAGTAGGGCGTCGGGTCGACGGTGTCGATCGCCTTCCGGGAGCTCTCGGCGAGGTCCGCCATGTACTGCTGGTGCAGGGTGAGGTCGTCCCGCGTGCCGAGCCGGCCCATGTGACCGCCGATGAAGTGCTTCCACGAGTAGGCGAGCGCGTTCGCCGGCGCCTCGATGTAGCCGGGGATGTCCTCGCTCAGGTTGGACTGGTAGATCGGCACCCAGCCCGGATTGACGATGTCGACCAGCATCAGCGTGTCGTGGTCGGGCAGGTGGATGAGGATGTTGTCGGGCGAGTGGTTTGGGCCGTGCCAGGCGAGGTCGATCCGCTCGCCGCCGATCTCGAGGGTGCGGTTGTCCTGGAACGTCTCCTCGTTCGGCGGCCTCGCCGGATCGTCGTCCCGCAGCAGGAGCGTTGCGCGTCTCCTCGTGCCCGATGCGCGTCACGTTCTTGTCGAACAGCGACGCCGCGCCGACGTGGTCGGAGTGGTGGTGCGAGTAGATGAGGTACTCGACCTTGTTGCTGACGCCGTTGCGCGGCGGCGATCTCGTCGATCGCGCGCTGGATGTTGTTCCCGAGCGTCGGCGGCGCGTCGAGCACGACGACGCCGTCGGAGGTGGTCAGGAACGCGCACATGTAGGTGCCGTCCGTGACGTAGTAGAGGTTCCGCTCGACTCGGCCGACGTAGTAGCCCTGCTCGTTGAGGGCCGGCCCGAGAGCCGTGCTCGGGATCGGCGCGTAGTCGGGGAGGGTGGTCGTTTCGGTTGCGCTCATGCCTTCACTCCTTCGGTTGCGATGGTGGCCCGGGCCTCGTCGAGATCGAAGATCTGTCCCTGCAGCTCTCCGTCGGGGCCTCTCGATCCGACCCGCGTCGGAGACGCCTGCCACCTTCAACGGCTCGAAGCCGGCTGCCCTGATGAGGCGTTGGGCGGTCGCCTCCGCAGCATCGTCGTCGGTGGCGTAGAAGAGAACGACCCGCGGCTCGCGGTTTGCGCTCGTCGCGAGCTGGTCGGCGCCGAGAGTCCCGAACGCCTTGACGTAGTGCGCGCTCGCGGGGAGCAGGCCGGCGACGACGGAGCCGGACGACTCTCCTTCCGGCAGCGTCCGGATCATCTGCCCGTTCTCGTCGAAGCCGATCGGGTTCGAGGGGTCGACGACGACCTTGTCCTCGAGCAGACTGGTTTCGGGCGGGCACGAACTCCCTGGTCTGGTCGAGCCAGGTTGCGAGCACGACGACGTCTGCGCCCGCGATCGCGTCTTCCACCGAGGCGGCGCTCGCGTTCGGGCCCAGCTCGTCCGCCAGCGCCTCTGCATGTCGCTTCGTCCGCGGCCGCCAGAACGACCGGCTCGTCGCCCGCCACGAGGTGGCGTGGCAACCGTGCTCCCGAGGTTGCCGACGCCGATGATTGCGGTTGTCAACGCGACTCCTTCCGAGCTCGTCTGGTAGAGCAGCGACGCTAGCCCCGGCGATCCCCGGTCGCTTACGTGGATTCACTGCATTGTCTGTCGGGAAGCGCGCGGTCCAGCGCGTCCCGCAGCTGCGCGCGGGAGGTGACGCCGAGCTTCGGGAAGAGCCGATAGAGGTGCGACTCGACGGTCCGGTGTGAGAGATAGAGCTGCTCGCCGATCTCGCCGGTTCGAGAGGCCCTCCGCCGCGAGCTGGGCGATCTGGAGCTCCTGCGGCGACAGCTGAGCCCAGCCTCGGGGCCGCGGCGGCGAACTCGTTTCGCCCGAGGCGCGCAGCTCCCGGCGAGCCCGCTCCGCGTACCGCAGCAGGCCGAGAGCGTCGAACGTCTCGGCCGCCTCACGCAGCGGCGCACGAGACTGCGTCATGCGGCGGTGCCGCCGCAGCCAGGCCCCGTAGGCGAGCTGCGCGCGTGCGACGTAGAACGGCCAGTCCGCCTGGGCGGACGCGATCGCGACCCGGAAGTGCTGTTCCGCGACTGCGTCCGTGGCGAGGATCGCCGCTGCGTACGCGACCTGGACCTGCAGATGAGGCGCGCGTGTCGCCGCGGCGACCTGCTCCCACTCGGCGAGGTAGCCGCGAACCGCGTCGAGGTCGCCGTCGCCGCGCACCGCCGCATCCGCGCAGATCGGCGAGTCGCCCAGCCGCGGACGAAGGGATGGAACGCGGCCGCCCGCCGGGTCGAAGATGCGAACGAGGTGCTCGTACGCCTCGCCGAACTGCTCTCCGGCGAGCGCCAGCCTGCCGCGCGCGAAGGCGGTGAGGGCAAGCATCGGGTTCGCCCCCAGCGGGACGAGCAGCGCCTCGGCCTCGGCGATCAGGCGCTCGGAGGTCTCGTCCTCGCCCTGCTCCGCGCCTGCGATCGCCTGGGCGAGCCGTGCGGCCACCATGTACCGCAGCGCGCGGATCTCCTCCGCGATCCGTGCAGCTTCGGCCGCACGGGTGATCGCCTGGCGCACGGCTCCGGGACGAAGGTCGGCCCACGCCTCGAACACGAGCGTGTGGGCAAGCAGGCTCAGCCGCCCCTGCGCCCGAGCGCCGGCGGCCGCTGCGCCTGGAGGAAGCGGAAGCGCCAGATTCTCGGCCCAGACGGACGAGGCCGCGACGCCGACGTCGGAAGAGCTGCTCCGGGTCGGACATGCCGACCGGGGACAGGCGCGCGATGTGCTCTGACGACCTGTTTGCCCCTGCCGAGCGGATCGATCGACCCCAGGACGCGCAGGCGGCGGGGTCGTCGGCCGGGAGCTGCGATCTCGTCGGAGATCGCGGCAATCTCTCGGCGCGTCTCGTCGTCCAGCCGCTCCCAGTAGGCGCGCACGGAGATCGTGGCGAGCGCTTGGAGGGCTCGCTGCCCTCACCGCTGTCTGCCAGCTCACGCGCGATCCGCGCGAAGTCGCGGATCGTGGCCGAGCCCGACCACGTGCTCTCGGCTATCTCCAGGATGGAACGAGGCCATCGCGTGCTCGGCAGCAGGAAGCCCGATCTGCTGCGCCGCTCTGAGCAAACGCACGCCGTCGCTCGAACGGCCGAGCCTCGCGCGCCAGGTCGCCCGCGAGGTAGAGCCGCACCGCGCGGCGCTGCGTGTTCGGCGGTCAGCTCGGCGGCTCGCTCGAAGGCTGAGACCGCGACGTCGCCGGCCCGCGAAGCGTTGCCCGGTTTGCTGCAGCGTCGAGCGCCTCGGCAACCGCCTCGTCCGGCCCGGATGCGGCCGCGGCGCGGTGCCAGACGGCACGGTCCGGCTCATCGGCCAGCGCCTCGGCGAGGGCAGCGTGCGCGTTCCGAAGCTCTTCAGGCGTCGCTGCCTGCTCCACCGCCGAGCGGATCAACGGGTGCCGGAACCGGAATCGCCCCGACTCGAGCGTCCCGAGGCCGGCGGCGACAGCCGGCGCCAGGTCGTTGGTCCAGGGCTCCCCACTGCTCGACTCAGCTCGTCGAGGTCGACGTCGTCGAGCGCCGCGAGGAGCAGCCGCCGCACGCACGCCGCGCTGAGGCTTCGTCAGCCGCGACGTGAACGTCTGCTCGAGTCGAGCGGTCAACGGGCAACGGCCCGACGGCGGCGCGTCGGTCCCGAGCTCGGCCGCACCGGCCGGAAGCTCGATCAGGGCGAGCGGGTTGCCCGCCGCCTCCTCGAGGATCCGGCGCCGGAGATCGGGCGGCAGTGTCTCCGGGGCGAGGTCGAGGAGCGCGTCCGATGCATCCTCGTCCAGCCCGGCAAGCGCGCAGCTCGGGCAGGTCGGCGTCGTCGAAGGAGCTCGGCAGTCCCTCGCGGACGGCGAAGAGCAGGATCGCCGGATCCGATTCGACCCGTCGCGCGATGAACTCGAGCACCTGCACGGAAGGCCGGTCCAGCCAGTGCGCGTCGTCGACCACGACGAGCAGCGGAGTCTCGGCTGCCCGTTCGGCGACCAGCCCCAGCGTCGCGAGGCCGATCAGGAACAGGTCGGGAGCGTCGCCCTCGGCAATCCCGAACGCCGCCTCGAGTGCCCGTCGCTGCGGGTCGGGAAGCAGATCGAGCCCACCGAGCAGGGGAAGCAGCAGCTGGTGCAGGCCGGCGAAGGCGAGCGGCGCCTCGGAGAGCGTTCCCGTCGTGGACACGACCGTCGCGCCCCGCTGTCGCGCCCGTTCCCGTGCAGCCGCGAGCAAGCGGCCGACTTGCCGATCCCCGCCTCACCGCGAACGACGGAGCGCGCCGCCCCGCGCGCCGATCCCGTCGATCAGCGTCGTAGATCCGAGCTAGCTCGTCCTCTCGGCCGAGAAGCTCGGCGACTCTGCGACTCAGCGCCCGCGGTGGCCAACGTCCATCTCGCCTCCTTCGCGGCAACGCTACCCCAGCGGGTCAGCCGGTAGGCGCGGAAGCAGCCATGGATGTGGTCGTTGACCACGCCGACGTTCTGCATGAACGCGTACACGCTCGTAGGCCCGACGAAGCGGTACCCCTGCGACTTCAACTGCTTCGCGAACGCCTCCGCCTGCAGGGTCGACTTGGGTAGGTCGGCGATGGACCGCGGTGCCCGCTTGCGGGTGATCTCGTAGGACTTCGCGAGCGCCGCGAGGCTCGGCGACGCGGACATCATCGCGCGGGCGTTGTCGACGGTCGCCTGGATCTTGCGCGCGGTTGCGGATGATCGAGGCGTCCTGTACCAGCCGGTCGACGTCCCGCTGCGGTCATCGCCGCGACCTTGGCGACGTCGAAGCCCCGGAATGCCTTCCGGAACGCGTCCCGCTTCCCGAACACGATCGACCAGCTCAGCCCGACCTCGAACACGCCCAGGGTGAGCGCCTCGAACAGCGCGGACTCGTCGTAGGTGCGGGTGCCCCAGACCTCGTCGTGGTAGCCGGCCGAAGGCGGTATCGCCGGCGCCGGCCCAGGCGCAGCGTGGCTTCCCGTCGATCCCGATGACCACGTCGCTGTTCATGGGCGCGCCGCGCTAGTCACCACCACTTGCGCTCCTGGGCGCGCGTCGGTGCCGCCGGTCTGGTCGAGGGCATCGAGCGCCGCCATGTCCTCCGTCGGACAGCGTGAAGTCGAAGATCTGGCTGTTCTCCTCGATGCGGTCGCGGTGCGTCGACTTCGCGAGCAGCGGAGACGTCGCGCTCGATGCACCAGCGCAGAGAGCACCTGCGCCGGCGTGCGCCCGAGGCGCTCGCCGATCTGCTCGGCCGTCTCGCTGCCGAGGTAGCTGCCGTGTCCCGAGCGGGCTGTAGGCCTCGAGCACCACGCCGCGCCCGCTCGCACGCGTCCAGCAGGCCGCGCCGGTACGCGTACGGGCTGAACTGCACCTGGTTGACGACCGGCGCGATCCGTCGCCGTCGTTCAGCAGCTGTCGAGCTCGTTCGACGCTGAAGTTGGAGACGCCGATCGAGCGTGCGTGGCCGAGCTCCGAGCACGCTCCATTCCCGGCCAGGCCCAGGTCGGGCCGCCCTGCGGCCAGTGGACGATGTAGAGGTCGACGCGGTCGACCCCCAGCCGCTCGAGGCTTCGCTCGACCTCGGCCGCCGGGTCCTCCTCGCCGCGGGTGGAACTTGGTCGTGATGAACACCTCGTCGCGCGGGACGCCGCTCTCGCGCAGCCCTGCGCCGACGCTCTCCTCGTTTCCGCAGGCCTGCGCGGTGTCGATGTGCCGGTAGCCGAGCTCGAGCGCCCAGCGGACCGCGTTGACGCACTCCGGCCCGTCCGGGATCTGCCAGACGCCGAGGCCGAGCAGCGGGATCCGGTAGCCATCAGCGAGCTGCCGAGTGGCGCCGTTCATGGCACCCGACGATAGGCCACAGGCGGAGGGTCTCGTCTCCCGCTCGAACGACTGCACCTCGGTAGCGTTGGCCCTGAGGAGGCGAGATGGACGTGGCGAGCGTGCAAGCCGAGTCGGGGCGTCCGAGCTCCTCGGCCGCGACGACGAGCTGGCGCAGCTCTACGCCGTGATCGACGGGATCGGCCAGCGGGGCGGCGCGCTCGTCGTGCGCGGCGAGGCCGGGATCGGGAAGTCGGCGCTGCTCGAGGCGGCGTCGCGCGCGGGCTCGCGAGCGGGAGGTGACGGTCGTCTCGACGACCGGGACGGGCCGGAGGCGCGGCTCGCCTTCGCCGGGCTGCACCGGCTGCTCATGCCGTTTCCTCGACGGGCTCGACCGTCTGCCCGAGCCGCAGCGCCGGGCGCTCGAGACGGCGGTCGGCCGCGCCGACGGCGAGGCTCCGGATCCGTTCCCGATCGGGCCTGGCCACGCTCGGCTCTGCTGACCGACACCGAGCCCAAGCGCCCGCTGCTCCTCGTCGTCGAGGACGCGCAGTGGCTCGACGGGCCGTCGGCGGAGGTGCTCGGCTTCGTCGCGCGGCGCCTCGAGCACGAGCCGGTGATCGTGCTCTTCGCCGTGCGCGAAGGCGTTGCGAGCGCCGTTCGACGAGTCCGGGCTTCCGGAGCTCGCGCCTCGACGGTCTCGACGACGAGCCTGCGAAGGCGCTTCTGGAGCTCGACGTCGCCCGATCTGCCCGCGCGACCTCGCTGCGCGAGTCCTCGACGAGGCGGCCGGGAACCCGCTCGCGCTGATCGAGCTTCCCGCCGCCGCCGGGCCTCGACGGAGACGCGCGCTCCTCCGCTACCGAGGCGCCTCGAGCAGGCGTTCGCGACGAGGATCGGCGGCCTCGACCTCCGAGACCCGCCGCTTGCTCCTGCTGGCCGCGCTGGAGGACGGCGAGCTTCCCGAGGCTTGCGGGCGGCGCCGCCTGGGCGCCCGCGGTGGCGGCCGGGCTCGGCACGGCTCGAGCGACGGCACGTTCCGGTTCCGGCATCCACTGATCCGGTCGGCGGTGGCGCAGGCGGCGACGCCGGAGGAGCGCCGGCGAGCGCATGCCGCGCTCGCCGAGGCGCTTCGAGGACGAGCCCGACCGCGCCGTCTGGCACCGGGCAGCCGTGGCAGGACCAGGGCCCGGACGAGGAGGTCGCGCGAGGACCTCGACGCCGCAGCCGAGCGAGCCCGGCTTCGCGGCGGGCGCGACGTCGCGCTGGCCGCGCTACGAACGGGCGGCGGAGCTCTCCGGCGATCCGGCCTGAGCGGGCGCTGCGTCTCTTCCGCGCCGGCGAGCTGGCGTTCGAGCTCGGCCGTCCTACCGACAGCGAGCGACTGCTGAGGGCTGCTCAGCAGCTGGGGCTTCCTCCCCAGGAGCGCGCGCTCGCCGCGTTCGACGTCGAGTCGCTCGAGCCGACCTGGTCCGGCGCGGCCACGGTCGGCAGGCTTCGCCCGCATCGCGCAGGAGCTCGCCGAAGCGGGCCATGACGACCAGGCGCTCCGGACGCTCGACGCGGTCAGCTCTTCGCGCCCACTGGGAGAACCTGGACGGCGGAGACGCGGCGGGACGTCGCACGAGATCGCCGAGCAGCTCGCGGCCGCGCCGGACGATCCCATCGCGGTTGGCCACGCTGGCGCTCTTCGACCCTGTGGGTCAGGGCGCGGAGATCGTGCGACGCGTGAGCCAGATGGCTCCGCTCGACGCTGCCGCGACCCGGAAGGGCAGTTCGACGTCGGCGCTGGCCGCGGCCGCCGTGTGGGCCGACAACCTGGCGCTCCCGTTTCTCCGGGCCGCTTCCGCCGGCTACCGCGCGGACGGGCGGCTCGCTCTGCTCGCGCAGGCGCTCGATGCTCGAGGCGTGGGCGAGCGTCCGCGAAGGGGCGGCCCGCGTCGCGATCACCGCGGCAGCCGAGGGCGTGCAGCTGGCGCAGGAGACCCGCCATGTCCGGTACGGTCGTCGTCGGACAGCTCGCCGAGGCGATCGCGGCCGTCGAGATGGGCGCGGACGAGCGCGCCGAGCGGCTGATCGGCGCGGCCGAGGCGACGCTCCTGCCGCTCGGGGCGAACCCGCTGCTCTCGCAGGTCGCGCTGGCACGCGGCCGGCAGGCGCTTGCGCACGAGCGCTTCGCCGAGGCGTACGCGCACCTGCTTCGGATCTTCGACCCGAACGACGCGGCATACCACGAGTTCGTCGGCGGCTGGGCGCTGGCCGACCTGGCCGACGCGGCCCTTCAAGGCGACGGCGACCGCGAGGTCAGTGGACGAGGCTCATGCGACGAGTGGGAGGCGATTGCCGCGAGCCACGGGTGCGCCGCGTCTGGATGATCCAGCTGCAGGTACGCGAAGGCGGTCCTCGCCGACGACGGGGATGCGGAGCCGCTCTACGCGAAGCGCGATGAGCGCGGGGGCCGAGGGCTGGCCGTTCTACGCCGCGCGCGCGCAGCTCGCGTACGGCGCCTGGCTCCGGCGGCAGCACCGCATGACCGAGTCGCGGCGCGCCGCTGCGCGAGGCGGCGCAGTCGTTCGAGGCGCTCGGCCTGCTCCGCTTCGCCGAGCGTGCGCGCCGCGAGCTGCGCGCGTCCGGCGAGGCGCCGCGCCGCCGCGTGCCTGGGGCCTGGGCGCAGCTGACGCCGCAGGAGCTCCAGATCGCCCAGCTGGCGGCGGAGGGTCTCTCGAACCGCGAGATCGGCGAGCGCCTCTACCTCTCGCACCGCACGGTCGGCTCGCACCTGTACCGGCTGTTCCCGAAGCTCGGCGTCACCTCGCGCGCTGCAGCTGCGCGACGCGCCGGCCCGGCCTCGCCGACTGAGCCGCAACTGCAGTCATCCGACGTAAGCGACGGAGGCTAGCCGGGCTAGCGTCGATCGGCATCCACTCGGTTCGACGGAAGGAGTCGCCGCACATGAGCGATCGCCCGAACATCGTCCTCGTCCACGGAGCCTGGGCCGACGGCTCCTGCTGGAGCGGCGTCATCGAGCGCCTGCAAGCTCAGGGCTTCCAGGTGCGGGCGCCCCAGTTTCCGCTCAGCTCGCTTGCCGACGACGTCGCGCGGCTCCGCCAGGTGCTCGAGTTCCAGGACGGCCCGACGATCGTCGCCGGCCACTCCTACGGCGGGCAGATCATGACCGCGCTCGGCGACGAGGCCCCTAACGTCGTCGGGCTCGTCTACATCGCCGCCTTCGGCCTCGACGAGGGCGAGTCGCTCGGCGCGCTCCTCTCCGGGCGGCCCGCCCACGCCGGCGCTCGCACACATGTTCACCGACTCGCGAGGCTTCGGCTGGCTCTCGGAAGACGACTTCGTCAACCACTTCGCCGGCCGACGTCGACCCGACCTGGGCGCGGGTGATGTACGCCGTGCAGCAGCCGCTCGCGCTGTCGGCCTTCGACGAGGTGATGGGCGTGCCGGCCTGGAAGTCGCTGCCGTCCTGGTACCTGGTCGCCCAGAACGACGAGGCGATCCCGCCCGACGCCGAGCGGCAGTTCGCGCAGCGGATGGGCGCGACCACCGTCGAGATCCCGTCGAGCCACGTCGCGATGGTCTCGCACCCCGCCGAAGTGGCCGACCTGGTCGAGAAGGCGGCCGCGTCGGTCAGTGCCGCCGCCGCCCGCTGATGCCGATGATCGACGTCTACGCGGCCGAGGGAACCTTCGCGGACCCGCACGCGCTTGCCCGAGACCTCGCGGGCGCGGTGATGCGTTGGGAGCAGGTTCCCGACCTGCCGCTGTTCGCGAACAACACCGCCGCGTTCATCCACGACCTGGACGCAGCCGCGATCTCCAACGTCGCCGGAGAGAGCAACTACGTCCGCGTCCAGGTGCTCACCCCGGTCGGCGTCCTCGACCGCGACAAAGCAACTCGGCGTCGTGCAGGAGCTCACCGAGATCGTTGCGTCCGCCGCGGGCGACCCGGGCCTGCGCGAGCGCACGCGGGTGCTCCTGACCGAGTCGCCGGAGGGCGGCTGGGGAATCGCCGGGCACGCGAACACGAATGCCGACATCGCGGCGTCCGCGCGTGCCGCCGCTGGCAGGTCAGTAGGAACGCGGTGAACGACGCCGCTTCGCCGGCATCTCTTACGTACTTCCGGGTCTGCGACGGAGTGCGCGTGCGATTCGCGGACACCAGGGCAGGCTCGGATGTCACGGTTCTGCTGCTGGCGCCGTGGCCCGAAAGCCTCTGGGCCTTCCGTCGCATCTGGGACCGCGTCTCGGCAGTCGGGCGGGTGGTCGCCATCGACCTGCCGGGATTCGGCCACTCCGACGGTCGCCCGGAACTGATCGCCCCGGACGCCTCGGGAGCGTTCCTGGCCCGTCTGATCGACGAGTGGGGCCTCGGGGCTCCGCACGTCGTCGGCCCGGACGTCGGCACGGCCGCGGCGCTCTTCCTTGCCGCGAGGGCGCCGGAGCGCGTCACGAGCTTGACCGATCGGCGGCGGCGCGGTCCGCTTCCCGATCGAAGCGGGCGGTGCGCTCAAGGACATCATCGAGGCGCCGAGTCTGGACGTCGTGCGCGGGCTGGACGCCAGAACCAACATCGGCTACGCGGTCGAGCCGCGCTGCCGCGAGCGACAGCGAGCCCGACGTCCACGAGGACTATGTCAGCGCCTACGACCTCGGGCGCTTCGCGGAGTCGGCCCGGTTCGTGCGGCATTACCCCGAGCAGAACCCGGTGTTGCGCGATCTGCTGCCGACGATCACCACGCCGACCCAGATCGTGGCCGGGCGCGACGATGACCTCGTGCCGTGGTCGAACAACCAGTACCTCCACGACCTCCTCCCCAACAGCGAGATCCATCCTCTCGACGCGGGTCACTTCGCGTGGGAGCAAGCAGCGGAGGAATACGGCCGCCTGGTCGTCGACTGGGTCAGCGGCGGATATCGAAAAGAGCACGTTCATGACAACCACCAGCGAAGAACCCATGACCGAGACCGGCTACACCGGTGCCTCGACGGAACGAGTTACGGCCGCCAACGGGATCGAGTACGCCTACCGCGACCTCGGCGCAGGCGAGGTGCCGCTCGTCCTGCTGCAGCACTTCCGCGGCAACCTCGACAACTGGGACCCGCGCTCGTCGACGCGCTCGCCGCGGAGCGACGCGTGGTCGCGTTCGACAACGTCGGCGTCGGCGCCACGACCGGCAGCGACGCCGAACACCGTCGAGGCGATGGCCCACGACGCGATCGCCTTCCTCGAGGCGATGGAGCTTCGAGCAGGTGGATCTGCTCGGCTTCTCGATCGGCAGCTTCGTCGCGCAGGAGATCGCGCTCATCCGCCCCGACCTGCTGCGGCGCGTCGTGCTCGCGTCCTCGGCACCGCAGGGTGCGGCAGGGATGCACGGCTGGGCGCCGGAGGTGATCGGCGCGGTCGGTGCGCCGGAGACGAGCCCGCAGGGATACATCTCCGTCTTCTTCGCGCCCACGGACACGAGTCGCGAGGCGGGCCGGCAGGCCGCCGGGCGCATCTTCGGGAAGGACAACCGACCGAGACGAACCGACGACGTGGCAGACCCGCCAGGCGCAGTACGACGCCGTCTGCGCGTGGGGCATCCCGAACCACTCGCTGCTCGAGCGAGTCGCCGCGATCGACCTGCCGGTGTTCGTCGCCAACGGCGACAGCGACCCGATGATCCTTCCGCGCTACTCGTACCTGCTGGCCGGGCTCCTCCCGAACGCGCGGGTCACGATCTACCCGGACTCGGCGCACGGCTTCCTCTTCCAGCACCACGACCGAGTTCGCCGCCGACGTTCGCGCCAGCTCGCTTCGAACATCCGGATAGACGCCGCACCCCGTATGGGTCCGTCGAATAGCCTGTAGGCGCCCAGGGAGCGCGCACCTAGTCGGGAGGTTTCACGTGCACAAGCGCTGGAACGTCCTCGTCGTCGCCGTCGGCATCGCGGCTCTGGCTTGGCTCGGCCGCCTTCGCCGACCACGGCGGCGGGAAGCACGGCAAGCACGGGAAGGGCAAGACTCAGGTCTCTCACGCTCGACCCGTCGACCCACGGAAACCCGGAAGGGATCGCCACCGGGGTGGGGGAAAGTCTTCTTCGTCGGCGCGACCGGCGACGGCACCATCTACCTGCGGCACGGTCGGCAACCCGACCGTGACCGAGTTCATCCCCGGAGCGGCAGGCAAGTCGGCAGTCGGCATGAAGGTCAGCGGCGACAAGCTCTACGTCGCCGGCGGCATGACCGGGAAGATCTCCGTCTACAGCCTGCGGACGAGAGCGCTCCCTGGCCGACGTTCGACACCGCCGGCTCCGGGAGGATTCCCTGAACGACCTCGTCGTGACCGGGAAGGGTATTCGTCACGGACTCGTTCCGTCCCACGCTCTGGCGGGTGACCAACGCGCAGTCGCGCCGGGTCGGGGGAACGCCCCGGGCGATTCCCGTCGTGCCGGAGATCGCCTACACGCCCGGGGCTCAACCTCGGAACGGGATCGTGCTGCCCGCGGCCACAGCTGATCGTCGTGCAGTCGAACACCGGGAAGCCTGTTCAGCATCAGAGGGTCAAGAAGGGCGGGGCCGCTCGTGAGATCCACCAGATCGCGTCCGATCCGGTCGTCGGCGGCGACGGAATGCTGTTCCGACCGAGGCCGACTGGTCGTCGTCAGGGCTCCCCTGCGGCGCTTCTGTTCCTGAAACTGAAGCACCATGCCTCGAGCGCCAAGCTGGTGGCGACGCAGACCGACCCGACGCTTCGCGGGCCCTCGACCGTCGCCCGCGCACGGCACCTGTACCTCGTGGTGAACGCGGACTTCGCCACGAGCACCACACCGTTCACCGTCTCGAGGCCTGCCCGCGGCGGAAAGCACTAGCGGAGCGGGGCGCGGCCGGCGCCCGCCGGCGCTACGCGCTTCTGCTGGGACCCACGGCTCGTCGGAGGTCGGAGGCTCCACGCGGACCGCGGTGCCGGCCTCGGGCTCGCTCTCCACAGCGAACCGGCCGCCGAAAGCGCCTCGACGCGGTCAGCTGAGCCCGACGAAGGGCCAGATCCTCGCTCGAAGGCGGCGCCTCCGACGCCGTCGTCACGGACGCCGACGCGAAGGATGCCATCGTCGATCTCGACGTCGACGCTGACAGGAGGCGTTCGCATGCTTCGCCGCGTTCGTCAGCGTCTCCGGGACTGAAACGTAGTACGCCGCGACCTCGACGGGCTCCGGCATTCGTCCACTCGACCCGGACGCTCAAGCACCACGGGGACGGCCGACCGGCGCGCAAGCGTCTTCAGCGCAGGAGTCGAGGCCGCCCTCTGCGAGGACGCCGCGGGATGGATGCCCCCGCGCGAGCTCGCGCAGCTCCTCGAGCATCCGTGATTCCGCGGGCGATCTGCTCCAGCTTGCCGTCGAGGTCGCCGAGCTCGGCGGGGATTGCCGCTTGGGTCACGCGTGCCTGCAACGCGAGCGGGACAAGCTGTTGCTGCGCTTCCCGTCGTTGTAGATCGCGTTCGATTCGGCGTCATCTGTCTCGTCCGCCGTGTTGGCGATCGCGCGCGCGTGAGGCCCTCAGCTGAGGCTTGGCTTTCGGCGTTGGCGATCGCGGTAGCCGCGAGACTCCGGTGAAATCCGCGATCCGGGCTTCCGTGTCTGCCGGAAACGGCGCGCCGAGGGTCGAGGCCGCGATCGCTCCCCACGTCCGGCCGGCGACCACGATCGGACAGCCGACGGGGAGGGGATGCCGAGTGCCTGAGCCTCGCGGGCGATCGGCCCGGAGGCGCCCTCGAAGCTGTCCACGCGCGCCGGTTCTCCGCGGTTTCCCGCACCTGCCCGGCGATGCTCGCACCCTCAGGACGAAGCGCGTGCCGACCGCGAGCCGGACGTCGTCACTACGGCTCCAGGCGGCGATCGCGGTGATGGTGCCGTCTGGGCTCGAAGCGCTCCATCCGGGCAAGCCCGCGTCGCAGCGCAGCCCGACCTCTCGGGTCACGGCTTCGAGCACCGTGACGGTCGGCTCCCCCTGCGCGACCAGCGTGGCGACGCGGCGCAGGGCCGACCGCTCCGCGGCGAGGACCTGCAGCCTCGCCTTGCATTTGCTTCGGCCTCGTCAGTCAGCGCGAGCCTGCGCCTCCAGGGCCCGGCTCGTGAGCGCGCCTGCGCGAGCTCAAGCCGACTGACGTAGGCGCTTGCCAGCGCGATCGCAAGAGACGCCGTGCGGTTTCCTGGTCCGCGATCTGGAAGCTGTGAACAGGCTCGCCGAAGAAGAACGCGAACGTCAGCGAACGACGCGACGGTGACGATTCCGGCTGCGAGGAAGTCCCACCCGATCGCGACCGGAAAGATCGCCAGAAGAGGTGCGAGGCTGGTCAGAGCCGGGTCGGATCGACGTTAGGCGCGCTGCAGCACGTCGACCACCAGGCTCACGAGCCGGTGACTCGCCGCCGCGCCGACGATCAGTCCGTTCACAAGGCGGCGCGATGCGTAGAAGCCGCGAGGACCATCGTGTCCTCCGATTCTCGAGGAGGTCACCAGCGGGATTTTCCGCAACTAGCCGTCCTGTTTCACAGGACTCGCGCGCTAGCCGCCGGCGCGCACCGCGCTCGGCTTGCTGAGGTTGTAGGTGTGCGGCCGCAGCGAGATCCGAAGTACGACAGCTCGGGAGGAAGGTAAGCGACCGGTAGAGGCAGCGTCGCCAGCGACCGCGAGCAGCGTTGTGCGCGCCGAAAGCCCACCAAGGCTCCGCTGAGGGCGACCTCCTGACTCCCAGGCCACCGGGCGTGATCGGGATCGAGCCGAGCGCCCGGACGAGCGACCAGGCCGCAAAGGCCTCGACCACGTCGACCTCGGAGCGTGGGATCCCATGAGGGCGCGCAGCGAGACGACCAGGACGAGGAACGCTGTCAGCTGGTTGGCCAGGGTCGCGGCGGTGAGCGCCGCCCACCGGTGCCGGAGCAGGTCGATCGCATTGCTGCGGAAACGGACGAGATCGTCGCCGTTCCACTGCACCGGTCCCGCTTATGGACGATCGCGTTCAGACGCGTGGCGATACAGGCGGTCCTGTCGCTGCCGTTTCGCCATTCGCGGGCTCCAGAGAACAGCGACGAGCGCGCCGGCCAGCATCGCGAGAATGAGCAGGGGCCGGCGAGCGCGACTGTCCGGAGCGTCATGTCGTGGCCGCCGTCGAGGGACAGCAGCGCGATCGCGAGCACCGGAAGACGAACGTCGCGAACTGGCTCCACAGCGTCGTGAGGCTGACGGCGAGGACAACCGGCCGGCCCGCGAAGCCCCACTTCCTCAGCATCCCGTACTGGGTGGCGACGTTGACGGCCAAGCCTCCGGGCACCACTTGCGGAAAGGGCGCTGCCGGCAAGGTCCATCCGGAGAGCATTGAGAAGGCCCAGCTCCGGCAGCACCGTCAGCCAGGGAGGCGCGTCGCTGAGGATGAAGAGTGCCGACGCCGCCAGGAGCGCGAGGATCCACGGCCATGACAGTGTGCTGACGACGCCCAGACCTGCCCGTAGTTCGCGATCTTCGGCAGGAAGTAGCTGAACACCAGCGCGACAACCGCGAGTGCCTGCGGCGACTTCGAGGACGCGCCGCTTGCTCTGCGTGCATCTTGGCGGGCGCAGCCCGCATCCGCGCCGGCGCAAGCGCACTGCGGAACAACGCGGTAGCTGAGGTCGCCCCGAATGCTTGCGGCTCGTCACCCGTGGGTCATCGGTGACGTCTCTGAATGCCTGCCGGAATCCCGTCCACCTGGCCGCGAAGCTGACGAAGGACCTGTCTCTAGTAGGGTCAGAGTCGAAGGATTCGCATGGCGACTATTTGGAGTCTCTCCAAGAAGGACGCGGCCTACGGGCCTGCTCCGACGCCCGAAGTTCGCTGCGACCACTGCAAGTACATGTTCCCGCCGTTCGGGCTCGGGGGTGCCGGCTGGTGCGAGGCGTCATCAGCGGCTCGTCGAGCTGCAAGGAGTTCGTGCCGCGCCACCCGGCGCCCCACGAACCGCGACGGCTAGAGGTAGTTCTAAAGCGGAGTGGAGTGGATTAGCTCGGCTGGTGCCGACTTTCCGCGTGGCGCGGTAGCCCGTCGTCGGGGATCGGCTCCCACTGGAGCGGCGTAAGTAACGAACTGGCGGACGCTCGGGCGGATCCCCGGGTCGTCGTCGAACGTCCCCATCCGTATGCCTATCGAGTCGGCATGGCTTGGATTGAAGCCAAAGACAGACGACCCGCACTCGCCGCAGAACCACTTCTCGCCGCCGTCCCCGGCTTCCACGTGCGGAGGTTCTCCTCGCCGGCGACGATCCGGAACGCGTCGGATGCGGGGTGGGCGCTCGGCGATGCCGCCGCGCCGGTGCGACGCTGGCAACGCTTGCAGTGGCAATAGCTCGCCGCGACGAGCGGCTCCGTCACCTCGAACCGGACCGCGCCGCAGTTGCAGCCGCCGCGCAGCGGCAGCTCAGGCATCCGGTCCGGCGAAGGCAACGGTCGATTAGTGCGTGGGCGAGCTTCTGCTGTCGGCTGACGAGTTCGAGCCTGTTCGACTCGAGCTGGTCGTGGCTCGCGTTGCGCGCGTGCAATGCCTGTCGCTCCGCCACGAGCATTCGGACTGCTTCGCGTATGCACTCGACGCTAGACATCGACGATCGCCCGTCTCTTCTTGGTCTACGCGGCAAGACCGCCCGCATCTGGCCGCGTAGGCGAAGGGGTGGTAGAAGGCGTCGATCGCATCGGCTGGCGCGATTTCGATCTCACAGCCGACGCCGGTTGCCGGGTTGCGGACGGAGAGCTCACTCGGTCGCTTTCGGGGTGCCAGAGGAGGAGCACCTCGTCGGCGCCGCTTAGCCGCTGGGCCAGCTCCCGAGTCGTCGCGCTCAGGCACTCGCCAGTCGCCTGGTGGGGGCGCGGTCAGCCACCGGATTCGATTCTCTTGCCTGCCGGCGAGACGCTTCCCAGACGCCGCCGAAGTCGTTCAATTCCTCGCCGTTCGTCTGCCCGGCCTTCGTGTCGAGCTTGAACGTGTAGAGCGGATGGCGGTTGTACGTCACCTGCAGCTTGCCGGCGCCGCGCTTCGTGGTGCCGAGCAGTGAAGCCTTGACTCCGTGACCGGCGCGCACCTTGCCGCTCGTCAGGAGTGGCGGCCAGTACGTGGCGCAGGTTCCCGAGCACGCGCTCCTGCCGTTCTTGTCCCTTGCGAACGCGTAGAGCGTGCGACCCTTGCTGTCGACGACGATGCGGCCCAACCGCGAGCTCGCGACGCCGACCTTGGTCGCGCCGGTGGCGGCACTGCTGGCGCTCGCCATGGCAGCCGAGCCGTAGCGACCAACGTGGAATACGCCGAGCCGCTTGCGGAGCTGCCGCAGCCGGCGGCGATCAGCACGGCCGCCAACGGTCGCTGCGACGGCGATGAACACTGTGATCTTGCGTCTCATGGGAGTTCCTTTCAGTGGGAGTGGTCGTATCGAAAGGGTCGGTCGGCGGGGCCCCCGCACGAGGCCCCGCGATCCCTTTCGGGTGAAGTTCCTCTACGGGACGAGCACGCCGTCCACGAAGAGCTGGATTGCACCGGCGGCCAGGCCGCTGGGGTCGACCGTGTCCGTGCCCGCGAGGGTGTTGATCTCGAGCCGGTCGTTTGCGGCCTCCGGGTGGAAGATCCCGACCAAGGGGGCAAGACCCTTCGCCGTCACTTCCGTCGCGTCCCCGCAGACCCTGATCGTGTCGTCGTTGTCGGTGGCGTTGACGACGACGCGGTCGGCGCTGGCCGTCACCGGTGGCGCCGCCGAGCGTGCCGGCGAGGTCGACGTTCGACGCTGCTGACGTCGGTGCCGCTCAGGTCGTTGACGGTGACGAGGTCGGCGCCGCCGAGGGCGTTGAAGTCGACCCGCCTCGACGCCGTTGGTGTCCATCGTGATGCTGGCGACGTCGCGCGGATGAACCGGAGCCGGTTGCCGTTCGCCGACAGGTCGATCTTCTCGGCGACGTTGGCGCCGTTGAACAGCATCGTGTCGGCGCCGTCCTGGCCTTCGATCGGTGTCGCTGCCGTCGCCTGGATCCCAGACGAAGGTGTCGTCGCCGGCGCCCAGGAACGCGGCGTCGTTACCTCCGTTGCCGTCGATCGTGTCGTTGCCGTCGCCGCCGAGCGCGGTCTCGACGCCCTGGCGCCGGCGATCGTGTCGTCTCCCGTGCCGCCGTCGAGGGTCAGGGTGATCGCCTGGGCTGCGAGCGCGGCTGCCGAGATCGCGTCGTTGCCGCCGAGCCCGTTGACCGCGAGCTCATCGGTCGGCTCCTGGTGCCGAATCGCCACCAGCGCTGCCAGACCGGACACGGCGACGCCGAGGCATCTCCGCTGACGTTGATCGTGTCGTTGCCGTTGGTGCCGTCGACGGTGACGCTGTCGGCCTGGCCGTCGCCGGTGGCCCCGCCGAGGGTGCCGGCGAGGTCGACGTTGCACGCTGCTGACGTCGGTGCCGCTCAGGTCGTTGACGGTGACGAGGTCGGCGCCGCCGAGGGCGTTGAAGTCGACCCGCTCGACGCCGGCGGTGTCCATCGTGACGTTGCCGGGATCGCGGAAGAACTCGAGCCGGTTTCCGTTCGCGGACAGGTCGACGCGCTCGGCGACGTTGGCGCCGTTGAAGCAGCATCGTGTCGGTGCCGTCCTGGCCTTCGATCGTGTCGCTGCCGTCGCCCGGATCCCAGACGAAGGTGTCGTCGCCGGCGCCCAGCAGGGCCAGGTCGTTGCCGCCGTTGCCGTCGATCGAGTCGTTGCCGTCGCCGCCGAGCAGGGTCTCGCTGCCCTTGCCGCCGGCGATCGTGTCGTTTCCGTCTCCACCGTCGATCGGTCGTCGGGATGGTGTCGGTGAAGGCGCCGTTGCTGTCGTCGATGCGCACGAGGTCGTCGCCGGCCCGGGCATCGACGGCGATCTTCGTGATCTTGTTGCGCGTCGAAGCTGAAGTCGGCCGAGCCGTCGTCGCCGACGTCGACCTCGAGAGATGCCGGGATCGCCGGCCTGCAGGCGAAGCGCGATCGTGTCGCTCGCTTCGGTCCCCTGACCGTCAGCACGCCGTGCTTGAGCTTGGGTGCTTGAACTTGGCCGCCTTGTCTGCGTGCGAGGCCTTGATCGGCGTTGATGCGCGGGCGCGGCATGCCCTGTCCGGCCGCGATCCGCGACCGCGCCGGCGACGACGGCGGCGGCCACGGCTGACTGCCGCCAGCCGCCGAGCCGGACGGTGCGCGTGTCCGTCGCGTCGAATGAGGTTCTTCATCTGTGCAGGTCTCCCTTCGAGTGAGCCGCGGGGGCGGCTCCCGATTGGCTTGTCTCGCGATGGTGGGCGCGGCGGACGCGCGTTCGCACCGTGGCGACCCCCTGTCTTTGCGCTCAGCCGGGCCAGCAATGAGCTGGAGGGCGAGACCGACGTCCCGCCCCTCGCTAGTCGCGGCTCAGGAGACCTGGAAGCGGCCGTGCATGATCCCGGAGTGCGGGTCGCAGACGAAGCGGTAGCTCCCCTTCCTCAGTCTCAGCACGAAGCTCTTCGTCCCGGTGAACGGCACGCTCGTGAGCACGCGGTTGAGACCAGGCCCGGTCAGATGGAAGTCGTGAATGTCCGCGCGGTCGCCGGATCACGAAGCGGTACGGCGTTCCTGCCTTCAGCTTCGTGACCTTCTTGCCCTGGATTGCCAGCCCGATCGTGAAACCAGGGCCGACCGTTCCGTTGACGGTCTTCGCGGCGGCGGCCGAGCCGCTGCCCGCCGCAGCGAGCGCTGCGGCTGCGACCGCGCCGAGTAGCAAGGATCGCGTGCGCGTAAGCCTTCTCATGTCGTTTGCCTCCGTTCGGGTAATGGGCTCGTGCTCGAGCCCGGATCGGACGGCTCGATCCTCGAAGGCCGGGACGGTGATTCGCACCGTGGAGACCCCCGGACTTTCCGCGAAAGCCCAGCCCGCGATCCGCCGTGGCGACAGACGTGACATTCCGCGCATGGGAGTAGGCTGGAGGCACATGAACGTGGCCGCGGCCACCGGACCGCTGCTCGAGCGGAACGAGGAGCTGGCGCGGATCGAGTCGGCGCTCGCCGACGCTCGCACGGGGCGCGGCAGGTTCGTGGTGGTCGAAGGGCCGGCCGGGATCGGCAAGACGGCGCTGCTCGCGGCGGCGCGAACGTGCCGCGGCAGAGGCCGGAATGCGCGTGCTGCGGTCACGGGCGACGGAGATGGAGACCAACTTCGCCTTCGGAGTGGTGCGGCAGCTGTTCGAGCCGCCGCTGGTCGAGGCATCGGAGCTCGAGCGTGCCGGATCTGCTGCAAGGCGCTGCCGGCGTCGCGGCCGGCCTGCTCGGGCTTCCCGGCGCGCCCCCGCGGATGGCTCCGCCCTCGTCGGGCGTCGATCCCTCGTTCGCGATCCTCCACGGCCTCTACTGGCTGTGCGCGAACCTCGCCGCCGTCAGGCCCGCTCTGCCTGGTCGTCGACGACGCGCACTGGGCAGACGCCGCATCCCTCCGTTACCTGGCCTTCCTGCTTACGCGGCTCGAAGAGCTGGACGCCGCGCTCGTCGTCGCGACCCGCCCTCGCGAGGCGCGCACCGATGCCGAGCTGCTTGCGCGACGGTGACGACCGATTCCATCGGCTGATGCGATCCGTCTCGCCCCTCTGTCGAGAGCCGCCGTTGCCGAACTCCTCGGAGGCAGAGGCTCGGTCGAGGCTCCGGATCCGGACGTCGTCGACACCTGCCTGCGCGTGACGCGCGGGACGCCGTTCCTCGTGCGCGAGCTCGCGGCGGCACTGAGCGAGGAAGCATCGGAAGCGATGTACGAAGCGTCGGTCGCTCGGTTCGCCTCCGGCTCCTTCGGCTGCCCGAGCATGCCGGGCGGCTCGCGCGAGCGCTGGCGGTCCTCGAGCAGAGCGACCTGCTGCAAGCGGCGCGACTCGCGGGCCTCGAAGAGCTCGAGGCAGCCGATGCGGCCGACCTGCTGGCGACCGCGGGCATCCTCGAGCCCGGCCGGCCGCTGACGTTCGTGCATCCGCTCGTCCGCGAGCGGCATCTACTCGGAGCTCTCCAGCGCCGAGCGCGCGCAAGGCCACCGCCGTGCCGCCCAGCTGCTCGCCGAGCAACCGGGCGCCGACGCGCGCGTTGCCGAGCACCTGCTCGTCAGCGAGCCCGCCGACGATGGCTGGGTCGTCGAGCGGCTGGTCTGCGGCCGCCGTGCGCGGCGGGAAAGCAGAGGTGCTCCCGAGTCGGAGGCGGTCTTCCTGCGCCGAGCGCTCGCTGAACCAGCGCCTGCCGGGCGACCGGTCGGCACTGCTGCTCGACCTCGGGATGGCCGAGGCCAGCGTCGGGCATCGCCGACTGGCAGGAGCACTTGCAGAGGCCGTCGACGCTGCGCCGGACGCCGCGGCTGCCGCGAGCGCAACGATGGTGCTCGCGACTCGGCGCTCAGCCGCGCTCAGCGCTTCGGGGAGGCGGTCGAGGTTCTCGATCGCGCGTCGTTGTCGCTCGATTCTCGGCACTCCGAGCTCGCGCTCCTGCTCGAGGCCGCGGCCGTCGTCGCCGCGATGAACGACCCTGTGACCGCACCGTCGGTGGCCCTCCGCCGTGAGACGCTGCGCGAGCGGGTCGCCGGTCGATCCGGCACGCACCTGAGCTGCCTCTGGCCGTCGCCGCGTTCATCTCCATCCTCACGAACGAGCCGGCCGAAGGTCGGCGCGGAGCTTGCGAGCCGGGCGCTTCTGGCCGGAGAGCAGCGCACCCGGCGGTCGCGACGGCAGGCCATGGTTCTCGTTCGCTACCTGGTTCTCGCCAGGCGACGTTCTCGCTGCTTTGGGCCGAGCGGTACGCCCAGCGTGCGGCCGCTGCTCGATGCCTCGATCGCGCAGGCCCGCGCGACCGGCGACAGCAGTCGGCTTGCGGTCGGCCTGGCTAACCGCGGCTGGCTCGCGCTCCGACGCGGCGACCTCAGGCGCCGCCGAGGGAGACGCCCGGACAGCACTTGCCGCGACCAAGCTTCCCGCACCACCCATGTACCGCGTCATGAACGGCGGTCTGCTGGTCAAGACGCTCGTCGAACAGGGCGAGCCTCGACGCGGCCGAGGAGGCGCTCGCGCCGCTCGACTCCGAATGCAGAGAGCGGATCGGTGATCGCCGCAGGTCTTCGCTTCGCCCGCGGCCGGCTGCGGATCGCAGCAGGGACGCGTCGCCGAAGGGCTCGAGGACTTCCTGGCCGTTGGCACACCCTGACGCGAGCGACGATCACCTGCCCGAGCTACCTTCCCTGGCGATCGGAGGCCGCGCTCGCCCAGCTCGCGCTCGGCGATCACGAGTCGGCAGAACGCCTGGCAGAAGAGGAGCTCGAGCTCGCCCGGGCGTTCGGCGCCCCGCGTGCGACTCGGCGTCGCGCTGCGTGCCGCCGGCGTCGTGGCCGGCGGTGACCGTGGAGCGTCCTGCTCCGTGAGGCGATCGACGCGTTCGAGCGCGGCGACGCGCAGGTTGGAAGAGCGCGCGCCTCGCTGACCTCGGCGCCATGCTCCGGCGGCGCAATCGACGCACCGAAGCGCGAGAGCTGCCTGCGCGAGGCACTCGACGCCGCCCACCGCGCGGGCGCCAGACCGCTCGCCGACTACGCCGAGACCGAGCTCCGCGCCACCGGTGCGCGCCTCGCGCCGGGTCGTGCTCATCGGGGCTCGACTCGCTGACAGCCAGCGAGCGCCGGATCGCCGAGCTCGCCAGCCAGGGCCTCACCAACCGCGAGATCGCACAGACGCTGTTCATCACCGCACGCACGGTCGAGGGTCACCTCACGAGCGTCTTCCGCAAGCTGCGGGTCGACTCGCGAGACGAGCTTCCCGCCGCGCTCGCCGGCGGCGCTCCAGTCCCGGCCTAGCGTCCTGACTGCGAGAAGGAGACAAGACCCGCCGGCTGGCGGGTCTTGTCTGTGAGTGGCTGGCTAACGCGGGATCCGCAGGTGGTTACCGCGACCGGCGGCTGGCAGCGTTCTGCCTGCCGCGTCGCGGGTTGCGATCTGCACGCGGTCGCGGAAGCCTGCTGTCGGGCGAGCGTGGCGGCGCCGGCGGCGAGGGGGATCGACTGCGCGTGCGGCGCTGCCTGCCCCGGAGGCTCACGCTATTCGAGCCGAGGACGAGCACTGCGCGCACCCGAACAGGCCGGATGGTGCTGGCCGTGGTGAGCGTGACCGTCGTCTGGCAGCCGCCGGTCTCTGCCGCGGGGCACGACAGGGGGATCCGCAATGAGGTGCCCGTGACTGCGGACGACCGTGATGTGTCCGAGGGTCGGAAGGAGCGCGCTGGCTGTCGTCGGTGCGGCGGGTGGCGGGGGGTGGCGTCGATCGTCTGACCCCGTCGACCGCATCGACCGTCGAGCGCGTCGGTTTGGGCGCTGTCGGTGCCGGTGCCGCCGCGGACGGGTCGCCGTGGCCGTCGCGGGCGCGAGCAGCCTTGTCGTCGCCATCCTGGCCGTCCAGGAGGTCGCTGCCCCCGCCGCCGGTCAGGGTGTCGTTGCCGATGCCGCCGACAAGGCTGTCAACCTCCGTCGGCTCCGCTCAGCGAGTCGTTGCCCGAGCCGCCATCGGCGGTGACGAGCAGGCCCGGTAGGCCGGGCGAGACCGTGCAGCGGTCGTCCCCGCCGCCGTCGTTGACCGCCAGCGCCTCTGCGGCGAAGTCGACCGTGAAGGGCACGAGGTTCGTGCGGGCGAAAGCACACGGCCGGCGTTCGGGCGGCAGTGAAGATGTCGCCGGCCGTCGGGGCGCCGTTGATCTCGACGCGTCCGCCCCGGCGTCGCCGTCCGCGACGTCGCTTTGCCGTCGCCGTTGTTCCAGACCAGCGCGTCGTCGCCGTCGCCGCCGCGCTGAGCGTCTGTCGGTGCCGCGGTCGCCGACGAGGCGGTCGTCGCCACCGTCACCGTCTAGCTTGTCGTTTCCGTCACCGCCGCTGATCGGTCCGGGCGGCATCGCCGCGCTGAGCGAGTCGTCGCCCGTGCCGCCGTTCAGCGCGAGAGCGTCAGCGGCGCAAGCCCTGCCGCGCCGTTGAAGGTGTCGTCGCCGCCGAGGCCGTTGACCGTCAGCCGCTCGGCACTGAAGTCGACTGTGAAGGGCACCAGGTTCGTGCGGGTAAAGAGCACACGGCCGGCGTTCGGGGCGGCGGTGAAGACGTCACCCGTCGTCGGGGCGCGTTGATCTCGACCTCGTCCGCCCCCGCGTCGCCGTCCACTGACGTCGTTGTTGTCGCCGTTGTTCCAGACGAGCACATCGTTGCCGTCACCGCCCTCGAGGTCGTCGTTGCCCCTGAAGCCGACGATGCGGTCGTTGCCGCCGTCGCCGAGCAGGTGGTCGTTGTCAGAGCCGCCCGTGGTAGGTCGTCTCCATTGCCGCCGTTGACGGTGAGCGCCAAGTAGTCGGCGGCTGCGAGAGCGCGCTCGCGTCGACGGTGTCCGCACCATCGCCGGCGTTGACGACGATCTTTGCGTTGTCGTCGGCGACGAGCGTCGTCGCTTGGCGGTTGACGGTGATGACCCCGCCCGCGGCGGCAGGGTGATCGTGTCGGCCTCCTGATCGCTCGGTGACCGTCAAGGTGTTGCCGTTCACGTCTGTGGTGACCGCCGCCTTGGCAGTGGTCGGCGTCGCGAAGCGCGACGCCTGCCATAGCGCGGCGATGACGCGCCGACCAGCCAGTAGCACGTGCGAGTGATCCTTCTCATCTCAGTCTCCTGCGGTCACCTGAGCCCGTGATCGAGCTCGAGATCGGATGGCCCGATCCTCGAAGGCCGGGACGGTGATTCGCACCGTGGAGACCCCCGGACTTTCCGGCTACAGAGCGGCGGGAGGTAGGCTGGCGGCACATGAACGTGGCCGCGTCCGCCGGAGCGCTGCTCGAGCGGAACGAGGAGCTGGCGCGGATCGAGTCGGCGCTGGCCGACGCTCGCACGGGGCGCGGCAGGTTCGTGGTGGTCGAAGGGCCGGCCGGGATCGGCAAGACGGCGCTGCTCGCGGCGGCGCGGACGGCGGCGGCAGAGGGCGGAATGCGCGTGCTGCGGTCGCGGGCGACGGAGCTGGAGACGCGACTTCGCCTTCGGAGTGGTGCGTCAGCTGTTCGAGCCGCCGCTGGTCGAGGCATCGGAGCTCGAGCGTGCCGATCTGCTGCAAGCCGCTGCCGGCGTGGCGGCCGGCCTGCTCGGGCTTCCGGGCGCACCGCCTGCGGATCGGCTCGCCCTCGTCGGGCGTCGATCCCTCGTTCGCGATCCTCCACGGCCTCTACTGGCTGTGCGCGAACCTGGCCGCCGTCGGCCCGCTCTGCCTGGTGCGTCGACGACGCGCACTGGGCAGACGCCGCGTCTCTGCGTTACCTGGCGTTCCTGCTCACGCGCCTCGAAGAGCTGGACGCCGCGCTCGTCGTCGCGACCCGCCCTCGCGAGGCGGGCACCGATGCCGAGCTGCTTGCGCGGCGGCTGACGACCGATCCCTCCGCTGATGTGATCCGTCTCGCCCCTCTGACGAGAGCCGCCGTCGCCCAGCTCGTCGGAGGCGAGGCTCGGTCGAGGCTCCGGATCCGGTCGTCGTCGACACCTGCCTGCGCGCAACGCGAGGGACGCCGTTCCTGGTGCGCGAGCTCGTGACGGCACTGAGCGAAGGAGGCATCGGCAGAGCGGCGCGCCACGTCGAACGGATCGGTGCACGCTCGGTCGGTCGCTCGATCCGGCTCCGGCTCGGCTGCCCGGAGCATGCCGGGCGGCTCGCGCGAGCGCTGGCGGTCCTCGAGCAGAGCGACCTGCTGCAAGCGGCGCGACTCGCGGGCCTCGAAGAGCTCGAGGCAGCCGAGGCGGCCGACCTGCTGGCGACCGCGGGCATCCTCGAGCCCGGCCGGCCGCTGACGTTCGTGCATCCGCTCGTCCGCAGACGGCATCTACTCGGAGCTCTCCAGCGCCGAGCGCGCGCAAGGCCACCGCCGTGCCGCCCGAGCTGCTCGCCGAGCAACCGGGCGCGCACGAGCGCGTTGCCGAAGCACCTGCTGGTCAGCGAGCCCGCCGGCGATGGCTGGGTCGTCGAGCGGCTGGTCGCGGCCGCCTGCGCGGCGGGAAAGCAGGGCGCTCCCGAGTCGGAGGCGGTCTTCCTGCGCCGAGTGCTCGCTGAACCACCGCCGCCGGGCGACCGGTCGGCGTTGCTGCTCGACCTCGGAATGGCCGAGGCCAGCGCCGGGCTCGCCGGCTGGCCCGAGCACTTGCAGCAGGCCGTCGACGCCGCGCCGGACGCCGCGGCAGCCGCCGAGGCAGCGCATGGTGCTGGCGCTCGCGCTCAGCCGCGCTCAGCGCTTCGCGGAAGCGGTCGAGGTTCTCGATCGCGCAGTCGTCGGCGCTCGATTCTCGCCACGCCGAGCTCGCGCTCCTGCTCGAGGCTGCGGCCGTCGTCGCCGGGATGAACGACCCCGTGACCGCACCCTCGGTGGCCCTCCGCCGCGAGACGTTGCGCGAGCGGGCCGCCAGCGATCCGGCGGCGCCACCTGAGCTGCTGGCCGCGGCCGCGTTCATCTCCGTCCTGACGAACGAGCCCGCCGAGGTCGGCGCCGACCTTGCGACCCGGGCGCTTCTGGCCGGAGAGAGCGCGCGCCCGCGGCTCGGACGGCAGGCCGTGGTTCTCGTTCGCAGCGTGGTTTTCGCAGGCGACGCTCTCGCTGCTCTGGGCCGAGCGGTATGCCCAGGTGCGGCCGCTGCTCGATGCCTCGATCGCGCAGGCGCGGGCGACCGGCGACGGCGGCCGGCTTGCCGTGGGCCTGGCGCGACCGCGGCTGGCTCGCGCTCCGACGCGGCGATCTGAGCGCCGCCGAGGGAGACACCCGGACAGCGCTTGCCGCGACCGAGCTCCCGCACCGACCCATGTACCGCGTCCTGAACGGCGGTCGTGCTCGTCAAGGCGCTCGTCGATCAGGGCGAGCTCGACGCGGCAGAGCAGGCGCTCGCGCCGCTCGACTCCGAAGCAGAGAGCGGATCGCTCACGGCCTGCGGGTCTTCGCTTCGCCCGCGGACGGCTGCGGGTCGCACAGGGACGAGTCGCCGAAGGGCTCGAGGACTTCCTGGGCCGTTGGCGTAGACTCTGACGCGAGCGACTGGTCACCTGCCCGAGTTACCTCCCCTGGCGATCGCAGGCCGCGCTCGCCCATCTCGCGCTCGGCGATCGCGAGTCGGCAGGACGGCTCGCAGAAGAGGAGCTCGAGCTCGCCCGGGCATTCGGCGCCCCGCGCGCGACTAGGCGTCGCGAAGCGCGCCGCCGGCGTCGTGGCCGGCGGTGAGCGTGGAGAGCTCTCTGCTCCGTGAGGCGATCGACGCGTTCGAGCGCGGCGACGCCAAGTTGGAAGAGCGCGCGCCCTCGCTGACCTCGGCGCCATGCTTCGGCGGCGCAATCGACGCACCGAAGCGCGAGAGCTGCTCCGCGAGGCACTCGACGCCGCCCACCGCGCGGGCGCCAGGCCGCTCGCCGAATACGCCGAGACCGAGCTCCGCGCCACCGGCGCGCGCCCGCGCCGGGTCGTTCTCACGCGGGCTCGACTCGCTGACAGCCAGCGAGCGCCGTATCGCCGAGCTCGCCAGCCAGGGCCTCACCAACCGCGAGATCGCCCAGACGCTGTTCGTCACCGCACGCACGGTTGAGGGTCACCTCACGAGCGTCTTCCGCAAGCTGCAGGTCGACTCGCGAGACGAGCTTCCTGCCGCACTTCCGCCGGCGGCAGTCCAGTCCCGGCCTAGCCCCGACCTCGCCTCCCACCGCCCCGGCGACGTCTGTGAGCGGGCGGTCGACCCTATCCCACCGGCGGAGGAGCTTTTCTCGTGTCTGGTCGACGATCGACACGGCTCCTCGGAAGAGATCCGCGACCGCGTCACGCGCCCATCTGCGCTGAGGTCGGTCGCGTCGACGGTCGGCGTCAAACAAGTTGCGAGCGATTTCGCGGCGGTGCGAACGAGGAAAGCTCTGCGGCGAGGCACTCTCGCTGAATTTCAGAAGCGGCTTGGCGAGCACTCCCGAGTGGGCCGAGATGGCACACCGGCCGTAGGGCTCTCAGGCGAAGCGTTGATCCGACTGAGCGAGCGTCCTCTCACTTGACCAGGAGGAAGCTCGACGAGGCGAAGCGCCGTGGTCCGCATACCGGGCGGCCGCTTCTTTGGCACAGCCGCCGCCAGAACGCGCCGAATCCGCACTCGTCAAAACTCCAGGGCCAGCGTCAGCCGCTTCCGACATTTACATGGCGCGTGAGTCGCCCCGCATACGTTCGACAATAGTCGCCGCAGATGCCGTGCGTCCTCAGACGCGCTCGTCGGCGGCGCCAATGTCGCGCCCGCAATCTGCACAGCGGCGGCGCAACGCGCGGCTCCCGGCTACCGCCCGCGCACGTCGTCAGCGGCCGGCGATTACGGCGGATGAACGGTGTTCAGCTGCGGCGGTTCGGGTGTGCTGCGGAGGTTGGGTTGCGTCGGCGCGGTGACGAACGCCGACGCTGGTCGTCAAAGCTGGTCGATCGACGACGCGCGTACGCGGCGGATCAGGAAGAGGAAGGCCGCTGCTGCCGACCACGCTGCCGGAATGGACCCGCAACCGGCTCTGATCCGCGCCCCGCCCACCTCGAAGCCGAAGCCATAGCCGGTCGCCGCCGGTTCGCAGGCCGCTGCGACGTAACACAGCATGCGCCTGCGAGCGGGCGTCGAGTGAAGCTCTGGGTTGGTGACGCCGATCAGCGAAGCGCAACAAGGTCGTCGGCCGGTCGAATAATAGGAAGCCGCCCGACGGATAGCGGTCGCTCAAGGTCGATGCGCGGCGCCGCGGCGGGCAATGACGGGCGCCGGTGACCTGCAGAAGTCGACTGGCGCCGCAGCCGGTGGCCGACGGTGGTTGCCTGCGTCTGCAGCGGCGTCGAGAAGCCTTCCGACCCACGGCGTCGGCGAAGTTCGCTCCCGATGCCCCGCTTCTCGACCGCCGCGGCTGAGCAGGTCGCGGCCTGTATGCTCAGAGAAGCGCCATGGCCCACGGCGCCGGGCGCAGCGACGAGGGGGTCGTCGATGAACACGCGCAGGCTGTCGCCCAGTACCGAGTCGTAGTGGCGGGTGCTGATCGCCTCGCCGCCGTCGTAGTGGCGGATGCCGCCGAGGTGGCCGCCGAGCTGGCGCAGAGTCTGAACGCCGTCGCCTCGTCGGGCAAGCGCCGGGACGTCCTTGCTGATCCCGGCAGCCGAGCGCTGATTATGGCCGTCCAGCTTCGAGCGAGGCGGGCGACCGTCGCCGCCGTGAACCGCGCTCCCGACAGGCTGCCGATGCGGAACTGCGTCGTGCGCGCGATAGCCGCGGCGGCGGCGGGGCGCCGGCCGGCGAAGCCGCAGCTCACTCCGCTGATCCAGACCAGGTTCGCCGTCGGCGGCGATCGCGATCGACACCCTTCCGGGCGCGGCGAAGCGCGCGCTTCATCCTTGGCACCAACGGCCGCATGCCGAGCCGATCTCGCGCCGGCAAACGCCGGCGCTGCCAGCCAGACCCGACGCCGCCGGGCTTGACCCTGGCCGCCGACTGCCGCCGCGGGCATGCAGGGCTCAGGGCCGAGGGCGCCGGCTGGAGCGCGACGACGGCGACGGCGATCAGCAGGCGGGGCGATTATGCGTCTGCGCTGCGCCGCGCGGCAGGATCGACCGCGCTCACTTCAGCTCCGCCGCTCTCGCCGCGGCGCCCGCAAAACCGGAGAGCCCGGCCAGCGTCAGGTAGCGAGTGACGACGGCCGCCGCCTCGACCTGGGCCGGTTGCCGCGGCGCTGCTGATGCCCGAGCCGTCGTCGACGACAGCGACGGCGGTCATTGCGGTGAAGGCCAGATCGCGGTGGCGAGACAGGCGAACAAGGGCCGCGCTTCGTCAGGCCAGGCCACGATGGGGCGCAGCCGCGGCGCGGTGGCGGCGACGTCGTCGACGAGCGCGGCGACGGCCGGCGCGACTCATCGTGCGGACGCGGCAACGCAGCCAGAGGTGCCGGCGCTACGCCGCTGCGGCGACGGCGACGAGGGCGCTAACCAGCGCCGCCAGGCGGCGACGACGTAGACGGCGATCACAGCGGCGGCGTCGTCTACGGCGCGGGCGCCGGGCGTGTCAGTGCCAGCACCAGCTCGCAAAGGGCAGCGGCGGCGATCGCGGCGGCGGTCACGACGCCGTTGGCGACGAGTCGCAAGCGAAGCTCGTCGATCAGGAGCTCTCGCGCTCGCGCAGCGTCCTGAACGGCGGTCACGGCCAGTGCAACTGCGGCGACCTGCAGCGCCAACATGCTCGGCGCGCCCCCTGGGAAGTCGTCGAGCCACGAGGGTGCGGCTAGCACGAAGAAGCCAGCAGCGACGGCGTAACGGGGCCCAGCCGGTCGCGGCTCCGTGACCAGCGCCAGGCGCGCCGACGTGTCGTGGCCACGCATGGGCAAAGCGGCGCGACCAGTGCCGCGGCGCCGAAGCGCGCGACCGCTTCCTCGGCGCTGGCGTGGTCGACGCCGGCGGCTGCGACCTCGGCCGCCGACGCCCTTAGATGGTCGGACACTTTCGGCGAGCAGCCGCGCTCGGCGCGCCTCGCCTTCAGCTCGCGCTCGAGCTCGGCGAGGTAGGCGGCGATCGCGCTCACGCTGTGTCTCCTGGAGGACGTTGTCGAGCGTACGTACGAAGGCACGCCACCTGCCTCCCGTTCAGCGAGCGCCTTGGCCCCCTTGTGGGTCAGCGCTCGTAGACGCGGGCGGCGCCGGCCGGCCGCGCCCAACGGCTTTGACGAGACGCCTCGCCGGAGCCGGTGCAGCGCCGGGTAGAGCGTGCCTCGACGTCGAACTGCCGCCGCTGCGTGTTCGCGTAACTCCCTTGATGATCGCGTAGCCGTGGCGCGGGCCATCGCGCAGGGTCGCCAACACGGCGAGCTCAAGCTGGCCTTTGAGGGCATCGATCTTCATACCTTCAACTCTAAGTATAGAGTGTCAAGGCGTCAAGCACGTCCTTTGCCATTCAGCCGCCCTGATCGCGCTTAGACGCCCGAGGCGCGAGGCCGCGGAGTTTGTCGGGGTCGGTGATCAGGTCGATCGCGACGATCCGGCCGTGCGCGAGCGTGAAGCCGACAACGGCGAAGCGGTCTTGCGCGGGGGTCCGACGACCAGCCCGGCGGTGCCGTTGACGAGGGCCGGTCGCGCCTGCGGCGCGAACCGGGAGCCGCGCGAGAGCAGCTGCGTCGTCGACGTCGGCGGCGCCTGTGATCGGCGGTCGGGCGAGTGGGCTGATCTTGCCGTGAGTCGACGCCGGAAGACGACGTCCGGGTCGAGCACCGCGAGCAGCGCATCGAAGTCTCCGCGCGCGCGAGGCGGCGAGGAAGGCAGTCGACGATCTCGCGCTGGTGCGGTGAGGTCGGCTGTCGGGATTCGGGCGCGGCGCCCTGCACGCGGCGCCGCGCCGCGGCTGGCGAGTTGCCGGGCCGCCTCGGGCGTTCTGCCGACGATCGGGGCGATCTCCTCGAACGGCACGCGCGAACATGTCGTGCAGCACGAACGCGAGGCCGCTCGGCGGGCGTCGAGCGTCTCGAGCACCGACGAGCAGCGCGAGGCCGACCGAGTCGGCGAGCATCGCCTCCTGCTCGGGGTCGGTCTCGTCGTCGAGGCTGACGATCGGCTCGGGCAGCCAGCTGCCGACGTAGTCCTCCGCGGCGCGACCGGCGCGCGCGCAGCATGTCGAGGCAGACGCGGCCGACGACGGTCGTCAGCCAGCCGCCGAGGTTGTCGACCGCCGTCGGTGTCGGAGCGGCTCAGCCGCAGCCAGGCCTCCTGAAGGGCGTCGTCGGCCTCGCTGACCGAGCCGAGCATGCGGTAGGCGACCGCCCGCAGGTGCGGCCGGTGCAGCCTCGAACTGCTCTAGCCTGCCAGCTCTGCTCGTTCACGGTCACATCCTTTCGATCGGGATCCGTCATAGCAGTGACGAACGCAGCGCGACCGATGTGACGCCGCGGCCGTGACCAGCAAGCGTCGCACCGTCTCGCATCGCAGGAGAGGTCCGATGAAGCCCAGACCCAGACCGTGACGCAGCTCGACCCGCACGGCCCGGCGATCGAGGTGAGCACGCTCAGCAAGACCTATCCGGGCGGCGTCGAGGCAGTCAAGGAGATCGACTTCGAGGTCGCGCGCCGGCGAGGTGTTCGGCCTGCTCGGCCCGAACGGCGCCGGCAAGTCGACCACGATCGGCATGCTGACGACCACGATCGCGCCCACCGGCGGGCACCGCCCGCCTGGGCGGCTTCGACGTCGCGAGCGAGCCGCTCGCCGCGCGGCGCGATCAGCAGCGTCGTCTTCCAGGATCCGGTCGTCGACCGGGCGCTCAGCGGCCGGCGCAACCTCGACATCCACGCCCGCCTCTGGGCGTCGACCCGCCGACGCGAGGTCGAGCGCGATCGCCGAGATCTCGCGACGGCGCTCGGCGTCGACGGAGCTGCTCGAGCGGCCGGTGGGCAGCTACAGCGGCGGCGCAGCGCCGCCGGCTCGAGATCGCCCGCGCGCTCGTCTCGCAGCCCGCAGGTGCTCTTCCTCGACGAGCCGACCGTCGGGCTCGATCCGCGCATCCGCGCACGAGCTGCTCGACCTGATCGCCGGCCTGCGCGCCCGCAGCGAGATGACGATCCTGCTCACCACGCACTACCTCGACGAGGCCGAGCAGCTCTGCGACCGCGATCGCGATCATCCACGCCGGCCGAGATCGTCGCCCTCGACACCCCGGACGCGCTCCTGGCCAGCCTCGGCCGGGAACTCGTCGAGCTGCGCGGTCGACGGCGACGCGGCGAGTCGCACTGGCGGCGCTGCGCTCGCGCGGCATCGCCGGCGACGACGCGTTCATCGTCGGCGCCAGCCTCACCGTGCCGCTGCACGAGCACGACCGCAGCCGACGCGATCGCCGCGATCAACCAGCTCGGCGCTCGCGACCGCGCCATCAGCACCCGGCAGCCGACGCTCGACGACGTCTACCTGCAGCTGACCGGCGACCGCCTCGCCGAAGCCGCCTGAACCCTACAACGTCCGAAAGGATCACCGATGACTGCCATCCCGCACGCGACGCTTCCGTCGCCGCGCCCAGCCAGGCTCAGCCCGCTCGACCACGATCGCCCGGCCTCGCGACGCTCGCGCGGCCGGCGCTTCCAGCTCGCCGCGCGCACGCCCCGCGAGCTCGTCGTCCCGCTGCTCACGCCGATCCTGTTCGCCGCTCGTGATCGCCCCGGCGCTCAAGAAGGCGCTCCACACCAGCGCCGTCGTACGAGTCGTTCGTCGCGATCGGCACGCTCGGCCTGCTGATCCCGCTCAACACGATGTTCGCCGGACATCGGCGTGATCGGCGACCGCGAGAACGGCGCCCAGCGCGAGCTGCTCGCCGCGCCGATCCCGCGGCGCGCTGCTCGTGCTCGGCAACCTCGTCGTCGCGCTCGCCGATCACTGCGCTCCAGGTAGCGTGTGCTGATCGCGGTCGCCGTCGCGCGCGGGATCCACTTCCACGCGAGCCGGCACGGGCGTGATCTGGTTCGCCGTCGCCGCTCCTGTTCGCAATCGCCACGTACGGCGCCAGGCGGAGACCCTCGCCGCCCGCGTCCCCAGTCAGGAGGAGTACATCGGCCGTGTGCCCAGTGATCGCCATCGTCCCGTGGTTCATCGCCGGCTCCCCTGTGCCCCGATCACGGCCCTCCCCCGTCGGCCTCACCTGGATCACCAGGTTCCTCCCGGCTCACACGCACGCGCTCGCGCCTTCATGCGCTACGGACTGCTACAGGACTCGAGCGGCCTTCTACAACATCTGGAGAGATGGGCGACCTCTGACCATCTATGGCCGCGCTCAGCCTGCTCGTCGTCGCGCCGGCCCTGCAGCCCTCCTCACCGCCCGGGATCGATCGCGCGTTCTTCACACGCAAGGCAGTCAGCTAAGCCGCACTTAGCGAGTGGCGACGCGCTCTGCCAAACCGACCTCACCGATAGTCCGCCGTCCTTAAACTCGCTTCCGGGAAGGGGTCTGACCCGAACGGTCAGACTCCCTTCGCGGCAACTAGCAGCTCGTTTTGTCGAACGAGACGGTGATGACGCCGTTCGCGTTCATGGCCGCCTGGGCGTTCTCGTGGGAACGAGATCGTCGAGCCATCTGATCCGGTCCCGTGGATGTTCGCCGTCGCGTGCTCGACATCGTTCTGCTTGTTGTTCTCGTCGCCGAACCACATCTGGAAGTGGCCCGTGTAGTCACTGGATTTCGGCAGTCAGCGTGATGGCGACGAACGTCCCGGTCATCGTCCCCGTGAACCACGAGCCGTTCTTGTTGATGGTTCCAGGAAGACGTCGTTGTAGGTGGTCGATCGCTGCCGGGTCGACGTGCACGGAACGACGTCGATGAAGCTGTCAGTGACGCCATGGTCGTTTTGCGTGAATGTCGTCGCCCCGTTGCCGCCTGCAAGCGCGCGCTGGACGCGCCAGGAAGGTCAACGAACCGATTAAAGAGTGCTGGGCGATGAGCTTCCGATTCATCTCAGCCTCCTTCTCCCCTCTGAGAAGTCGTTTCGCCCGCCCGACAGCACTCTACGCGCCTCGCCATACGCGTACAACGGGGCCTAAGCCAGCTCGCGCGACAGGCCGCAGGGGCGGAGTGTGCTCACCGCGAACGCCTTGGGGGCAGATCGTCGGGCCTTGCGAGCAACCAGGCGATCAGGAGCTTCGGCTGAAGCTCGATGGCGACTAGGTTGTCCCCTGGGCGAGCGTCCTTCACTTGGCCTACAGGAAGCTCGACTAGAAGAAGGCTAGGTACCGGGCGGCCGCGTTTTTGGCGCACTGCGCAGCCGCTAGAACGCGCGCCGACCTTAACCCTAGTTTCGTCCAAATCGCGTCAAAACCGTCAAACTCGAACCGATGGAGAAATGCGGGTCAGGCATTTCATCGGCGGCACGCGCCCGAAGACAGGTGCGGTGCAGCCATGGATCAAGGTGAGAGGCTGCCTACCCTGGGCCCGCGTTCTGGAATGTCACCCGACGTTCTGTGCCCTTACGACCTACTGCGCGTCTCCCGCCCTAAGAGCTGGTTCACAGACTGGAGGGCGCGAAGAGACGCCTCTCACTCGCCGCAGGCGCCTGCCCGACCTTTCTACTACTCGCGCTGGTCGGCCAGCGGCTCCATCTCCCGCAGCTGCGCAAGCTGCTTGAGCGCGTTCGTCTCGAGTTGGCGCGCGTCGCTCGCGCGAGAACCCGGAGCCGATCGGCCGATCTCCGCCAGCGTCTTCGGCTCGGTGCCGTGGAGGCCGAAGCGGAGCGCGATCACCGTGCGCTCGCGCTCGCCGAGCAGCGCCAGGGCCTCTCCGAGCGCCTCGTGGCGGAACGTGCTGTCGACTCTCTCCTCCGGCAGCGGGCCGTCGCCGGCAATCATGTCTCCGAAGAGGGCATCCTCCTCCGCGACGAGCGGCTGATCGAGACTGGTCGAGGCGCGGGCCGCCGCCTCGACCGCGAGCGCCTGCTGCAGCGGGAGGCCCGCTCTCTCGGCCACCTCCTGCAACGTCGGCTCCCGCCCGAGCTCCACCGAAAGCATGCGCTCCGCCCGGTCGAGATGCTGTCTCCGCTCGACCATGTGCACCGGCATCCGGATCGTGCGGCCCTTGTCGGCAAGCCCGCGCGCCACCGCTTGGCTGATCCACCAGGTCGCGTAGGTCGAGAACTTGTAACCCCGGCGCCAGTCGAACTTGTCGACCGCGCGGATCAGGCCGAGCGTGCCCTCCTGGATCAGGTCGAGGAAGGGGAGGCCCTGGTGGCGGTACTTCTTGGCGATCGAGACGACCAGGCGCAGGTTCGATTCGATCATCGTCTGCTTCGCGCCCGCGTCGCCAGCGTTCGACCAGCTTCGTCAGCTTGACCTCCTGGGCCGCGGTCAAGAGCGGACGGCGACCTGCATCGCGCAGGAAGAGGTCGAGCGAATCCGTCGGCGCCTCGTCGTTCGACATCGGCATGTCCTCTCTCGGACCGGAAACCGGTCGCAACGAGTAGAGGAGCCGGCGACTTCCGATGGGCTGGCTTCGGCGTCCGCTACGACTGCTCGCCGTGGCCTGAGTCTGCAGTCTCAGTCACTCGGCCTCTCGACCGCTGATTCGTGTCCTCTCCCCTGGTCAGCGGACCGCACGGTCAGTCCTGTTCGCACAGCGGCACGGTGAACACGGCGTGGGCCAGCGTTCCGGAATGTCACTGACGGCCGATACCCAGAGTGTGAGCCAACCAGCAAACTCTGAGCGACAGTCCTGCTGTGGTGGTCCCGGCGGTTGTGGTTCTTCCTTCTCGTCGGGTTCCGGAGGACGGTGCCGGTGGTGATTGCAATCGCGGTGGGGTATGCGCTCGGTCACCCTACGATCGCAGTCGTTGCGTTGGCGTTCTTATTGGTACCTCCGGATTCTCACGCTGGGCCTGAGCGCATCGTGCGAAGCTGGAGGCAGGGGTGACCGTCTTGCGCGGATCTTCAGTTGGTACTTCGCCGGGATCGGAGCGCTTCGGTGCTAGTGGTTGCGGGTGGCTAATCGCCAAGCTCGCGTGAGGTTCCGTAACCCGCACCAGTGTTCCGGAATGTCACCTGAACGAAGCGTTACTGGCTGGCGCTACGGCGATTCGCCCTTCAGGCGGCTGGTCGTGGTGTGTATGGGCGCTCAGATGCGCTCGCGCACGGCCGGCGACCTCGATCTTCTGCTTCGCTGCTGCGCGATCGAACTCAGGAAGAGTGACCAGCACCCCGGAGTCCGATGGCGGCGCTCGCCACCCGAGTTTGGTCGGGGTGCCGCACTTGCGGCCGGCGGCGGCCCTCGCGCCGCACGTTGCGCGCCAGCTGGTGACCGGAGCAGCCGCGCCGTGTCACTCAACCTTGACGGCGCGCTTGCAGGCGTTTGCGCAGTGACGCGCTGCAACGCCAGCTCAGCCCTGCTCGGCCCGCAGCATGTCGCCGATGCGCGGTGCTGGTGCTCGACAACGCCAGCGGCGAGGTGCTGGCTTACGCGGCAACGCCGGCGCCGGGTCGAGCGCACTCTACGTCGATGGCGTGCAGGCCGCGCCAGGCTGGCTCCACGCTCTGCCTGTTTCTGTACGGGCTCGCCATCGAAGAGCGCTGCTCACCGCGGCCTCGCTGCTGGACGATTCGCCGGTCAACATCGATCACGCGCAGGCGGCCTGTACGTGCCCGCAGAACTACGACCGCGACTTCAAGGGCATGGTCAGCCTCGCGCACTGCGCTGTCGGCGTCGCTCAACGTTCCCGGCGTGTGCGCACGCCTGGCGCTGTGGGCACCGATGCCTTCTGTCGAGCGCCTGCGCGCGCTCGGCTTCGACTACGTCACGCAGGACGGCGAGTACTACGGTTATTCGCTGGCGCTGGGCCCGGCCGAGGTCAGCCTCTGGCAACTGGCGGGCGCCTATCGGACGCTGGCGCAGCGGCGGCGTGGCTCTCGCCTGGCTTCACTTGGTGCCAGGCGATAGCCGCGGGGCAATCGCGTCGCCGACCGCGGCCGCCAGCTCGTCGTCGACGGATATTCTGTCCGACCGACTCGCCGCGCAGCGTCACGTTCGGCCTGGCCAATCCGCTCGCCACGCGGTACTGGGCGGCGGTCAAGACCGGCACCAGCAAGGACATGCGCGACAACTGGTGCGTCGGTTTCTCCGGCCGCTATACCGTCGCGCGTGTGGGTCGGGCAACTTCGACGGCAGCGCCATGTGGGACGCGTCCGGCGTGAGCGGGGCCGCGCCGGTATGGCTGGAGATCATGAACCACCTGCACGCAAGCACGCCGAGCCAGCCGCCAGCCGCTGTCCCGGCCGCGGCTGGAGCGGACGCTCGTGACTCTCGGGCCCAACCTCGAGGCGCCGCGCGACGAGTGGTTCCCGCCTGAACCGCCGTCACGGAGGTGCTGGAGAAGACCTCCGCATCGGCGCCGCGGCGTCGATCGTCTACCCCGCGGATGGTCAGGTCATCGCGCTGGATCCGGACATCCCGTGACCGATTCCCAGCGTCTCCAGTTTGCCCGAGGCCCAATCGGCACCGGCCGGCTCGAGCTGGCAGCCTCGACGGTGGCGCCGTGGCCGGCCACGGATGCCGCGCTGTGGCCGCCCGCGCCCGCCGCCACCGGCTCGCCCTGCTCGACGCGCTGGGCGACGCGCTGGACAGCGTCGAGTTCGAGGTGCGCGGCAGCCCCGCGCCGGCATCGGCCTCGGCGCCCGACCCCGGACGGCGCGTCGTCCGGCCATGAAGCGGCGTTGCGCGCGCGGCGGTGTAAACCGAAGTCTGCTGCCGCAAGCGTTAAAGCCCCCGGCAACCGGTCCGTCCACACCGCAAACCGGTAGAGTTCCGGCCGCTCCACTCGCGTCCTGCAGGAAGTGAACATGACGAGTCTTCGCTGGCTGCGGTTCCTGCCAAGCTGAGCGCTTCGCGCGGGCGTGCCATGGCTGCCCAGAACGAGCCGGTCGCCGACCATCCCCGTGCACAAGCAGAGCGGCATCAACTACGTCTCCGGCGGCACGACCGACGAGGAGCGCAAAGGAGATGCAAAGCGCGCATCTTCCAACAAGTACACCGATGCAGCTGGTGTCCATCGCCGCGGGATAACCAGGCGCCGGGATCAAGGGCGTGAAGGTCACGGTAAAGGATCTGCGGGCTCCCGCAGATCGAGGCGTCGTTTCCCGAGGGGCCGTACTTCTACTCTCAACCCGCCCTCGGGCCGCTGGATCATGGACGCGGAGTGGGCAACGCGTGAAGCGCAGTGTCGCGCACCGTCGATCTGATCGGGCGGCGCTACACATGCTGCTGGAGTTCAAGTTCAAAGGGGAATAGAGCCAGAATCCCCAGGCCGGCGCTGCCGCCGGCCGGAAACGCGATGCCGACACGATACCTACAAACCCAGAGGAGAACCTGCCAGCCGTGGCCGCGTGGCCAATATTACGCGCCGCAGTTCGAGGAGGCCACGTACAAGAAGGCCGCCTCACGTCTGATTCCCTTTCTGTTCCTGTGCTACATCGTCGCCTTCCTGGATCGCGTCAACGTGGGATTCGCCAAGTTGCAGATGGCGAGCGACCTGCAGTTCAGCGATGCGATCTACGGGTTCGGCGCGGGCATCTTCTTCATCGGCTACTTCATCTTCGAAGTGCCGAGCAACGTGATCCTGGAGCGGGTCGGGGCGCGCGTCTGGATTGCCCGCATCATGATCACATGGGGCCTCATTTCCTCGGCCTTCATGTTCGCCGGCGATATCCACTGGGGGCCGATCGCGACGTTCTTCCATTGCACGGACGCGCAGTTCACGCTTCTACTTCCTGCGATTCTGGCTCGGCGTGGCGGAGGCGGGTTTCTTCCCGGGCGTCGATCCTCTATCTCACGTACTGGTTTCCTGGCGTGCGGCGCGCCAAGATGGTTGCCTTGTTCATGACCGCCATCGGGACGGCTCAGCTGATCGGCTCGCCGGTCTCCGGTGCAATCATGCAGTTCATGGACGGGGTGAACGGCTGGCGCGGCTGGCAGTGGTTGTTCCTGCTGGAGGGCATCCCCTCGGTGATCATCGGCTTCCTGGTTTGCCCTGTTGCCGAACGGACCGCGCACGCGAGCTGGCTCACCAAAGATGAGCAGGACCTGGTACTCAAGCGCATCGAGGAGGATCACGCCGGGAAGAGCAGACCGGGCAGAAGCATGTCTGCGCGACGCGTTCGCCGACAGCCGGGTGCATTGGTTTGCGACTGTGTACTTGCGGCGTGGTGTGTTTCTACGCGGTCACGTTCTGGCTGCCCACCATCGTCCAGGAACTCGGCATCGACAAAAAGGATTCGCTCGTCGGGTTGGTCAGCATGATCCCCCGGGGCATTGCTGGTGGCGGCGATGCCAGTGGTGAACGGGCACCACTCCGACAAGACCGGCGAGCGCCGGTGGCATGCGGCCGGCGGTCTGCTGGTCGCGCCTTCGTCGGCCTGCTGCTTCTATCCCTCGGGGGCCACAACGATCATAGGGATCGTCGGCCTCACCTTCGTGACTTCGGGCATCCTGTCCTGGGTCGCTTGCTTCTGGTCGCTCCCCCACCGCATTCCTGTCCGAACTGCGGCGGCCGCGGGCATCGCGTGGATCAACTCGGTCGGTAACCTTGGCGGCTACGCAGGACCGCTGGCGATCGGCTGGGTCCGTGACCACTTTCAGTCCTCCGGAGTATGTTCTATGCGCTCGCGGCCTGCGCGTTGCTCGGTGCCGTGATCGTCCTAGTTCTGCGCGGCACGGAGCGCGCTCCGGCGTCGCGCCGCAGCCGGGAAAAGCTGAAGCCGGTTTGACCCCAGGGTCAATCGACCGTCCCCGCCTCCGCGTAATGTCGCGGGTGGATCACCCGAGGGGCAATTCGGACCGTCTGGCCGCTGCACCTGCGCGCCGATGCCGACGCGCAGGTGCGGCTGTCTTGTTTCCACTGCGGGCTGCCGATCCCCGCCAGCACCCACTTGAACGCGGTCATCGGAGGAACTGCGCGCGCGATGTGCTGCACTGGTTGGCCAATCGGTCGCGCAAGCCATTGCTGGCGGTGGCTTCGAATCCTACTACCGAGACCGTACCGCGCTCCCGCCGGTCATGCCGGCGCCGGAGGGTGCCGACACTCTTGCCCTCTACGATCTGCTCGAGGTGCAGCGCGGCCTGGTGCGGCAGGTCGGTACCGGGCTGGAAGGCGACCTGCCGCTGGAGGGGATCACCAGCAGCCTGTAATACCCAACGAGCAGTGCTTAGCGCAGCTGCCAGGCGTCCTGTCGATAGACGTCAATTCACCACGCACGTGCCCATGTGCGCTGGGACCCGCAGCGTATCGGGCTCTCGAGACTGGGTGCGTTTGCGCGATCGGCTATCGCGCCTTCCCCGTCACACGCCGCAGCGCGGGTGGCTACCGCGCCGAGTTGATGCTCAGCTCGACGGCGCACAGGTACGGGCGCACTTGAGCGGCGCGTGCCGCCTGCGCGCTTGCGGCTGCACTCCGGTGCACCCGACTCGCGCCAACCTGACCGGTGGTGCATGCGCCCGCTCCAGGACGACTGGTACGAAGGCGAGATTGGGCCTGGCACAGTGCCGCCGCGCTGGCGGGTGGTGCTGAGGACGAAGCGGCGACGTGGCGGCTGGCCGGCGAGTGGCGCCCGCGCGAGACCGAAGTCCTGGTCCTGGTCGCCCGCAGATAGGAGGGGACCATGCAAAGCAACCGACTGATCTGATCCTGTGGCCGTCGTTCAGGTGGCGGAGCGGCGCTGGCGATCTTCTTCACCATGTTCGACCCGTACGAGTTGCGCTTCGGCGAGCCGCTCGAGCTGAGTCGTTCAGCGATCTATCTGGCGGGGTTCTTTTTATTCTGGGTGTTCGCAGTGGCCTCCAGCGCTGACCTGCTTCTTCCAGCGCGCCAGCGCGGAGATCAACCGCTGTCCACTGCCGGCCGACCAACGCCCGGTGGGCTGCCCCAAGCGTGAAGACGGCAGCGTGCTGCTGGAGTTGCCGAGGACGGGCGATAGATCAGCGCGAGATCGTTCGCGGCTCAGCCCATGCCGCGCCCAACGATCTCGCGCAGGCGGGCGGTGTCCAGAATGCGGATGTTCTTCTGCTGGACCGCGATCAATCCTTCCTCCTGGAACCGGGAGAACACCCGGCTGACGGTTTCCAGCTTGAGCCCCAGGTAGCTGCCGATCTCTTTCGCGGGCTATGCGCAGGCGAACTGTGCGACGAGTAACCACGTGCCCCAGACGCTGCGACAGTTGAGCAGGAATGCGGCCAGCCGCTCCTCGGCGCGCATGCTTCCGAGCAGCATCATCACGCGCTCCCCGCACGATCTCTCGGCTCATGACTTTGTGGAAGTGGTGCTGGAGGGCCTCCATCTCCTGGCTCAGGCCCTCGAGTCGGTCGAAGGGGATGACGCACACATCGCTGTCTTTCGAGCGCTACGGCGTCGCAGCTATGGCGCTCCGTACCGATCCCGTCCAGCCCCATCAGCTCGCTCATGTGAAAGCCGGTGACCGTCATGCCCGTCCCCCAGCAGCAGCTTGGTCTTGAAGAATCCGGTGCGTGCTGCATACAGCGAATCGAAGCGGTCGCCGTCTGAACAGGTAGTCGCCAATAGCTTGACCGTGCGGCGGACGAACACCAGTCGTCGAGCTTTGCCATTTCCTCGTTGCTCAGGCCCAGGGGCAGGCACAGCCCGCGCAGGCTGCAGGTCGAGCACGCGGTCTTCAGGTGTGCCAGCTCGACGTGCGCGGCGATGGGAGTAATCTGACATTCGGCGGATTGCCGTTAGCGCGCTTCCTGCCCGCACTTGATCCAAGTCACCAACCGTGCGCAGCCTGATGGCAAAAGTGGATGCATTCTCACGGGGCGACACCTTGACGGATGCCAGCCCCGCGGCTCAGCTTGTCTCAGTCGAACTGCTCCGGCAGCTCGACGAGAGCGGACCACGATACACATCCTACCCCACCGCGGACCGGTTCGTCGAAGCCTTTGGGCCCGATACGTACCGGGGCTGGTTGTGCAAGCGCGTGCTCGCCGGGCAACCACGACCTCTTTCGCTGTACGTCCATTTGCCATTCTGCGACAGCATCTGCTACTACTGCGCCTGCAACAAGGTCATCACCCGGGACCACGGCCGTTCCGCAGGCCATGTGCGCTACGTGCAGCGGAGATGGCCTTGGTCGCGGTCGCTGGCAGCGGCCGCCGGTCGTGCAGCTGCACTGGGGCGGCGGCACGCCGACCTTTCTCGACCGCGACGAGATGACCCGGCTGGTGACGGCGATGCGCGGATCTTTCGTTCCTGCGTGGCGAATAATACTCTATCGAGGTCGATCCGCGCCGGGTGGACCGCAGGAGCCATCGACTTGCCGGGGCAGCTCGGCTTCAACCGCATCAGCATTGGCGATTACTCGATCCGGCGGTGCAGCAGGCCGTGAACCGCATCCAGAGCGTAGAGCGAGACGCGCGCCGTGCATCGACGCGCGCGCGCGCAGCGGACTTCCGCTCGATCAACGTCGACCTGATCTACGGCCTGCCGCAGCAGAACGCGGCGGCGTTCGACGCGCACGCTCGACGCAGGTCGTCGCGCTGCGCGCCGGACCGCATCGCGCTCTACTGCTACGCGCACCTGCCGCAGCGCTTCAAGCCGCAGCGGCGCATCGACGCGGCGCTGACCTGCCGGCGCCGGACGCGCAAGCTCGCAGATGCTGGCGCTGCGCGATCGCGCGGCTTCGAGCGCCGCCGGCTACCGCTACATCGGCATGGACCACTTCGCGCTGCCGCACGGATCCGACCCGCCGATCGCGTCAGCGCGCAGGGCCGGCTTGCGCCGCAACTTCCAGGGCTACTCGCACGCTGCGCGACGCGCGACCTGCTGGGCCTCGGGCGTCTCCGCCATCGGACAGGTCGGGCAACCTACAGTCAGAACGTCAAGACCTGGACGAGTACTATGATCGCCCTCGATCGAGGTACGCTGCCGATCATGCGCGGGGTCGAGCTGACTGCTGACGACTTGGCGCGCCGAGCGTTGATCCAATGCCTGATGTGTCACTTCGAGGTCCCGATCGAATCCCTGGAGGTCGCGCATCTGATTGATTTCCCGCAGGTACTTCGAACGCGAGCTGGAGGATCTGGCGCCCTTCGCGCAGCGGGGATGCTGACACTGACCGCTGTGTGCGGCTTACCGTCACGCCGCTGGGTCGCTACTTCATTCGCAATATCTGCATGGTGTCTGACCGTTACTCGTGACGGGCGCGAGCGTGCGCGCTACTCGAAAGTTGTTTGACCGGGACATTCATGTCACTGGCGATCTTCGAGCCGTCTTCCTGACCGGGTTGCTCGGCGGGTGCATTGTGCCGGAATGTGCGGGGGCATCGTCGCGGCGCTTTCCGAGGCAAACGGCAGCGGGTCGCTGGCACCTGCACCTGCTACAGCTTTGGTCGATCGTCTCTGCGGTACGCGGAGCAATACGTAACTGAACGAAGTACAAC
>ERZ1370068.9984-contig-8720_pt1 | contig 54319 bp, 84 predicted proteins | sample MGYA00561227_ERZ1370068 | MGnify/ENA primary metagenome ERZ1370068 (study PRJEB38410, sample SAMEA6850437) | metagenome | study: Metagenomic assessment of the ecological functions of the soil: analysis of the soil microbiota associated with the... | reverse complement strand
TTACGTATTGCTAAATGCGCAAGGATCATCGCGCCTGCTGCGCGTCGACGTCGCGATGCGCAGAACGTCAAGACCCTGTCCGCGACGTCACGAAGCTAACACACGCGTCGCCGGAACGCTTCCGCTGCGCAGCTACGGTGACGGATCATGCCTGCGAGTGATGAGCTTGTCTCACGCTACTGCTCACGGTCTGCAAGGAAATCCTGCAAGTGACGCGCCACTTCTTCAGATGGAGCGCGCCATCGACTCGCTGGCCGGGCGAGTATCCAGCGGCGCTGCGTTCCCGTGTCGCCGTGGCGGCGTTGTTCGCCATCATCGGAAGGCGCATCTGGGCGAAGCGCATCTGCCCAGGGCGGGAACTGTCGACGTCGGCGCATTCCTCGGGACGAGGCAACACCACGTGATGGCGGCGGTGCCCGTCGCCACCGTCGCAAGCCTTGCCGGGCGACCGCTGCTCATGCGCTCGACGCTGACGGCTATGGCAATTATCGCTCGCCGCGGCGCCACGCTCACCGGCACCAGGTCGGTCCACCGGGAACAAGGCATCTGCGGTTCGGTCGCGACAACACCGTAGCGACCACCCGCTGCCGGCATCACCGAATTGGGAGGCGAACGCGTAAGACGAGGCGCGGTGCAGGCTACGGCGAGTTGCGGTCCACGCGCGGCGGACGGCGGATGTCATCCTGTCGACGCTGATCCGGCGGCACCACCTGGCGCTTGTCGCCCACGGCGCCTCTGGCATGCTTAAAATGCCGATCTTGCATCGCTCCAGCCCTGCAGCCCTGGGCTGTGGAACGACCGCGGTGATCGACGGTCGCGTATCTCGATCTGCCGCGCGCGACGAATCCGCGATGCGCCGGTGTCCGGAACGGTCGTCGGAACCGAGCTTCGTGTCGATGCAGCGCAGTGGGGACTCCATCAAAGACGGCCGCATCAACGCGCACGTCGAGAATCGCCGCGTGACGCTCGACGAGCTCGATCTCGGTCGTGGCGACGGCACCTTTCACGCCAGCGGGATCACCGGCCGCCGCCACGGAATCCATCGACATGGCGGCAGCGAATACCGGCACGCGGGAGAAATTCCGCGTCTTCAACCGGCCCGAACTTCAACCCTCGTCGCCAGGCGCGCGCGAGCCTGCGCTCGCGAACGGCAAAGGTGACGTCGACGGATCAGCTCCGCGCCGACGAAGCGGACAGCATCGTCTACCAGTTCGATCCCGACGCGATGCCTGGCGACGACGTCGTCGTGCAAAGGGCTGGGACCGCGGCCCCCCCGACGACACTACGCGCCAGTCGGACGTCCCGCCTGCGACATCGACGTCGAGCCTCGACCTCGGCGAACGTTGACGTTCAGGCCGATCTTCGATCGTCGGCCTGCGCCTGGCACGCGGACTGCGCGGCCGGGTGCGCGGAAGAACGGACCCGGTGGCCTCACCGGCAAGGTTCGTTGAGCTCACCGTGAACGCGCACGTACTTCGCGTACGGCCAGCGGCTGCGTCGTCGATCCCGGCCGCCCATGCTGACGGCCCGCTCGACAATCCGGGCTCGATATCATCGCTATGCGCGGCCTTCCTGTCGAGTCGGGTGTCGCGGTGACGGGTAGGGTCCGCGCCGATCACGCTCGCTCGAACCGCCGGTTCTTGAGAAGAAAGCTTGCGTGGTTGTGCTGGGTCGGAGTTTGATCGTCGTCGGGGTGGATCTGCGGCGCTGCAGCGGCGTCCGCCGCGCTGTCGGGCCGAACAGCCGGCCGGTGACGGCGTCGATTGCTCAGTCGATGGGTCTCGACGACATCTCGTCTGCAGCAGCGCCTGAGCGCGCACTGTGTCGGCGCGCGGAACACCGATGACGGGTCGTGTCGGATCGGCAAGCCTGACCGGATAAAACTGTCGGTCGCGTGAGCAGGGACTTACCGTTGCGACCAACGCGCTGCGCATCGAATACGCCCTCACCACTTCACTTTCGGTGCGCGGAAGCGGGGACGGTCAGCGGCTGGGGCCAATGGCGGAATTCGAGTAGCGCGCTGCGCTACGTCATCCGAATTGATTTGACTCAATACCGGCCAGAGCGTACCGTGGTGGATCAGCGCAAAGCTGCTGCGCGTGATGATTTCGTTTGCGGATGCCATCAACCGCATACGCTTAACGCACCGTCGTCGCGTCCGCTAAAGGTCAGCTTCACTGTCCCTGCGACAGTTGCTGTCACTGCCAGTTCTTAATTTGTGGCGGAGACTGCCCGGTAGACGGGCCCGTTCCCGGTAGACCGCGCCAGAAAGTGGTGTTCGCACTGCCCGTCGCCGTCATCACGAGCCACGTCGCCTTGCCGGCATTGTCGTAGGTAAACCAAATGGCGCAAAGAATGTCTCCTGATGGGTTAGATGATCCCATCCTGGTCTGCAGGATTCCACCACATGCCCTGGTAATTAGGGACCGCCACCGGCATGAGGATCGCTGGCGCAGCTGCAGCCGGGATCTGCGAAGATCGCATGAGTGATGCTCTGTACTGAGTATCGAGGCCGTTCTCCGGAGGGAGCCGTGAAAACAGACCGTTCCGTGGGATCGAAATGAAAGCCTCCCTACGCCGACGGCGCGTCGCCACAAACCTTGACGGGTCGAATCGATCGGCGCCGAAAGCCGGGCCGACCATACGGTACATCGCGCCTTCGTAAGTATTATTGGGGCTGAAGTCGAGACCCAGATTTATGGAAGACCGCTCGTATAAACCACACATATCGTCCTCATCGTACGTTGCCCATGTGGCGAAAAAACCGCATCGCCTTTTGATGTTCCACGGTGATTCCCATCCTCCCGGATCCGGTCGGTGCATTCCACCAAAGACCCCGAACGAAAAATTGGGTCGCGGCGTAGCACTCCAAACGTACGTGGTCCCCTCAAACAGTTGACCCACGCTACCGCGTCGATCCGGTCCTGGTCGGGATCGCCCCAACGCATGCACGCCATCGGTTGGCAGCCCTGTATAGGCAAATTCATCTCCTATGCTGACGGCGCCAGGGATAGAAAAAGAAATCCGTTGGGCACCACGTACTCTGCCTACCAATCCCGTCGGCGAACCCCGGGTGGCGACTACAAAAATGAATGATTGCGCCCGCGGGCAGATCATTGGGGAACATATTAAAGACATGAGTCGACCTTGTTGCGCTAACCGCTGCCGTTCGGTCGCGCGACGTCGCACGACATTGTTCATTAGGACGAATTGCAATCGATCCGTCGTTATTGAATAGGATCTCGTCAACGCGAAAATCCGCCTCGTTGCCGCGGCTCCATTCGGCTGATGGTAGCAAAACCATCACATTCCAGGATAGTGGTTGACGCCGCCTGACCGCTACCGAACGTCGACGAGGACAGGATGGCAGCGGTCGCATGAGTCGAACGGCGAGCCATGGCGTTCTTCATGTTTGACGCTCCACTTTGGCGTGAGCCTTAGAGACGTCGACGTCAATGCAACGTGAATCCAAAATCATCAGCCCGAACAGGGCAGCTTTCAGCTCGGTGGGCTGAGTCAGGTGAGGTTCATGCTTCCTGTTCATCCTGACGATGCGAATTCGACCTTGCCCTGATTGCAGTCGGTGAACGTGATTTCGTGCCCTGTTGACACCCGCCAACGTGTCGGTTCGAAATTGGAATCCAGCGGCCGCCGGAGGGCTGAAACACGCGGTTTATCGTTGCCGCGTTGCCGTTAGGCTGGCTGTCCAACGCCGATCAACCATCGCCTGCGCCAGCGTTCCGGCGGGATTGAAGGCGAACCATGCGGCGTAGAGGAACTGGCCATTCGGGAGCACTTGATCAGAAGTCCATGGCTGATCGTCGAACCACGAACCCGAGGAAGGTGTAAGTGGATCGTCTCGATAGCATGGGACCGTAAAGCTCGCGCCATTGAGAACGCTGCTTGGGGCTCCATCCTCCGGCGATCAAGACCTGCCACCGGAAGGTTGGTAATAAGAGCGCGCGACATTGAGGTCGCCTGCCTGCGCCAGAGCGCGCCGCCGGGCTCGTATCGCTCTCGCTGCCTTTTGCAGGTAAAGATGACCGGAGTTCGGCGGAGTAAACGTACCCGCCCGCAACGAGCACTTCACCGTTCGGATAGCAATGTCGCTGTGTGTCCGCTACGCCCCGTACCTAAGGGTACCGATTTGCGATCCACCCCTGATGCCGGGGTCGAATAGTTCAGCGGCATTGTTGGCGGGATACGCAACCATCCGACCAATCGGTAGCCCGAAATCGTTCTGCAGGCTGTCGCCTCCCCGCACCAACACCCGTCCATCGGGAAGGCCTCGTCGCCGCAGCGCCTGTACCGCGGGACATGGAGATCAGCGGCACCGCGCCATGCGTCCGCGACCGGGTCAGAATCTGCGTTCAGCAGTCCGGAAGCTGAATTTTGCGTCGTTTGATCCGCCGTGGTGACGAGAACCCTGCCATCCTCGAGCAGCGTCGCCTGATGCCCACCTAATCGCGGGAGAATTAAATCGTCGGTGTTCACGCCCAATGATCCGATGGCGGGATCGTGAGAGCGCAGCGGGCAGTAGCCGATGAAAAATGATAATCCCCATAGGGAAAGCCCGACCCGGCGGCAAAGTCAGGATCTTGCCGGAACGGAAGTAGCGTTGCGGTGTGCCCGTTCCAATAGCCCACCCCTGGGTTCGTGAGTGTCCACGTAGCTGTCCGGGTCGTACCAGCTCGGCGCTGTCCGCGTTCGACTGCGGCGGGGGCACACGGTCCACGTCCGTACGGATGTTCGCCTGCCCGCTCCAGCCAGGACCTGCGCCCGTTTCGGTAACAGTGTCGCGGTATGACCGGCACCGCGCGACGATCGAAGCGACCCGTCGCGGCCCACGTTCCCGTGGCGGGATCGTACAGTTCCGCCGGAATCGAGCGGGATGCGGCCGCCTCGAGACCACCGACAACCAGGACTTTGCCGTCAGGCAGCAACGTTGCCGTGTGATAGCCGCGCGCCACGTTGAGATTCCCCGTCGGAAACCACGCCGTCACAGTCGCCGGAGCTCGCACCAGCGGGCTTCGGCCTGGCTCAACGGCGAGGCGCGAAGTATCCGATCATCGAGGCCAGCAACGTCAGCGCTAGTCCCGCGTTTATTCGCGCACGGCTTGCGAGCACGTTCATTTGCGTTTCCCTTCCTTTAGGAGCAGGCCAACTCAGGCAACGTCGCCTCTTGCCTTACGGACGCGTCTAATCCCGCCGGCTGCGTCAGCCGCGGCCGGTTCATGCTCCCGGCGCCGTAGCCCTGCGTCGACGTGAAATCGACCTTGCCCTGGTCACAAACCGGCGAACGTGAGCGTCAGCGCGCCCCACGAATTGGCAACGCGATGCGGGTTGGACTCGAAATTCGGAATCCACCGTCCTCCGCTGGGTTGCGTCACCGCAGTTAACGCCGCAGCGTTGCCCGCGTAGGCGTCCCTCACCCACGAACCACGCCTCGCTCCGGTTCCCGGACGGGCTGAACGCGAACCACGCCAGCGGCCTGAATGCGGTTGTCCGGCAGCACCTCGATGAACAGGGCCGGCTGACCGCTTTGCGCGGGATCGAACCATGCGCCGGTGAAGCCGCCAGGGGCCGAGCGCACACAGTCGACGTCAACTTACTGGCATTGGCCGCCGCATTACTGAGGATGTAGTGATTGTCGCCGTCAACTCTCTCGTTGGCGAAGGTCGGTAAGAGGACAGCAAACCAGCGAAGATCGCTCGGCGGCAAGTCGAACGGCGAGCTGAATGGCGCCTTTCATGGCATGGCGCTCCTCCGGACGTTACCCATTCATCGTTGGCACCGTTCCCAGGTCGCGGAACACCTTCTGCCGCGTTATCTTTCTATGCTGCGCGATCGGCTCGGACGTCGAACTGGGCAGCGCGTCACGCTGTAGCGCTGAAATCCGCGCTAAGCCGCTGTTGTCGAAGCCGAGCGCGAAGGTTCCGACCGTAGCGGAGACATCTTTTCCACGGCACCGCGCCGAATGCCGGGCCGCCGTGGTCGTAAAGGATAAAGCGTGCCGGTTGTCTCTGGCGTCGGTTATTTTTGCGGTGCCCGCGAACCAGACCGGGTCGCCAGCTGTCCATACGTAAAACCAAGTGACGAAGATCGTCGGCCTGATGCAGCCAGATACATCAGCCCCAGCCGCCTCGGATAGCGCGGGCGCGGCATACCACATGCTCTGTGGCGAGTCCCCCGGGATCGCCTGCGCGCCGTAGCGCAATCATGGCGGCCGAATATTTGTCGCGTGATCTTCTGGTCTGCCGAACACCGGAGATGTTGTATTCGAACGTCCCATTCGCAGCGTCGGTGGCGTCAACGTTGCATTCTTCCGCCGACGGCGTTCGTCTCGACTCGCGATCGATCGAATGGTAGTAATTCAGCGCGACCGTGGTTTTCATTGAGGTGTGCCCTGATAGGTTCCATGGATGTCCTGACTGCAGTGAACGCTGCACCACCAGCTTGCCTCCTGCCTTCATAATGCGTACCCAAACGGCGTGATGAGGTCGTTCTGCTGAGCGCTGATCCCCCAGCCCGCCTCGGATTCGCTGGTGCCGCGTACCATAATCCTTCGTAATCGGCGAAGGGGACTCTTCACGCGACTCTGCGCCGGTGCCAACGAACATCGTGTCCAGAAGTGTGGTGCCATCCACGTTCACTATCGCCGTTGCCGTCACGCTTTCATAAGTGACAATCTTCCCGTCCGGCTCCCAGGCTGATGCCCAGAGCGCCGGTTGGACGCCGTCGGGGTCCGAGCTTGTGTCGCCGATGGCGATGACGATCTTGCCGTTTCCATTTCGAACGAATTGATCGAGGCTTCCGTCGTGGCGCGTTGAGCCTGATCAGTACCTGGTAATAATCGCACAACGCCGTGGATGGCACGCGAGGCGCCTACCGTAGGCGCCGTTGGGATCGGTCGTGTCGCGGCGACAATGATCTTGCCGTCTGCTTGTCGGCGACATAACTGGCCTCTCCGTAGTAGCCTCCAGATGGGACGACGACGAAACCGCTCCACCGAAGCTCAGATCACGATTCGTTCGCTTGACCGCGAACGAGTAGTGCCCCAGTTTGCATCGCCGGCGAGGCCCGCGAACAGGCGCCGACCGTCGGGAGGTAGTGATGACAGGCGTTGAAGACCACTGAAAGTAGTGCGGAGATGTACCGCGCCGGGGCGGCATTGCCGCTGCATTCGAGAAATGGGTTTGTTGTCATCCAGTTTGCCCTGGCCGACAGGGACTCGTTCCGCGAACGCAGTGCTCGCCATCAGGAATCTGATCGCCCCGGCGGCGATGCAGCCAGCCTGATTGATCTTCTTCATGTCGAGGCTCCCTGCCTGGTACGAGGTCATTCCTAGGCATGGGTCAACGCGCGATGTCTCCTCCGTCCCTCAAACCTATCGAAATTCGCAATTTTCTGGCGGCGAAGGCTATCCATTTCCGCAAAATCCGGAAGAATGGCGCCACTGAAGCGCGTCTCCCGCCGACGCCAACGCCACGCCCGTCAAGCATGCCTGGGAGCTTGCGCGTTCCGGTCAGCTTCGCGCCGCGGTCGACGCCGCGCGCAGATCGATCGCCGAAACTTCGAACAGGCGGACGCGCCTCAGACCATGTCGAGCTGCATCTCGTCTGCGCGTCGTTGTGCGATGCGCCAAGGCGACCACGCCGAAGGCTATGCGCGCGAGCTCGACGCCGCCGCCGAAGGCCGCGAGCGTATCGAAATCCGGTGCTGGCGCGGAGCTGCGCGTCGAGGCGTGGCGCGCGGAGCTCGCGTATTTCCAGGGTCGGTACTCGGACGCCAACGAGATCGTCGATCGCCTACTCCCCGTTTGGAGAAAGCGGCGACCGCTCTTACGCTGCGTTCGCCTTGCGCATTCGGATCGCGATCCTGCTCGCCGCGCGCCGATTATGACGCCGTCGCTCCGTTGCGCCGAACGTGCCATCGCACTCGCTGAGGCGAGCGGCGACGACTACGTGATCGTGCAGGTCCTGAACGTTTTGGGTGCCGTGTCGTTCGATCGCGCGACGTCGAAGCTGAATCTGCCGCACGCGCGTTCTCACCTTTCTTCCGCTAGATCCGCACGACGCCGGCGCCGATGGAGCAGGATGCGCGCGAAGCGCTCAGCTGATTGAGCGCGCGCCCGCGCTGTCGCCGGAGCGCGCGCACTATGAATTCGCAGCGTGGTACGTCGCGGAGCAACATCGAGCGCCTCGAGATCCTGTTGGCCGCGCCGACAAGGCCGTGCGCGCGATCAGGAAACGCCTCGCCGTGTTGCAGGCGCGCGGCGCGAAGTACGACGAGATCGTCACGCGCTCCGAACCTGGCGTGGGGACTGCGCGTGCTCGGTCATCATCGCGAAGCGCTGCACGGCTCGACGTGGCACTCTCGCTCGCCCGCGAAACCGGCACGTTCAATGTGCTGCTCGAATTCCTCGAATACGACCGGTCGATCGTCCAGGATGCGTTGGGCGATAGCGCAGGCGCGCGGGCGAGACTACCGTCGCTACCTGCAGCTCGTCGGAGCGTCCACAACCGCAACACTGCGCTGCAAAGCTGGAGAAGCTCGCTCCGGAGCGCAAAAGCGGCCGCTCGAGGCCGTATTTTCAAGCGCGCCGATCAGCTCGTCGCCGACAACATCGCCGGGTCGTTCACCGTGGCCGAGCTTGCCGCGCACTGCGGCGTGAGCTGGAGGACGCTGGAGAAGGCGTTCACCGATTCTCGGCGTCACGCCGGTCGCGCACGTCCGCAATCTGCGGCTCGATCATGCGCAGCAGCGCGCTCGACGAAGGGAAGCTCGACGATCAGCGAGATCGCGGCGCGCTGCGGATTCAGGAGTTCCACGACGTTCGCGCTCGAGTATCGCAAGCGGTTCGGCGTGCCCGCCGAGCCACGCGCGGCACGCGTCGAAATCCAGCTGCGTACCGCCCGGCCTGCACGCCGCCCGCTCGTCGCGCGACCGCCCCGGCGGCTATAATCGCGTCAGGCTGATCCTGGAACTGACGATGGGGAGCCCGATCATGAACTTCGACAAGGAACTCGACGCGCGCGGACTGTCGTGCCCGCTGCCGATCCTGAAGACCAAGAAGTCGCTGAACGAGCTCGCCTCCGGCCAGGTGCTGAAGGTCGTCGCCACCGATCCGGGGTCGGTCAAGGACTTCGACGCATTCGCGAACCAGACAGGGCACTACGCTGCTGTCGTCGACTGCAGAGGACAAGACGTTCGTTTTCTACCTGAAGAAGAAGTAGCGCGCGCGCCAGAGGAGTTCTCGATGGACGGTGCAACCGAAGCGCATGGCGATCATCGCGAGCAAAGGGTGCGCTCGACATGGCGTACCCGCCGTTCATCCTCGCTTCGACCGCGGCGGCGCTCGACTACGAGGTCCAGGTGTTCTTCACGTTCTGCGGACTCACGCTGCTGCGCAAGGATCTGTCCGACGTGAAGATCAGCCCGCTCGCGAATCCGGCGATGCCGATGCCGCTGCCGATGCCTGTCATGAGTCGCCGCACTTGCCGGGCATGGAGTCGATGGCGACGATGATGATGAAGCAAAAGTTGAAGAAGCACGGCGTGGCATCGCTCGAGGAGCTTGCGCACGGCCTGCCTCGAGTCCGGCGTGAAGCTGATTGCCTGCCAGATGACGCTCGACCTCTTCGAGTTCGACAAGAGCGAGCTTCATCGACGGCATCGAATTCGGCGGCGCGGCGACGTTTCTCGAGTTCGCCGGCAAGTCCGACGTCAGCGCTCTTTAATCGCAATGCCTGCTCGGCATGCGCTTCGAAGGCGCGCGGTGAGGTCTCATCTCGTCGGCGCGGGCCCAGGAGAACCGGAACTCTCACGCTGCGCGCGCTGGAAGCTCATGCAGCGCGCGCGACATCGCGCCTCTACGACAACCTCATTTCACCCGCGGTGCCGGATCTCCTGCCACCGACGGTCGAGCGGATCTACGTCGGCAAGCGGCGCGCCGAACCACGCGATGCGGCAGGAGGAGATCAACGTCCTGCTCGTCCGCCACGCGAAAGCCGGCAAGCGCGTGCTGCGATTGAAGGGCGGCGATCCCTTTATTTTCGGCCGCGGCGGCGAGGAAATCGACACGCTGTCGGCCAACGGCATCCCGTTCGAAGTGGTACCGGGCATCACGGCGGCGCTCGGCGTGGCCGCCTACGCCGGCATCCCGCTCACCCACCGCGACTGCGCGCAATCGTGCGTCTTCGTCACCGGGACCCTGCAGGGACGGCAGCATGGACCTCGACTGGCCGCGCGCCGCGCGCCGGCGCGCAGACGATCGTCGTTTACATGGGCTTCCCGGCCTCTGCCTGTGCTGTGCGCGGAGCTCGTCCGGACACGGCCTTGCGGCGACGACGCCGGCGGCGATCGTGCAGCAGGGAACCTCCGCCACACAGCGCGTCGTGACACGGCACGCTCAGGACGCTGCCGAGGCGCGCCGAACGCGCGGCGCTGCATGGCCCGACGCTCATCATCGTCCGGCGACGTCGTTCGCCTGCGCGCCCGTCTCAACTGGTTCAGCTGGAAAGACTCGCCCGGCGCATGATCAGTGCTCACGCGATGAAATTCTTATCGACCTTTTGCCGGGGACAGGAACGCTCATGCCGCTCGTTGATCCGCATGGCGGCGGCGGATTGCGAGCACGCTGCTCCTCGAAGGCGACGCGCTCGCCGCGGAGCGTCGCCGCGCGGCGACACTGCCGCGGCTCACCGTCAGTCTCGCGCGAAAAAGGCGATCTCGTCATGCTCGGCATCGGCGGCTTCACGCCGCTCGCGGGTTTCATGTCGCGCGCGGACTGGCAGGGCGTCTGCGACGACATGACGACGCGCGAGCGGCCTCTTTCTGGCCGATCCCGATCACGCTGTCTGTCGGCCAAGCCGTTCGCGGAACTCCGTGCGAATCGGCCAGGACATCGCGCTCATCGATCCCGACGACGGCGAGCCGCTGGCGACGATGACGGTCGCCGAGAAATACGCGATCGACAAGGCGCACGAGTGCGCATCGCGTGTTTCCGCACGACCGACGAAGCCGCATCCCGGCGTGACGCTGGTGATGGATCAGGGCGACGTGAATCTCGCGGGTGCCGGTCAAGCGTGCTGTCGACCGGCGGCTTCCGTCGACGAAATTCGGCGCGCTTTTCATGACGCCGGCCGAGACGCGCGCGCTGTTCACTTCGCTTGGCTGGTCGACGATCGCCGCGTTTCAAACGCGCAATCCGATGCACCGCTCGCACGAGTATCTCGTCAAGGTGGCGATCGAGAGCTGTGCGACGGCGTGCTCGTCCACTCGCTGCTGGGCGCCGTCAAGCGCGGGCGACATTCCGGCCGATGTCAGGACCAAGGCGATCGCCGCGCTCGCCGAGCATTATTTCGTCAAGGGAACCGTCGTGCAGGCCGGCTATCCGCTCGACATGCGCTACGCGCGGGACCGCGCGAGGCGTTGCTGCACGCGGTATTTCGCCAGAATTTCGGCTGCTCGCACCTGATCGTCGGCCGCGACCACGCCGGCGTCGGCAAGTACTACGGCCCGTTCGACGCTCACCGCATTTTCGACGACATTGCCGAACAGACGCGCTGCGAATCGCGCCGCTCAGGTTCGACGTGACGTTCTGGTGCTACCGATGCGGCGGCATGGCTTCGGGTCGCACGTGCCCGCACGACGATGCGGACCGGCTCAACGTCTCCGGCACCCAACTGCGCCAGTGGCTCTCCGAAGGCGCCGAGGTGCCGCCCGAATTCAGTCGGCCGGAAGTGCTTGCGATCCTGCGCGCGCATTACAGCAGCGCAATAGTAAAGTGCAAACTTGCCCGCCGGGCGCGCATATCACGAGCAGCAACAGAGTGAGACCTTCCAGCGTAGGCGCAACATCAGCGCAAACTTGCACGCTCCGCGGGCGCCTATCACAGCGCAACAAGACTTGTAAAGCGAGCGCAATGAACGAACGCTTCGAGAACATCAACCTGCTGCGCGCGTACGCGGCGGTTTCGGTCGTCGTCTACCACGTCATCCTGTACATGAAATGGGAGGCGTTTCCGACGTCCGGCCCGCTCGTTGGCGTTCCGGATCGGCTGGATCGGCGTCGACCTCTTTTACGTGATCAGCGGCTTTGTGATCACGCGAAGCGCGCTTGCGATGTGGCGCCGGGACCCTGTCGCCTTCCGCCCGGCAATACGGGCGCATCGGCTGTCGCCGGATCGTGCCGCTCTATCTGTCTGACGTGCGCGTTGTGGATTGTGCTGTTCCAGCCGGACTTTTCCGATAAACCGCTTGCGTGCGCTCTGGCAGATCGCCGCGCACCTCACGTTCACGCACACGTTCTCGTCGTTTACGTACGCCGCAATCGACGGCGTCAACTGGACGCTCGGTATCGAAATGCAGTTCTATCTGCTCGTGGCGTTGCTGATTTCGCGGATCGCGCGCACGCCCGGCTGGCGCATCTGGCTCGTCTGCATCCTGATCGCATTGTGCGTGGCGCGCGGTCATGGTGCCTTCTTCTTCCTCGATCGCGGGCCTACGCGGCTGTTCATGACGCATCGATGCAGCTGCCCGGGCACTCTCGACGAGTTCGGCGCCGGGAATCTTCCTCGCGACTGGTTCGATCGGCGGTCCGAGCCGCGCAGAATCGCACGGCTGGCTGTGGGCGCTCGGCGCGATCGTCAACTGGAACATCTTGCATGAGCACCGTATTCTGGTCGCACTCCGAGTACTGGGACGATCCTCGCATGATCATCTTCTGGCGTAGCCTGCTGGGCGTCTTCTTGCTCTGCGTGCGTCGCCGTGGCGGTGCTACCTGCCTTCGGTCGTCGCGCTCATGGCCGCTCCGTCCGGTGTGGTACCTGGGCGGAAGTGAGCTACGGCATCTACCTCTGGCACATGTTCGCGGTCAAGCCTGCCTCGGCGTGCCGGATCTCGACGCCGCTGCAAGCGCTCGGCATCACGCTCGGCCTGACGGTGCTCTCGCCGCCGCATCGTGGCACTTTTTCGAGAAGCCGATCCTCGAGTCGGGCCGGCGCTCTCACGGAAGCGGCAGGCTCGCGACGCCAGCCTGCTGCCGGCGCTACGGCGGATCCTGGCTCACAGTCCCATCGCGCTATTGACGACCGGCGCGAGGCTCGGCGGCAGCGCGATCAGCGTCAGCGCGGCCTGCGCGGCCGCGCGGCGACATCTTCTTCGCCGTCTTCGGCGAGGATGTCGGCGAACTTTGCCGCGATCGTATTCGCCGTGCGCTGACACGAAGCCGGCAAGATAGTCGCTCGAGGAACACGAGCGCCACGACGTCCTCCAGCGCCTGCGCGTCGGCATCCGCTCTTCAGCGATTCCTTCTTCAGCAGCGCGCCACGCGCGCGATCGTCGCGTCGTCGTAGCCGACGTCACGCAGAATGTCGCCGGCGACCTCGCGCGTGGAACTTGTTCAACCGCTTGCGCCATTGCAGGTAGCCGATCCGGTCCATCGCGTAATCGCCGCGCGGAATCGTCCAGCGCCGGATATGCTGGCAGCGGGCCGCGAGGCGCAGAACCTCCGAGGCGTCCGGAGCGAATCGCGCGAGCATCGCCGTCATCCGCTCCGCGTAGACGAGCTCCTTCGGACGCGCGCGTCCCGTCGACGGTCTCCTGGTTGGGATCCTCCGCGTTCGCCGCGTCGAATCGCGGCGATCGCGCGGTCGTAGTCTCGGGGCGGCTCAGCGCGCACCGGCCTGTTCACCAGTCACCACTGGTCACCGGTGCAGAGCTCGGCCTCGATCTCGGCGAACGTGTGCGCCACCTCGAATGTCGCGATCGGCATTCCGAGCTGCGCGGCCGATCTGCGTCGCCGAGAAGATGCCGCACACGAACTCCTCGTGCGTCAGCGGATCGCGATCGACGACGAGCGCATGCTGGCGGCTCGACTTCCTTCAGCGTGGCGATCACGTGGCCGACCTCGGCATGCCGGACCACGTCGATGTCGAGAACATCGATCGAGGTCGTGCCGCACCATCAGATCGGCGACGGTCAGCTCGCCGTGCTTGCCGCGCGTCTCGTGCAGCAGATTGACCGGCTTCTCGCCGACGATGTCGCGCGCGGTGATCGAGCCCTGGACGGTTCCCGTCACGTCGACGACGAGCAGGAGCCGCACGCCGCGCGCGATCATCGCCCGATTGGCCTGCGCGATGCGTCGCTTCCGCGCGGATCGTCGCGGCCGCGACCTGGCGCAGGTCGGTCATCACCTCTGATCGCGGGGGAATCGAGATGCGCGCCGGCTTCGGCTGGGCAAGCGGGCGGCTCGCACGACACTCCCGCGCGCATGCGCGCCATCGGTAACGGCTTGTAACTCGTTCGTTGCATCGTTCGCCCTCCTTCGCCTCCCACCGCGCTTAGCGCATCACCGACTCGCGACTCCGGCATTCCGGTTTGGACCGGCAGCGCGAGCATTCGTTTCGGCCAGCGTGCACCTGCCTCGCGACGACTTCCGCGGCGGCTCTGAAGATACCTCCGCGCCCGCCAACGCCCTTGCGGCGATTCGGTGGCACAATTTAAGCATGGCAGACCGCGCTTGATCGAACTGGGGTTGGCCCGACCGGGCGAGGCGGCGGTCGCTCGCCCGCATGTCGCGCGACTTTTATCGAGAACGGACTTGGCTGGACATATCGTACGCCGCGAATGTCCACGCTGATCGCCGATCCGCTGCCACAGCACTGGTCGCCCGCGAGCCGGAGCCGGCCCGTTGGGTTCGCGATCATGCGCTTTGGCGACGAGCGGCGCGCATCTCGTCCTCCTCGCGGTTGACCTCCCGCGCGCAGGCGTCTGCAGGGATTGCGCGGCGGATGCTGGACTGGCTCGTCGAATCGGCATCGGCCGCCGGGATCGCGTCGATCCATGTCGAGCTTCGTGCCGGCAACAAGGCGGCGCACGGCTTGTACAGAATCGGCGGGATTTGCCGAGAGCATTTCCGCGTGCCGGCGCTTACTACCAGGGTACCGAGGCAGCCGTGCGAATGATCCGGGTGCTGCGCGCACCGGGCGTCGCGGTGCCGGCCCTGCGCTATCCGCCCGAACGGTATCGCTGAGCTGTCAAAGCCCAGTAAATCCTGGGCGACGCGAGCTGCAGTTCGATTGGCAGGGCTCGTAGCGAGAGCGACGCGTATACGCCGTCCACCGACCCGCAGCCGGAGATGTTGGTCCGACCGGCGAGGCAAGGAAGACGATAGCGTTAGCGATGTCGTCCGCGCTGACGAGGCGACGCAGCGAAACCCTGGCAAGCGCTTCCTCGCGCGCGGCCTCGGGCGTGATACCGCGCGCGTGCTGCCCTGTTCGCGAATACGGCGTCGATGCGCGCGCCCGGCGACCGATCCCGGGACAGATGGCGTTGACGCGAATGCCGAAGCGGCCCGAGCTCGATCGACAAGCGATTTCGTGAACCCGATCACGCCCCATTTCGTCGCCGCGTAGGGCGTGCGCATCGGAAAGCCGAAGCGACCCGCCGCCGAGGAGAGATTGGCGATGCTCGCGATTGCGCGCTCGCCTTGAGCAGCGGGATCGCCCGCTGCGCGCACAGGAATTGGCCCGGTCAGGTTGACGGCGAGCGTGCGCTCCCAGTCGGCGAGCGCGACGTCTTCGCACGGCGGCGGTCGGGCCCGGCGATGCCGGCGTTGTTGACGAGCGCATCGAGGCCGCCGAGTTCGTCCGTCGACGCGGTCGAACAACCGCGACAGCCGCGACGGTGCAGCGACGTCGCACACGACCTGCGCGAGAGCCGCGATCGCTCGCCGCAACCGCCTGCGAGCGCGCTTCGCGGTCGACATCGCAGATGAGCACTCGCGCGCCTTCGGCGGCGAACGCGCGCGCCGTGGCGAGACCGATGCCCGACGCACCGGCGGTCACGAGCACGCGCAGTCCGGCGATCTTCAGGTCCATGCGTTCGCAGCGATGCGCGACGAAGCGCGGCTGGCGATCGTGACAGCGGGATGGACAGCGGGTCGACGCTTGGATTATAACTGCGATCGCATCGACGCCGCGGCCGGGCCGAGCGGACGTCACGAGCTCGCGCGCGCCGTCATCTCGTCAATCTCAGGAGGAGTCATGGATCGCTCGCCGGTCAGCCGTCGTCGTCGCGATTTGCTGCAAGGGTGCGGGGCCGCCACCGCGCTTGGCCGCGCTCGGATTTCCCGCCATCGTCCGCAGCCAGTCCGACGCCGATTCGCTTCGGCCACCTGACGCCGCGCACCGGATTCTCTGGGCCGCTCGGCGAATACGCGGTGATGGGCGTCAACGCTCGCCGTCGAGGAGATCAACGCCGCGGGCGGCGTCATGGGCCGCAAGATCGAGCTGATCGCCGAGGACAGCGTCGAATCCGCAGACGGCGTCGACCAAGGCCGAGCGGCTGATCGAGCGCGACAAGGTCGTCGCGATCATCGGCGAGATCAGCTCGGCGTCGGGCCTCGCGATCGCGCAGGTCGCGCAGCGCAACCGGATCGCTCTTCTTCAACACCGGCTGCAACTCCGACGAGCTGCGCGGCAAGGCGTGCAACCGCTACATGTTCCACACCGAGGCGGCGAACACGCATGTACGTCGACGCCGCGGGCCAGGCGCTGCTGCGCGACGGCATGGTCAAGGGCAAGAAGTGGTACAGCCTGACCGCCGACTACGCGTTCGGCCACGACCTGCTCAAGGTCGCGAAGCGCTTCATGGCGGCCAACGGCGCCGAGTTCGTCGCCGACGAGCTCGTGCCGACCGACGCCGCCGACTTCTCGCCGTACCTGCTCAAGATCCGCAACGCGAAGCCCGATCTCGTCGTGTCGAACCTCGCCGGCGCGCAGATCACGAACTTCATGAAGCAGTACGTGGAATTCGGCCTGCCGTTCCCGGTCGCCGGATTCGGCTTCGACACCGCGGTCGCGTGGGGCGCCGGCAAGGGCAACGTGCTCGGCATCTGGCCGCTCGTCTGGGATTCGCAGGTGCAAGACGCCGTCGTCGCAGCGATTCACCGACGCCTTCACGAAGAAGTACGGCAAGCCGCCGGAGAACCAGGCGTGGGGCGACTACATGTCGACCAAGCACGTCGCGCAGGCGATGAACGAGATCAAGAGCGACCGATTCGACCAAGGTCGTCGAGCACCTCGAGAAAGGGCGCCAAGTTCGACATCCTGAAGACGCGCGAAGGCTACTACCGCAACTGGGACCACCAGCTGATGCAGGAGATGTACACGATCACGTTCAAGCCTGCAGCGCGAGGTCAAGGACCAGTGGGACCTTTTCACGCTGTCGGCGCCGGTGCCCGCGGCGAACCAGAGCCTCGAAGTGCATCGCGCCGACGCGCGAGGACAACAACTGCACGATGCCGGCCTGAGCCGGAAGCCGCTAGCGCGCGCGCCACGGACGCGCAGCGCAGTCCATGATGCTGATCCAGATCCTCGAGCAGGTCGTCAACGGCCTGCTCGCCGGCGCGTATTACCTGCTGATCGCGCTCGGCCTGACGCTCATCTTCTCGCTGGGCGGCTTGTCAACCTCGCGCACGGTGCGTTCTACGCGCTCGGCGCGTACTTCGCGGTCAAGCTCGCCGACACGTTCGGCTTCGCCGGCGCGCTCGTGCTCTCGCCGGCTGGCGGTCGCGCTGATCGGGCTCGTCGTCGAGCGGTTCCTGTTCCGGCGCTTCTATCGCGAGGATCCGGCGCTCGGGCCTGCTGCTGACGTTCGGCCTCGCGATGGTCGCCGAGCAGGCGCTGCGCTGGATCTTCGGCGCGGCGCCGATTCCGTTCTCGATTCCGCCGGCGCTCAAGGGCCAGATACTGCGTCGGCGATTTCATCTATTCGAAGTACCGGCTCGCTGATGCTCGCGGTCGCGGTCGATGCGCGGTCGCGCGGACTGTGGCTATCTGCTGCGGCGGACGCCGTTCGGACGCGTCGTCCGCGCGGGCGTGCAGAACCCCGACATGGTCGCGGCGCTCGGCATATCGCTCGCGCCGTACATGGCGAGCGTGGTCGGCGCTGGCCGTCGGCGCTCGCCGCGCTCGCCGGCGTGCTGCTGGCGCCGATCTCGGGCGTCCATCCGGCGATGGGCGCCGACATCCTGACCGCGTCGTTCGTCGTCGTCGTGATCGGCGGACTCGGCTCGTTCTGGGGCGTCGTGCTGGCGGCGCTGATCGTCGGCGTCGTGCGCGGCCTGACGGTGTACTTCTTTCCGCCGGCCGCCGAAGCGTCGATGTACCTGCTGATGCTGCTCGTGCTGCTGTTCCGGCCGCGCGGGCTCTTCGGCGAGCGCATCCAGCGCTTCGAATGAATGCAGCGTTGCGCTCGCCTGTCGTGATCGCTGCACTGGCGTGCGCGGTGCTGCCGTTCGCGCTGCTCGCCGGCGGGCTCACGCTGACCAGCGCCACCGACGTCGTGATCTTCGCCGATCGCCTGCATGGCGCTCAACATTCTCGTCGGCCACACCGGACTCGTGTCGTTCGGGCACGGCGCGTGGTTTGGCCTCGGCGCCTACGCCGCCGCGCTTGCGCAGCGTCACTGGTTCGCCGGGCTCGATCGTCTGGCCGGCGCTGTTCGCGCTCGCGTTCCTGCTCGTCGCGTCGGTGCTCGATCGGCTTTCTCGTGCTGCGCCGGCGCGGCGTCTACTTTTCGCTGCTGACGCTGGCGTTCTCGGCGCTCACCTACGCGGTGGCGTTCCGCTGGACCGCATTCACCGGCGGCGAGAACGGCCTGGGCGGCGTGACGCGCGCGAGTCTGGCTCGGCGTCGATCTCGAGAATCCCTGGGTCTACTACGCGATCGTCGCCGCGCTTCGGCGTCTGCATGCGTCTACGCGCTGTCGCGCTTTCACGCTTCGCCGATCGGCACCGTGCTGCTCGCGATTCGCGAAAACGAGCAGCGCGCGCAGTTCGTCGGCTATGCGACGCAGCGCTACAAGCAGATTGCGCTACGTGCTCTCGGCGACGCTCACCGGCGTTCGCCGGCGTGCTGTTCGCGTTCCATCACCGCTTCGCATCCGGCCGATCCGACCGCCGATCTCGTTCTCGGGCGAGCTCCTCGCGATGGTGATCATCGGCGGCATGCGAAGCCTGCTCGGCCCGCGCTGGGCGCGCTCTTCTACATCCTGTTTCGCGAGTATCTGTCGATCTGGACGCCGCAACTGGCTGCTCTTCTTCGGGCTGCTGTTCGTCGGCTTCGTCGTGTTCTCGCCGACGGGCCTCGTCGGCGTCTGGCGGCGCGCTGACGGCACCGCTGCGCGCGCGCGTCGTCGAAGCGGCGGCGATGGCCGGGCGCATCGATCGAGCAGGGACTGCCGCTGCCGGCGTTCCTGCGCCGCGAGCGAACGCGGCGACGGCACGCTGTTCGCGGCGCGAGGGCTCGCCAAGGCGTTCGGCGGCATCCACGCGGTCGAGGAGGCGAGCATCGCGGTCGCCGACCGGACGCTGCACGCGTTGATCGGCCCGAACGGCGCCGGCAAGACGACGCTGTTCAACCTGATCTCCGGCCTGTTCGCGCCGGACCGCGGCCGCGTGCTGCTCGACGGGCGCGACATCACCGGCGAGCCGCCGCACCGGATCGTCGCCGCCGGGCTCGCGCGCTCGTTCCAGATCACGAACCTGTTCCCGGCGCTCACCGATCGAGGAGAACCTGCGGCTCGCGGTGCAGGCGCGCGATCCTAGCCACTTCGACGGCTGGACGCGCGCCAGCGTCGATCGCGCCGGTCGTCGACGAGACCGCGCGAGCTGATTCGGTTTCTCGGGCTTGACCGGCATCGAGCGCGCCGAAGCCGGGCGCGCTTGTCGTACGGCGGGCAGCGGCTGCTCGACATGGGGCTGGCGCTCGCGTCCGCGCCGCGCGTGCTGCTGCTCGACGAGCCGCTCGCCGGGCTTGCCGCCGCCGAACGCGAGCGCGTGAGCCAGCTCGTCAAGCGCATTTCGCGCGGAAATTCCGGTGCTCCTGGTCGAGCACGACATCGATCGCGTGTTCGCGCTCGCCGATCGCGTGACCGTGATGAACGAGGGCAGGGTGCTGGTCGACGGCACCGCCGACGACGCGCGCGGCAGCCGCGCCGTGCAGGAGATCTATATCGGCACCGGCACCGCGGCGCTCGCGCGCGAGCGCGCGCGGCCACGACGAGCAGCGATGCGGGGCCGGCGCTTCTGACGCTCGATCGCGGTCGACACGTACTACGGCAAGAGCCACATCCTGCGCGAAGCCTCGCTCGTCGCGCACGAGCGCGAGATCGTCGCGCTGCTCGGCCGCAACGGCGCCGGCAAGTCGACGCTGCTGAAGACGATCATCGGCATCGCCCGCGCGCGCCGGCGGCAGGATCACGCTCGGCGAGCGACGAGCTTCGCGACCGGCCCGCGGCCGAGATCGCGCGGCTCGGCATCGGCTACGTGCCGCAGGGCAGGGGGCTCTTCGCCGGGATGAGCGTGCGCGACAACCTCGAGCTCGGGCGGCTCGAAGCGCCGATCGGGCGCCGGGGTGGCGTGGAGCGAGGAGAAGATCCTCGAGTTCTTCCCGCGGCTCAAGTCGCGGCTCGACACGCCGGCCGACTTCCTGTCGGGCGGCGAGCAGCAGATGGTCGCGGTCGCGCGCGCGCTGTCGGGCCACGTTCGCGTGCTGCTGCTCGACGAGCCGTTCGAGGGACTCGCGCCGGCGGTCGTCGAGGAGCTGTTCGAAGCGTTCGACAAGCTGCGCGGCGAGGTGGCGATGATGATCGTCGAGCATAATCTCGATCTCGTGCTGGCGCTTGCCGACCGCGCGTACGTGCTGGAGCGCGGCAGCGTCGTGCACGAGGGCACGGCGCAGGCGCTGCGCGAGGATCTCGATCTGCGCCGCCGCGTGCTCTGGATGTGAGGACATGGAAAAGACCGTAGCAGTCATCGGCGCCGGCCTGATCGGCCGGGCGTGGGCGATGGTGTTCGCGCGCGCCGGCTGGCGCGTGCGACTCCACGACCGCGACTCCGCGCAGCTCGACGCGGCGCGAGCGTTCATCGCGGCGAGCCTCGACGAGCAGGCGGGATCACGGCCTCGTCGCCGATCCGGCGGCGGCGCGCGCGCGCATCGAATACCGTGCCCGACCTCGCCGAGGCGCTGGCCGGCGTCGACTGGGTGCAGGAGAACCTGCCCGGAGACGCTCGGACGTCAAGCGCGAAGTCTTCGCGCGCGCTCGACCGGCATGCGCCGCGCCGAGGCCGTGCTCGCGAGCTCGACGTCGGCGATCCCGGCGTCGCAGTTCACCGAAGCGCTCGCCGGGCGCGCGCGCTGCCTCGTCGCGCATCCGGTCAATCCGCCGCATCTCGTGCCGGTCGTCGAGCTGTGCGGCGCGCCGTGGACCGCGCCGGCGACGATCGAGCGCGCGCAGCGCGTGTACGCCGAAGTCGGGCAGGTGCCGATCGTCGTGCGCCGCGAGATCGACGGCTTCATCCTCAATCGGCTGCAGGGCGCGCTGCTGGCCGAAGCGATGCGCCTCGTCGGCGAGGGCTACGTGTCGCCGCGAGGATCTCGACAAGACGGTGCGCGACGGCCTCGGGCCTGCGCTGGTCGTTCATGGGGCCGCTCGCGACGATCGAGCTCAACGCGCCCGGCGGCGTCGCCGACTACTGCGCGCGCTACGGCGGGTTCTATCGGCGGCTCGCCGCAGCGCCGCCGCCGCGCCGCCGTGTGGGATGCGCGACAATGCCGCGCAGGTCGCGGCGGCGCTCGGCCCGCCGCCGAGCGCGCCGAGGTGCGACGCGCGCACGCGCTGGCGCGACCGCCGGCTGATGGCGCTCGCCGCGCACAAGCGGCAGCAATCCGATTCGAAGTGAAGGAGTCGAACATGAGCCAGACAGCCGCAAAGTCATCATCACCTGCGCCGTGACGGGCTCGATCCACACGCCGTCGATGTCGCCGCATCTGCCGATCACGCCGCGCGAGATCGCCGACGCCGCGGTCGGCGCGGCCGAGGCGGGCGCGGCGATCGTGCACCTGCACGCGCGCGATCCCGTCGACGGGCATCCGACGCAGGATCCGAAGTACTTCCGCGAGTTCGCCGCCGACATCGCGCGGCGCTGCGACGTCGTCATCAACTTCACGACCGGCGGCGCCGCGACGATGACGATCGAGGAGCGCCTGCAGCCGGCGCTGCAGCTCAAGCCCGAGGTCGCCTCGCTCAACATGGGCTCGATGAACTTCGGGCTCTATCCGATGCTGAAGCGCTTCCCGACGTTCAAGTTCGACTGGGAGCGCCCGTACCTCGCGGGCTCGGAGGATCGCGATCTTCAAGAACACGTTCAAGGACATCGAGTACATCCTGACGTCGTGCGCCGACAACGGCACGCGCTTCGAGATCGAGTGCTACGACATCGGGCACCTGTACACGGCGGCGCACTTCTTCGAGCGCGGCGTCGTGAAGCCGCCGCTTTTCATCCAGAGCGTGTTCGGCATCCTCGGCGGCATCGGCCCGCATCCGGACGACGTCGCGCACATGAAGCGCACCGCCGACCGGCTCTTCGGCGACCAGTACCGGTGGAGCGTGCTCGGCGCCGGGCGCAACCAGCTGCCGATCGCGTCGATGTCGGCGGCGATGGGCGGCAACGTGCGCGTCGGGCTCGAGGACAGCCTGTGGCTCGGGCCGGGCAAGCTCGCCGAATCGAACGCCGCGCAGGTGCGCGCGGTGCGGGGAGATCATCGAGGCGATGGGGCTCGAGGTTGCGTCGCCCGACGCGACGCGCGTGCCATCCTCGCGCGCTCAAGGGCCGCGCCAAGGTCGCGCGTTCACAGGACGCGCTGCATCAGGCCTGACCGGCGTCGCGCTCGAGCGCCCTCGACCATCCGGGCCACGCGCGCGTCCGAGCGACTCGGTCGAGAGCTCCTCGCGGAACATCTCGACCAGCAGCGGAAACGCGAACGGCGTCGGCCGCTTGCGGGGCTCGTGTCAGCAGACGCGCGCGGCTGCCGCGACGCAGCGCGAGCGCGGTCGCGATGCGCGGCGCCTCGAGGCCTGTCGCTCCAGCACCTCGCGCACCGCCTGCCGCAACAGCGGGTTGCCGGGATCGTGCTCGGCGAACCGACGTCGTAGATGAGCGCCGAGGACGCCTGCAGCTGCCGCGCCGGATTAGCGCTCGCCGGGGCAGCCCTGGAAGATCAATCCGGCGACGCGCGCGATCTCGCGGAACTGGCGCCTGCCCGAGCTCCGCTGCGTTGAGGCCCGCGAGGATGTCCGCTTCGACCCCGGGCGCCGCGAGCAGCTTGCCGAGGTCGCCGCAGCGATGGGCTCGACCGGCGTCGGCGACAGCAGCGCCGAAGCCGTAGTCGTTGGCCGTCAGGCTCCACGTGCGCGGCGTGTCGCGGCGACAGGCCGATACGAGAACAGCGTCGCCGAGGCCGAGGTGCGCGAGGCGTCCTTCGAACGGGTAGAAGGAAGATCGCGTGGCCCTCGCGTGCGGCGATCTGCTCGATCAGCCATTCGCGTTCGCCGCGGGGAGCGCCGACCAGCGCGCGCTGCAATTCGAGCAGCGGCCGCACGAGCTGCCAATTCGCGGCGACGCGAAGACACCGCGCTGCGCGTCGCGCAATCGAGCCGCCGCGTCGCGATCGGCGAGCAGCGGTGGACAGCGCCATCTTGCCGCCGACTCCAGCGCGGAACCAGCGTCGCCTTCGCCTTGGCGGGCATCACCCATGCGGTCATCTCGTGCACGCGCACGAACTCCGAGCGCGCGCCCGCGAACACGAACGCGTCGCCCGGCGGCGAGACGCGCGATGAAGATCCTCCTCGACGTGGCCCAGCGCCTTGACCGCTGCGTGAAGCGCACGGTGATCGCTGCCTCGGACACGATCGTGCCGATGCCGACACGCGATGCCGCCGCGCGATCCTGCGTCGGGGACACGCGCGACGCCGTCGTCGCCGATCACGACGCGGCGGTACTCGGGATAGCGCGTTGAGGCGCGGCGCCGCCGTGCACGCACGAAATCGAGCGCCCACTGCCACTCGTCGTCCGCGCAGGTCCGCGTAGCGCGTGCGGTGCGCGGATTTCGCGCGCAGTTCGTCGGGACGGAAGCCGCCGCCGAGCGCGCACGGTGACGAGGTGCTGCGACGAGCACGTCGAGCGGCGCGCGCGACCGGCGTACGCGGCTCGATGCGTCGTCCGCCGCCGCCGTCGCGCGCCGCCGCGGCCTCGACGAACTCCAGCGCCTGCGTGGGCACGACGACGCACCGACGATCGCGCCCGGCCGGTGTCCGCTGCGGCCCGCGCGCTGGAGCAGCCGCGCGACGCCTTTCGGGCTGCCGATCTGTAGCACCTGGTCGACCGGCGCGAAGTCGACGCCGAGGTCGAGGCTCGACGTGCAGACGACCGCCGTCAGCCGCTCGGTGCGCAGGCCTTCCTCGACCCAGTCGCGCACCTCGCGCTCGAGCGAGCCGTGATGCAGCGCGATGCGTGCCTGCCCAATCGGGCCGCGCCTCGAGAATCGCCTGATACCAGATCTCGGTCTGCAGAGCGCGACGTTGGTGAACACGAGTGTGGACTTGCGCGCCGTCGATCGCGCGCGACGACCTGCGGCAGCAGCTGCAGGCCGATGTGCCCGGCCCAGGGAAAGCGCTCGATCGTCTGGCGGAGCGGCGCTGTCGATCTCGATCGCCTTCGGCGTCGACGCCCGCGCACGATGCGCGCCGGCTTCGGCCGCGGCGGTGCCGACGAGGCAAGCGAGCGCGGCATCGAGAGTTGGCGAGGGTCGCCGAGAGCCCCCATATGCGACAGCGAGCGGGCGCGTGCCGCGCAACCGCGCGAGCGCGAGCTCGGTCTGCACGCCGCGCTTCGTTGCCCATGAGCTCGTGCCACTCGTCGACGACGACGGTCGTCAGGTGCGCGAAGCGCTCGCGCCAATCGGCGCGGGCGAGCAGGAGCGTGAGGCTCTCCGGCGTGGTGACCAGCGCGGTCGGGCAGCCTGTTGCGCTGCCGCGCGCGTGCAGCGACGGCGCCCGTGTCGCCGGTACGCACGTCGATCGGTCCAGTGAGGATGCCAGGTCGCGTGCGGCGCGGCGGAGCGCGAGGCCGGTGTCCGCGGCCAGCGCGCGCGAGCAGGCGTGATCCAGATGAGTGCCAGCGAAGCGGAGCCGTGTCCGCGGTGCCGCTGCGGCCCCGGTCACGAGCGGCGGCAGTCCCGCAGCATAGGTCTTGCCCATGCCGGTGGAGCGTGGACGAGGCCCGGAAGCGCGCGGCGAACGCCTGCCACACCTCGTCCTGAAAGGGAAAGGGCGCCCATCCCTGGGCGGCAAACCAGGCGCGGGCCGAGGCCAGCGGGTCGCCCGGGGCCGCGCCCGGCGTTGGCTGCATCCTTCTCGCATTCTACGGGCGCAGGAGGGGCGGGCACGGGGTCGGTCAATCTGGCACGACTTGTGCGTCACACCAAGTAATTCCGGAACCAATTCCCCGACCTTCCATGTTTGGATTCCTGACGCCCACCCGTCGCGACGAAACGGGTCCGCTGGCCAATGTGGCCGCCGCGGACAAATTTTGGCGTTCTCTGCCGCGCAACGACCCGTTGGCGGCGCAGAAGGCATCTGCGAGGCCCTGGCCGACCTGGCCGCGCCGCAAGGACCTGAACCGCGGACCTGCTGCGCGCGCTGCTCGCCCTCGACCAGCGGTCGCGCTCGCTACGCGACGCGCTGCTCGTCAACTACGCCTGACCCGCAATCCGCAGGCGCAGCCGTTCGAGCGGCGCTACTGGCGGGCCGCCGTCGAGCTGTCCCAGGCGTTCGCCGCGGCGCTTCGGCCAATTCCTGAGCCATCATGCGGAACGAGCCAAGCGCCCGTGGCTGGCGCGAGTACGCGCCCGGCGGTGGTGCTGCGGCTGTTCCGGCACCGGCAGGTCGAGTTCCTGCTGCGGCCGTTCCTGAACGACGCGCCGATTCCCGAGACGTTTGGGCCGAGCTCCATTCGGCCTACCAGTTCGCGGATGCCCAGGGCTGGTCGCATCATCCGATCCCCGCGGCGGGCAACCGGACCCGGACGGCATCGAGACCACGCTGCAGAAAGAGTACGTCCATATCCTGCTGCTCGAATTGATGAACGGCGGCCAGTTCTCCCCGTACGACGCGTTCTGGCTTGAGCCGGTGGATTCCGCACTGGTACCAGGTGACGTCGCTGGAGGCGACCCGGCGGCGTCGGTCCGGACGGCCATCATTTCGTCGTCGATCTCGACAGCGCCGAAGGATTGAAGCGCGTCTCGCCGGGTGCGTTGGGACACGCGCTCTATCTCGATGCGTCGCCGCTCCTGGCAGCTGATCGACGCCGAAATCGAGGCGCTGCGCGATCCGCTCGAGTCGAGTGCGCATCCCGTCGTCGTTCGGCCGCGCCCGCCAGGTCAAGCTGCTGCGCAAGCTCGCCGCCAACTACACGCCGCGCCCGCCGCGCGTCAATCGTCGCGGCGAGCGCAAGGCCGCGACGTCGACGGTCAAGGCCGTCATCGGCCTCGCGCCACATCATGCGGATGCTGCGGCACGAGGAGAAGAAGATGCTCGCGGCCGTCCCGCGCGGTGCCGGAAGTGGAGGAGATCACGATCACCGTCGACGGCGGCTACACGCAATCGTCCGGAAGTCGATACCCGCGACGGACTCGCCGCACGAATGCGCCGGGATTGGAGTTCGGCGTCCAGCATCACTTCTGGCAGCTCAAGGACCGCAGCGCTTCCGGCTGCCGCCTGCGCGCCCCGTCGCCGACGCCCCGAAGGTGCCTCCCGGCACGCTCGTCGCCATTCGCGACGACGAAACGATGCGCTGGTCGCTCGTCGTCGTGCGCCGGCTCAAGACGCGCATCGGCGACCGCGATCGACATCGGTGTCGAATACGTCGGGCAGAATCCGCGAGGCGTCACGATGGCCGCTCGATGGCCGTGCGCCCGAGACTGCCGCACGGATCGACGCACGGACAAGGCCGGCGTGTTCACCGCCGCTCTATCTGCGCGAAAGCGCCGAAGCAGCCGGCGATGCCTTTCAAGACGCTCATCATGTCGAGCGACCGCTGTCCGACCGGCGATCGCGCTGCCTGACGCTGCGGTCGGCAACGGCCGAGTACACCGTTCGCCTCAAGGAGCCGATCGAGGAGCAGGACGATTTCGTCTGGCTGCCCTACGAGGTCCTCGAGCGCCGCGCGGCCGACCGTCCGGTCCGGGCTGGCGGATCGGAGCGACGGATCGACCTTCAGCGTCCCCGCGGCCGCCGCCGCCGCTGGACGACGGCGCGCCGACGGACTGGCTGATCCCGCAGTTCGGCAAGCGCGCCGGAAGCGCCTGAAGCCTGGCCGCCGTGAGGCCGCCGGCGCCGCGGTGCGATCGCGCGTTCAGTCGGCCGCGAGCGCCATCGTCTTCGGTCCGACCGGCGTCGCCTGCGCGGAAGGCCGTCGAGCAGCTCGGCTTCCTTCTTCTTCGCCGCGACCACGTGCCGATCCTTGACGTGCCCATAGCCGCGTATGTGCTCGGGAATCTGCGCGAGCTCGACCGCGAGCGCATGATTGTGCGGCGCCAGCGCGCCGAGAGCTCGGCGACGAGCGCCTCGTATGCGCCCGGTAGCGCGCGCTCCATCCTGCGCTCTGCGGTCTTGACTGAACGGGTCGAGCGCCGTTCCGCGGAAGCCGGCGCAGCTTCGCGAGCACGCGGAACGCGCGCATCATCCACGGGCCGTAGACGCTCTTCTTCGCCTCGCCGGTCACCGGGTCCGGCTTGTTGAACACCGGCGGCGCGAGGTGGAACGTGAGCTTGTAGTCGCCTTCGAACTGCTCGGCGACGCGCGCGGCGAAGTCGGTCTCCGCGTAGAGGCGCGCGACCTCGTACTCGTCCTTCACCGCGAGCAGCTTGAAGTAGTAGCGCGCGACGGCCTCGGTCAGCGCGGTCGCGCCCGGGACCTTCGCTGCTTCCGCTGCGCGCACGCGCGCGACGAGATCGGTGTAGCGCTTCGCGTACGCGGCGTCCTGGTACGCGGTCAGGAATTCGGCGCGGCGCGCGATGATCTCGTCGAGCGACTCGGACAGCCGCTGCGATTCGGGCTTCGCCGACGGAATCGCCGCGGCCGACACGTGCGCCGGATCGATCGCGGCGAGGCGTCCCCAGCGGAAGCTCTGCTTGTTCGACTCGATCGCGCGTGCCGTTCAACTCGATCGCGCGCAGGATCGCCGCCTCGCCGACCGGCAGGAGACCGCGCTGGTACGCGAAGCCGACCATGAAGAGATTGGTCGCGATCGAATCGCCCATGAGCCCGGTCGCGAGCTTCGTCGCATCGAGGAACTCGGCGTCGCCCGGCGCCGACCGCGTCTTCGATCTCGCGCTCCATCGAACCCGCGCGGGAAGGCGAGATCGGGGTTGCGCGTGAAGCCCGCAGGCATCACGAGCGCGCTGTTGACGAGCGCCTTGGTCACGCCTTTCTGCATCTTCGCGAGCTGCTCGTAGCCGACACCGGTCAGGATGTCGCAGCCGAGCACGAGCTTCGCCTCGCCGGCGGCGATCCGCGTCGCGTGGAGCTGCTCCGGACGTGTCGGCGATGCGCACGTGCGAGACGACGGCGCCGTTCTTCTGCGCGAGGCCCGTCATGTCGAGCACGCTGCAGCCCTTGCCTTCGAGATGCGCCGCCATGCCGATGAGCGCGCCGATCGTCACGACGCCGGTGCCGCCGATGCCGGTGACGACGATGCCGTAGGGCTCGGTGGTCGGCGGCAGCGCCGGCATCGGGCAGCGCGGGAAACTCGCCGGCCTCGGCCTTCTTCGGCTTCCGCAGGCTGCCGCCCTCGACGGTGACGAAGCTCGGGCAGAAGCCCTTCACGCACGGAGAAATCCTTGTTGCACGAGCTCTGGTCGATCGTGCGCTTGCGGCCGAACTCGGTCTCGACCGGCGCGACCGACACGCAATTCGACTTGATGCCGCAGTCGCCGCAGCCTTCGCAGACGAGCTCGTTGATGACCACGCGCTTCGCCGGATCGGGATACTTGCCGCGCTTCCTGCGCCGGCGCTTCTCGGCGGCGCACGTCTGGTCGTAGAGCAGCACCGTGCAGCCCGGCGTGTCGCGCAGCTGCGCTGCACGGCGTCGAGGTCGTCGCGGTCGTGGATCTCGATGTCGCTCGCGAAATAGCCGGACGGATACTTGTCGGGCTCGTCGCTGACGACGACGATCTTGCTCACGCCTTCGGCGGCGCACCTGCTGCGCGATGTCGCGCCGGCGAGATCGGACCGTCGACCGGCTGGCCGCCGGTCATCGCCACCGCGTCGTTGTAGAGGATCTTGTAGGTGATGTTGACCTTGGCGGCGACCGCGGCGCGGATCGCGAGGCTGCCGCTGTGGTAATAGGTGCCGTCGCCCAGGTTCGCGAAGATGTGCTTCTCGTCGGTGAACGGCGCCTGGCCGATCCACGGCACGCCTTCGCCGCCCATGTGCGTGAACGTCGACGTCCTGCGGTCCATCCAGATCGCCATCACGTGGCAGCCGATGCCGGCGGTCGCGCGGCTGCCTTCGGGCACGTTGGTCGACGTGTTGTGCGGGCAGCCCGAGCAGAAATACGGAATGCGCTCGAGCGTGATCTTCGGCTTCGCGAGCGCCGCTCTCCTTGGCGTTGATCCAGTCGACGCGCGCGTTGAGCTTTTCGATGGCGCGCGGATGCAGATCGAGGCGGCGAATCCGCTGCGCGATCACGCGCGCGATCATCGCCGGCGTGAGCTCGGACAGCGCGGGCAGCAGCCAGTCGCCGTGCGGGCGCACCCATTCGCCCTTTTCGTCGAACTTGCCGACCACGCGCGGGCGCACGTCGTCGCGCCAGTTGTAGAGCTGCTCCTTCAGCTGGTACTCGACGATCTGCCGCTTTTCCTCGACGACGAGGATCTCCTCGAGCCCTTCGGCGAACTGCCGCACGCCCTCGGGCTCGAGCGGCCACGTCATCGCGATCTTGTAGACGCGCAGGCCGATCTCGGCGGCGTCGGCTTCGGTGATGCCGAGATCGTCCAGCGCCTGCCGCACGTCGAGATAGCTCTTGCCGCTGGTGATGATGCCGAGCCGCGGCTTCGGCGAATCGATGACGATCCGGTTCAGCTGGTTGACGCGGCAGTAGTGGAGCGCCGCGTAGACCTTGTAGTCCTGCATCCGCGCTTCGGTCTCGAGGAAGCCGTCGGGCCAGCGGATCGACACGCCGTCCGGCGGCAGCGGGAAATCGTCGGGCACGATGATCTGCGTGCGCGTCCGGATCGATGTACACCGACGACGAGCTCTCGACGGTGTCGGCGACGCACTTGAAGCCGACCCAGCAGCCCGGAGTAGCGCGACATCGCCCAGCCGTGCAGGCCGAGATCGAGGATCTCCTGCACCGACGACGGATAGAGCACCGGCATCATCGCCGCCGAGAACTGATGATCCGATTGGTGCGGCAGCGTCGACGACTTGGCGCCGTGATCGTCGCCGGCCAGCACCAGCACGCCGCCGTGCTTCGACGTTCCGGCGTGATTCGCGTGCTTGAACACGTCGCCGCAGCGGTCCACGCCGGGCCCTTGCCGTACCACATCGCGAAGACGCCGTCGTACTTCGCGCTTCGCGATACAGGTTGACCTGCTGCGAGCCCCACAGCGCCGTCGCCGCGAGGTCCTCGTTCAAGCCCGGGCTGGAACTTGATGTGCGCGCGCTCGAGGAACTTCTGCCGCCTTCCACAGCGACTGGTCGAGCGCGCCGAGCGGCGAGCCGCGATAGCCGGAGACGAAGCCGGCGGTGTTGAGGCCGGCGAGCGCGTCGCGCTGGCGCTGCAGGATCAGCAGCCGGACGAACGCCTGGGCGCCGGTCAGGTAGACGCGGCCGGACTCGAGCGCGTACTTGTCGTCGAGGGAAACGTCGCGCAGGACGGGTGAGCGGCAGCGGCCATGAACATTGCTCCACAAAATCGTGTCTTGGGAACGCGCGATCACCCGGTAGGGCGCGCGACGCACGCGACAGGAATTGTGTCCCCGGCGCGTTCAGGTTGCTTCAGTTTACTTCGGGCGCGCAGTTTACGCCGCCGGCACCGTTACGGCAATTTCGGCGGGTCGTGCGAGGCCGCGTCGAATCCGCATGTTCGCGCATTGCCCTCACTACGGGCATGGGCTACAGTCGCCGGATGCGAACGACGGGATGGCCGATGCGGCCGAGCGGCCGATAGGTGACACGCGAATGAACGACGCCGCGCGCAATCGAAGTCCGGAGTCGCAATCCGTCGCCGCATGGGGCAGCGACGCGATCGCGGAGCTGCTGCGCGCGCTCGAGATCCCGTACATCGCGCTCACGCCGGGCGCGAGCTTCCGCGGCCTGCACGACAGCCTGGTCAACCATCTCGGCAACACGCGGCCGGAGCTGCTGCTGTGCATCCACGAGGAGACGCGCGGTCGCGCTCGCGCACGGCTATGCGCGCGTCACCGGACGGCCGCTCGCGGTCGCGCTGCACGCCAACGTCGGGCTCATGCACGCGACGATGGCGATCTTCAACGCGTGGTGCGATCGCATCCCGATGCTGCTGCTGGGCGGCGTCGGCCCGCTCGACGCGATGAAGCGGCGGCCGTGGGTCGACTGGATCCACACGTCGCGCGATCTCGGCGCGCTCGTGCGCGGCTACACCAAATGGGACGATCTGCCCGGATCGGTGCCGGCCGCGCTCGAAGCGATCCTGCGCGCGTATCGCATCGCGATGACGCTGCCGCAGGGCCCGTCTACGTGGCGCTCGACGTCGCGCTGCAGGAAGAAGCAGCTCGCCGGCGCCGGTGCCGTTGCCCGAGCTCGAGCGCTTTCGCGCCGCGATGCGCGGGCACGCCCGCCGGAGCGAGCCGTGCGCGAGGTCGCGCGACTGCTCGACGGCGCTGCAGCGTCCGCTCGCTCATGATCGGCCGCGTGTCGAGCGATCCCGGCGGATTTCGACGCGCCGCGTCGCGCTGGCCGAGCGCATCGGCGCCGCCGTGCTCACCGACATCAAGACCGGCGCGACGTTTCCGACGCAGCATCCGCTGCAGCCGTTTCCGCCGAGCCTGTACGTGACGGGCGATGCGCGCGCGCTCATCGTCGACGCCGACGTGATCCTGAGCCTCGACTGGATCGATCTCGGCGGCACGCTGCGCCAGGCGTGCGGCGGCGAGCTGCCGCGCGGCAAGGTCATCCAGTGCTCGCTGGATCAGTACGTCCACAACGGCTACAACATGGACTACCAGGCGCGTGCCGCCGACGGATCTGTCGGTGCTCGCCGCGCCCGACGCGCTGGTGGCGGCGCTCGTGGCCGCGCTCGGCGCGCGAGCCGCGACAGCCGGTCCGGTCGTGGTTCACGTCGCCAGCGGGCGGCAGCGCGGCCGCAGCGCACCGTGCCGAACGCCGCGCGAGCGCGACGGATCGCATGCCGCTCGCCGACCTTGCGCGCGTGACGATGGCAGGCGCTCGCGCCGCATCGGCCCGTCGTACATCCGCCTGCCGCTCGGCTGGCCGGGCGAGCACTGCCGCTTCGAGCATCCGCTCGACTACATCGGCTTCGACGGCGGCGGCGGCATCGGCTCGGGTCCGGGCATGGCGATCGGCGCGGCGCTCGCGCTGCGCGGCGGCGATCGGCTGCCGGTCGCGGTGCTGGGCGACGGCGACTACCTGATGGGCGTCACCGCGCTGTGGACCGGCGTCCACTATCGCATCCCGGTGCTGATCGTCATCGCCAACAACGAATCGTTCTTCAACGACGAGCTGCACCAGGAGCGCATGGCGCGCGTGCGCGGCCGGCCGGTGGAGAATCGCTGGATCGGCTTGCGCATGAGCGATCCGGACATGGATCTCGCGGGACTCGCGCGCGACCAGGGCGCCAAGGGCTACGGTCCCGTGCGCACCGTCGACGCGCCTCGAAGCCGCGATCGCGCAGGGCGTGGCCGACGTGCGGGCTGGCGCCGTGGCCGTGATCGACGCGCGCGTCGCGCCCGAGTATTCGCGCACGGTTTCCGTCGGCGCTGATGCGCCACATTCCGGCGCAGCGATGACGACCGCGCATGCCCGACGACGATGCGCACTCCTCGCGATCCGCGCCTGCCACGGCATCGCGGGCTCTACTACGGCGGCGGCTGGCACGAGTCGGACGGCGGACGCACGATCGCGGTGATGGCGCCGGCGACGCGGCGAGCCGCTCGGCGCGACGGTCGACGCCACGGCGGACGACGTCGATCGCGCCGTCATGCGCCGCGAGAGCGGCGTTTCCCGCGTGGCGCGATACGCCCGCGCAGGAACGGGCGAAGGCGATCCGCGCGGCCGCCGGCGATCCTGCTCCAGCACGCCGACGAGCTCGCGTGGCTCGAGGCGCTCGACACCGGCAATCCGTTCCAGGCGATGCGCTTCGACGTCGAGATCAGCGTCGGCCTACATGGAGTACTTCGCCGGGCTCGTCACCGAGATCAAGGGCAGCACGATCCCGATCGGCGCCGGCACGCTCAACTACACGCTGCGCGAGCCGCTGGGCGTGGTCGGCAGGATCGGCGCGTTCAACCATCCGCTGCTCTTCACCGCGGGCAAGTGCGGCGCTCCGCTCGTCGCCGGCAACACGCTCGTCGTCAAGCCGGCCGGATCAGACGCCGCTGTCGTCGCTGCGGATCGCCGAGCTCTGGCACGACGTCTTTCCGCCGGGCGTGTTCAACGTCGTGACCGGCGGCCGCGACGCGGGCGTGGCGCTGGTCGCGCATCCGAAGGTGGCGAAGATCGGCTTCATCGGCAGCGTCGGCGCGGGCCGCGCGGTGATGGCCGGCGCGGCCGCGACGCTGAAGGCGCTGACGCTCGAGCTCGGCGGCAAGAACGCGCTGATCGCCTGCGCGGATGCGGCGCCGGACGAGGTCGCCGAGGGCGTCGTGCGCGGCATGAATTTCCGCTACGTCACCGGGCAATCGTGCAATCTCGACGTCGCCGCGTCTACCTGCACGACGCGATCTACGACAGGACGCTGCCCGAGATCGTCAAGCGCGTGGCGGCGATCAAGGTCGGCTTGCCGACCGAGCGCGACACCGAGATGTCGTGCCTCACGAGCCAGGCCCAGTTCGACAAGACGATGAGCTACATCAAGCTCGGCGTCGAAGGCGGCGCGCGGCTCGCCTACGGCGGCAAGCGGCCGGCCGATCCGAAGCTCGCGCGGGGCTTTTTCGTCGAGCCGACGGTGTTCGCCGACGTGACCGACGACATGCGCATCGCGCGCGAGGAGATCTTCGGACCGGTGGTGAGCATCCTGCGCTGGTCCGGACGAGGACGATCTCGCTGGCGCGGGTGAACGCGCTCGACGTCGGGCTCACGGCGTCGATCTGGACGCACGACCTCGACCGCGCCCATCGCCTCGCGTCGCAGAGTCGAGGCGGGCTACATCTGGATCAACGGCGCCAGCACGCACCACGTCGGCGTGCCGTTCGGCGGCGTCAAGCAGTCGGGCATCGGCCGCGAGGAGTCGATCGAGGAGCTCCTCGCCTGCACGCAGATCAAGAACGTCAACGTCACGCTGCAGCGCCATCCTGGCATGCGGGATAATCGATCGCGACAAGACCGGCGCCTCCGGCAGCCGGCCGTCGACCTAGGAGGATTACATCATGCATCGCCTGAGTTCGTTGTTGCTGGGTGCGCTCTTCGCCGGCGCGTTCGCGCAGTGCCGCGGCGGAGGAAATCGCCGTCGGCAACTACGGCGTGTCGGCCAACGGCATGCCGTTCGGCGTCGCGCTCGCCAAGGGCTACTTCAAGGAGGAAGGGCTCAACATCACCGGCCTCATCTCGTCGGCGGGCGGCGGGACGTCGCTGCGCAACATGCTGGCCGGCGGCGGCGTGCCGTACGGCGAAGTGAATCCCGGCGTGGTCGTCTCGGCGATCCTCGCGGGCGCCGACTTGAAGATCATCAGCGACAACGTGCTCACCGTCGCCGAGTTCGTCTGGGCGGTGAAGCCCGAGTCGCTCGATCAAGTCGGTCAAGGACTTCAAGGGCAAGAAGATCGGCTACACCAATCCGCGCTCGACGAGCCAGGCGCTCGCGCGAATGCTGCTGCAGGCCGGCGGGTACACCGAAGCCGACGCCGAGCTCGTGAAGACGGGCGGCTTCGGCGAAGGGCATCGCCGCGCTCGATTCGGGCCAGATCGACGTCGCGCCGATCACCGAGCCGCTGTGGTCGAAGGTCAAGCACAAGTACCGCGCCGTCGTCGTCGCGAGCGAAGTGCTGCCGCCGCTCGACAACGTCGTCGGCGTGACGACGGTCGAGATGGCGGAGAAGAAGGGCGACTTCCTGCGCGCGGTGATTCGCGCCCGGCGCAAGGCGGTGCAGTTCATGAAGGCCAACCCGGACGAAGCCGCCGAGATCGTCGCCAAGGAATACAAGATCGATCTCGACGTCGCGAAGAGCGCCGTGCGCAACCTCGTCGACGAGCACGACGCAAGGGCGTGCCGTACTGGGGCGAAGGCGCAGATCCACATGGACGGCCTCAAGCGGATGATCGAAGCGCAGCGCTCGGTCGGCGCGATCACCGGCGAAGTCGACTACAGCAAGATCATCGACACGCGATTCCTGCCCGACGATCTCAAGGCGCTGAAATAGCCGTTCACGACGACGAGAGGCCGAGGCGTCGAAGCGTGGCGGCGGACGACGTCGGACGTTGCGGCCGAGCGTCCGACGCACGGTCGCGAGCACGTGCGTCTCACGGGCGTGAGCAAGGTGTTCATGGCGGGCGAGCCGCCGGCGCCGCTGCACGCGCGTCGGACCCATCGATCTCGAGATCCGGCAGCGGCGAGTTCTTCGCCGTGGTCGGACCGTCGGGCTGCGGCAAGTCCACGCTGCTCGAGCTCATCGCCGGGCTCACGCCGGCGACCGAAGGCTCGATCGAGTTCGAAGGGCGGCCGATCGCCGGCGAGGCGCCCGAGGGCATGGGCGTCGTGTTCCAGGACGACGCGTCGCTGCCCTGGCTCGACGTCACGGGCAACGTCGCGCTTCGGCCTGCGCCGCGCCGAATCTCGCCGCGGAGGCCAAGGACAAGCGCGTGCGCGACGTGCTGAAGCTCGTCGGGCTCTCGGATTTCGCGACGAGCTATCCGGCGCAGCTTTCCGGCGGCATGCGCCAGCGCGTGTGCATCGCGCGCACGCTGGTGATGCAGCCGCGGCTGATCCTCCTCGACGAGCCGTTCGGCGCGCTCGACCAGCAGACGCGGCTGCTGATGGGCGACGAGCTCCTGCGGATGTGGCGCGAGACCGACGCGACGGTCTTTCTCATCACCCACGCGCTCGACGAGGCGACGATGCTCGCCGACCGCATCGGCGTGATGTCGGCGCGTCCCGGGCGCATCGTCGACGTCGTCGAAACGCACTGGCCGCGCGAGCGCGACAGCCGGATCATCGAGCACGCCGAGTTCGGCGCGATCACCGCGCGCCTGTGGCATACGCTGCGCGAGGAATCGCTGAAGACGATCGGCCGCACGGCGGGAATGACGAGCCTTCCGCCGGGCTCCCCAGGTGAGCGGCTGACTCCCCGATCGGCGAGGGCAGCGCGCCAAGGTGACTAGTGAGCCGGCTCGCCTGGTACCGCGTGCTGGTCGTCGGCGGCGCGATCGCGCTGCTCGAAGTGCTGTGCCTCACCGGCGTCATCGACAAGATCACGATGCAGGCGCCGCATCTGATCGTGCGCGACCTCTACCGGATGCTCGTGTCGGGCCGGATGAACGGCGCGATCGCGAAGACGCTGTCGCAACACGGCGCTGGCGCTCGGGCTGGCGCTCGGCGTGGGCATCATCGCCGGCGCGCTGCTGCACCGCGTGCGGGCGCTGCGCGACACGCTCGATCCGCTGTTCGCCACCTACTACGCGGTGCCCGTGTTCGCGTTCTATCCGTTCTTCATCGTGGTCTTCGGACTGGGCGACCTGCCGCAGGTCCTGATCGCGTTCATGCTCGGCGTGCGTCGCGGTGATCGTCAATACGCTGAACGGGCTCGACCGCGTGCCGCAGGTGCTGCTCAAGACCGCGCGGATCATGCAGATGTCGCCGGTCGACACCGCGCTGCGGATGACGCTGCCGTCCGCCGGGCCCTACCTCGCTGACCGGCGTCGAAGCTCGCCGTCGCCTACGCGTTCATCGGCGTCATCGGATCCGAGTTCATCATGTCGCGCGGCGGCATCGGCTACGAGATCAGCTTCGCCTACGCCAACTTCGACAATGCGACGATGTATCCGCTGATCCTGCTGATCCTGCTCGCGTCGGTCGCGATCAACGGCGTGCTGTCGCGCTGGGAGCAGCGCCTGCTCGTCCGGCGGGGCATGCGATGAACGCCTGCGGCACCGCGGCTGGGTTCACACGCTGGTGCTGATCGCGGCGCTCGTCGCGATCTGGCAGGGTCTCTACTGGTGGGTCGGCGACGTCGCGCTCGCATCGCCCGCTCGCGACGCTTGCGCTACACGCGCGAAGCTCTTCGCCAGCGAATCCTTCGACACGCACGTCATCGACACGCTGCGGGCCTTCGCGATCGCCTACGCGCTGTCCGTCGTCATCGGGCTCGCTGGTCGGATTCTGGCTCGGGCTTCGACCGCCTTTCGGGCGACACGCTGGAGCCGATGATCGTCTCGGTCTACGCGATTCCGAAGCTCACGCTGTACCCGATCCTGCTGCTGGCGTTCGGGCTCGGCCTGTCGGCGAAGGTCGCCTTCGGCGTGCTGCACGGCGTGATCCCGATCATCCTGTTCACGCTGTCCGCCGTGCACAACACCAAGCCGATCCTGATCAAGACCGGGCGCGTGCTCAACCTCTCGCGCTGGCAGATGGTGCGCTGGATCCTGTTTCCGGCGGCGATTCCGGAGATCTTCACCGGCCTGCGCGTCGGCTTCGCGCTGACGCTGATCGGATCGCTGCTGGCCGAGATGTTCGCGTCGCAGCGCGGCCTCGGTTACCTGCTGATGAACGGCATCGGCCTGCCACAACGTCGAGCTCATCATGTCGGTGACGCTCGTCATCGTCGTCTTCGCGTTCGCCGTGAGCTCGCTCCTGCTCTTACATCGACCAGCGGCTGCATCGCCGGGCGTAGCGCCCGGCGCCGGGGCATCACGGCGCGAGCGACGCGCCGTCGATCCTGATTGCGGGCGAACGCTTCCGCGACGAACCCCGAAGCCTTGGCGTCTTCGACGAAGTCGTTGAGATAGCGCGCGCCCGCGTCGCGCTCGCGCGGCGTTCCCATCGCCTGGTTGATCGCCATGAACCGCCGCGGGAGAAGGCGCAGCCCGCCCACGCGCCTGGCATCGGCTTCGAGCTGCGGCTTGACGCCGGCGACGGCATCGAGCTCTGCCTCGCCCAGAGGTCCATCACGGCCGTCCTGCGTCCGCCGCGCGGACGATCGTCGCCTGCTTCAACTCGCGCGACAGGAAGAGATCGTAGGCGCTGCCGACGATGACGCCGACGCGCGTGCCCGCTGCGATCCACATCTCGTCGTTGCGCGCGGATGCGGCGAATCGTCGCGCCACCATGTACACGCCTTCGATCACGACGTAGGGCGTCGTGAACGCGATTTCGGTCGCGCGCAGCGGATCGATCGCGAGAAAGCAGACATCCCACGCCGCTGCCTTCAGGCCTTCGACCACCTTGCCGGCCTGGTCGTAGAGGACCGACCTCGAGCGGCACGCCGAGCCGGCGGGCGAGCTCGCGAGCGATGTCGGTGGAAATGCCGCCAGGCTCGCCAGTCGGCGGGATTGCGGTTGGCGAGCACCGGATTGCCGTAGTTGATCGCGGCGCGCAACGTGCCCTGAGGGGCAAGCTCGGCAATGACGTCGGGAGTGGGAGGCGAGAATTGCATCGCCTTGGCAGCGTACCACGCGAGCTTTCGACTGGCGACGGCACGGCGAGATTTCCGGAGGTCGCGTCGTGTAGTCCGTGCCCTACTTCGCATCGGCATGTCTGCCGATTGGCGCGGCGAAGCCGCGTCGCGATGATCGTCAGGGATGGTCGGCTGGATGGCCGTGGCTGATCCTGGGCACAGATCCGACGACACCGACCTTAGCGGATGCGATGATGGTAGCTGAGCATTCTCGATGACGACACGTTCGGCGCGAGCGGTGGAGTGCGCCGCCACGACGACGACGCGCGGCGTTGTCGTCACCTATCCAATGGGGCATGCGGCGCTGCACAATGGCCACATGGCTTCCACGCGCAACGAGCTCGCGCGCCGGTTGGCGTCCCTCACGGGGTTCGCCTATGCGCGGCGAATACGACCCGCTTCGCCACCCGGCGATGCCCATTTATTTCGTCCCCAGCGACACGCTGGACGAGCGAAGCGGCCGCGCGCGCAGGTATCCGGCGCGAAAGCGACCTCTTCGGCGGTGTCGTGCCCCATCCCTTCGTCGCCACCAAGACGATCACGCACCCCTTGCCGGACATGCCTTCCTGCGTGCCGATCGGCTGGTCGCGGGAATTTCCCGTCGCGTCGCGGATGTCGTGCTGAAAGGCTGCGAGCGCATTCGCCAAAGCGAGGATGCGCTCTCCGCGGGCAACACCCTGCTCGTGCAGGGCCCGGTGCGCGTGAAGCCCGGCGCCGGGGTCGCCGGCCTGGGCCAGTCCGTCGTCGACAATGTGATCGATCTTGGCCATTGCGCTCGAAACGATCGATGCCGAAGCCATGTCCCGATCAGGCGTCGTGGTCGAGGAGAATCTGTCGGACGTCACGACCTACAGCATCGGCCAGGTTCGCGTGGCGGATCAGGTCGCCACCTATTGCGGCACGCAGTTCATGACGACCAACAATCGCGGCGCGGAGGTCTACGGCGGATCGGACCTGACCGTCGTCCGCGGCGGTTTCGACGCGCTGCTTGCGCTGCCGCTGTCGGAAGAAGTCGCCCTCGCGATCGACCAGGCGCGCAGCTACGATGCCGCCGCGAGCGAGTGCTTCGAAGGCCTGTACGCGTCGCGGCGCAACTACGACGTCGCGCAGGGGCGCGACGGAGCGGGCAGCTGGGTTTCGGGCGTGCTCGAGCAGTCCTGGCGGCTCGGCGGGGCGAGCGGCGCGGAGATCGGCGCGCTCGAAGCGTTTCGGGCGGATCCGTCGCTCAAGATCGTGCGCGCGATGACGCGCGAAGTGTACGGCGAGGCGCCGGAGCTGCCTCCGGACGCGGTCGTCTACTACTCGGGCGTCGACGACAGCGTCGGCGCATTGACCAAGTATGCGTTGACGGAGCCGCATGCCCACGCGCGATGAACCGGTCTACGTGCGGGTCGAGGGCGAGCACATCCTCGGCACGCTGATCACGCCCGGATCGCTCGTTCCTGGCGTGCTCTTCGTCCACGGCTGGGGCGGCGACCAGCGGCAATATCTCGCCCGGGCGCGCGACGTGGCGGGGCTCGGCTGCGTTTGCCTCACGTTCGATTTGCGCGGCCACGCGCAGACGCAAGCGCAATACGAGTCGGTCTCGCGGGAGGAGAGCCTGCGCGACGTCCTCGCTGCGTACGACTTTCTCGCGGCGCAACACAACGTCGATTCCGACGCGATCGCCGTCGTCGGAAGCAGCTACGGCGGCTACCTCGCCGCGATGCTGACGGAGATTGCGACCGGTCAAGTGGCTCGCGCTGCGCGTGCCGGCGTTGTACAAGGACTCGGAATGGACGCTGCCGAAGCTCAAGCTCCGGGGCGAGCAGGACCTCGAGAAATTCCGGCTGCAGCCGGTGAAACCCGAGGAAAGCAAGGCGCTGCGGGGATGCCGGTCGTTCACCGGCGACGCGCTCTCGTCGAGTCCGAGCACGACACGATCATCCCGCACCAGGTCATCGTCAATTATCGGGAAGCGTGCGTCAGCGCCCGCTCGCTCACGTACCGGATGATCGAAGGCGCGGACCACGGGCTCTCCAGCGAGTCCATGCAAGCCGCGTACACGGGGCTCCTCGTCAAATGGTTCAAGGAGATCGTGTTCGGCGCCAAGCCTGCAGAACCCGTCCCGGCGGAACCGGCGCCGGCGAGCGCGACTTCGGAGACGGCGCCGGCGGTCGCTTGAGGTGGCCGGCGTTGCTGCAGGACCGTGTACCGGACGCGGTCTAGTCGCCTGCCATCCGATGGATCGTCCTCGCACCGTTTCCGCTCGGGCGCAACTTGAGATGCTTCGCGTAGGTCGCGTTGAGAGCGTCGTAGCACGGGCACGATACCGTCTCTAGTTCCTTGCGATCGAGCATCGTGAGCACGCCGTGGCCGTAGCGGATCATGCCTTTCGCCTGCAACCTTCCCGCAGCCTCCGTGATGCCCGCTCGCCTCACACCCAGCATGTACGCGAGGAACTCGTGGGTGAGATCGGAAGGTGTCGCTGAAAGCGCGATCGTGCGTCATCAGGAGCCAGCGCGCGAGGCGTGCGTCCAGCGAATGAAATCGGCTGCAGGCAGCGGTCTGCGCGATTTGCGCCGTCAGGATATAGAGATATCGGTTGAGAATTTTCCTGAAGGGGGAATCTCGTTGGCGATCTCCGTGAACTGCTTCGCCCGCATTTGCAGCGCAGGTCCTCCGCCCTGGATGAGCCCCAGCACGGGCGAAGTCTTCACGTCGAGGAGCAAGGTGATGCCGAACATGCCCTCGCTGCCGACGAGCCCGACTTCGAGGCTTTCGCCGCCCCGCGGGGCTGATCAGGAAATGTAGGAGTTGGTCGGGAAATAGACATGCTGGATGCGGTCTCCGGGCGCGTACAGGCTGGCGCCGAAAATCAGCTCGGTGGGTTCGCACGCTTCGCCGACGCGTGCGGCATGCGCGCGATGACAACGACGCGAGTAGGGAATTGGCGCGAATGCTGCCTTGCGGGCGGGCATCGGGTACCTCCTTAGACGTTGGAAAAATCCAACAGTCGGCAAGAGGTCGCTAACCCGATGTCGATTGATGAACGAGCAGCGAACCAGTATACGCGCCCCATGGAAAAGCGTTCGGTTGGGACGGTGGGAGAAATCGTTTCGTTCTGCCGGGTTGGTACGGTAGCGGACAGGGTTTGAGTGGGCGCCGGTGTTGCGTCGTCGGCCGCGCGAAGTAAAATGCGCGGCCCGACTCTGCCATCAAGCCCGCCCATGAGCGCGCAGGTCGGTCCCAAGCCCGAGTGCCCCAAGGCGCGTAGCGCGGAGGTTAGACCATTGACCGTCGAAGTATTGCCTTGCGTTGAACAGGAGACCGGTCCACATCCGACCGCCGCCGTGATCTGGCTCCACGGTCTCGGCGCCGACGGCAACGACTTCGTGCCGATCGTCGGCGAGATGCGGCTGCCGGCGGCGCTGCCGATTCGCTTCGTCTTTCCGCACGCGCCGGTGCGACCGGTGACGCTCAACAACGGGTTCCGGATGCGCGCGTGGTACGACCTCTCGGCGGGCGACATCACCAATCGCGCGGATGTCGCCGGCGTGCGCGACTCGCAGGCGCACGTCGAGGCGCTCATCGCGCGGAGAAGGTCGCGGGGCATCGACGCGCGGCGCATCGTCATCGCCGGATTCTCGCAGGGCGGCGTGATCGCGCTGCACACGGGCGTGCGCCACGCCGAGCGGCTCGCGGGCATCATCGCGTTGTCGACGTACGTCGTGCTGCCGGAACACGCTCGCCGGAGGAGGCGAGTCCGGCCAATCGCGACGATGCCGATCTTCATGGCGCACGGGACGTTCGATCCAATGGTCCGACCGGAATGGGGCGAGGCCGGGCGGCAGCGCCTGACCGCCGCGGGCTATCAGCGTCGAATGGCACACGCTACCCGATGCCGCATTCGGTCGTCTGGGAGGAGATCGAGGCGGTAAGCGCGTTTCTCGCGCGCGTCGCTCTAGCCCGAACGCTCGCGCGCGATCCGGCGTTGCTTCATGCAGCGCCGAAGATCGGGGCTCAATCGTCTGCGCCGCGGGGTTCACGCGGTTTCGCCACGGGTTTCTTGAGTAGCGATGCCGCGCCGCGCGAGCGCGTCGCGCAACAGGAACTCGATCTCGGCGTTCATGCTGCGCAGTTCCGTCTGCGCGAGGCGCAGGATGGCCGCCCAGACGCCGGGATCGACGCGCAGCAAGAACGCTTTCTTGTCGGCCATGGACAATCGCGATAGGGAAGGGCCGGCGCGCCGCGGACGCAGCGGCGCGTCGAAGCAGCGAGGCGCCGTCAGCGCCGGGCGATGTAGCCGCCGACGATGCCGAGGACGAGCCCCAGCGCGAGCCCTACCGAGGCCATGCCCAGGCGGACGCCCACCAACGCGCCGGTGGCGGTGCCGACGGCGATCCAGAGTCCCCCGTTCCTCGACAGCGTGTTCATCGTCGGACCTCCCAGGTCGTGATCCGGACCTCGCGTCGCGGCGAGGACCGGCAGCACGTTGCCGCGGCACGATGCCGTGGCAAAGTGATATCATTAAATATATTACAATAATATCAGATCGCGTCAAGTGCCCCGGCAGTGCTTCCACACGCTCGCGCCGGTATGCCAAGATGCCGCGATGACTGGTCCTGGCGATCTCTCCTGGGTCCGGTGGCGCGCTGCGCGCTCGCTGCCGGCATGGCGCTCGGCGCGGTTTCTCCTGCCGCGGCGCAAACCGACTTCAGCAAAGTCGAGATCGCCACCGAGAAGCTCGCCGAGGGCGTCTACATGATGACGGGCGCAGGCGGCAATCTTGGTCTCGCGGTCGGCGGCGACGCCGTCTTCCTGATCGACGACCAGTACGCGCCGCTGACACCGAAGATCCGCGCGGCGATTTCCGCGATCACCCCCAAGCCCGTCAAGTTCATCGTCAACACGCATTGGCATGGCGAAGACCACACGGCGCGGCAACGAGCGCTCTCGCGGAGGCCGGCGCGCGATCGTCGCGCACGACAACGTGAGGAGGCGGATGTCGACCGAGCAGTTCCTCGACTTCTTCAAGATGCGCGTCGCAGCCTCGCACCCCGGCTGCGTTGCCGCTCAGTGACCTTCGGCGCCGATGTGACCTTCCACATCAACGGTGACGAAGTGAAGGTATTCCATTGCCCCGCGGCGCACCGGACGGCGACGCCATCGTCCACTTCCGGCGCGCCGATGTGGATTCACATGGGCGATGTCTACTTCAACTACAGGTATCCCGTTCATCGACAAGTCGAGCGGCGGCAGCGCGGACGGCGTGATCGCGGCCGTAGACCGTGCGCTCCTGCTGGCCACCGACCGGACGAAGATCATCCCGGGCCACGGCCCGCTCGCGACGAAGGCCGACCTCGTCGCCTACCGCGAGATGCTGGCGACGGTTCTGGGCCGGATCAAGGCGCAGGTCGCCGCCGGCAAATCGACGAACGAAATCGTCGACTCGAAGCCGACGCGCGAGTTCGACGAGAAATGGGGCAACGCCTCCATCAAGCCGGAAGCCTTCGTGATGATGCTCGTCACCGCGCTGCGCCTCTAGCGACAACGACTCGTCTGGTGCGTGGGCAGCGCCTTCGGGCTTCGTACCCCAGGGCGCCCGCAGGGCTCGGCCCCTCGCGCCCGCTCGCTCGCCGTACCGTTCCTCCACGGAGCGGGCACTGCGCCGGATAAAGTATAGTTGCGGTTTTGCCTCGCTCCCGCCTTGGATCTCGCCACACCCCGACTCGGTCCGCCACGACGCCAAAGTGATCGGCATCGTCGGCTTCGCGCATCTGATGTCGCATTTCTTCCAGCTCGCGCTGCCGCCGCTGTTCCCGCTGCTGCGCGCCGAGTTCGGCATCGAGTTACGCGGTGCTCGGCACGCTGGTCGGCGTCTACTACGCGGCGAGCGGCATCTCGCAGTTCGCTGTCGGGCTTCGCGGTCGATCGCCTGGGCGCCCGGTCCGGTGCTGCTCGCGGGCCTCGCGCTCGCTGCCGGCGGCACCATCGTCGCGAGCCTCGTCCCCGGCATCGGCTGGCTGTTTCCGATCGTCGCGCTGATGGGCGTCGGCAACGGCGTGTTCCATCCGTCGGATTTCGCGATCCTCAACGCGAGCGTCGCGCCGCGGCGGCTGGGGCACGCGTACAGCACGCACGGCATCGGCGGCAATCTGGGCTACGCGCTGGCGCCGGTCGTGAGCTTCGCGCTGGGCACGGCGTTCGGCTGGCGGTTGGCGCTCGCGGGCATGGGCGTCATCGGACTCGTCGCCCTCGGCGATCGATGGCGAGCCAGCGCGCGCTGCTCGATTCGCACCGGGCCACGGACTGCGCATCTCGCACTACGGTGAAGGGCAGCGCCGCGCTCTTCCTGCAACTGCCGATCCTGCTGTGCTTCTTCTATTTCGTGTTCGTCACGATCGGCCGGCTTGGGCTGCAGACGTTCATCCCGACTGGTGCTGGGGTCGGTGTACGGCGTGTCGCTGGCGCTCGCGACGTCGACGCTGACGGCGTACCTGCTGGGCAGCGCGCGCCGGGATCCTCGCCGGCGGCTTCCTTGCGGCGCGGACCACCGCGCCACGACCGCGTCGCCGCGGTCCGGGATGCTGCTCGGCGGCGCGGTCGTGCTCGGCGTCGTCGCGACCGGAGCGGTTCCCGCCGCTCGCTGCTGCCGGTCTTCGTGCTGATCGGTTTCGCGCTGGGCTCGACCGGCCCTCGCGCGACCTGATCGTCCGCGCCGCGACGCCCAAAGGCGCGGCGGGACGCGTCTACGGCTTCGTCTATTCCGGGCTCGACCTGGGCGGCATCATCGGCCCCGTCGCGTTCGGCTTCCTGCTCGATCACGGCCACCCGCGCGAGATGCTTCTGGGCGTCGCGGCGTGCTATCTGCTCGCGATCGGCACCGTCATCCGCGTGCGCCGAGCGTCGTCCCGACGCACCGCGCTTGCCCGCCAGGTCGCGCGATGAGCGGCACTGAGCTATGGACCTCGGCATCGCCGGCAAGCGCGCGCTCGTCTGTGCGGCCAGCAAGGGGTTAGTCGCGGCTGCGCGCAGGCGCTCGCCGATGCCGGTTGCGACGTGACGATCGTCGCCGCGTACCGAGGACGTGCTGCGCGCGGACGGCCGAGGAAATCGGCGCCAAATCCGGCCGCGCGGTGCGCTGGGTCGCGTGCGACATCACGACGCCGGAGGGCAGCGCGGCGGCGCTTGCCGCCGTGTCCCGAGCCGGACATCCTGATCAACAACGCCGGCGGACCGCCGCCCGGCGACTTCCGCGACTGGGATCGCGCGGCATGGATCCGCGCGCTCGACGCCAACATGCTGACGCCGATCGAGCTCATCAAGGCGACGGTCGACGGCATGATCGCGCGCCGGTTCGGCCGCATCGTCAACATCACGTCGTCCGCGGTGAAGGCGCCGATCGACATCCTCGGGCTGTCCAACGGCGCGCGCTCCGGGCTGACCGGCTTCGTCGCCGGCCTCGCGCGCAAGGTCGCGGCCCACAACGTGACGATCAACAACCTGCTGCCGGGCTCGTTCGACACCGACCGGCTGCGCACGACGATGGAAGCGCGCGCCAAGGCCGCCGGCAAATCGATGGCCGAGGTGCTGGCGGCGGGCGCCGCGGCAATCCCGGCCGGGCGCTTCGGCCAGCGCGACGAATTCGGCGCCGCCTGCGCGTTCCTCTGCAGCGTGCACGCGGGCTACATCGTCGGGCCAGAACATCCTGCAGGACGGCGGCAATTATCCCGGCACGTTCTGACGACCGTCACTCGCGGACGCCCCGATGATCGACCTCTACTACTGGACCACGCCGAACGGCCACAAGATCACGATCTTCCTCGAAGAAACCGGGCTCGCGCACCGCGTGATCCCGGTCAACATCAGCGCCGGCGAGCAGTTCGAGCCGGCGTTTCTCGCGATCTCGCCGAACAACCGGATTCCGGCCATCGTCGATCATGCGCCGGCCGACGGCGGCGCGTCCGCTGTCGCTGATGGAGTCGGGCGCAATCCTCCAGTATCTCGCCGAGAAGACGCGGCCGCTTGCTGCCGGCCGACCTGCGCGGCCGCTGGGAATGCCTGCAGTGGCTGTACTGGCAGATGGGCGGGCTCGGTCCGATGGCGGGCCAGAACCATCACTTTCACCTGTACTCGATCGAGAAGATTCCCTATGCGATCGACCGCTACGTGCGCGAAACGGGCCGGCTCTACGCGGTGCTCAACAAGCGGCTCGCCGACCGCGCGTTCATCGCCGGCGACTATTCGATCGCCGACATCGCCTGCTATCCGTGGGTGCAGCCGGAGCGGCAGAAGCAGGACATCGCCGCATTTCCGCATCTCGCGCGCTGGCTCGCCGCGATCGCCGCGCGGCCGGCGGTGCAGCGCGCCTATGCGTTTGCGAAGACGGTCAACGTGAAGCCCGCGGTCGACGACGAAAAGTCGCGCGCGATTCTCTTCGGACAAAGCAAGGACACGGTCAAATAGCGGGCTGATCCGGCCAGGTACGCCGGCGCCGTAGCAAAACGGAGGATCCGCATGGAAATGCCGCACAATGCATTCAAGCGCGCCATTCGCGACGGCAAGCCGCAGATCGGATTGTGGTCGAGCCTCTCGTCGAACTACACGGTCGAGGTGATCGCCGGCGCCGGCTTCGACTGGATCCTGCTCGATACCGAGCACTCGCCCAACGATCTCGAATCGGTGCTGCAGCAGGCGCAGGCCGCCGGCGGCGTATCCGACGAGCACGCTCGCGCGGGTGCCGTGGAACGACATGGTCACGATCAAGCGTTTTCTGGACATCGGCATCCAGACGCTGCTCATCCCGTACGTGTGCTCGGTGCAGGAGGCGAAGGACGCCGTGCGCGTACACACGATATCCGCCGACCGGCGTGCGCGGCGTCGCAGGCTCGACGCGCGCGACGCGCTTCGGGCGCGTCAAGGACTACGCCAAGCATGCGCACGAGGAGATCTGCGTGCTGGTGCAGGTGGAGACGAAGGGTGCGCTCGACCAGCTCGAAGACATCTGCGCGGTCGACGGCGTGGACGGCGTGTTCATCGGCCCGGCCGACCTCCACGCGTCGATGGGCTATACCGGCGAGATCAACAATCCGACCGTCGTGCCGATCATCGAGGAGGCGATGCGCCGCATCCGCAAATGCGGCAAGGCGCCGGGCGTGCTTGCCTTCGCGGAGCCCGACATTCGCCGCTACCTCGCGGCCGGCGCGCTGTTCACGGCGGTCGGCGCCGATGCGGGCATCCTCGCCCGCGGCGCCGAGGCGCTCTGCGCCAAGTACAAAGGCTGAGCTTCCCGGGCAACGAGCGCGCAGGGACGAACGGCATGGCCGAGGGCGGCGAGAAGGTTCAGATCCATCGCGGCTTGCAGGGCGTGCATTTCGACCGCTCTCGCGTTTGCTTCATCGACGGCCGCGCGGGCGAGCTCCTCTATCGCGGCTATTCGATTCACGACCTCGCGGAACATTCGACGTTCGAGGAAACCTGCTACCTGCTGCTGAAGGGCGAGCTGCCGACGCAGGCGCGAGCTCGACGCGTTCGACGTCGAGATGAAGGCGGCGCGCACGCTTCCCGCTGAAATTCTCGACATCATCCGCACGGTGCGGACCGCGCATCCGATGGACGTGCTGCGCACGGCGGTATCGGCGCTCGCCGCGTTCGATCCCGATGCCGCCGACAATTCGCCGGAAGCCACGCTGCGGAAGGGGATACGCCTCACATCGCAGGTGCCGATGATCGTCGCCGCGCACGAGGCCATCCGCCACGGCCGCGAGCCGCCCGCGCCCGATCCGCGCCTGTCGCACGCCGCCAATTTCCTGCAGATGCTGACCGGCAAGCCGCCGAGCGCTGCCGCGGCGCGGCTGATGGACGTCGACATGATCCTGCACGCCGAGCACGGGTCGAACGCCTCGGCGTTCACGGCGCGCGTGGTGGCCGGCACCAGGCGAACCTGCACGCCGCGATCACCGCGGCGATCGCCGCGCTTTCCGGACCGTCGCACGGCGGCGCGGCGGAGAACGTGATGCGGATGGCGCAGGAAATCGGCGATGCCGCGAGGGCGGCCGACTACGTGAAGGCGAAGCGCGCCAACAAGGAGGCGGTCATGGGCTTCGGCCACCGCGTCTATCGCGCCGAGGATCCGCGCGCGCGCCACATGCGGGCCGGCGTCGAAGCGCTCTCGCCGCGAGATGGGCGAGCCGCGCTGGTTCCAGATCCTCGAGGCGCTGGTCGCGGCGATGCAGCCCTACGCGCGCCACGGCGTGAACGTCAACGTCGATTTCTACGCCGGCGTCGTCTACTTCCTCAACGGCATCGCCGGAGGACCTGTTCGTTCCGGTATTCGCCGTCGGCCGCGTGCCGGGCTGGACGGTGCAGGTCATGGAGCAGCTGGAGAACAACATCCTCATCCGGCCGCTGACGCTCTACGACGGCCCGCGCGCGCGCGACTACGTCGCCATCGACGCGCGCTGACCGGCGTTCGCGCACTGCGCGAGGACGACGGCCGTCGTGGCGACGATGTCCTCGACGCTCGCGCCCGCGCGACAGGTCGGCGAGCGGACGCGCGAAGCCCTGCAGGATCGGCCCGATCGCCGCGCGCCGCCGAGATACTGGCTGAGCTTGTAGGCGATGTTGCCGGCGTCGAGATCGGGGAACACCAGCACGTTGGCTCGTCCCGCGACCGGCCCGGCGTCCTTCATCTTCTTCGCGGCGACGGCGGGACTCAAGCGCCGCGTCCGCCTGCATCTCGCCGTCGATCGCGAGCTCCGGCGCGCGAGCGCGGCGATGGCGAGCGCCCGCACCACCTTGTCGACATGCGCGTGCGCCGCGCTGCCCTTGGTCGAGAACGACAGCAGCGCGACGCGCGGCTCCTCGCGCAACACGCGGCGGCAGCTCGCGGCGGACGCGAGCGCGATGTCGGCGAGCGCCTCGGGCGTCGGATCGGCGTTCACCGCGCAATCGGCGAAGATCAACGCGCGGCTCGGCGAACAGCATGAGGAAGAAGCTCGACGGCGTCGCGCAACCCGGCGCGAGGCCGACCGTCATCATTCCGGCCTCGATCACCCGCGCGGTCGTGCTCGCGGCGCCGGCGACCATCGCGTCGGCATCGCCGGTTTTCACCATCAGGCCGGCGTGGAACAGCGGCTTCGCCGCGAGGCGGCGCGCGATCTTCGGGTTCGCTTCCGGGCGTCCCTCGAGATAGGCCGCGGCGTAGGCGTCGAGCCGATCGCTTGCCTTGCGGGTTCGCGAGCAGGATCGGCGTCGGCCAGGTCCTCTCGCTGCAGCTGCTGCGCCGCCGCGGCGATTCGCTCGTCGTCATGCTCGGGGAAGACTACCGCGAAGGCCGCGGCCGCGAATCTGCGTCGAAGCAGGCCTCGAGGACGTTCAGTGTGCCCTCGAGGGCGTTCCGCGCCGAAGCGGCCCTGTGGCGCTCACGGCATCGCACTCATTTCGCTCACTCGTCCTGCTGATCCGCGCGACGATGCGAAAGCCGGCGTCTCCCAGCGGCTCGATCACCGCGGCTTCGCCTTCCGCGAGATACGGCGTCCGCCGGCGACGGCGACGAACGGATTGCCGTGACTCGCGATCGCCACGTTGACGTTGGGAGGCACGCGTTTCGCCAGCAGCAGCTTGAGGTCGGCATAGCGCTCCGCTTCGGCCGAAGCGGGTCCGCCGCGCACCGCCGGGGACACGGTGAAGCGGCCGAAGATCAGCTCCGCGGTTTCGCGCGTCCGGCAGAACGGGCTCGCGAGGACCTCGCCGATCGGGATGCCGAGCGAGCGGATCGCGGCGCCGATCGCGCGCGCGTCGGCGCGGCCGCGCATCGGTGAGGTTGCGCTGGTTCGCGCAATCCTCGAAGCCGGTCATCTTCTCGTCGTTCTGGCCGAAGTCCGTCGCCGTGTGCCGGAAGTAGAGGACGTAGCCGCCCGCGCGCAATGCGCTCAGCAGCGCCGGGCCGGCGAGCGTCGGCTTCGCGGGCGCGGTGTCGACCGACTGGGCCGCACCGGCGGCGAACGACACACGCAGCAACACCGACAACCCACAACCTCACAACAGTGCGGATTGCGCGAGGCGCGGCACGGCGAATCCCGAGAACGAGCGCATGGCCTGCGGCGCGTGGACGACGTGACCGTCAGTCGTCGGACGCGCGCTGCAGGCCGATGGTGTCGATGCCGACCGGCTGCGCCGGCTGCGGCGACATCGGCGGCGCGTTCGAGCGCCGGGTCGACATCGAACGCGATGTCCCCGTCCGCCACCGGCACTGCCGGTCGCGCGCACGGCCGCGAAATCGAACAGCGCGCGATCCATGAGATGCGACGGCACGACGTTGCCCAGCGCGCCGAAGATCGAGTCGATGCGGCCCGGATATTTCTTCTCCCACTCGCGCAGCATCGCCGCGACCTGCTTGCTCTGCAGGTGCTCCTGCGAGCCGCACAGCGTTGCACGGAATGATCGGAAACGCGTTGAGCTCGGCGTAGCGCGCGAGATCGCGCTCGCGCACGTGGACGAGCGGGCGGATGACGACGTGCCGGCCGTCGTCGGAGACGAGCTTCGGCGGCATCGTCTTCAGCTTGCCGCCGAAGAAGAGGTTGAGGAAGAACGTCGCGAGGACGTCGTCCCGATGATGGCCGAGCGCGATCTTGGTGGCGCCGATTTCGCTGGCCGACGCGATAGATCGACGCCGCGCCGCAGGCGCGAGCACAGCGAGCACATCGTCCCGCCCTCGGGAATCACGCGCTTGACGACGCTGTACGTGTCCTGCTCGACGATGCGGAACGGCACGCCGCGCGACTCGAGAAAGCGCGGCAGCACGTCGGCGGGAAAGCCCGGCTGCTTCTGGTCGAGGTTCATCGCGATGACCTCGAACGGGAACGGCGCGCGCCCTTTGAGCGTCAGCAGGATGTCGAGCAGGCCATAGCTGTCCTTGCCGCCGGACAGGCAGACCATCACGCGGTCGTGCGGCGCGATCAGGCCGTACGCGCCGATCGCCTCGCCGACCTGCCGGCGCAGGCGCTTCCGGAGCTTGTTGGCTTCGAACTCGGCCTTCCGGGGATCGCGGCGGCGGACGCCGGCGACGCGCCGCGCGGCGGGTCCGATGGTGGCGACCGGAGGACGGCGTGGCGGCTGGGGTATCCATAGGCCCCTCATTCTACCGGCCGGGCCGCGGGATTGGCGCTAAGATTGGCGCCTTTTCCGGCAGCACCGGACCCGGGAGACTCCGATGCAGACGATCCTCGTCGCCAATCCCAAAGGCGGCAGCGGCAAGACGACGCTCGCGACCAACGTCGCCGGCTGGCTCGCGGGCAAGCGGCGGAACGTCGTGCTGCGCGACCTCGATCCCCAACGCTCGTCGACGGAATGGCTCGAGCGGCGACCCGACGCTGTTTCCGCGAATTGCGGGCTCGCGGGGATGCGAAGCACGGCCACAAGGAAGCCGATCCCGACTGGCGTGTCGATCGATACGCCGGCCGGGATTGCACGGCGACGACTTGCGCGATGCCATTCGGCGCGCCGACGTGATGCTCGTGCCGCTGACGCCGTCGGCGTTCGACATGGCGGCGGCCGCGCATTTTCTCGCGGCGATCCAGGAGCTGAAGGCGATCAGGAAGGGCGAGCTCGCGCTCGGCATCGTCGCGATGCGCGTCGATCCGCGCACCGTGAGCGCCGCCGAGCTCGATGCGTTCCTCGAGGCGTTCAAGTTCCCGGTGATCGCGCACCTGCGCGACACGCAGGTCTATGTCCATTGCGCGCGCGACGGCGCTTCGGTCTTCGATCTGCCGCGCTCGCGCGGCGAGGCAGGAACTGGGATTCAATGGAAACCGCTCACGCGGTGGATCGCGCGTCACGCCAAGGGGTGAGCCCTGACGCAAGGATCGCATCATTCACGATGCGATCGCGCAGTCGGTGAAGTCAAGTCAAGCGCGCTGACTTTGTTTGGAACCCTGGCCCAGATAGCACAAAACGCCGGCAGCCGCCGGCGTGTTGCTTCGTGGTGGGAGCTCTAGTATTTCTTGGGCGCCGCGGCTTTCCTTCGCTGCCTCGACGGCCTTGTCCGCGGCCTCCCTGGTCGCGTCGGCCGCCTTGGCGGTGGCCTCCGAGGTAGCCGCTGCAGCTTCCTTCGTGGCTTCCTTGGCGGCTTCGCCTGCCTTGACGGCGGCTTCCTTCGCTTTCTCCGCGGCCTCGGCAGCGGCCTTCTTGGCGGCCTCGGCCGCGCTGCTCGATTCCTTGCCGCAAGCGGTGATCGTCGCGGCGAGCGCCAGCGACATCAGCATGACGACCATACGGGATTGCATGTGTTTCTCCTGAGATTGATAGTGCGGTAGAGCCCTTCCTCCGCGGCGGCCCGCGGTCGAATGCCGTCTTGCTACCGCCAACCTGAAATTATAGCGGAGGGCGCGTTCTCGTATACTTGCCTGCGCGCGCCCCTCTTGCGAGCGACAGGCCGATCACGGAGGAGGAAAGATGGCGACACGTTCCGCGCTGCACTCATCGCTTCCTCGTTGGCGCATGTGCCTTGCTCCTGGCAATTGCCGGGCCCGCACTCGCGCAGGACAAGATGGACAAGCCCGTGCGCATTCTCGTCGGGTTCGCGCCCGGGGGCACCGCCGGATCTCATCGCGCGCGTCGTCGCCGACAAGCTCAAGGACACGATCGGCCAGCCGGTGGTCGTCGAAAACCGGCCCGGCGCGGCGGGGCGGATCGCTGCGGATGTCGTCAAGATGCGCGGCGCCCGATGGCTCGACGATCATGGTGATGCCGATCGGTCCGATGGCTGTCGTGCCGCACACGCTGAAGGCGATCCCGTTCGATCCGGTGAAGGACTTCGCGGCAATCGGCCTCGGCGCGACGTTCCAGTTCGCGCTGGCTGCAGGACCGGGCACCCGCTGCGAAGACGTGGGCAGAGTTCGCAACGTGGGCCAAAGGCGAATCCTGCGAAAGCATCGTACGCGACGTCGGCTGCGGGCAGCCTGCCGCATTTCGTCGGCGTGCTGCTTTCGCGCGATATCGGCGTCGACATGGTGCACGTCGCGTACAAGGGCTCCGGCGCGTACATGAACGATCTCATCGGCGGGCAGGTGCCCGTCGGCGATCGACACCGTCGCCGATCTCTCGGAGCAGTACCGCGCGGGCAAGATTCGCCTCCTCGCGACGACGGGGAGAAGCGCGCGCCGGCGACTACCCGATGTGCCGACGTTCAGCGAGCTCGGGCTCAAGAGCGTCGTCGCCTCCGGCTGGTTCGGCTTCTTTGCCCCGGCCAACACACCGAAGGCGGTGATCGAGACGCTGAACCGGGCAATCAACAAGGCGCTCACGTCACCCGACGTCGTCGAGCGGTTGACGAAACTCGGCATGGATCCCGCGACCAGCACGCCCGGAAGAGTTCGCGCGGATCGTCGCTTCCGACTACGCGAAATGGGGCCCGATCGTGAAGGCGTCGGGCTTCACTGCCGACTGATCCATTCCCGGTGCGGTAAACGGACTTGCCACCCCGAGGTAGTCGCCTAGTTGTTCTCATTGGCCCGGGGCCACTCGAGGAGTCGCCGGGCTTCATGATTCAGGTGCCCGGCAACCCTCGGGGTGACCCCATGCCGACCCGGGCGAGCGTTGGAAT
>ERZ1370068.1580-contig-11487_pt1 | contig 54320 bp, 78 predicted proteins | sample MGYA00561227_ERZ1370068 | MGnify/ENA primary metagenome ERZ1370068 (study PRJEB38410, sample SAMEA6850437) | metagenome | study: Metagenomic assessment of the ecological functions of the soil: analysis of the soil microbiota associated with the... | reverse complement strand
GCCTTTGGTTTGGTTATATTGCTCCTCCCAGGTGCGGCGACTCTCCGGCAGCCTCCGGGATCGCCTGACCTCGCTCCACTTTGCCGCGGCGGTCTCGTCAGGACGCCAGAGCCCAGATCCGACGCGGCGACCGGATCCCTCGATGATTTCGCGCAGATGGATCGCCGGCGGGCGCGAGGGCGCGTGCGCACCGGCCAGAGGATCGTCGCCTCCGATCTCATCGCCTTCTCCAACGCTGGCGGAAGCTCTACTGGTGCCGCCGTCGCTTCCATCGACAAAGGCGGTCACACTCGGGGCTGACCGCGCTGCAACATTGGCGGCCGAGACGTTCGAGCGGCGGCAGGACTTTACGCACTCATCGCCGCCGGCGGCCTCAAGCGGGGCCTCGTGATGCTGCTCCTGCTGCCACGCCGTCCGGGCGATCTCCCCCAGGCCCCTTCCTTCCTCGAGCAGAGCGCGCCCGTGCCTGCGGCGTCGACTTTATCGATCCGGGCGGCGGATACCGCCCTCATCGGCCGCGACGGCTGGAGTATCCGGAAACGCTCCACCGGTGCCACCCAGGCGGAGGCGATCGGGGGCGCACCCTGCGTCTACAGACTCCTCCCGCAGAAACTGCGGCACCTGAGACCGGGGCTGCAGTTCCCGTCCTCGGCTTTCAAGGTGGTCGCGCATCCTGCCCGAGAAGCCTACGCGTCGATGACACATGGCCCTGCCACCACTCCTCGACGCGGCGGCGGTGCTCGACACAGCCGGCATCGCATCCTGTTGGATCGCGGACCCGGACGAGCGCGAAGCAATCAGTCACAGACTCCGAAGGCTACCCGCAGCATCTGGTCAGTCCGGCTGGGCGCCATCGCCGGTGCGGAAAACACGCGACCCGCAGCAGCTACCGGACTGGCATGCAGACGGTCTTCGGGAACCGGTTCCCTCGAACTGGCGCAGAATTGCCGCGCCGCTCTGGCTGCTCACGTAGGATGCGTCGGCGTGATGGCCGCCAGGTCAAAGGAGATACCGAAAGGCTGGGCGAATATCTGGCGGCCGCCGATCTCATGCGCACAGCTCGCCTCTGTGGGTCCGCCGCCAAACAGAGGCGCCGACACCAGGTCGAGGCCGCCAACGCTGAACCTCAGAGCACCGATGCGATGGCGCGGGAGCCATCTCCTCTGCTACCTTGCTGCTTTCAGCGTCAGTGACTTCCTTTGTCCCTCGTCACCTCGATTGAACTCTTCGCCATCCAGCCGGGAGGCGCGCGTGCTGAGTCCGACGGTGAAGGGCAGCTCACTAAATCCGTTCAGGGTCGTGATGACGTCACCTGCCTTCACGCCACCTTGAACGCAGGCGAGTCCGACGTCACCGAGGTCACGGGAGCACGCCATCCATGCGAAAACCAGTCCGGCGAGCTGTGGCTGGGTTGCTGACGCTCAGACCCAGTCGGCCGCTTCCGCGACCGATCAGCTCGTCGAAGTCGAACCCTCGAAAGGCGGGAACCGGCGGCGCCGGGCGGCTGGTGGCGCGGCGGGCGCCGGAGGAGCGGAAGCGGGACAGGCGGCACAAACCAGTCCTTTGCGAGCGGGGAAACTCCCCGTCAGTAATGGCCTTTACCGAGGCCTGCGGCTCGATGGTTAGCGGCACGCGTTGGCCATCGGAGGACCGAGGCTTGGACCTTTCGTCAGGGTCATCCTGCACGAGACGTGAGCTGGCGCGTACTCCGCACGCGGTCGCCATCCGAACTCGACGATGGACGTCGCCTGCCTTGAACCCGGCCGTCTGCTGCGGGACTTTCCCGAGTCACCTCTTCACGCACGACTCCCTCGGCACCCTGAAGCTTCATCTTCGATACATCGTCTGCAACAACATCGCGGATGGACACACCGATCAGCTGCCGGTGCCACGCTTGAGCACCTGCACGATGGAGGCTTGGCCTGCACCGCGCGGCCACAATCTTCGCCTGACCTCTGCCGGTGGTGCGACCTCCGCGCCGATGCCTGTTTACTGCGAGGATGCCCGTTGCCCAGACAACCGTTTTCAGGAACCCATGCTGCGCGAAGCTCTCTTGTTTGGCCGGGAGGACTTCAGGCCCCCGGCGTCGGGATCGATTGAGAGACGCGGGCTTTTTGCAAAAAGGTTGTTCGGCGTCCGATGTGGAGGTCAGCGAGCGTCACCACGACAGGACGGAGTCGGGCGCATCGGTGGATTTCCAGCAGTTTCGCCGGGCCAGAGTTTGATGCCAACCCGTTGCGGTCGCGCGGAGTCAACGAAGTGCATTTAACTCAGGCAGGCGCTGGCATCTCACATCAGCGAGTAATTTGGCCGATTTCGCGCGGCCGTTCTGCAGGTAATCTTCAGAGGGCAGGAGGGAGGACATGTCGAACGAACTCTCCCGTCTCGATTGCGGCGCCTTGCGCTGGCCCTGCTCGTTTCGGGCTGCCGCCCTCGCGACTCGACGCCCAAGCGTCGCCGAAATAAATACAGCCCGGGCGGTGCAGGACCGCACGGTTTCGATAAATGGCGTTGTCACCAGCTCGTGGGGCATCCACCGCTCGTCCCGGTCAGGCTCTACAAGGTCGACGACGGAACGGGGAAATCACCGTCCTCGCGCAGAACGGACGAATTACCCCCGACCAAAGAGTCCGCGGGTGCGAGGTCGAGGTGGTCGTGTGCAGGATGTAGCGACGTTGGGCGGGCAAGCCATCGGTCTGCATATCCAACAGACGGGCATTCACTTCAATCGGGTATTAACGGCGCGGCCTATTTGATCGCGCGTCTGGCGTAGTCAGGCGTGCGCCAGCCAGTGAAATACTCGAACACAGCCTGGGACGCGGCGATAGCCGCGTCCCTAATTCCTCGTGGTCGAGCAACGTTGACACATCGCCGTGAAGATCTTAGGCGATTCTTCAAGTAGACGATTCCGCATCCACGGCGACCCCTTCGAGGCTCCCGGCTTGTTCGCCACGGGGACGTCCGCCGGAATCCCACTCCGCATCGGCGTCGTTGTCCTTCTGAAGAATGGCGATGAGCGCCTCGTGGCTCTTCCCCTGCTCAATCTGTCACCGCGATACAGCACCTGGAGGAGCTTCGCGAAACCGCAGGCGTCGAGACATTCTCGTCGCCGCGGCGCGCAGCGCCGACATCGATCATCCACCTTCGCAGCTTCGTCTGCGGCAGGCCAGCACGCACATCAGAGCGCATCACCTTCTCCATCTCCCAACGACTCGATCAGGAGGTTTGGTCGCCGTCACGTTGTCGCTGAGCGACCATCAGCTTTGCATCGTCGCGCAAGGCCATCGCGGGCGCCGTCAACTCGCGCAGCACGCCGGTACGCCACCACATGCACAGCGATCGAGCGCCTTCACCTGATCGAGATCGATGACGCCCTCATCCGCCTGCTTGAACAGCTCGTAGAGAATCGCGAGCTTTATCGTGGAGGCCGTCAGAAAACCGAATCCGCACGGGCCGCTTGATTTCCTCGCCGGTCGTCAGATCCACGATGGTGTAGCCGAGAAACGCCGTCCAGCGATGTGGCAGGACACTGTCGAGCCGGCTTGATCAGGCGTGACGAAACTCTCCGAGGTTTCGCACCCTGGCGAGCGGAGAGGATGGCGACGCACGCCAGCGGCTGGCTCGAAGCACAGCGGCCGTCGAATCATCAATGATCGGACTGCGACGGCGGTCATGTCGTCGTTCAGCATCTCTCGCGCCATTCTCAACGGCAGCGAAAATCCTTTCCTACCACTTTCGCGGGCCGGAGATCCCTTACCCTCTGCACGACCTCGAGGAGGCGTGTCGCCGTGAACCTGGCCAGGGGGCGTTCATCGCCTCAGACCCCGTCCGTGCAGAACACGAAGAGTCCCCGGCGTGCAGCGCGATACGTCAGCTCGTCGTAGCGTCGATCCGTGGAACGAGCCCAGCGGCACGCCGGGCAGCTCGATCTGCGACACGCCTTCCGCCGACGCGCGGATCGGATACGGCAGGCCCGAGTTGGCGAGCGTCACGACGCGCCGCTTCGAGATCGAAGATGGCGTAGCAGAGCGGTGCAGTAGTACTCCTCGAGCTGCCGCTGGTGCAGGATCGTGTTCACCGACGACAGCACCGCCGCCGGGCCTGAGCGATCGGGCAGGTAGCGGCGCCGGAACGTGCGTCCGCGGATCAGCTCCGCCGCGAACACGCTGTAGAGCGCGGCCGGGCACGCCCTTGCCCGACACGTCGCCGAGCGCGACCGCGAGCGTGTTCGCTTCGGGCGACAGGAAGTCGTGAAAGTCGCCGCCGAGCTCGCGCGCCGGCGCGAAGCGCGCGCCGACCTCCACGCCTTTCATCCGCTTCGGCAGCCCGCATCGGCAGCAGCGCCGCCTGGACGCGCTGGGCGAAGCGCACTTCCTTCTCGAGCCGCACCTCGTTGGCGCGCACCGTCTCGTAGAGCCGCGCGTTCTCGATCGCCACGGCGGCCTGGCTGGCCGAGCAGCGTGAGGATCTCGACGTCGCGCTTGGTGAACGCGTCGAGCTCCGGGCTCTCGAGATCGACGCACGCCGATGCAGCGATCCTTCAGCAGCATCGGGATCGCCAGCTCGGAGCGGACGTCGGGACGACGTTGATGTAGCGCGGATCCTGCGAGCACGTCGGCGACGAGCACCGGCTCGCTTGTGCAGCGCGGCGTAGCCGACGAGCCCCTCGCCGATCGGCGACGCGCGGCACGTGCCACCTTCTCGCCGCACTTGCACCGCGAGCTTGATCTCGAGCTCGCGCGCGCTCCTCGTTGACGAGCCAGGATGCCGAACGTGCGGTAGTCGATGACGCCGCGCGTCGACTGCGCGATGCGCGCGAACAGCTCGTCGAGATCGAGCACCGACGCCACGTCGCGGCCGATCTCGGCGAGCGTCTCGAACGCGTCGGCGTCGGCCGCGGCTGCGCTCGAACGAGCCGCGCGTTGACGATGCCGACCGCGACGTGCGCCGCGAACTGGCGCAGCAGCTCGCACGTCGCGCCGCGGATGAACTGATCCTTGTGGTGGCTGAGGATGTTGAGCGCGCCGATCGGCCGCTTCTTGTGCAGCAGCGGCACGACCAGCTCCGACGCCATGCCCGGGCACGACGCTGACGTAGCGCGGATCGGCCGCGACGTCGTTCACGAGCAGCGGCATCTGGCTGGCGACCGCGGCGCCGACCAGGCCGCGCCCGGCTTCAGCCGCATCGGCGCGACGCTGTCGGGGTAGCCCACGGCATACGCCGACACGCAGCTCGCCGCGCCGCTCGTCGAGCAGGTAGACGGCGAAGGCGTCGAACTCGATCAGGCGGCGCGATCAGCTGCGGGATCTGCGCGAGCAGCTCGTCGAAATCGAGCACCGACGGTGACCTGCCGGCCCAGGTCGAACGAGCGTGGTGAGCATCTCCTCGCTCACGGGCGGCGCTCGTGGAAGATGGAGGTCAGGACGGCATTCGTAGGTGCCCTTCCGGATTATACTGACTTACTTCATGGATGACCCTGACGCTGCCGCTCGACCACGCGGCGATCGAGCGGATTCTGCCGCACCGCTATCCGTTCCTGCTCGTCGATCGCATCACCGAATTCGAGCCCGACAAGCGCATCGTCGGGATCAAGAACGTCACGCTCAACGAGCGCTACCTGGCGCACCGCGACGGGCGAGCCGCCGGTGCTGCCGCCGACGATCCTCACCGAGGCGATCGCGCAGGTCGGCGCGATCATGATCCTCGCCGAAGCCGGAGAACCGCGAGCAGCTGATCTTCTTCACGGGCATCGAGCGCGTCCGCTACCGGCGTCCGGTGCACCCGGCGACGTCGTCGTCATCGAGGCGGTCGTGCAGCGGCTGCGCAGCCGGATGGGCGTGCTGCACGGCATCGCGCGCGTCGACGGCAAAGTCGTCGTCGAAGGCACGATGACGTTCGCGCTCGGACCGCGCCACCCTGGAGACGCCGCCTGAGCGCCGCGCTTCCACCTGCGACGAGCACCATTCAACCTTCGCCGCGCGGGGAGCACACCGCCCGCTTCGCCTCGGCCGAAAATATCGCCAGGCATCGAAGACCGCCGGCGCGAGGACCAGCGCCGACCAGCGCTCGTCGATCTCCGCCGATGAAGCGATGCCGCGCGTATCGCGATTCGACCGGTCTATCCGCGCGAACGCGGCACCCGCATAGGCGAACGGGCGAAAGAAGACGTTGAAGGCGAGCACGCCCTTCGCAAACGGGGCGCGCTCGCGTCGCAATCGAGCCGCACGCGTCGGGCCACTCGCTGCCGGCATGCTGCACCCGATCCGCCGAAGAGATCACCAGCTCACGCTGTTGAGAGACCGCTCAGTGGGTGATCGCGAGGCAGATCCCGTGGAAATGCGACCTTCTGATCCCGGGATCCGCATCGAAGGATCAGGGTCGAACGAGATGACCGCACTCGTGCGTTAAAGCCCCACCGCGCCCACCGGCAAAGAAACTCACTGTCGCCTTGAAGCGATTCACCGGAGGAGCGCCGCATGCTGACGTCTCCTGCGCCAGGTACGCTGAAGCGACGGCTGAGAGCGACCAAGCTGATCAATCTGAGCGGGAGTCGCGGCGCACCACCACAGGAATGGCTGAACCGTGGCTGGCGGTTGCTGTCGGACTGCGAAGGAAGGGAGGCTGAGTACTCGAAACTATAGCGATCCTTTTGGTCATTCTGTGGCTGCTGGGCTTGGTCAGTGGTACACACTGGGCAACTTCATCTACATCCTTCTGGTGATCGCGATTGTGCTGATCCTCGTCCGGCTCGTCAGCTACGGTCGGACCGTTTGACTGGAGGCGCGCCGACCGGAGCGCGGGACAACAGCCTGCCTTCCGGTTTTTCACGCGATCTGACGACGGGCCGTGGTATGAAGCCTGTCGCTGGTCGCGGACGGTCGCGTTGCAGGACCGCTCGCGGCGGCGCGGGTCCATCGCACCCACAGCGACGCCGGTGAACACAAGCGCGCAGCGGCGCCAGCCATGCGCGGCGTGAACAGCTCGTCGCAGCAGCAGGATCCCAGGCGCAGCCGCGATGGTCGGGATTGATATAGGCGCAGAGGCGACACGAACGACACCGGCAGGTGTCGCAGGCGCGTATGAAGTCGCGACGAGATCCACCCTATCGCGCCGATGGATGCGTTAGATATGTGAGCGCCAGGGCAGAGACGCGTCGAGAAGTCCACAGAGTCGCTCCACTCGCGCGCGCCGTCCCAGTCGCCGCCATCATCAACCCGCCCGACAGCATCTGCAGCGCCGTCGTCGCCAGGATATCGTTCCCGCGTCCCCGCCTCTTCGAGGTAGGAAGACCCGAGCACGACCAACCGAACGCAGCGATCTGGACCGCGAGGATCCCCGGCGGAGTCGGGATGGCTGTGGACGTGTTGAGCGTCAGCTCCGGCCACACCAGGAGCACGATCCCGCTGAATCCGATGACGAGCCCTCCGATGACCGAATGGGTCTCAGTCGCTCGCCATCCCCATGGCGGCCTCGACGCCGGCCATCCAGAACGGCGACGTGGCGACGAGAACTGCCGTCAGTCCACTCGGTGCCACTGCTCGGCGAACCCGACGCCACCGTTGCCGAGAACGAGCATCAGGGAAGCCGAGGAGGAGGAAATCAGGCCCCAACTCGAGACCGGTGGAAGCTTCTCGCCCCGAATCAGTGCCCAGCAGGCGAGGAGAGCAGCGGCGAGCGTCCATCGGATGCCGCCCATCGGTCGCTGGCGGCATCGTCTCGAGCGACACGCGGATGCCGAGGTATGTGGTTCCCCAGATCAGGCAGACGGCGATCCACGCGAAGCGTAGGCCAGCTTCCGCCTGCCTCGGGGCTGCCGGACTCATGGCGCCACCCCCTCACGGGTGAGGCAGCTGGACGACCGCAAGCCAGTGACGTTTCCTCGACAGTCTCTCCAGCACAACCGTTGTGCAGAGTGGATCGAACCCGGAATGCGCCCGAGCCGGGTCCCGGAGGGGTGTCCTACAGGTGCTCCGCGTCACGTGCGCGGACTTTGATCAAAGATAGCAGATCCTCGCCACGGCAGCATGAGTGCACTTCAGCACTTCGGCGCAGTCCGCAAGGGCTCGCGCGATGTCTGGTCGGACGGGCGTCGTCGCTGCGGACGGCAACGAACGCGAGTCCGGGCCGAGGAAGCCGCTTCGGGTTGACCTGGCTGCACCGTCAGCCGCGGACCACACCCGCGAAAGCTTCGAGCTTGCAGATCCCGCTCGGAGAACCGCCGGGGGCCGGGCCGACCGCACGGGCGATGTCGACTTGTGCTGCTGCGACGCGAGCATTCGCCTGGAGCTGATCAGGATCCTGGAGATCGATGGAATCGAGGTGTCGGCTCTGAGGTCACAACAGAATTATCTCTACCAGACTGACAGGATCGTCAGTCCGTTGTCCTGTTGGACGCCAGTTGAGCAGAATTTGTTGCGACTCGGCCGTGGTTGTCGCCTACGGAGGGTCACGGGCGGCGCCGGGGGATCCGCCCACGCTCTGCGGGTCAGACCCTGGGTCTGGCGACCCGCTGAAGGCACCGCTTCATCGCTAGCCCGCCCACACTTTGTCATCGCTACCACGCCCGACACTTTGGGGTCAGACCTGGGTCTGACCCACCGTCTTCGAATAAGGGCTAGAGTAGAGCGAGTTGCCAAACCATCCACGGCGGGGCGAGGTCCAGGCCCTTCCGCGAGAGTCGATCACGCGTCTTTACCACTTGATCAGTGAGCCGGATCGACGGAGGCGGCCGCGCCAGCGCGGGAAGGACGCTCGCGATCGCAGCCGATACCCATCAACACAAGCGGAGCCGCGAGCCACGCCCATGGCGGCGCACCGCCGGCAATCCGGCGTCACTCGTGACAACCAGCGGGCGACGAGCAGCGAGCACTCCGAAGGCCACAGGCGGCGGCACCAACGCTTGCGAGCCCCGATTCGCACCTTCAGCCCGGACCACTGTCAGAATCCACCCACGCCAGCTCCTGGGCGCCGCCGGGGGCAAGACGCACACGCAATCTCGCGTCATCCGGCGACGGGCTGCCGTCTGCTCATCGCTCCGTAGCCCGAGAATGCCCAGGGTCAGTGCGGTTGCTGCTGCGGCGCCGACAAGGATCGTAGCGATCCGGTCCGCGGCCAGCGCCAGACTCGCTCATCATGGCCCTGGGCGTCAAGTCACCGACGCTCCACGAAAGAAACCGCCGGGCACGAGAGGTCGAGCGTGCACGGCTGAACAGCCGTCAACGTGCGTTCGTCGCTCGCGCGCGCATTCAACAACAGCGTCATCCGAGGCTGCAAGTCCTGCGCCATCGGCAAGTAGATTGCCCCGGCTCCAGCACGGCGCTGCGACGTTCTGAGCACGGGCGCCTGAACGACGCCGACGATTCTCGTCCGTGGAATTCGGCCACCGCCGTCGATCACCGCCGCCCCCACCCAACGGCAGCCGCCGTTGAGCTGCGCGGTCGGCAGCCCTGCTGGTTGATCACTCCAGACGCGGCGAGTCCTGCGCCGGAGGATCGTCGGCAAAAAGCTCACCGGCAGTCGGTGACAAAGTCCATCCGATAGATAGCTCTGCGAGACGACACTCGCCTCGAGAACTCCGCAGAGCACCGCCTCGGCCCGCTCAGGAACCCGAAGAAGTGCGCCTCTTTCCGATCTGCTCGGTAGCAGCGTTCTGCTCGGCGCGTAGTAAGAGATCGTCGGGCGACTTTCGCGGCGGACGCGTTCGACTCCTGCGAGTTGCGCTACCACGCCGACGATCTCCGACGTGCTGACCCGCCCAAGAAGGTCCTGAATGGATCTGCCGACCGCGTCGTCTGTCCGCGAAGAAGTCGGCGGCTGCCTCCTGAAGTTCACGACGACGACCTTGCACCCCTGCTGCGGTGTGTCTTCGCCGCCGAACATTCGGCCCGCGACCGAGTGGGAGCGTCGCGAGGTCGAGCGATTGGGGCGTGAACGCGACGACGTCCGTGACCACGTCTCCACTCAGCGGCAACTGCGGCGCCTCGACTCGAACGCGGTTGCCACTTCCGGCCGGCTGGAGCGCGCGTGGCTCAGGTACCATGCCGTCGCTGAGATACGCCGCGGGAAGCCAAAGCGCGGCTCCTATGCGCGACGTGCCGAAGATGCTAACCAGGGGACCAGGATCGCGGGCCGGCTGAAGCGAAGGTGCCGCTCCGAGCGTTTGCAAGGATGGCGTGCTGGAGGCGGCTGCCGACGCTCGTCTGAAGTGCCGAGCGAAAACTCGCGAACAGGGAGCAGAAGTGGAGACAACGAGCGGAGCGGCGCTACTTTTGCGTCATCTGCGCTATCACAAGGCCGGCGCGCAGCCTGCTGCCATTACTGGCGAGGATCCGATCGTCTCGCGGCGGAGCGCGCCGGCAGGATCGTCATGCCGGACTTCGACGAGCGGAAGAAGACCGCACGCAACCGTCGCCGCGAAGCACCGCGACCGATGCCGTGAGGATCCCCGCGACATCAGGCACAAGACCAATTAGCTCAGCGTCTCGTTCGAGCCAGAAGCTTGCCGGCGCTGATCCATCAGACCGCCTGGTCACACGGCGCGAGCAGCTCGAAGCCAGCGCCCACGCCGGAGATCACGAAGTACCGTCCGGCGAGCAACTGTCTGGCGAGCTGGCCCCGGCTGGCTGCCGAGCTTCGCGATCCGGACTAAGACGTCTCCTGCGATCGAGCCGAGGCGCGCGAGAGGAGGAGGAACGTCGCGAGCGTTGCGCGCCGCGATCCGGCAGCCAGCTCCGGCCGCGACCGGCAGCAGGGTCCGATCCGCGACATGCCGGCCGCCGAGTCCGGCGTCATCCCGTTGTAATGCTGCACAGCGACCATGTCGGTTGCCGCTGCGAGTCGAGTTCAGAGGGCGGCCTGCGCCTGACGGACCGATGTGCCGGGGCGAGAAGCTTGCCGAGCGCCAGAAGATCCGGCCGGATCGATCGCCCTCTGGCGACTGCCTTCTTCGAACCAGGACCGATGTCGACGGCGCTCCCGAGATAGATCCCGTCGAGCCAATCCGGCGCGATACCGGCTTCGGGACTCTCGCGCCCATCGACTCGGACCGTTCCGTTGCGAGCCTCGGGGTCGGAGCCAGAAATCGTTCTCCGCACGCGATGGCTGATGACGACGCCATTCGGTCAGCGGCAACTGAAGAGCTCCGCCAGCTTCGGGGTCAAGGCGGCGACGGTCATCACCGACGAGCGGTCCGCCGAGCCCGACGGCGACTCGAGGGCTCGCGCGCGGCACCGAGCCAGTCGAGCGTCCCGTGCTCCGCTTCGAGGGGAAAGGAAGGTTTCATGCGAGACCGGGTCCGAAGGCGTCCACCTGCGCATCGCGCGCAAACACCGAGACGACCTGCTGGATTCCGGGAATGGGGACGTTGCGGGTCCGTCAGACCACGAACGAATCCGGCGACGGAGGCGTTGCTGCCGATCCCCAACGCAATCGTCAGCAGCAACGTCAGCGTCAGGCCAGGCATACGCGTGAGACTCCTCACCGAATATCGGAGGTCACTCCACGACGGCATTTACGCGGGCCGCGATGCGAGGCCTGTGCCACTGGTGAACAGCCGTTCGAGAAATCCGTACGCAGGTCTCTCGGGGCCGGCTTCATAGGGCAGCCGCGGGATTTGCGGACTGTGTCGACACGGGTCCCGAACGAGGTGTGTTCGTCTCTGGGATCGGCCTGTCTCACCGCGGACGACGCAGCGCACGTGCGCTGGCAGGACGCCACCAGCCTCCGCGGGTATCACACGCCTGGCGCCGGGCTCAGACGAATCCGAACGTGCGCGGCCAAGTCGTGCTCCGCCGTCGATCGTCAGGATTTCCCCGGTGATGTAAGGAGGCGTGAGAAGAAGCGAAAACGCCACCGCATCGGCAACCTCGGAGGGGCTGTCCCCAGCGACCGAGCGGCACCGATCGGGTGATCCGTTCGACCGCCTCCGGTGCATCCACAGCTGCTTCGCGGCACCGGCGGACTCGATTGGCCCCGGTGCAAGCGGCATTCACGCGAATGTTGTGCGGCGCCCATTCCACCGCCAGCGTCTGCGTCATCGACATGACGCCTGTTTTCGCGCCGCCGAGTGAATGCGTTGCCTGGACTCCCGGTCCAGACGTAGTTTGCCAGGACGGAGACGATCGCGCCGCCCTTCCCCGCGCAATCATCTGACGCCCGACCGCACGCGAGCAATAAAAGCTCCCGTTGAGCACGATGCCGACGACGGCGTTCCAGCCATTCGGCGATAGGTCTTCCGCTTCGGAGATGAAGTTGCCTGCGGCGTTGTTGACGAGGATGTCGATCCGGCCGAAATGCCGAAGGACGCGTTCGATCATCTCGTCGACCTGGTCCGGCTTCCTGACGTCGATCTGCACCGCCAGCGGATCGAGGCCCGCGTGTCGCAGAGTCGCGGTGCCCTCCTCGAGGTGCTTGGGTCGCGGCTGCCGACGACGATGCGTGCGCCGAGCTCGCCGAGACGCAAGGCTATCGCCAGCCCGATACCAGTTCCGCCTCCCGTGATGATGGCGACCTGGTTTTGAAGGAGACGAGGGTGTAATCATGTCACGCTGCCAGAGTCCAGAATTCAGGAGATGGATGTCGGGAGTCAGAATAATAGAATTCAGAAGTCAGAATTCCAAGGTTTTTCAGGCCCCGACTCGAGTCGGGGCCGCGGCGCATTCTGACTCCTGAATTCTGATTCTGACTCTGAACTTGTGTGACTGACGCCTTTGCCCGGTTGTTCGAGTCCGTCCACGAGGGCGTGTCATCGGGACGGTCTCCGCCGACATCGCCGAAACGCTGTCGGCCGAGATCCTATCTCAAGCTGATTTTCGGGATTATCCTCCGGAGACGCCGACCGAGGAGAGGTCACCGCCCGTTCGCGACGGACCGCTTCGTGGACATCCAGGCGCGCGACGGGTTCATCAGAGCGCCTGCAGCGCGATCGATCCGTGACCGACTACCTGTTGCGGCTGCGGCGCGCGTGACCGCACGCCAATCTGGGTTGAGAGTCACCGCATGGCGGGCGGAGCCGGCATCCGACGGTCTTCGCATCGAAGCGCTGATGCGTGACGTCAGCGAGCGCAAACGTCTCGAGGATCAGACGCGCGATCTCTATCACCAGCTGCTGCAGGCCGAAAAGCTCGCGGCGCTCGGGCAGACCATCTCCGGTGTCGCCCACGAACTCAACAACCCGCTCGCGACGATCCTCACGTGCGCCGAGCGGCTCGCCGCAGCGCGATCGTCGACGAGCCACCACCCGGCGCGGCCTCGACGTCGATCCTCAGCGAGTCGAGCGCGCCGCGACGAGATCGTTCGGAATCTGCTGACGTTCGCGCGCAAGCGCCACACCACGCGCGCGATGGTCGATCTCAACCAGGTCGTGCGTGAGACGCTCGCCCTGCGCTCCTACGATCAACGCGCTCAGCAACATCAGCGTCATCGAGGCGTCTGGCCGCCGGCCTGCCCGCAAGTCTTCGCCGATCACCACCAGGTGCAGCAGGTTCTGCTCAATCTGATCATCAACGCCGAACAGGCCATGATTGCGGCGCAACGGGACGCGGCACGCTCGTGTTCCGACACTGGCATCACCTCGAGCGCGGATCCGTCGTGCTCGAGGTCAGCGACGACGGACCCGGCGTGCCGCGAAGAGCGTGCAGCCGGGAGGATCTTCGATCCGTTCTTCACGACGAAGGAAGTTGGCAAGGGGCACCGGCCTCGGCCTGACGCGTCGCCTACGCGATCGTCCAGGAACGCGGCGGACGGATCTCGCTGAAATCGGAGCCGAGCTGGCGGCGCGACGTTCTCCGTGGAGCTCCCGGCCGATGCCGGTTCTCTCAAGCCCACGCGCTGCCGCCGCCGAAGGATCCGCCGCCCGCGATGGTCAGGCCGGCGTCGGATCCTGGTTGTCGAGGACGAAGCGGCGCTTGGCGCGGCGGTCGCGGAGTCACTCCAGGACTCGGGTTCCGGGTGGACCGCGCGAGCGGCGGTCTGGAGGCGCTCGAGCGGTCTGCGCAGAAGCCATGCCGACCTGATCATTCGCGACCTGGAAGATGCCCCGGCTCCGACGGCACGCAGTTCTACCACGAGCTCGAGTTGACGCCAGCCGAGATGGCGCGTCGGATCATGTTCGTGACGGGAGACGTCGCCGGAACGGAGGCCGAACGATTCCTGGAGGAGAGCGGCTGTCGCTGGCTCGCAAAACCGTTCCGGCTCAAAGGACCGTCTTCTGAGGGTCGCGAGGGAGATGGTGACGTGAGATCGGGAGAGGACCGAGACAGCGCCCAGCGCAACGAGGCAGGAAGCGGAGGAGGGAGGAGCTCGCGTAACGCCCGGCCCTGAAACCAAGATCCGCCTGCCCTTCCTCCTTAAAGGTCTCTTGCACCGCAGCCTTCCGGCTGTTATCTCTGCCGCCGTACTCTCTCGGTCTGCGGCGGCATCGCCGGCACGCGATCCGTTCGGTTCTTGACGGCTGGAGCGCGGCGGCAGCAACCTGCGCGGATTGTTAACGACTTTCCCGCGGCGCGTCATCGGCGCCTCGGCCTCGCCATCCGCATCCGCCGCATCGTCTGCTGGAACGACACAGAATGGCTGGACGCAGCGCAGCGGCTAGCTTCGGCGGCGGCACTCGGCGCCGAAGGCGATCTCCGCAGTCGCTGCACGGCGCGCGCGTGCAGCTGCGAGACGCGCGACTCGTTGACCCCGATCGCCGTCGCCGATCTGCTTCATCGTCGCTTCCGCAGTAGTAGTATCGAGATCACCTTGCGCTCGCGGGCGGGCAGCGCGCCGATGGCGGCTCGCACGCGCTCGCGGCTCCGCGGCTTCGTACGGCCTTGTCGGGCGCAGCGGGGCTCGGACGGCACGAGCGCGGCCGGCAGCGACGACCCGTCGACGTGCTCGGCGGCCGACAAGCGGCGACGTCTGATTCGATCGTGTTGATGCGGACGATCGTGCGACCGAGGCGCGGCTTCGTCGCGACCCACCCGGCGCGGCCAGGTCGGCCAGCGATCGGCTCGGCGCCGAGCTCGCGACGCAGCTGCTCGCGTGCGGCCTCGATCTCGCGGCGCTGACGGCGAACGCCGCGCGGCCAGGCATCCCGGCGCAGCGCATCGATCATCGCGCCGCGGACCCGCCGCTCGGCGAAGGTCTCGAACTTGATCCCGCGCGCCTCGTCGAAGCGGCGAGGCGCGACGTCGATCAGCCCGAGCATCGCCGTCCTGCACCAGATCGCTGAGCTCGATCGAGTGCGGCATCGACGCCGCGACACGACGTGCAAGTGATTCGACGAATGGCAGGCCTCGAGGCGATCGGTCACGCTGGCTGGCCGACGAGGCTAGCGCTGCATGGGCAATGATCCTCTGAACGTCCCGGCGACAGGCCGTGAACGGATCAAGCCCAGCGCACGGTAATACCAGATGTAAGCGAAGAACACAGCGTCAGCTCGACGCGTCCAGACCAGGCTGTCCGATAAGTTCTGTTTGATGAGTGCTGGGGCAGTGTTGCGGTGTGAAGCGGCGGAAATCGTGCCGGACGCGCGCCAGCTCGGTCAACGTCCTTGACCGTTTCCGTCAGTGGTGTCAACAATCCGACCGTCGAGTTCCCCGGCGCGCGCTATTTGTCTTGCTGGCGCTGAGGTCAGGGAGCAGCCGCGTGCGGAGTCGAAGTCTCCTTCGCGGTAGGCCATCGCATCGAGCACGCTCGAGACCACCTGGCGAGGCGCGTGCGCCGCGCCCATCTCGTCGGCAGATTTCGTCTCGAGAAGACTCCGCGTTCGCGAGAATGATTCCCAGCTGGTTGTTCGAGGCGATGGAACAGCAGTCCGAGGTCGGTCGGCGTGGGCCCACGGCGTGCACTAGACGCTTCTTTCCGCGTGAGGTCCGGGGCCTTGCTCGGCTCGCGCCACAGCGTGTCCACGAAGATGCGGACACCGACCCGCCGGCGGTTCGCACGTACTCGACCTTCCCGCTGGCGATCCAGTTGTAGATCGTGCGGCGGCTCACGCCACACGCAGCTCGCACGCCTTCATGATCGAAATGGTCTTGCGCTCAATCATCATGTGTTGTCTCGGAACATGACCTGGTTCCGCTTCCGCTCACTGTTATCGAGAGCGGCCCCGAATGGGCTGTAGGGTGGCTGGCCCTCATTGACCAGGATCCAGTGGGGTGTCAAAATACCGTCCGCCCGCACCAAATGACTGACGGCCAAAAACATCTGCTGATCGTGGATGACGAGACGCCGCTCCGCGAGGCGATCGCCGAGCGCCTTGCGGATCAGGGATTCATAGTCGAGCAGGCCACCAGCGGCGAGCAGGCGCTCGAGCGCCTGGCGGCTTTGCGTTCGACATCCTGATTACCGACCTGCGACTGCCTGGCATCGACGGCCGCCAGGTCCTCGACGCGCGCCGTCGAGCGTTACCCCGGACATCATCGCGCATCGTGATCACCGGGTTCGGCACGGTGCGGGAGGCGGTCGACGCCATCAGCAAGGTGCGGCGCGACTTCATCACCAAGCCGTTTCAGTTCGAGGCGCTGCTGCACGAGTTGAACGGCTCGGCGCTTGAGCAGCGCCGGCTGCGAGCCGAGAACGCCTACCTCCGGGCCCAGCTGCACGATCAGCGTTACCGCATCGACGGGATCATCGATGCGCACAGCCGGTGATGCGCGATCTCTATCACCTGCTGCGAGACCGTCGCGGCGACGTCGAGCACCGTGCTGATCAGCGGCGAGACCGGCACCGGCAAGGAGCTGGCCGCGCGCGCGATTCACGACGCCAGCGCCGCGGCGGGCGCATCGCTTCGTCGCGATCAACTGCAGCGCGATTCCCGGAGACGCTCGCTCGAGGCCGGAGCTGTTCGGGCACGTGCGCGGCGCGTTCACCGGAGCGGTGGTCAACCGGCAGGGACGCCTCGAGCAGGCGCAACGCGGCACGTTGTTTCTCGACGAAGTCGGAACGATGAGCCCGGCGCTCCAGGCGAAGCTCGCTGCGAGTGCTGCAGGAGCGCGAGTTCGAGCGCGTCGGCGACTCGCACGACGATCAAGATCGACGTCCGAGTGATCGCGGCAACGCACTCCACGATCTCGCGCGCGATGGTCGCCGATGGTTCGTTCCGTCAGGATCTCTTCTACTCGGCTCAATGTGATCACCAGTCCAGCTGCCGCCGCTCCGCGAGCGCCGCGACGATATCCCTCTTCTCGTGCAGCACTTTCTCCAGAAGCTCTGCGCGGATACTCAGGCGGCCGACCGGCGACGGTTCTCACGGACGTACGCGCGCGATTGATGGCACCTCCTGGCCGCGGTAACGTGCGGCAGCTCGAGAACATCGTCGAACGGGCGCTGACGTTCAGTCAGGGACGTCACGATAGATGTCGCCGACCTCGGCCCGGAGGTCGGCGATCCGGCGCGTCCGCCCCGGCGAGAGGTCCGTGGCTGCCCGACGAAGGACTCGACTTCGAGGCGACATCGGCGGACTCGAGCTCGCGTCGATCCGGCGTTCGCTCGAGCGTACGGAGGCAACAAGCGGCAGGCAGCGAAGCTCCTGAACCTGAAACGCACCACGCTCATCGAGAAGCTGAAGCGTCTCGAGCCACATACCGATACCGAGCTTCCGAGCTCTCCCTGACGGGACAGAGCAGTCAATGCCACCGCGTCACGTTTACTGGACGATCATTCTCGAAGGCAAGCCGACGTCCCTTCCGCGCGCATACGCGCGACGGAGCATCCTTCCGACCTTCAAACAGCTGCAAGCGCGGCACGCTGATATCCAGCTGAAGTGGTTCGCGAGAGGCCAGCTGTGGGAGTCGCCGGAAGAAGAGCGCGGCAGCCTCGCGGCGCGGCGGGGAGGCGCCGCAGACCGTCGTGGCGGCCGGGCGGCACCACGAGGATCCGCGGGGAGCGCTTCAACGTTCCGCGAGATGAAAGCGCCGCCGCTGCGCGGCCAAGCTGCGACAGGATCGACCCTGCAGGCGGAGTACTGCAGCCTGGTGACGATCCCAGCTCGCCGGAGCGCGATCGCCCGGCGACACCCCACCGGCCCGCGAGCACCGCGCGGTCCTGCGGCTCGCCCACCTGGCCCTCCACCTGTCCGGGGTCAGGATCGGCAGGGCCACACGCCGTCGGGGCCTCGGTCTCCTGGGGCCGCGTCCTCCAGGGCCGGGCGGCGGCGGTCGACCCGCTCCCCGGCCGCGAGGTTCCGGGGCTCCGGGTCTGGAGCCGGGAAAGCCGCGCGAGCGAGCCCCGTGGGCGGGCGGCGGACATCCGCCGAACCCACGCGGTGGAGCCGGGCGTCCAGGCGGTTCGCGACCGCCAGCGCAGTTCGCGACCGCCCGGAGGGCATCCCCGGAGCCGCGATCTTCCGGGCGCGACCAGCAGGGCCGCCGGGATCCCGTCCTTCCGGGCGACCACCGGGGCCGGCGGGATCGCGACCTCCGGTCCGCGGCCATCCGGACAGGCGCGCCGGGATCGCGATCCTCCCGGACCGTCGATCATCCGGACCACCGGGATCGCGTCCGTTCGAAAACCTGGCGGGAGCAGGGGCGCAGGAGGCGGTCGTGGCGGAGGCAACCGCGGCGGCGGCGGCCGCTCACGATGATCGCCCACGTGATTCTCTTCAGGCCCAAGCCGGAGCTCACGTCCAGCCGACCGCGAGGGCATTCTTCACGCGCGCTGACGTCGGCGGCCAGCGACGTTGCCGGCGTCCGCCGGTTTCGAATCGGCCGGCGGATTCGACACGGACTGCCTGGCTACGAGCAAGCCATGCGCGAGGACTTCGAGTTCGTGGTGATCATGAGTGGTCGACGACGTCGATGCGCTGAAGGCGTAAGCTGCGGCACCATCGCACGCCGCGCTGGGCAGCCACTTCTCGCAATCAGCGGCTGCCGCGCTTATGACGATTACGAGCTGGTTGATGCGAGCGAGGGCGAAGACGCTCTTGAGGGACTGAGGGTTGGATTTGGAGGCTTCGCGACCTGTCACCAAAACCTTCACAGGAGGACGCAGAGGAGGGAGGAAAAGAGAGGAACGGAAAACTTCCTGACTGTCTCCGAGCAGCTCGCGCCGCGCGTAGCGCGGCTCGGTCAGGTTCGAGCGGGCACTGGGAACGAGACACGTCGAATTCAAACCGTGCCTCGTTCCCGCGCCTGCTCGAACCCTGACCGAAGCGCGCTGCGGCGCGCGAGCCTGGAAGCCGTCTCGACGAATTCCGTTCCTCTCCCTCCTCCCGTCCTGCCTTTCTCTTGTAATGCGTTTATTGGCGGCCAGCAACCCGCACGGCCCAAGTTCTACCCGCGACTCCCGACCCTCAGAAGCAGCGAAGAATTCCTCGATGATCTCTCGCAGCTCGGAGATGCTCTCCGCCGCATTGATGGCGACCCGCAGGTGTGGAGCCGTTGTCGAGGCCCTTCGTGTGCAGGAGTTCAGCGCGCGCAGCTTGTTGATGACCCATCGCTCGCGCCCGCGCGCGGAATCACTTCGCGTGGGCCCTCGCCCGGCGCCACGTGTCTGAAGCCTTGCGCCTCATCGACACGTTCGGCAACGAGGAGGTCGATGTAGTCCAGGAGGAACCGCGCGCGATCCTCAGCGCGTCACTTCACGCGGCGTCTTGCCTTCTGCGAGATCGCGCGCCTGCTGAAAGATCCAGGGTTCCGCAGCGCGCCTCGGCCCACAGATACCGGCCACGGACCCGCCGCCGAGTCGATCGCACGAGCTGAGACGGCTCCACGCAGTCGCCGCTGCCGAACACCGGAATGCTCAGCGCCCGACGCCACCCGCTCGATGAGGTCCCAGTCCGACTGAGCCCGAGTAGGACTGCGCGGCGGTCCGGCCGTGCACCGTCACAGCGGCGGCGCCGGCATCTTCCATCCGTCGCGCCAGGTCAGGGCGCGTTGACCTCATGCGGTCGTCCCAGCCGGCGCGCATCTTCACCGTCACCGGAATCCTGCACCGCGCGCGGTCATCGCGCGTCACCAGGCTCGCCGCGTGCTGCGGCTCGCGCATCAGGCTGCACCCGGCGTTGTGCTTCGCGATCTTCGGCACCGGACAGCCCATGTTGACGTCGACGATGTCGGCGCCCATGCCCTCGACGATCTGCGCGCGCCGCCGCCATCTTCTCCGGATCGCCGCCGAAGATCTGAATCGAGACCGGCCGCTCTTCCTCGGTACTCGGCGCACTCGAGCGTCCGATCGATGCCGCGAACAAGTCCCTCCGAGCTCACCATCTCGCGTCACGACGAGACCGCAGCCGCCGCGGCGCTTCACGAGCCGGCGGAAGGCGGTGTCCCGTCATACCCGCCATCGGCGCGAGCGCAAACGGCGGCGTGAGGTCGATCGCGCGCGGATTTTCATGGATGGTCGAAGGGGATCAGTGGCCGCCGCCGCCGGAGTCTCTTCTGCTCTGATCTGTTCTTCGTACGCCTTCTTCAGCTCCTCGTTCTTCCAGACGATCAACGCCTGCCCCGGATCCGGCCGAGGAACCGCTTTATCTCGCTTTGCTGGCGGGCGCCGTACTTTCTCGGCGACGAGGTCGCGGACGCTCTCGAACGGCTGGGTCGTCGGGGTTGTCATCTTCTCGAGCTTGTAAATCTGGAAGCTCTTGCTCGCGCGAATGGGCTGCGACACCTCACCCGGCTTCATCTTGGTCAGCCAGATCCTTCATGGCGGTGGAGAGCTCCTTTCGTCGCGATCGGTCCGATGAGCCCTCCATTGCCCTTCGAGGGCGCTGTGGAGACCTCGGACGCGACCTTGGCGAAGTCTTCGCCGGCCATCACTCGCGCGCGGATCTCCTCCGCCTTCGTCTGCGCCGCATCGTCCTGCGCAACGTTGATACCCGCCTGACCGCCCTTGGTAGCCGTCGGAATCTCGACCGAGATCTCGCGGAGTGTGACCGTTGCGGGTTCGACGAACTCCGACTGGTGCGAGAGATAATACTGGCGCGCTTCTTCCTCGGTGATCTGCAGCTTCTGCCCGACTTCGTCCTGCTGAACACGATAGACGGTGACCTGGCGCTCGAAATTGCGCCGCAGATCGTCCATCGTCATGCCTTCCTGTGCGAGCGCCTGCTTGAACTTCTGATCGTCCTCGAGATTCTGGCCTTTCCGGATGTCGGCGACCCACTCCTTGAACTGCTGATCGGTGACGTGAATGCCTTTTTCCTTGCCAAGCTGCAGCAGCAGCATCTCGTCGATTGTCTCGACGAGAATCTTCGGCGTGACCTCCGCGATCATCTTCTTCAGCGTCTCGTCGTTCTTCATCGCCTCGGCATCGACAGCCGTGTTGATCCGGCTGCGGAGCGCGGCAATCTGCTTGGCCTCGAGCTTCGGTCTTGGTCAGGATGTCGCCATTGACCTTCACGAGGACCTGCTCGAGCACTTCGGCCGACACCCGGAACTGGCCAGCCGACGCGAGCGTCGCGACGACCGTCGCGACGACGAGAGCCCTGATTTTCATTCTCACTAACCTCAAACCCTGGAATTCCTTCTGGTGTCTGACGCGCGGATCCTCGAAGCCCGTCATACGTTGTCTCACTCGAGGTGGATCGTGGGTCTAACCTGCTGAAACACTGTATCTTAGCCGATCGATTGCCCTTCGCTCAACTCGCGGAGGAACCCGCCGACCTGACCGAACAGACCGCCCTCGGCCCGGGGATCCTCTTTCTGGGGTCGCATGATCTCGTCGCGCGTGAACCCCGCGGTGACCTCGCCAGCCTTCGCACGCGCCGCCCACCAGGAACCACCGGCGACCGGGTCGCCCCCTTTCGGGATCGTTCGCCCGCCGAGCTTCACGCCTTGCACCCGCGGCTGGTTGGGTCTACCCCGCAGGTCCATTTTCACGGTCGCGGGCGGGATGATCGTCAGGTCACCCGCTCCTGACCAGGCGGAGGAGCACTGCGGGGTCGACCCGGGCGTCCAGCCTGAACTTTAAGACGACGATCTGACCCTCCCGGTCGAGCGCACTCGAGGCCCATGCGGTCCGCCGGAGGCGGATCCGCCGCGTATTCCGCCAGGTTCAGGACCGATTCCGGCGGCGGCCCGTAGCGGTCGCGGACCTCGTCCATCAGCCGATCGAGCTCGGGGAGTTCTCACGGCCGCCATCCGGCGATAGACCGCCAGCCGCTGGTTCATGTCGGGGATGTAGCGTCTCGTCGATGCGCAGGTCGACCTCGCAGGTTCACGTTCGCGCGAATCTCGTCCTCGAGCTCCTCGCCCTTCAGCTCGTTGATCGTCTGTTCGAGCAGCTTCATGTACATGTCGAAGCCGACCGCTTCGATGTGTCCGCTCTGCTCGCCGCCGAGCAGGTTGCCTGCGCCGCGGATTTCGAGGTCGAGCGCGGCGACGCGGAACCCGCTGCCGAGATCGCTGAACTCCGTATCGCGGCGAGCCGCTTCTTCGCAACCGGCGACAGCGAATCCTCCGGCGGAATCAGCAGGTAGGCGTACGCGCGCCGGTCCGATCGCCCGACGCGGCCGCGCAGCTGATAGAGCTGCGAGAGCCCGTAGCGATCGGATCGATTGATGATGATCGTGTTTGCGTTCGGGATGTCGAGGCCCGTTCTCGATGATCGTCGTCGCGAGCAGCACGTCGTACTTGTGGGCGACGAAGTCGACCATGACGCGCTCGAGCTCGTCTTCGCTCATCTGGCCGTGGCCGACCGCGACGCGGGCTTCGGGCACGAGCCGCTGTCACGAGGTTGCCCATCGAGAAGATGGACTCGACGCGGTTGTGCACGAAGTACACCTGGCCGCCGCGTTCCAGCTCCGTGCGAATCGCCCGCTGGATCACGGCCGGGTCGAACTTGAGCACGTTGGTCTGGATCGACAGTCGATCCTTCGGCGGCGTCTCGATGATCGACATGTCGCGGATGCCGGCCAGCGACATGTTCAGCGTGCGCGGAATCGGTGTCGCGCGTCATGGTGAGCACGTCCACCTCGCTTTCGAATCTGCTTGATGCGCTCCTTGTGCGCGACGCCGAACCGCTGCTCCTCGTCGACGACGAGGAGGCCGAGGTCGCGGAACTGCGACGTCCTTCGACAGCAGCCGATGCGTGCCGACGATGATCTCGACCTTGCCGGCGGCCGCATCGTCGACGATCTGCTTCTGTTCGGCCTTCGTCCGGAAGCGGCTGATCATCTCGATCCGGACGGGGAACCCGGCGAACCGATCGCGCAGCGTCTTCTGGTGCTGGAAGGCGAGGACCGTCGTTGGCGCGAGGAACGCGACCTGCTTGCCGTCCATCACCGCCTTGAACGCGGCGCGCATCGCGACCTCGGTCTTGCCGTAGCCGACGTCGCCGCAGAGCAGTCGATCCATCGACGTCGGCGACTCCATGTCGCGCTTGATCGTCGGCGATCGCGTTTTGCTGGTCAGGTGTCAGGTCCCACTCGAAGGCGTCCTCGAACTCCTGCTGCCAGTGCGAATCGGGGCTGAACGCGTGGCCCGGCACCGCCTTGCGCGCGGCGTAGAGCTTGAGCAGCTCCTCGGCCATGTCACGCATCGCCTTCTTGACGCGCGTCTTGGCCTTCTCCAGGTCGTTCCGCCCAGGCGATCGAGCGCGGGTCTCGACGCGCCGGTGTAGCTTCTGGACGAGATCGAGCCGCTCGACAGGAACGAAGAGCTTGTCCTCGCCCGCGTAGCGAAGCTCCATGAACTCCTGCGTCTCGAGCGCCGACGCTCGATCTGCTTGAGGCCGACGAACACGCCGATCCCGTGATCGACGTGGACGACGAGGTCGCCGACCTTCAGATCGCGGAAGTCGGACAGGAACGCGCGCGTCGCGGAGCGCCTGCGCTCGTGAACCTGCCGCTCTTCCTCGAAGACGTCGGTCTCCGCCCAGATCTGCAGCCCGGCATCCGGTAGACGGAAGCCGCGGGTAAGCCGGCCGACGCCGACGAGCACCTGCGCGCGTGTGCGCGTCCTCGGCGCGCTCGATGGGCACGGCGAACACGGAGTAGTCGCCGAGGAGCTCGATCGTGCGCTCGGCGCGTCCCTGCGTGTGCGCGACAAAGATCATCGTCTCGCCGCGCTCACGTCCGCGCTTGATCTCGGCGACCCAATCCTGGAGGCGCCCTCCGAACTCGAGCGCGGGCTGAGCCGCGATGTGAGTGCCGGGGTTCTCTCCGAGCGCGAGTGCCTCCAGCGCGGTTCCCGCGTCGAGCCGCGCGGCCACGACAGCCCAGTCAACGACGCAGCGAATCAGGGACCGGCGCGCGCTGACCGCGCGTGAGCGCGTCCTCGTAGCTCGCCAGCACCTGTTCGTACGCCTTGCTTCCGTGGACCTTCACCTCGTCCGGCTCAGAGACCAGCACCGTCAGGCGAGCGGTCGTCGACGGGTAGTCGAGGAACGTCGCCGATCGATCCGCTTCGTCGGACCCGCCGGGAACTTCGGTCAACGGAATGATGGCGGCCTGGTCGACTGAGCCGCGTCGATCGCTGCGTCGCGGGATCATAGGCACGGATGGACTCGATCGTGTCGCCGATGAATTCGAGTCGGATCGGGCGCTCGGCGCCGGCAGGATAGAAATCGACGCACACCGCCGCGGATGCAGAACTCGCCCGACTCCGTCAACGGGATCCTGGCGCGTGTAGCCGGCCCCGCGAGAAGATCGCCGAGATCTGCAGGAGAGATTTCGTAACCGGAGAGAGACCGTCAGGGCGGACGTGACGATGCGCTGCGGCGCGGCGACACGTGGAAGAAGTGCCGCCGCGGACGCGATGACGACTCGCGCGGTTCCCGCCGTCAATGCGTGCAGCGTGCGCGCCCGTGCGGATGCGATGTCGAAGTGCGGCGCGAGACCCCGATACGGATCGACCTCGTGAGATGGAAATGGCAGGACCGATCGCTCGACCTCGGCGTCCGACAGGCCCTCGAATGCCGAGAGGAAGAAGCGAACGTCAACGGTCTGCTTCTCGACGTCCGCGTCAGCCGGGCACGACGAGCAGGACCGAGCCGCGTGATGCGGTGACCGCCGCGAAGAGCGCCTTTGCCGGAGGCGTCAGGCCGGACACCTGCCGGCCAGCGACACCATCCCAAGACGGCCTGCAGCCGACTTCAGGATCGCCCGAAGCGTCAGGGAGCTCGATGTGCATGACGAAGACGACATGACGAACGATTTGGCGCGAGCCGGAACCCGCTATTGTAGCCGCGGAAGCGCAACCGAGTTGCCGTCCTGTCGAGGTGTTAGCACCTTTGATCGGACCCGCGTTGACGGCACCGGGGCGTCGGCCTCACACTCTGCGCGAGCATTGGCTCGTCGCCGGATCGCGTCGGTCGTGGGCTCTCGCCGTGGGCTTCCTCGTATCCAAGAGGTATCACATGCCGAAAGCTCCAAGTGCGCCGATCTCATGCCGGACTGCAAGACGGTGATCGTCGGAAAAGACGCGCGATGAAGTCTTCGCCAAGGCGGAAGCTCATGCGCGGAAGGAACACAACATGACGATCATCACGCCGAGCGTCATGTCGCAGATCGAAGCGGCGATCAAAGACCGGGGCCTCCGACGGTTCAACTCAAATCGGGGGCTTCGCCGCGACCCCCTACGCCGTCGCTCGCTGGGGCCCCGTGCCCCACTGCGCGCGCGGCACGGTGCGCTGGTGGCGCGCCTAACCCGCGGATCTTCTCGACGAGCGCGCTCGTCGAGTAGCCCTGTTCGACCGGTGACACGGACGACCCGTCCGCCGCCGAGCTTCGACCGTGTCGCGGCCGACGATCTGGTCGGCGGGCCAGTCCGCGCCCTTCACGAGAACGTCAGGCTGCAGCGGTCCTGATGATCTCGGCCGGCGTGTCGTCGTCGAAGATCACGACGCGCGTCGACGCGCGCGAGGCCCGCGAGTATCTCGCGCGCGCTCCTCGCTCGGGATTGATCGGGCGTTCGGCGCCCTTGTTGCGGCGCACCGACGCGTCGCCATTGAGCCCGACGATGAGCGCATCGCCGAGCGCGCGCGCGTCTGCAGGCAGCGGACGTGTCCCGGATGCAGGAGGTCGAACACGCCGTTCGTGAAGACAACGGATCTTGCCGCCGACGCGCAAGCGTCGCTGCACGAACGCGACTGCCTGCCCGGCGGTCAGAGACGCGCGCGACGCCCGCTCGAGCCTGATCCTCACACCTGGATCGCCCACCCGGCGCGAACGAGACTCCGTCCGAGAACGCGCCACTGATGCCGGGGCCGATAGATGCCGACGTCCTGCGTCCGTGACTTCACACGGAACGTGACAGGAGCCGGTGATAGTCGTACGGATAGCCGTCCAGCCTTGTGGACGGCGACATCCAGCTTGTAGGTTCCCTCGACCAGATCCAGGCTGTCGATGATGAACGTCGCCTCTGCGTCGCCGAAGATCCGCTCGCCTTTGAGATCCTCGAGGCTCGTATTGGTGCCGTAGCAGCAGACTCCTTCGGCGTTGAAGATGCCTGATCCCGATCACGAAGTCGTCGATCGCGATCGGCGGCACGCAGGCGAATCCGGATGTCCAGCCGGCTGCCTGATATGAAACACGTGGCCGCGGCTCGCCGTCGTCCGACGTCAGCAGAACGTCGGTGATCTCCACCTCGCGCGATCCCCAGCGTCCCTTCTGGTTGCGCGGAACATGTCCGCCGGCAGCTTCGGCCGTCTCGATCGGGTGGTCGGGAGGATCGCGGCGTCGCCGGTTCGTCGGGCGACGACCATCGACTGCCGACTCCTGCGCCTTCGCGTCCGCTGCGGCCAGCTGCGACTTCCTCCGTGACCTCCGACGTCGGTGACGTAGGCGCCCACGATCACGCGCGCGGATCTCCGAGACCCTTCGATCGGCCGCGCATCGAGCCAGAGCGCTTCGTCGCAGAACCGCTCGACGAGGCCGAGCGAGTGCGTGACGAGCAGGATCGTCTTGCCGCGCGCGCTTGAACTCCGCGAACTTGTCGAGGCACTTGTGGGTGAAGCCTTCGTCGCCGACCGCGAGCACTTCGTCCACCAGCAGCACGTCGGGATCGACGTGGATCGCGACCGCGAAGCCCAGCCGCATATACATGCCGGACGAGTACGTCTTCACCGGCGCGTCGATGAACTCCTGCAGCTCGGCGAACTCGACGATCTCGTCGAAGCGGCGCGCGATCTCGCTGCTTGGTCAGGCCGAGCATGATGCCGTTGATGAAGACGTTCTCGCGGCCGGAGATCTCCGGGTGAAAGCCGGCGCCGAGCTCGATGAGCGCCGAGATGCGGCCCGTCGACGTTGACGCGTGCCGCTCGTCGGCTTCGGTGATGCCGGCGACCAGCTTGAGCGTCGTGCTCTTGCCGGAGCCGTTGCGGCCGATCACGCCGAGCGTCCGCCCCGCTGGCACGGTGAACGACACGTCCTGCAGCGCCGGCGAACGTCTCGTCCGGCTCGCAGATCGCGGACGAGGCTGCGCTGACAGCAGCGCGCTCTTGAGCGTCGCGAACTGCCGGCGCCGGCCGTAGCGCCGGTAGATCTTCGACGCGCGTGAGGCTCTCGATGCGCGCTTCATGAGCGCTCCCGCTACTGCTCTGCTTCCAGCTGCACGCGGACAGTTCGAGCGTCGGCTGTAATCCGAACGGCTTCCGCCGAGTATCACAACCTTGACGACTGCGGCAACCGCCTGACGCTAAGCTCGAAGCTACCTTCAGCGAAAGCAGTTCAAGTTCCGCCCCGAACCCTCGCATTACCCGGAGGCGCGCTGAAAGCCGGCAGATGGAAGCAGGAAGCTGTCTCACACTTCCTCCGCGAACGTGTCGCGCAACCGGTCGAACAGCGAAGTATCCGAACAGGAAACGACGACGATCGAGATCACAGCCGAGCCGAAGCAGCAATTCCAGGTGGCCGACCGGGCCCGGAAAGAACAGGATCTCCTGATAGGAGACGATGCAAGGTGCGTGAATCGGGTTCAGCTTCAGGAGCGTCGCCTGCCAGACGATCACCGCGGGTTCGCGGGATCCTCGAACTTGAACCAGCGGATAGATGATCGGCGTCGCGAAGAACCAGAGCGTCAGCAGGTTCGACAGGATGTCGCGGATGTCGCGGAAGTGCACGGTCAGCGCCGACAGGATGCAGGCGCGAAGCCGAGCGTGAAGATCAAGCTGCACCAGCGACCACGACCGGGAACAGCGCGCAGCTCGCCGGCAGTCTGAGCGGCGCTGGTAATCAGACCAGGAAGCCGACGCAGGATCACCAGCCCGAAGAAGAAGTGGATCATGTTCGCCAGCACCGTGACGATCGGCAGGATCTCGGCCGGGAACAGGACCTTCTTGATCAGGTTGCCGCCGGAGATGAGCGACGCCGGCCGACTCGTTCAGCGACGACGAGAACCACGTCCACGGCAGGATGCCGCAGAACATGAAGAGCGCGTAGGGCTCGATCCTCGTGTCGTGCGCCGACGGCATCACGCACGGTGAAGACGAACGAGTAGATCGAGCAGCAGCAGCAGCGGGTTGATGAACGACCAGAAGAAGCCGAGGACCGACCCGCGATAGCGCGCCTTCAGCTCTCGCGCCACCAGGCTCTGAATCAGGCCGCGGTAGCGCAGGCAGCTGCGCGAGGTTATGGAGCATCGACTTCGAGCACGAGCGCGGTGATGTTGTCGGGCCCGCCGCCGTTGTTGGCCGCGTCGATCAGCCGCTGGCACGATGTCGGCGAGCGCGACGCGTCGTGCTCCGAGGATCTGCGCGATCTGCGCGTCGGTCACGACGCGAGACAGGCCGTCGGAGCAGAGCGAGGAAGCGCTCGCCGGCTGCGGGCGTCAGCTCGGCTGACGTCGACTTCGGGATCCTCGCCGCCGGACAAGCGCGCGGTGACGACGTTGCGCCACGGGTGCTGCCGCGCCGCGCGTCGGCTCGACATCGTGCCGGCGCGGACCTGCTCTTCGACCCACGAATGATCGTGCGGTGATCTGCGCGAGCGTCGCCGTTGCGCAGCACGTAGACGCGGCTGTCGCCGACGTGCGCGACGCACGGCCGGCTGGTCGCCGGCGAGGACCGCCGACGCCGGTCGTCGCCATGCCGCGCAGGTCGGCTGCGAGTCGGCCATCGCGCTGGCGATGCTGGCGGTTGGCGAGGCGGAACGCGGCCTTCAGGCGATTGCCGTCGAGGCTGATCGACGGTTCGAACGGGAACGGCCAGGTGCGGTTCTTGTCGGCGTCGGCGGTTTCGGCGATGAACGCCTGGATGGCTTCCACGGCCACGCGCGACGCGACCTCGCCGGCCACGTGGCCGCCCATGCCGTCGGCGACGACGAACAGGCCGATGATCGGCGCGAGTCGCAGTAGCTGTCCTCGTTGCTGCTGCGACGCGAGACCGGGTCCGTGTGAACGGCCCAGCGGACGACGCGGCGGCATGGGCTCATGCGTCGCGTCAGGCCTGCTTGCGCAGCGCTTCGACTGCCGCGGCAGTCCGTGCGCTGGCGCCGACTGCGCGGACGACCTGGAGGCGCGCGCCAGCGACTTGACGAGCGCCAGCGCGCGCGCGCTCGTAGTCGATGTCGTGACGGTCGTTGCTGGGCGAGGCGCTCCTCGGCGCGGCGCTTGCGCGTCCTCGGCGCGCGTCGACGTCGATCTCGTCGGCGCGCTCGGCCAGCTGCGCGAGGATGGTCACGCCGATCGGGCAGCACTTCGGCGAAGCCGTACGCGAGCGACAGGTAGGTCTTCTCCTGCCCTTGCGGTACCACATCTCGCCGACGGCCAGCGTGGCGCGAGCAGCGGCGTATGCCCCGGCAGGACGCCGAAGTAGCCCTCGGTGCCGGGGATCTCGACCTCGTCCACCTGCTCGCGGACGAGCATCGCGGTCGGGCGTCACGATCTGCAGCTCGATCGACGTCGGTAGCGCGAGTCGCCATAGCCAGTCTACGCCCTTCGCCATCTTCTCCGCTTTGTTCGAGCAGCTTCCTCGATCGTGCCGACCATGTAGAACGCCTGCTCCGGCAGCGTCGTCGTGCTTGCCGTCGACGATCTCCTGGAAGCTGCGTGACCGTGTCGGCGATCGGCACGTACTTCTGCCCGCGAGGCCGGTGAACTGCTCGGCGACGAAGAACGGCTGCGACAGGAACTGCTGGATCTTGCGCGCGCGCGCCACGGTCAGCTTGTCCTCTTCCGACAGCTCGTCGATGCCGAGGATCGCGATGATGTCCTGCAGGTCCTTGTAGCGCTGCAGGATCTGCTTCACCGCGCGGGCGACGTTGTAGTGCTCGTCGCCGATGATGCGCGGGTCGAGGATGCGCGAGGTCGACGCCAGCGGATCGACCGCCGGGTAGATGCCGAGCTCGACGATCGCGCGCGACAGGTTCGTCGTCGCGTCGAGGTGCGCGAAGCGTCGTCGCCGGCGCCGGGTCGGTGTAGTCGTCGGCGGGCACGTAGATCGCCTGCACCGACGTGATCGAGCCCTTCTTCGTCGAGGTGATGCGCTCCTGCAGCTCGCCCATCTCGGTCAGCAGCGTCGGCTGGTAGCCGACGGCCGACGGCATGCGGCCGAGCAGCGCCGACACTTCCGAGCCCGCCTGCGTGAAGCGGAAGATGTTGTCGATGAAGAGCAGCACGTCCTTGCTTCTCGGCGTCGCGGAAGTACTCCGGCGACCGTCAGGCCGCTCAGCGCCGACGCGCAGGCGCGCGCCTGGCGGCTCGGTCATCTGGCCGTAGACCAGCGCGGCGCGCGACTTCGCGAGGTCCTGCATGTTGATGACGCCGCTCTCCTGGAACTCGAGCCAGAGGTCGTTGCCTTCGCGCGTGCGCTCGCCGACGCCGGCGAACACCGACACGCCGCCGTGCTTCATGGCGACGTTGTGGATCAGCTCCTGGATGATGACGGTCTTGCCGACGCCGGCGCCGCCGAACAGCCCGATCTTGCCGCCGCGCAGGTACGGCTCGAGCAGGTCGATGACCTTGATGCCCGGTCTCGAACATCTGCAGCTCGGTCGACTGGTCCTCGAGCGACGGCGCCGCGCGGTGGATCGACCAGCGCTCCGTCGACGTTGATCGGCCGGTCGGGGAAGTCGACCGGCTCGCCGAGCACGTTCATGACGCGGCCGAGCGTCGCCGGGCCGACCGGCATCGAGATCGGCGCGCCGGTGTCGATCGCCGCGCATCCCGCGCTGCATGCCGTCGGTCGGCTTCATCGCGACCGTGCGCACGCGGTTCTCGCCGAGGTGCTGCTCGACCTCGGCGACGACGTCGATCGTCTGCCCGCGTCGCCGTCGGCCGACGATGCGGACGGCGTTGTAGATCGCCGGCAGGTGCCGCCCTCGAACTCGACGTCGACCACCGGTCCGATGACCTGGACGACCTTGCCGACTTTCTGACTTCTGCTGCTGTTGCTGTTGCCATATTGCCTGTCTATGTCCTGCCAGACGCTCCCGGCGCCCGATACGACTTCGATGATCTCGCGCGTGATCGCCGCCTGGCGCACCTTGTTCATGTACAGCGTGAGCTGCTCGATCATGTCCGCCGAGTTGCGCGTGCGCGGCGTCCATCGCCGTCATCTGCGCGGCGTAGAACGCGGCGTTCGACTCGAGCAGCGCGCGGAACACCTGCACCTCGACGTGCCGCGGAATCAGCGTGCGTGAACAGCTCCTCCGGCGTCGGCTCGTGCAGGTAGTCGATCCGCGCCCCGCCGCGCGACCGACGCGGCTGTCGCGTCGGCGCTCGATACTCGAGCCGCGGAATCGGCAGCAGCCGCTCGACGACGACGCGCTGCGACATGACGGACTTGAACTCGTTGTAGACGAGGTAGACGCTGTCGACCTGCCCGGTGATGAACGCCTCGATCGCGCGCGTCGGCGATCGCCTTGCGCGTCGTCGAATCTGCAGCGCCTGCGAACAGGTTGACCTGCTCGTAGCGCACCTCGAACCCGCGCCGCGCGAAATAGTCGCGGCCGCGGCGGCCGACCAGGCCCGAGCGCGACCTCGCGCGCCGCGGTTCTCGACGATGAACGTGCTGGCGCCTTGATCGACGTTGGTGTTGAAGCTGCCGCAGAGGCCGCGGTCCGCGGTGATCACGAACGAGCAGCGCTCGCCGCCGGCCTGCGGCGCCTGCCGCTCGTCGAGCAGCGGGTGCGCGCGCCGGGTCGACGCGCGCGCGCCAGGCTGTTCGAGCACGCGCCGCATCTGCGATCGCGAACGGCCGCGCCTGCTGGATGCGCTCCTGCGCGCGCCGCAGCCTCGACGCGGCGACCATCTTCATCGCCTTCGTGATCTGCTGCGTCGACTTCGACCGCGCGGACGCGGCGCCGGATATCGAGAAGTGACGGCATCTACGGCTGCGGTCGTCTTACGCCGGCGTGCCGCGACGAAGCTCTTGCCGAATTCCGTCGAGCGCCTGGTTCAGCTCCGCCTTGATCGTGTCGTCGATCTGCTTCTTCTCGGCGAGCCGCGACAGCAGCGACGGCCTTGCGCGTGTCGAGGAACTGTAGCAGCTCCGTCTCGTAGCGCGCGGACCTGCTCGACCGGCGACCGGATCGAGGTAGCCGTTGGTCGCGGCGTAGATGATGATGACCTGCTTCTCGACCGGCAGCGGCTGATACTGCGGCTGCTTCAGCACCTCGACCAGCCGGCGGCCGCGATTGAGCTGGTTCATGCGTCGGCCTTGTCGAGGTCGCTGCCGAACTGCGCGAACGCCGCGAGCTCGCGGTACTGCGCGAGGTCGAGCCGCAGCGTGCCGGCGACCTGGCGCATCGCCTTGATCTGCGCCGAGCCGCCGACGCGCGACGACCGAGTTGCCGACGTTGATCGCGGGACGGACGCCCTGGTGGAACAGGTCCGACTCGAGGAAGATCTGCCCGTCGGTGATCGAGATGACGTTGGTCGGGATGTAGGCCGACAGGTCGCCCGCCTGCGTCTCGATGATCGGCAGCGCCGTCAGCGATCCGCCGCCCAGCTCCTTCTTCAGCTTCGCCGCGCGCTCCAGCAGGCGCGAGTGCAGGTAGAAGACGTCGCCCGGGATACGCCTCGCGGCCCGGCGGACGCCGCAGCAGCAGCGAGATCTCGCGGTAGGCCTGCGCGTGCTTCGAGAGGTCGTCGTAGATGCACGAGCGCGTGGCTGGCCGCTGTCGCGGAAGTACTCGCCCATCGTGCACGCCGAGTACGGGCTGATGTAGAGCAGCGGCGCCGGATCCGACGCGCCGGCGGCGACGACGATGGTGTATTCCATCGCGCCGGCTTCTTCGAGCGTCCGCACCACCTGCGCGACCGTCGACTGCTTCTGGCCGATCGCGTTGTAGATGCAGATGACGTCCTGGCCGCGTCTGGTTGATGATCGCGTCGACCGCGACGGCGGTCTTGCCCGTCTGGCGGTCGCCGATGATCAGCTCGCGCTGGCCGCGGCCGATCGGCACCATCGCGTCGATCGCCTTCAGCCCGGTCTGCATCGGCTCCTTGACCGGGCTGACCGATCGACGACGCCGGGCGCGATGCGCTCGATCGGCATCGAACTGCCTTCGACGCGATCGGGCCCTTGCCGTCGATCGGCTGGCCGAGCGCGTTGACGACGCGGCCCGACCAGCTCGGGACCGACCGGCACCGAGATGATGCGGCCGGTGCGCTTGACCGTGTCGCCTTCCTTGATCTCGGTGTAGTCGCCGAGGAGCACCGCGCCGACGCTCTCCTCTTCCAGGTTCAGCGCGATGCCGAAGATGCCGTGCGGGAACTCGAGCATCTCGCCGGCCATCGTGTTCTCGACGCCGTGCACGCGCGCGATGCCGTCGCCGACCGACACGATCGTGCCGACTTCGGCCACGTCGACGTCGACGGCATAGCTGCCGATCTGGTCGCGGATGATTTTCGAAATCTCTTCGGCTTTGATGTCCATGCTTTTGCTACACGCCCGCCGGGTCGGCTACTGCGCCGGCTTCTACCAACGCCTGTTTCATTCTCTGCAGTTGCGTCGTCACGCTGCCGTCGTAGACCGGTGCTGCCGAGGCGCGTCACGACGCCGCCGATGATCGACGGGTCGACGCGGGCCTGGAGCACGACCTTCCGGCCGGTCGCTTTCGCGAGCCCCTGCTCGAGCGCGCGGAGCTTCTCGGGCGACAGCGGCACGGCGGTGGTCACTTCGCCGCGGACGATCTTCAGATGATCCATCGACGCGCTCGCCGTAGGCGCGCGCGATGCCCGGGCAGCAGCGTCAGGCGGTCCTTCTCGGCGAGGATCACGATCAGTCTTCGCAAGCGGCGGGCTGACCTGGCCCGGCGCTGGCGACCAGCGCCGCCGCCAGCCCCTTTTTCTTCGAGACCGGAATCGCCGGGTTCCCGAGGATGTGCGCCAGCGGCTCGCTCGTGAAGAGCGTCCGCGAACTCCTGCAGCTCGGTCTGCGCCTGCTGCATCCGCCGCGTCGCCGCCTTCTTTCAGGACGACGTCGAACAGCGCGCGGGCGTAGCGGCTCGCGGCCGCGCCGGCGGTCACTGCGCGTCTCCCGGTCCGGCAGCTGCGCCGCGTAGCGGTCGACCAGACGCGCCTGATCGTCCGGCGTGATCGACGTGCGGATGCGCTCCGAGGCGACGTTGACCGCGAGCTCGCGGCGAGCTCCGAGCAGCTCGCGCTTCGCGACCCGCAGGCGCATGTCGATCTCGCGCCGGGTGTGCTCGAGCACGCGCTGGCGCTCGACCAGGGCGTCCTGCTCGATGCGGGCCCGCTCGGCGACGACGTCTTCGGCGCCGCGCTTCTTCAACGCCGCGAGCTCCGCCGGCAGGGCCGCCAGCTTCGCATCGATCTCGGCGAGCTGCCGCACCGGCGGTTTCGCGCGTCTGCTTCGCCGTCACGAGATCTTCGCGCACCTTGCCGATGCGGCCGTTCAGATGCCCCGCCAGCGGAGCGCGCAGGAAATACGTCGAGGATGCCGACGAGGAGCGCGAAGTTCACGGCCTTCGCGATCACCGGGAACCAGCCGGGATCCTCGTGCGCGCGCGTCCGCGCCGCTCTTCGTGGCTCGCGGCCTGTCCCGGCTGGGCCGCGGCGGCCGGCTCCGGACTGGTGCGCTTGCGCCATTGCCGCGGGGGCGCAGCGATCGCGGCCACCGCGATGAGCAGCGCGGCGAAGAAGAGTCGAAAGCGCGTCATGATTTCTGTGATGCCTTGCGTCCCAGGATCCGTTCGGCGGCGGCGGCGCCGAGGACCTGCGCGTCGGCCTCGAGCTTGCGGCGAGCCTCGGCGGCTTCCGCGTCCAGGCGCGTGATGGCCTCGGCCACCTGCGCCTCCGCCTCCGCGCGCGTTTGCGCGACGATCTCCGCCCGATGGCCGAGCGCGGCGCGGCGCATCTCGTCCATCTCCCGATACATCTCGGCGCGCGCCGCCGTCGGTCTTCCGCTCGAACTCCGCGGTCGCGGCCTGCGCCTCGGTCGCCGAGCGGCGCGCCAGCTCACGCGCCGACTCGATCGCCTCCTCGCGCCTGCGGATCACGCCGAGCACCGGCTTCAACAGCAGCCGGTCGACGACGAACGTCAGGACCAGGATGAAGAAAATGACCCAGAGGACGGACAGGTTCGGAAGCATGCCAAACGAAGATTTATACCATTCAGCGGAGTGTTACGGCAACCGCTTGACTTGTCTGCCGTTGTTGTCCTGGGCCTTTCGGACTCGATCCCCGACCGGATGAGCCGTCACCCCGGCGCGCGCCAGCGCCGAGCGACCGCGGCCGCCGCCTCCGGGCGCAATCGCCACCAGCAGGCCGCCGGACGTCTGCGGGTCGAAGAGCATCTGGACGCGCGCGTGGATCCAGGCCGTCCGGCCCGGTGCGACGCCCCCCGCCGAAGTGCTGCAGATTGGTCCGTCCCCCGCCCGGCGTGTTCTGCTCGACCAGGTCGAGCGCCCCTTCCAGGAGCGGGACCGCCTCGACGTCGATCGCGACGACGACACCGCTCGCCTTCGCCATTTCCGTCCCGTGGCCGCATCAGGCCGAATCCGGTCACGTCGGTGCACGCGTGCACGGCGCCGTCCGGCAGTGGCGCCAGGGCCTCGGCGGCCGCGCGGTTCAGCTGCACCATCGAGGCGATCGCCGCGTCGGCCGCCGCTCTGGGGCGCGCGGCTGAACTTGATCGCCGTCGTAATCACGCCGGTGCCGATCCGCTTGGTCAGAAACAGCCGGTCTCCCACCTGCGCGCCCGCGTTGGTCCAGACCCGGGACGGATCGACCTCGCCGGTGACGGCATAGCCGAACTTGATCTCCTGGTCCATGACGGTGTGGCCGCCGAGCAGCGCCACACCGGCCTCGCGCAGCGCCTCGAGCCCGCCCGTGAAGATCTGCGTCGAGGATCGCGCGGTCGGCATCCTTCGGGAAGCAGGTCGATCGCGAGCGCCGTCAGCGGCCGGCCGCCCATCGCGTAGACATCCGACAGCGCGTTCGCCGCGGCGATGCGTCCGTATGAGACGGGATCGTCGACGACCGGCGTGAAGAAATCGACGGTCTGCACGAGCGCGCGCTCGCTCATCCGCAATCTGCATACACCCGCATCGTCCGACGTCCGGTAGTCGACCAGGACCCGGTCGGTCGGTCGACATCGGGCAGAGCGCCCAGCACCTGAGCGAGCTCGCCCGCGGCGAGCTTGCTCGCTCAACCGGCGCAGGCGGCGTAGTCGGTCAGTCGTCGCATATACGTCCTTCGGTCGGCCAGGTGCTGAGCGTTCGACAATGGGCCTGGGCCTCTCGCCCCCAGGCCCAGCACTGCACTGGCCCGACGCGTCGCTTTTGCGCTATTCGCCGACCAGCCGCTCGTAGATCGCTGCAGCTCGTCTTCGTTGACGAAGTCGATCTCGATTCGTCCGCCCTTGCCCTTGCGCACGATGCGCGACGCGCGTGCCGAGCGCGAGGCGCAGCTTGTCTTCGGCGGCGCGGGTGTGGACGTCCACCGTCTGCTCGCGGCTTCTCGGCGGCCGGCGTCGTGCCGCCTTCTTGACCAGCGCCTCGGTCTCGCGCACCGAGAGGCTGCTGCGCGACGATGTCGCGCCGAGGCGGAGCTGCGACGTTCTCGTCGGGCAGCGCGAGCAGCGCGCGGGCGTGCCCCATCGACAGCGCGTTCGACGCGACGTTCGCGCGCACTTCCTGCGGCAGCCGCAGCAGGCGCACGTAGTTGGCGATCGACGAGCGATCCTTCCCGACCGCGTCGGCGATCTGTTCCTGCGTCAGGTGGAACTCGTCGGCGAGGCGGCGATACGCGACGCGCTTCCTCGATCGGATTCAGATCCTCGCGCTGGATGTTCTCGATCAGCGCGACGGCGAGCAGCCGATCCTCGGGCATGTCGCGGACGACGACGGGCACTTTGAGGAGGCCGGCGCGCTGCGCCGCGCGCCAGCGGCGCTCGCCGGCGATGATCTCGTAGCCCTGGCTCGACCTTGCGGACGACGATCGGCTGGATGATGCCGTTGGCGCGGATCGAGCGCGCGAGCTCCTCGATGCGGTCGTCGTCCATCGTGCGTGCGCGGCTGGAACTTGTTCGGCCGCAGCAGATCGGTGTCGATCTCGAGCGAGCGTCCGCGGCGGGCGGCGCGCAGGCGCGGGCGTGTCGGGAATGAGCGCGCTCAGGCCGCGGCCGAGCGCCGGACGTTTTTCAACCATGGTTGTGGCTCCGTCTGCCGGCGGCGGCGGCTTCGCGCGCGAGCAGCTCGCGCGCGAGCGCGAGATACGCCTCGGAGCCGCGCGACTTCACGTCGTAGAGGATCGCGGGCAGGCCGTGGCTCGGCGCTTCGCCGAGCCGGACGTTGCGCGGGATGACGGTGTCGAAGACGCGCTCCTTGAAGAACTGCGCGGATGTCGTTCGCGACCTGCTGACCCAGGTTCGTGCGCTCGTCGTGCATCGTCATCAGCACGCCGGCGATGTCGAGCGCCGGATTGAGCGCGGCGCGGACGCGGCGCAGCGTGCGCGACGAGATCGGCGAGCCCTTCGAGCGCGAAGCTACTCGCAGTTGAGCGGAATCAGCACGGCGTCGGCGGCGACGAGCGCGTTGAGCGTGAGCAGGCCGAGCGACGGCGGCGTGTCGATGAGGATGAAGTCGAACCGATCGCGCAGCGGCGCGAGGCAGATCGCGCGAGCCGGCGCTCGCGGTTCGGCAGCGAGACGAGTTCGACCTCGGCGCCGGTGAGATTGCGATCGGCGGGAATCAGCCACGATGTCTCTGACGCCGGTCTCGAGCATGAAGGCGGCGGATCGTCGATCGGGTCGGGCGACGTGAGCGCCTGGTAGATGCGTCGCCGGCGGCCGTGGCCGCCTTTCAGGCCGACGCCGCTCGTGAGGTTGCCCTGGGGGTCCATGTCGACGGCGAGGATGCGCTGCTCGGCGATGGCCAGCGCCGTCGCTAAGTTGATGGCAGTAGTGGTTTTACCGACGCCGCCCTTCTGGTTGGCGACGCGAGATGATGCGACACATTTGGTTGAATGACCTACTACGCTGTTCCACGTGGAACGACCCAGCATAAACAGCTGCCAGCTCTCAGGCTCACCGGCAGTTTCAGCTTTCAGCTTCCAGCTCCGAGCTTCCGCTTCCAGCTCCCGGCCGCACGCAGTAGAGCTCGGGAGCGGTTGACAGCCTCCAGCCGCGGACCTGGCGTCAGGCCGGGGCGTCAGCGGGTCAGGAGCTGGGGCCTACGGGGGGCCGTCCGGGTGCTGACCCCGTCCCGGAAGGCTGAGAGCTTAGGCCTTGGCTGGAAGCCGAGGCTGGTAGCCACGGAGCTGAGAGCCTGGAGCCGGGAGACCGGGTAGGGGCTGGAAGCGAGGCCGGGAGCGGGAGCCGGGCCCTCGGCTGAGGTGCTGACTGTTCACGTGGAACGTACGTCCGAGCAGCACAGGTGCGGCGCCCCAGGCGGGGGCGATGCGCAGCACTCGTAGGTCTGACGGAAGATCGGTGGCGAGGCGGCCGTCCGGACTGAACAGGGCGACTCGTTCCACCGGGTTTCAGGAAGCTCTTCGCCGTGATCGGAGCCAGTCGATCCACGCGCACCGCGCGGATCGTCACGAGTCGACATCTGCCCCGCATAGGCGCCTCGCCCCGCGACATCCTCGAAATCTGCGCCTTCTCGACGGTCGCCGGCAGCGTGCCCAGTTCCAGCGCATGCCTCCCGGAGAAGCGGCCGCCTTTCCGGACCTTCGATTCCACCATCACCAGACGGAGCGATGCCAGAGCGCCAGCGCAAGCGGGATGGCGGGAGAGCCGCCGCCGGGCCCAGATCGTGATCAGGCCGCACCGCTTGGGAAGCTGCGGCAGCCGCAGCGACGGGCTCCAGGAGCAGCCGATCCGACCGCGCGTCATCCGGCTCGATCAGCGCCGTCAGGTTGATCTTGCGCGTTCCAGCGGAGCAGCAGATCAGTAGGCGCCAGGCCAGCTTCGGTCCGTCGGAGCGCGGCCAGCAGCTGCATGCCCGGCGGCAGCCGCGCTGATCGCGTCAGACACCGGCTCGAGACCGTCCGACGTCACGCTTAACGAGCAGACGCCCGACACGCGCGCGGCCAACCAGCGCGACCGCGGCGGCGGTCATGCCGGGAATTCCGCAGGCGCCTGACCCAGCGTTTCCGGCCGCACCGACGGACAGGCGCTCGACGGACTCCCTCTGGCAGAGACCCGGAATCCCCTCGAACTGGAAGCCGGCGGGAATCGGCGCGGGACTCCTGACGCTTAAGCGCGCGACCGACTCGCCCTGGCGCCGCAGATAGCCACCTCGTAACCTGGTAGCCGCGTCTCCGAGGCTGGCGAAAGTCGATCACGCGGATCGTCGGATGTCGCAGAGCGCAGCTGGCCGTCGCGGACTGAGCTCGCGGACGTCTACCTGGGCTGCCGCAAGCGCGCGCTCGGCCGGCATGCGTTCGCCGGCAACCGTGACGGTCGTCCGGCGCACCGCCTCCTGGTTCGCGCTCAGCGCGGTTCGCGGCGACCCTCGAACCGGCCCACCGCTCGTCGTCCACCAGCCCGATCTCGCGGCCGCGCGGCGTCAGCCGCAGATCCGCGTTGTCGATCCGCAGGAGCAGCCGATGCTCCGCGCGGGACGTGAACATCCGGTACGGCTCGAGGCAGCCGCGCGTGGTGAGATCGTCCACGAGCACGCCGATGTACGCCTCGTCGCGCGCCGAGTCGACGGCGGTCTGCGCCCGCGACGCGCCGCGCGGCGTTGATTCCGGCGAGCAGTCCCTGCGCGCCGGCTTCCTCGTAGCCCGACGTGCCGTTGATCTGCCCGGCGAGGAAGAGCCCGGGCACGCGCTGCGTCTGCGAGCGAGCGATCGAGCTCCGTCGGCTGGATGAAGTCGTACTCGACCGCGTAGCCGGGACGCATGCATCTCGCGCGTCCTCGAGGCCCGGGCAGCGCGTGGACGATCTGCGCCTGCACGTCGCGCGGGCAGGCTCATCGAGTAGCCGTTGACGTAGATCTCGTCCGACGTCGACGCCCTCCGGCTCGAGGAAGATCTGGTGGCGCTCGCGATGCGGAAACCGCATCACCTTGTCCTCGAGCGACGGGCAGTAGCGCGGACCGATGCCGGAGATCTGCCCGTTGAAGAGCGGCGACTCGCGCGATGTGCTCGCGCACGAGCGCGTGCACGCGCTCCGTCGTGTGCACGAGGTGACAGGCGATCTGCGGGCGCGATCGATCGCGCCGCTCGAGAACGAGAACGGCACCGGCGGATCGTCGCCGCGCTCCTCGGCGAACCGCGAGAAGTCGATGCTGCGCTTGTGCAGCCGCGGCGGCGTGCCGGTCTTCAAGCCGGCCCCATGCGAAGCCGAACGACTTGCAGCGACTCGGCGAGGTCGCGCGACGGCGGCTCGCCGGCGCGCCCGACGGCCGCTGATCGCGGCCGACGTGCACCAGGCCGTTGAGGAACGTCCCGGTCGTGACGACCAGCGCGTCGCAGCGATAGACGTCGCCGTCCTCCATCGCGAGCCCGGCGACGCGGCCGTTCTCGACGAGAATGCGGCCCGCCTTGCCGATGATCCATGAGATGCTCGGCTCGCGCTCGAGCGCGCGCGCGCACCCACGCGCCGTAGACGCGCTTGTCCGCCTGCGCGCGCGGCGACCACACCGCCGGCCCGCGGCTGCGGTTGAGCAGCTTGAACTGGATCGCCGGTCGCGTCGATCGCGAGCCCCATCAACCCGCCGAGCGCGTCGATCTCGCGGACGAGGTGGCCCTTCGCCGTCCCGCCGATCGCCGGATTGCACGGCATGTGCGCGATCGTGTCCATCGACAGCGTGCAGATCGCGACGTCGCGCCCCATGCGCGCGCCGCCCACGCCGCTTCCACGCCGGCGTGCCCGGCGCCGATGACGATGACTTCGTGGTGCTTACGATCAATTAATCCGACTTCAGACTTATTTCCCTATACAGAAGCGCTCGAAGATCGCCCGCAGCACTTCGTCCTGCGGGCCGCGCGCCGGTGATCTCGTCGAACCGGCCGCGCGCCTCGTGGAGATCCGCGAGCACGCATTCTCCGGCGCGCCGCGCGGCCGCCGCGCGCGCCGCGCGCGCCATCGCCGTCGCGCGCCTTCTCGAGCAGCGCCGACGTGGCGCAGGTTCGCGATCGGCGCGCGATCGCGCGGCACGCCCGCGCCGGCGGCTCGCAGCAGCGCCGCGCGCAGCGCGTCGATCCCTTCGTCCGTCAGCGACGAAACCGCGAGCGCGCCCGGCCGCCGCGCGCGTCCCACGCCGGCGGCCAGGTCGCTCTTGCTGGCGACGACGACGCGCGGCCTGCGCGCCGTCGTCGTCGAGCAGCGCGCGATCGTCGTCGGTCAGCAGCGCCGGAGCGATCGAGCACGACGATCAGCAGATCCGGCCGCGCCTCGCCGCCTGCCGCGCGCGCGAGATGCCTTCTTCCTCGATCGCGTCGCCGGCGCTCGCGCGCAGCCCGCCGTGTCGACGATCGTGAGCGGCACGCCGCCGACGTCGACGCGCTCGGTCAAGCAGATCGCGCGTCGTGCCCGGCACGTCCGTCACGATCGCGCGCGCCGCGCCGGCGAGCCGGTTGAAGAGGCTCGACTTTGCCCGCGTTCGGCCGCCCGACGATCGCGACGGTGAGCCCTTCGCGGATCAGCTTGCCGCGCGCCGCGTCGCGCCAGCAGCGCGTCGAGCGACGCGCGCAGCCGCGTCCGAGCGCGCGCGCCGTATCGTCCGGCGTGATGAAGTGATAGCCCTCGTCCGGAAAATCGAGCGACGCTTCGAGCGGCGCGATCAGATCCAGCAGCGCCGCGTCCATCTCGCGCAGCCGCGCCGTCAGCGTGCCTTCGAGCTGATCGAGCGCCACGCGCGCCTGCAGCGGCGTCACCGCGTCGATCAAGCTCGCCGACCGCCTCGGCCTGCACCAGGTCGATCCGTCCATGGAGATACGCGCGGAACGTGAACTCGCCCGGGTTCGCCAGCCGCGCGCCGGCCGCCATCGCCGCCGCGACGATCGCGTCGAAGCACGACCGGGCTGCCGTGCGCCGACAGCTCGACGACGTCCTCGCCGGTGTAGGAGTGCGGGGCCGGGAAAGTGCGTGACGACGGCCTGGTCGATCGGCGGCACCGTCGCGATCGGCCACCGTCGTCAGCGTCGCGTGGCGCGGCTCGAAGCCGGCGCGGCCGGTCAGCGCCGCGCGCGATCGGCGCGGCGTCGGGCCCGCTGAGCCGCACGACGCCGATCCCGCCGCGTCCGGGCGGCGTTGCGATCGCGACGATCGTGTCGTCGGTGGAGAACATGCTGTCAACGCGACCGATTCGAGGTCGGGCGTCTACGGAAACGCTCCGGACCTCGACCTCCGAGCCGCTACTTCTTCGAAATGATGACGGTCTTCAGGAACGCGTCGCCGATGCTCTCGGACGACATCGACGGATCCTCGGCGACCGTCAGGTGCACGAGGCGGCGCGAGTAGGGATTCAGCGGACCCATCTCCTGCGGGCCGGCGTGCTTCGCCTTCTCCATCGTGAAGCGCGCCATCTGCTTCAGCTCGTCGTCCTTGCCGCGGCGGTAGCCCATGCAGTCGACGACGAAGCTGCGGTCGTCGTCGAGCTCGCGGCGGAAGCCGGTGTTGACGATCTGCTGGAGCGCGTCGAGCGCCTCGCCCTTCCGCTTGAGCAGCACCTCGCCGCCGTCGCCGGTGATCTCGACGCGGATCGCGTCCGGCGTGTCGAGGACCTGCACGTCGAGCGTCAGCCCCATCGCGGCGAGCACGTTCCTGACGAGGCTGCCGGCCTTCTCCTGCACGTTCATCACTGCCGCTCCTTGTCCTTCGCCGCCTGATCCGTCTTGCCGCCGCCGACGTTCTTGACGTTCTTCATCTGGCGCTCCGCCGGCGGGCGCACGGTGCGCTGCACGGTGCGGGCCGATCAGCCGGTTGGTGATCATCTGCTGCCCGATGCCCCAGACGTTGCTCACCGTCCAGTAGATGACGAGCCCGCTCGCCGCCCAGAGGAACATGCCGGTCATCATGATCGGCATGAACATCATCATCTTCTGCTGCATCGGATCGCGCCGTCGACGGCGTCATCCTCTGCTGGACGAACATCGTGATGCCCATCAGCACCGGCCATGATGAACAACGGATCGTGCGCCGACAGATCGTGGATCCAGCCGATGAACGGCGCGCCGCGCAGCTCGATCGCCACCGACAGCATCGAGTAGAACGCGAACAGCACCGGCAGCGTCAGCAGCATCGGCACGCAGCCGCTCGCGGGATTGACGCCGCGCTCCTTGTAGAGCGCCATCAGCTCCGGTGTTCATCTTCTGCGCGCGCCGGATCGCTCATCTTCAGCTTCGCGTAGCGATCCTGGATGGCCTTCACCTCCGGCTGCACCTCCTGCATCTTCCGCATCGAGACGACGCTCTTGTGGCGGAGCGGGAACATCGCGAGGTTGATGAGCACCGTCAGGAGGATGATCGACCAGCCGTAGTTGCCGACGTAGCCGTTGATCCACTTCAGCGCGCGCAGGAGCGGCACGACGAGCCAGCGAGAACATGCCGAAGTCGATCGCGCGCACGAGATCGCGATCGACCGCCGCGAGCACGTCGAAATCCTTCGGCCCGGCGAAATAGCGCGACGCCTGCAGCGTCGACGGGATAGCCGCGCCGACCACGACGACGTAGTGCGCCCTTCCGGCGTGCGCTCAGCGGGACGTCGGCGACCGCTGCGCAGTCAAGGCGGATCGGCGCCGTTCGGCTTCACGACCGCGACGAGGAAATAGTGATCGTCCGACGCCGGCGAACCCGAACACGCCTTCCTGCGACCGGCTGCGCCGCGATCTTGGCCGGCGCGATCGCGCGTGACCTTCCCGTCCCTGAAGAAGATCGGCTGCGGCGGCGGGTTGTAGGGTCCGCGACTTCACGGTCACGCCGCTGCCCAAGCGCGGGCCCCCAGCCGCAGCGTGGTCGGCGTACGGGATTCCCGTTCACCGAGACGGACGCGGTCACGTTGATGACGTACGGCTTGTCCGGCGCGATCGTGAAGATCTTCTGCGCGCACACCCGCCGTCGTCTGCGTAGTCGAACTGCGCCTGCCAGTGCCGGCATCGCTGCCGACGGTGCGGCCGGCGCCATCGGCAGAACGGCGCCGACGCGAGCTTCGCCGGAAAGCGCCGGGTCGTCGACGGCGAGCGTGAAGGGCAGCGGCGAGTCCGCCGGCGCGTGACCCGGCGATCATCTCGAGCGGCTGGTTGCAGGTCGTCGCGATACTTCTTCAGCTTCCAGCTTTTCAGCACCGCGCCGCGCGTCGCTGAACACGGCGTGCACGTCGGCGTTGTCGATCTCGATCTCGCGCGCGGGAGCGGACGGTGTCAGTTCGACGGCTTCCGCCGTCGCCGCCGCGGAACGCCTGGACCGACGCCGTCGGGTTGGACTGCGGTGGGGCCGGAGGCCTTCGGCGCCGTCGCCGCCTTGCTCGTGATGGTCTGCGCCGGCTTCGGTTCGGGAGGCGGCGGGAACATGGCCTGAGTACCCGTAGAGCACCAGGAACGACAGCAGCACCGCGATGAGGACGCGTCTTTCCATCTATTCAGCTACTCAGAGATTCCGAGGCTTCGAGATTCGAGGACCGGGCGCGGGAACCGGATCGAAGCCCGCGCGGCCGAGAGGATGGCAGCGCGACAGGCGCCGGGCCGCCAGGATCGACGCCGCGCCACGCGCCGTGCGTCGCGATCGCCTCGACGGCATACGCCGAGCACGACGGGCAGAAAACGGCAGGCGCCGCCGACGAACGGCGACAGAACCACCCGGTAGACGCGAATCAGCAGGATGAGCACTTTCGCTGTCATTGCTTTGACAGGCTCAGGCGCTTCAGAGTCGTCAGTTGTAGTCGCTAACTACTTCAGCAGCATGAACTTGGAGCGCTGATGTCTTGGGAATGATGACGAGGTCGGAGGCGCGATTCAGGGCTGATCTGAGTCCTGAACATCTCTCGAATCAATCGTTTAGCGCGATTTCTCACGACCGCTCCCCCAGCTTCTTGCTGGCGACGATGCCGAGGCGGCTGTCGGGACCTGGTGAAGGGCGCGGCGATGATGGTGAGGTGGCGGCCGTGAGCTCTGCGGCCGGCGTCGAAGACGCGCTGGAACTCCCGGCGGCGGCGGATTACGCCGCGCCGGTGGCAAGCATTGGAAGGCATTGGGAGTGATTCGTGCCGCCGGCACGAAGTCCTTACCGCGAAGCGGTCACAGCGAGGCGCTTGCGCCCCTTCGCGCGCCGGCGCGCGAGGACCTGCCGGCCCTTCTTGGTCGCCATCCGGACGAGGAACCCGTGGGTCCGCTTCCGGTGCCGGCGGTTCGGCTGAAATGTGCGTACGCCCTTGGCCATGACTGTTTGAAACCTCTGTAGCGGATCTACTCGAACGGAGAAACTCAAATAGTAACGAACCTGGGCCAGAAGGTGTCAACGCGTGATTGTCAGGGGTGGAATGGCTATCGAGTACAGTCCCCCTCCCGCGACGTTCCGGGAACAGGAACGTAGGGTCTCCCCCGAAGATTTCCACAACTGTGGAAAAATTGCTGGAAAGCGCAGGGGCGAAAGTCGCTAACCCCTTGTAACTGCCGGGTAAACGGCCGAGCGTCGGACTGTTCTCCCCCGGTCGGTCGCCGAGTTCCCAGGGGCGAAAGGTCCCCGAAACGCACACAAACGCACACTATGAGCGCCAGCAACATCTGGGACCAGGTCTCGCGCGGATCGAGACCAAAGTCAACCGGCACAGCTTTTACACGTGGTTCAAGCCGACGGCGTTCGTCGCCGACCGTGACGGCTCGATTCGCGTCCGCGTGCCCAACGCGCTCTTCCGCGACTGGCTGACGAAGCACTACGCGGCGGTCATCGAAGAAGCCCTGGCCGAGGTCCAGCGTCCAGGCGCGCCGGTCGCCTTCGTGACCGAGGACCTGGGGTCCCCGCTCGTTCCCGAGGTTCCGCTGCCCTGAGCCGATCGTTCCGCCGCTCGAGACGAGGAGCCGCCGGCCGGCGACGATCTCGGCATCCTCAGTCCCGCGCTATTCGTTCGACACCTTCATCGTCGGGACGTCGAACCAGTTCGCGCATGCCGCCTGCCGCGCGGTGGCCGAAGCGCCGTCGCGCTCGCTACAACCCGCTCTTCATCTACGGCGGCGTGGGACTCGGGCAAGACGCACCTGATGCACGCGATCGGGCACTACGTCGTCACGCACCTGAAGAACCTGCAGCTCACCTACATCTCGTCCGAGCGGTTCATGAACGAGATGATCAACGCCGTCCGCTACGACCGCATCCTCGATTTCCGCGAGCGCTACCGGAGCGTCGACGTGCTGCTGGTGGACGATGTCCAGTTCCTCGCCGGCAAGGAAGGGACGCAGACCGAGTTCTTCCACACGTTCAACGCGCTCGTATGACTCGCAGAAGCAGATCGTCATCAGCAGCGACTGTCCGCCGCACGAGATTCCCCAGCTCGAAGAGCGGCTGCGCTCGCGGTTCGAATGGGGCCTGATTGCCGACATCCAGTCGCCGGATCTCGAGACGAAAACCGCGATTCTCAAGCGGAAGGCGGAGAGCGAAGGGATCACGCTGGCCGACAACGTCGCGATCTACATCGCCGGGAAGATCAAGTCGAACATCCGCGAGCTCGAGGGGTCGCTCATCCGCTTGATTGCGTATGCGTCGCTGACCGGGACGGAAATCACGCTCCCGCTCGCCCAGGACGTGCTGCGGAACGTGCTGCAGAACGACGACCGCGCCGTCACGATTGAAAGCGTCCAGAAGGCGGTCGCCGAGCACTATTCGCTGAAAGTCGACGGAACTCAAGTCGAAGAACAACTCGAAGTCGGTGGCGCTGCCCAGGCAGGTTGCGATGTATCTGTGCAAGAACCTGACGAATGCGTCGCTGCCGGAGATCGGCCGGAGCTTCGGCGGCAAGCACCACTCGACCGTGATTCACTCAATCCAAGAAGATCGAAGCTTCTGCGCACCAGGGATGGAGATTTCAACATGGTTATCAACAACCTGTTGGAATCTTTCCGGTGAGGCCAGACCGCAGTTTCCACACCGCCAGATGCTCCGTTTGGTTGTGCATGAATTGTGGGTTTCCGCGGACCCCAAAACGCTCCACAGATGAGGCCCGAAAACCCGCCGTGATGCACCGGAATCTTCTGCACAGCCTAAATTACACATTCTGAACGAGTAATAGGGCGTTAAAAGGGTTTTCCGCAGCACCTATTTCCTGTTATAATTCTTTGTTCCTGTTTCCTCTCCTCTAATTTCTGAGATCACAACCAATGGAACTGGTCGTCCGCAAGACCGATCTACTCCGCGAACTGCAACTCTTCCAGGGCATAGTCGAGCGCAAGAACACGATTCCGATTCTCGCGAACGTGCTGCTCGAAGCCAACGGCACGGAAGTGAAGATGCTCGCGACGGATCTCGAGGTCGGTCTGCGCAGCAAATGCCCGGCGACCGTGTCGAAGAGCGGATCGCTCACGCTGCCCGGCAAAGAAGCTGTACGAGATCGTCAAGGCGCTGCCTGAAACGGACGTGCGGATCGAGGAAGACAAGGGCGGCGTGAAGGTCGCCGCCGGATCGCTTCGATTCGCGGATGCAGACGCTGCCGCGCGAGGATTTTCCGACGCTGCCCGAGGCGACCGGGCAACGATCAGCGCGACGCTGCCGCGCGACGTGCTGCGGCAGATGGTGTCGAAGACGCAGTTTGCGATCACCGGCGAAGACACGCGCTATTTCCTGAACGGCGCGCTCTTCCTGCTGCGTCCCGACTCGATGGGCCTCGTGTCGACCGACGGGCATCGGCTCGCGCACATCACGGTCGCGCGCGAGCGGCGAAAGTCCGGCAAGGGGTCCGACCCGGCGAGGAGGTGCGCGTCATCCTGCCGAGGAAGACGCTGCTCGAGCTCGGCCGGCTGCTCGCGTGAAGGCGAAGGGGACGTCCTCTACGAGCGCGGCGAGAACCATCTGTTCTTCACGCTCGGCGACCGGCTGCTCATCTCGCGGATGATCGACGGCCAGTTCCCGGCCTTCGAGCGCGTCATCCCGAAGAACAACGACAAGCACGTCGAGTTCGACCGCGATCGCCTCACGGCGGCGGTCAAGCGCGTCGCGCTGCTGAGCAACGAACGATCGCGCGCGGTGAAGGTGCAGATCGACAAGGGCAAGGTCGAGATCGCCTCGAGCAGTCCCGAGTTCGGCGAGGCGAAGGAAATCCTGATGGTGGACTACGCCGGCGCGCCGGTCACGATCTGCTTCAACGCGCAATACGTCCTCGACTTCCTCGGCGTGGTCGAGACCGACACGGTGTCGCTCGACTTCAAGGACGAGATGAGCCAGGCCGTGCTTGAAGCCCGTCGGCGCCGAGGGCTACGATACACCTACGTCATCATGCCGATGCGCATCTGAGCGTTATTCCTGAATGGACCAGTTGAACGATTCAAACCAGCAGCCGGACGATCCGAGCGCGACGCCCGCTGCCGACGTCCCTGCAGCTCCGTCCGGCGCGAACGGCAACGGGAACGGCGCGGACTACGGCGCGGCGCAGATCAAGGTCCTCGAAGGTCTCGAGGCGGTCCGCAAGCGGCCCGGCGATGCTATCGGGTCGACGGGCGCGCCCGGCCTGCACCATCTCGTCTACGAGATCGTCGACAACTCCATCGACGAGGCGCTCGCCGGCCACTGCGATCAGGTCAACGTCACGATCCACATCGACAACTCGGTCACGGTCGTCGACAACGGCCGCGGCATCCCGGTCGATCGTCACGAGAGCGGCAAGTCGGCGGCGGAAGTCGTCCTGACCGTCCTGCACGCCGGCGGCAAGTTCGACAACGACAGCTACAAGGTCTCGGGCGGTCTCCACGGCGTCGGCGTCTCGGTCGTCAACGCGCTCTCGAGACGCCTCGAGCTCGAAATCTGGCGCAACGGCCAGGTCTACCAGCAGACCTACGAGCGCGGCGTGCCGACCGCGGAGCTCGAGGCCACCGGCACGACCAAGAAGCGCGGCACCAAGGTCACCTTCAAGCCGGACGCGCAGATTTTCGAGACGACCGAGTACAGCTTCGACACGCTGGCGACAGCGGCTGCGCGAGCTGGCGTTCCTCAACGGCGGCGTCACGATCACCATCGACGACGAGCGCGACGGCAAGTCGCACAAGTTCCTCTACGCAGGGGGCATCGTCTCCTTCGTCGAGTATCTGAACCAGAACAAGGCGGCGGTCAACGACAAGCCGATCTACTCGCACGGCGAGAAGGACGGCATCGACGTCGAGATCGCGATGCAGTGGAACGACGGCTACGCCGAAACGCTCTACTCCTTCGCGAACAACATCAACACGCACGAAGGCGGCACGCACCTGTCCGGTTCCGGGCGGCGCTGACGCGCACGGTCAACTCGTACGCCGCGAAGAACAACCTCGCGAAGGACCTGAAGGACGCGACGATCAGCGGCGACGACATCCGCGAGGGGCTGACCGCCGTCATCAGCGTCAAGATCCCGCGTCCCCAGTTCGAGGGGCAGACCAAGACGAAGCTCGGCAACACCGAAGTGAAGGGCATCGTCGAGACGATCGTCAACGACAAGCTCGGCGCGTTCCTCGAGGAGAACCCGAACGTCGCCAAGCGGGTCGATCCTGAAGGCGGTCGACGCCGCGCGCGCGCGCGAAGCCGCGCGCAAGGCGCGCGATCTCGTCCGCCGCAAGGGGCGCTCGACAGCAGCGCGCCTGCCGGGCAAGCTGGCCGACTGCCAGGAGCGCGATCCCGCGCTCAGCGAGATCTACATCGTCGAGGGCGAGTCCGCCGGCGGGTCGGCGAAGCAGGGGCGCGACCGGCGCTTCCAGGCGATCCTGCCGATCAAGGGCAAGATCCTGAACGTCGAGAAGGCCCGCTTCGACAAGATGCTGGGCAGCGACGAGATCAAGACGATGATCGCGGCGCTCGGCACGCGGCATCGGCGCCGAGGACTTCGACGTCGCGAAGCTCCGCTACCACCGGATCATCATCATGACCGACGCGGACGTGGACGGCTCGCACATCCGCACGCTGCTGCTGACGTTCTTCTACCGGCAGATGCGCGCGCTGGTCGACAACGGCTACGTCTACATCGCGCAGCCGCCGCTCTTCCGCGCCAAGCGCGGCCGCACCGAGACGTTCATCCGCGACGAGCGCGAGCTCGAGACCTGGCTGATCCGCCGGCGCGGTCGAGTCGCGCGTCGTCGTGCTGCCGGACGGCACGCGAGATCACCGGCGCCGCGCTCGAGCAGAAGCTCGAGAAGCTGATCACGTTCCGCAAGTTCCTGCAGGTCGTCGAGCGCCGCGGGCCGACGCGCGACGTGATCATCGTCGCTGCTCGACTCAGAGCATGCCGCGGCGACGAGAAGGCGTTTTTCGCGGACCGCGACCAGGCTCCAGGCGCTCGCGGACGCGCTCAACACGCAAGACGCGCTCGGCGAGCGTGCAGCCGGACGAAGAGCATCAGGCGCTTCGGCCTGGTCGATCGAGGACCGCACCGGCGGGCTATCCGAAGTACCACCGCGTCGATCTCGACTTCGTGCTGACCACGCGAGTTCCGCACGCTGTCGAACAGCTACAACGACGTCAAAGGACATCAAGGCGCCGATGATCGTCAAGACGACGGGCGCCGGCGTCGACAACGCGGCCGACGACGCGGCGGCCGACGAGCTCGGACAGGCGGCCGCGGCCGACACGACGATCGGCGGCGGCACCATCGACGACGCCACGAAGCTCGCGGCCGAGCCGAAGCCGCCGCAAGGGACCGCAGGCGAAAGGACCAGCAGGTCAAGGTCGAGTCGCTCGACGACCTCGTCGAGTTCTTCATCGCCGCCGGCAAGAAGGGCATCGCCGTCAACCGCTACAAGGGCCTCGGCGAGATGAACCCGGACACGCTGTGGGAGACCACGATGGATCCGTCCAAGCGGACGCTGCTGCAGGTCAAGGCCGAAGATCACCCGGCCGCCGACCTGATGTTCACCACGCTGATGGGCGACCAGGTCGAGCCGCGCCGCAAGTTCATCGAAGACAACGCGCTCGACGTCAAGAACCTCGACATTTAACGGATCGACATGACAGACATCTCTTCAAAAGTCCCCGTCAACATCGAGGACGAGATGAAGCGCTCGTACATGGATTACGCCATGAGCGTGATCATCGGACGAGCGCTGCCCGACGCGCGCGACGGCCTGAAGCCGGCGCACCGGCGCGTGCTCTACGGCATGCGGACGATGGGCCTCGCGAGCAATCGCGCCTACCGCAAGTGCGCCAAGATCGTCGGCGAGGTCATGGGGAACTACCATCCCCACGGCGACGCCTCGATCTACGACACGCTCGTCCGCCTGGCGCAGGAATTCAGCATGCGCTATCCCCTGGTCGACGGCCAGGGGAACTTCGGCTCGATCGACGGCGACCCGCCCGCGGCGATGCGCTACACCGAGGCGCGCCCCGAGGCGATGGCCGAAGCGATGATGGCGGATCTCGACAAGGAGACCGTCGACTTCGTCCCGAACTACGACGAGACGACCGAAGAGCCGACGGTCCTGCCGACCACGTTCCCGAACCTGCTGGTCAACGGGTCAGCCGGCATCGCGGTCGGCATGGCGACCAACATCCCGCCGCACAACCTGCGCGAGGTGATCGACGGCGTGCATCGTCGGCGATCGAGCAGCGCGAGCCAGTCGCGCCGACGCGGCTGAAGGCCGTGCTGCGCGTCGTCACCGGCCCCGACTTCCCGTCCGGCGGCTACATCGTCGGCCGCGAACGGCATCTACCAGGCGTTCACGACCGGGCGCGGCTCGATCACCGATGCGCGCGCAAGTCGTCGGTCGAGGAGAATCGAAGAAGGGCGACAAGCACGTCGATCGTCATCACCGAGATCCCCTACCAGGTCAACAAGGCGCGGCTGATCGAGAAGATCGCCGAGCTGGCGACGCGAGAAGATCATCGAGGGCATCTCGCGACCTGCGCGACGAGTCGGATCGCGACGGCATGCGCATCGTCATCGAGCTGAAGCGCGGCGAGATGCCCGATGTCGTCCTCAACAACCTCTACAAGCACACGCCAGCTGCAGACGACGTTCGGCATCATCATGCTGGCGATCGCCGGCGGCCGGCCGAAGGTCCTCAGCATCCTCGAGGTCATCGAGCAGCTTCATCGAGTTCCGCCGCGAAGTGGTGCGGCGCCGGACCGAGTTCGAGCTGCGGAAGGCCGAGGCGCGGGCCCACATCCTCGAAGGCCTCAAGATCGCGCTCGATCACCTCGACGAGGTGATCAAGCTGATTCGCGGATCGAAGAGCCCGGCCGAAGCGCGCGACGGCCTGATGACCGCAGTTCAAGCTGTCGCAGCTCCAGTCGCAGGCGATCCTCGACATGCAGCTCCAGCGGCCTGACCGGCCTCGAGCGCCAGAAGATCCTCGACGAGCTCGCTCGAGCTGATGAAGACGATCGAGCGGCTGCGCGCGATCCTCTCGAGCGAGGAGCTGCTGATGCGGCTGGTGGTCAACGAGCTGAAGGCCGTCCGCGAGAAGTTCGGCGACGAGCGCCGCACCGAGATCATCGACGACACCGGCGAGCTCCGGATCGAGGACCTGATCGCCGACGAGGACATGGCGATCACGGTCACGAACACCGGCTACATCAAGCGGACGCCGATCACCACCTACCGCGCAGCAGCGGCGCGGCGGCAAGGGCGCATCGGCATGCGCACGCGCGAGGAGGACTACGTCAGCCACCTCTTCGTGGCCTCGACGCACGCCTACATCATGATCTTCACCGACCGCGGCCGCGCCTACTGGCTGAAGGTCCACGAGATTCCCGACGTCGGTCCCGGCGGCAAGGGCAAGGCGATCGTCGAACCTCGTGCAGCTCGAGGACGGACGAGAAGATCGCGGCGCTGCTCGCGGTGAAGGAGTTCCCGGAGGAGGAAGAGTCAGCAGTTCGTCGTGATGGGCACGCCGCAAGGGCACGGTCAAGAAGACGGACCTGACCGCGTTCAGCAACCCGCGCGCCGAGCGGCATCATCGCGATGGGCATCGAGGAAGGCGACTCCGGTCATCGCGGTCGAGCTGTCCGGACGGCAAGGAGCAGGTCTTCATCGGCACGTCGCGACGGCATGGCGATCCGCTTCGAGGAGACCGACGTCCGGCCGATGGGCCGCAGCGCCTACGGCGTCCGCGGCATCACGCCTGCGCGAGGGCGACGAGGTCGTGGCGATGGAAGTCGTCCGCGAGGGCGGCACCGTGCTCACCGTCGCCCAGAACGGCTACGGCAAGCGCACCGGCGCTCGAGGAATACCGCCTCGCAGTCACGCGGCGGCGTCGGCATCATCAACATCCAGACCTCGGACCGCAACGGCAAGGTCGTCGGCGTCGCCTACGTGCACGACGACGACGAGCTGATGCTGATCTCGCAGTTCGGGCATGATCCTGCGCATGAAGGCGGGCGACATCCGCGACGATCGGCCGCGCCACGCAGGGCGTCCGGCTGATCGAGATGGAAGAAGGCGACAACGTCGTCTCCGTCGCGCAAGCTCGGCCGAGAAGGACGACGACGGGACGGGAACGCGTTGAGAGTCGAGCCGGCGGAGTAGGCGGCAACCACCGCGGCTAGTTCGCGCGTCTGCCTACGCCGGTTCCAGTTTGGCGAACTTCGCGAGCAGCTTCTTCTGACCGACCGAGTTGAAGCGGACGGTGATCTTGTAGTCGTCGGTGTGCTCTTCGACGGCGAGCACCGTCCCGACGCCGAACGTCGCGTAGCTTGACGCGCATCCCCGGACGGAGGCCGCCGGCCGCGGACTGGTCTTCGTTCTCGTGCAGTAGCCGGGAGTCGAATAGCTCGGGGCTCTCTTCCTTGAACTTCGCGCCGCGTCCCTTGCCGCCGCGGGCGTGCGGGTTCGTTCTGAACTCGTAGTGGGCGTGCGAGAAGTTCCCCTGGTAGGCCGAGCTGAACACCGGCGCGATCCGGCTCCAGCGCGGGAGCAATACGTAACTGAACGAAGTACAGTTT
>ERZ1370068.9867-contig-8613_pt1 | contig 54327 bp, 77 predicted proteins | sample MGYA00561227_ERZ1370068 | MGnify/ENA primary metagenome ERZ1370068 (study PRJEB38410, sample SAMEA6850437) | metagenome | study: Metagenomic assessment of the ecological functions of the soil: analysis of the soil microbiota associated with the... | reverse complement strand
ACCGCCGGGCGAGATGACGATCAGTCGGCTGGTGCCGTTCGCTCGATCCGCCGGGCTCAGCGTCAGCGTCGCGGCCATCTCGCTCGTCGTCAGCTCCAGCGGCAATGCCGGCGGCCGGATCTTTTCCGGGCTGGCTCTCGACTGCGCTGGGACGGCTGCCGACCATCAGACGATGGTGTTGATCTCGGCGGTGGCCATGCCCGCGCGCTCTTCTCTGGCGCTCGAACATCGTCGCGTTTTACGCCCTGGTCGCGGTCGTCTACTGGTGCTACGGGACTCAAGCTGTCGGTCCGACACACCGCCGACTACTACGGCACCGGAACCTGGGGCTGAACTACGGCATGCTGTTCACGGCCTGGGCGCGGCCGGCATTCTCGGGCCGGCCATCGCCGCGCGGGTCTTCGATGGATTCGGCGATTATCGCTATGCGTTCTAGCCGCGTCGGGTTTCGCAGTCATCGCCTGGGCAGCGCTGATGTTCGTCGCACCCCGCAACCGTCCCGGATCGCGGCCGCTACTTCGTAGCCGGCTCCTTCTCGAACCACGCCCGGCCGTAGTTCAGCGTGGGCCGCCATCAGTCGAGACCGTCACCGTATTCAGATAGCGAAGCGTGGCGACGTCAGCTCCCAGCGCGTTTCGTGATTCGTAACGTCCGGCCCTTGTGGACAAGGGCGATCCTCGAAATAGAGATTGAAGAACCCGCCGAGGTCGCCGCCGACGGAGGCGATTTGCTGGCCTGCGAAACCGCGGCCGTCGGTGATCCAGCGCGCGAGCGTCTTCCCTTCCGGCCGGTAGGCAATCGTTTCCTTGATTGACAGCGCCCCATCAGGCCCGGTCGCGGTCGTGATCGCCTCGAAGAGGGACCGTCGACACGTTTGTAAACGACTGCGCCCTTGATCAGACCGGACGCGCCCAACGAACCCTCCGGCACGTCCCATTTGAGAGTTCCACCTGCCGACGAGTAATGCCGAAGTTGAGCAGCGGCTGCTCATCGGTGACGCGCGTCGGCCGCCGGATCGGGAATCTGACTCTTCGGCAGCTGCGTCTGGTCCTGATGCGCCAGGAGTGCCTGACACGCGAGCGCCGTAGCGAACAGCAAGGACTGCCCGAATTTCATCGCCGTGAATTTAGCACAGCGCCACAGACCCACCAGCAAATCTTCACCGAGATGTATTCCAAATTTCCGTTGTTTACAACTAGCCCGGCGAGACGAGTCGAGTCTCGTCGCGCATGCCGCGATAATGTGCGATTGATCTGCTGGATCGCGGTTTGCTCCAGCGGCGGGTGTTCGACATTCTCGAGCGCGAAATCATTTCAGAACTGTTGGAGGACGACGGGCGGTGGTGCCATGGAGATCTGTGTGTCTCGGGCCCTCGCGACCAGCTTGCGCGCTCGCGCTGCCGGTCGTGTGGTGGCGCCCAGCTGCCCAACAACTACAAGACGCCGGGCGCAACGGGTGAAAGCCAGCAACGCACAAACCTGCGCCATGCCGAACTTTCGCCGCCAAGGCAAAGCCGATTTCGGGCTGGCAAGAAAGACCGGGCGCAGCTCGAAGCGCTACGGCGTCCGGCCGGAAGGCTTCTCGGGCGAGCTCGATCACCTCGTCCCGATCTCGCTCGGCGGCAGCAACGATCCCGACAACCTGTGGCCCTTCCACGCGCAGGCGACTTCACCATCGACGCCAAGAACGCGCTGGCGGCGAAGCTTCGCGACATGGTGTGCCGCCACGGCGGAGATCTCGCTGAAAGACGCCGCAGGACGCGTTCCGGAAGGACTCGGACCAGGGCCTACCACACGCACATGACGACGCTGAATGCCCCAGGACAGTAGGGACATCACGTAATTCAGAATTAGAGTGCAGAATTCAGAATTCAGAATTCAGTTCATCAGGAGCGCGAAGGCTTATCGAGGCAAAGCTCGCGCTCATCCGCGTTTCAGCGTCCCAGTAGTGTCAGCAGCCCGGTCGTCAGCCACGGGACATAGGTGATCACCAGCACGCCGATGCCGAGGATCGCCATCATCGGCAGCGCGGCGACGCAGACCTCGAGCACCGGACGCTTGAAGCGGTACGACGCCAGGAAGATGTTCAGGCCGACGAGCGGCGTCAGGAACCCGAGCTCGAGGTTCGCGATGAAGATGATCCCGAGATGCACCGGATGGATGCCGAACGCCGCGCCGAGCGGCACGATGAGCGGCACGACGACGACGAGCGCCGCCCAGATTTCCATCAGCCAGCCGACCGCCAGCAGGAACAGATTCAGCACGAGCAGGAACGTCAGACTGCGACGTGATGTGCGCGCGCGCCCAGTCGAGCAGCTTCGCGGGCACCTGCGCGCCGACGAGATAGCTGGTCAGGCCCTGACGCCACGCCGAGAATGATCAGCACGCCGCCGATGATCGTCACGCACTCGGCGAACGCGCGCGGCAGATCGCGACGCAGCGACAGGTCGCGATGGATGAACGCCTGCACGACGAGCGCGTAGAGCGCGGTCAGCGCCGCGCGCTTCGACCGCCGTCGCCAGGCCGCTGAACATCGACGACCAGCACCAGCGCCGGCATCGCCAGCTCCCACTTCGCCGCCCACAGCGACGCGAGCGCTTCGCGGCCGCGTGAACGGATAGCGGCCTCGCCCTCGACACGATCCCTTCGCGCACGCCCCATGCCGGCGACCATCGTCGTCAGCAGAATGCCCGGCAGGATGCCGCCGATGAAGATGTCCTCGATCGGAATCTGCGCGACGACCGCGTAGAGAATCAGCGGCAGCGCCGGCGGCAGCAGCAGGCCGAGCGAGCCCGGACGCGGTCAGCAGGCCGAGCGCGAAGCGTCTCGCGATAGCCGTCCTTGATCAGCGCCGGAAACAGCACGCCGCCGAGCGCGAGAATCGTCACGCCCGGATCCGCCGGTGAACACGGTGAAGAACGAGCACAGCACCGCGCAGACGACCGCCGTGCCGCCGGGAATCCAGCCGAAGAACGCGCGGAAGACGCGCAGCAGCCGCTCCGACGCGTGCCCTTCCGCGAGCAGGAACCCGGCGAGCGTGAACAGCGGGATCGCCGGCAGCGTCGGCGAGCACGCTGAGCGAGTAGGTCTCGATGAGAATCGTCGCCGGCGTCACGCCGTCGTGCATGAACAGCAGCGCGGCGGCTGCCGCCGAGGATCGCGAACAGCGGCGTGCCCGGCGACGCGCGGCGACGACGATCGATCGGCAGACGGCCTGGCCACGGCACTGCGCGGACCGATGCGATCGAGGAACGCGATCGCGACGCGCGATCGCCAGCGACGCAGGCCCGGCGATCCGCGCGATCGCGCGCAGCGCGCTCGGCATCGCGCGTCGCGCAGTCCGATCCGCTGGCAGGTCAGCGGCGGTCCGACGCGCCACACCAGACGCACGCGCGATCAGCGCGAACGCGACCGGCAGCGACGAGCTGCGCGATCCACGCCGGAATGCCGGCGCCGATCGTGCGTGCCGGCCTCGCGCTCGATCAGCGCCATCTGCCAGCCGCCCCACGCGAGCACGATCGACGGCGCACGCGCCGAACGCCGCGGCGAGGATGTCGGCGGCGCGGCGCCAGAGCCCGGCGGAATGAACGTGCCGGTGGCCAGCGCGAGCAGCTTGCCGTCGCGCGCCGCGATCGCGGCGCCGAGGAAGCCGACCCACAGCGTGAGATGCTGAACGATGGGACCGGACGCCGGGAATGCCGCGGCCAGAACGCCGCGCCGACGATCTCGAGCGAGCGGCAGCACGACCATCGCCAGCAAGCGCCGAGCGACGCGATCAGATCCTCGAGCGCGGCGATCGCGCGCGTTCACTTCGTCAGCGTGAGCGCGGCTTCTGTCTTGCGGTATTCGTCCCGCGCTTTGGACGGCCAGATCGAAGATGTCCGGCGGCACCATGCTCGCCGCGCATCGTCTTCGCCAGGTTGTCGAGCTGCGTGCGCCACTCGGGACCGCTCGCCTTCGTGACGGTCAGTCCGCGCTTTCACCATCGCCGCGACGGCGTTCTCGTCCTGCTTCGGCACTTCGGCCTGCAGCCGCTTCTCGACGCCGGCGGCGGCGGCGAGCAGCTTCTGCCGGTCGGCCGTCGGGAATCGCCTTCCACGCCTTCGTCGTGATGACGCCCGCGCCGACGATCGGCGCGCAGGCCGAGTCTCGAGCATGTACGGCGTCTGCCGGTACCACTGGAACAGCAGCGCGGCCAGCGGCGGTCGTCGGCAGGCCGTCGATCATGCCGGTGGTCAGGCCGGTCGTGATGTCGGTCATCGCCATCGCGCGCGGCTCGAAGCCGTTGGCCTTGAACCACTGCACCATGCGGTCGTTGCCCGCCGACGTCCAGAGCTTGACTTGTCTTCAGGTCGGCGACGGTCGTCACCGGCTTCTTCGTGAACACCTGCGTCCAGCCGCCGTGGCCCCAGTTGAGGAGGACGAAGCCTTTCGCCTCGACGCGCTTGCGCAAGCGTCGGCGTCAGCTTCGTCGGTGACGTAGTTCAGCTCGTCGTACGACGTCGAAGAAGAACGGACGTTGAAGACGTTGAAGGCGGGATCGATCATGCCGAGGCCGACGGCTGCGTGAACGCCGCGGCCTGCAGCGCGTCGAGGCGCATCTTGCGCAGCACGGTCGGCTCGTCGCCCTGCGTACCGCCGGCGTAGACGGTGACGGTCGACGCGGCCGCCGGTCGCCTGCTTCCACTCCTCGCCCATCTGCTTGAGGTTCTTGTCCCAGATGGACCCTTCCGGCACGAGCGTGCGCGAGCTTGATGGTCGCGCTGCGCGACGACCGACCGTCCGGACGCGAGGACGACGAGCGCCGCGACCGCGAAGCGGCCGCAGGCCGCGCCAGTGTCCGGCGTTTTACGACTTCGACGCGCTTGGCCGTCCATTCTCCCTGCCCCATCCCGCCGAGCTCGGCCTTGCCGTTGACGATGGAGTCGTCCGGTCAGTTCGCCGCCCATGGCGATCGGAATGTCCCCCTGCGGCGTCTCTGGCGGTGAAATCGAGCTTCAGGGCGTTGCCGGCGAACGTGCCGCTGACGTCAACAGGTCCCATCGGTCCGACGATGGTGCCGGTCACTTTGCCGGCGGTCTCGGTGAAATCGGCGCTGGACGGGAACCTCGCCCATGGGCGTCTTGAGGGTCAGGTCCCACTTGCCGCTCAGACCGGGTGGCTGAAGTCGCTGACCCGGCCGGCGCTGGGGCTGGCGCGGGCGCTGGGGTAGGCGCGGGCGCCGCGGCGGACGCGGTCGTCGTTTGATGCGCTTCGGGTCCAGTCGCCTTCGCCGAACCCGCCAAACTGCGCCTTGCCCGTCATTGACGGCCCGTCGACCTTGCCGGTCATCGGACGTCGAGCGACTGTCCTGAATCGGGACGAAACGCTGAAGGTGAGATCGTTGCCCGTGAGCGTGCCATTCTGGAACGGCAGCTCGCCCATCGGCGACTTGAAGAGCCCGGAGATTTTCGAGCCGTCCTGCTTGAAGGTTACCTGCACGGTGTTCGCGCCCTTGAGCGGACTGAATCGTCACGTCCCAGTCGCCCGCAATGCTGGTCTGGGCGCGGACGGCAGCGCGATGAGGATCAACAGCGCCGCCAGCATAATCCCGGTTCTGTTCATGGATCCCACTCCTCGGCCAAGCATACCATTCCCCCGCGCCGGTCCTGCCTGGCGCGCGGAACGCGCCCTCCCCAATCGAACCCAGTTTTGCAGTGGCCGCTTATGGCGTCGCCCTTTCACGGGTACGGCCATGGTGACCGCGATTTCCTTGCTGCCGTCCACCATCGTCCACGACAACGTGACCGTCGTCGCCTTTGACGCTGCCCTTGAGCGGGATCTCGCCGTACTGCGACCGAAAATAACCCGTCAGCCGGGGCCTTCGTGCGTCAGTACATCGTACTGAGCTCACCGCGCGGCGCCGTCAGCACCGCCGACCATTCGCCGGTGAGATTGACTCGGCTTGTGCGGGGAAAATCACGATGAGGGCCGCCAGCACGATTCGAATCATGCTGACGATTATCGCTCGGCTGGGACCAATGGAGCGCGAAGGCTTCAGCCGAGCGCCGGACCAGACGGAGCTTTGGGCGAAGGCTTCAGCCGAGCGCCGTTTCAGCAGGCCGCGGCTGGCGCGCCCGGCCCCGTGTCCGCTGCGACTTCATCCAACGTGTGAGGAACCCTGTCCGGAAGCGAGACGCTGGCCACGCGCCTGAAGGTCGTCAGGCTCCGATCGTGTCTGAGAATCGCGCGCGCGCCAGGCGGCTGCCGGTCAGGCGCTCGTGGGTTTCGAGCAGGTGGCGAACGACCTGCTGATCCGAAGCGGTCAACGGCTCGACCGCCAGATGTTGCGGGCTCGTCCGTGCCACCAGCGTGTGCCGTCGATCGCACACATAGGCCACGCCGCCGGTCATGCCGGATCCGAAGTTGCGGCCAATCGAGCCCAAGCACCACCACGGTTCCGCCGGTCATGTATCGCACGCGTGATCGCCGACGCCCTTCGACGACAGCGGTCGCGCCGCTGTTGCGGACCGCGAAGCGCTCGCCGGCCCGGCCGGCGATGAAGACGCGGCCGCCGGTGGCGCCGTAGAGCGCCGCATTGCCCGGCGAGCACCTGATTCGGACGCCCGCGCTCGCGCGCGCGGCGGAGCACGACGATCTCGCCGCCGTGCATGCCCTTGCCGAGGCCGTCGTTGGCGTCGCCGGTCAGCGACAGCCGCATGCCGGGCAGCGAGAACGCACCGAAGCTCTGTCCCGCGCTGCCGGTCAACGTCATCGACACGGAGCCGTCGGGCAGGCCGGCGTCGCCGTGCCGCGCGGCGATCACGCCGGCGATGTCGGCGCCGAACGTCCGATCCGTGTTGGCGGATCGTCGCTCGTGATGGCAATTGGCAGCTCGCCATCGAGCAGCGCGGTCGGCGACGGCGCGGGCGCGAACGGCAAGGCTCTGTCGCGTTTGCGGCCGGCAGCGGCCGTCTCCGGCGCTTCGACTCTGAGCGTCGTCATTTCCGGCGGATTCGAGCAGCCGGTCGAGGACGATGCCCGGTGCGTCGGCTCTGGCGACTGCGTCCTCGGCTCGCGCGCGCAGCAGATCGGCGCGGCCGACGAGATCGTCGAGACGCCGGTCAGGCCGAGCGACGCCAGGATCTCGCGCACCTCTCCGGCGATCAGCCTCAGGTAGCCCACCAGCATGTCGGCGGTCCCCGCGAACGCCGGACGCAGGTCCTCGCGCTGGGTGGCGATGCCGACCGGGCAGGTGTTGGCGTGGCACTGCCGCGCCATCACGCAGCCGAGAGCGACGAGCGCCGCCGGTGCCGAATCCGTATTCGTCGGCGCCCAGCGCCGCGGCCATCGCGATGTCGCGTCCGGTCTTGAGGCCGCCGTCGGTCTGGAGCACGACGCGGTCCGCGCAAGTCCGGCGCGCGGCCAGCGCGTGATGCGCCTCAGTCAGGCCGATCTCCCACGGCATGCCCGCGTGCTTGATCGACGCACGCGGCGAGCGCGCCGGTGCCGCCGTCGTGTCCGCTGATCTGAATCGCGTCGGCGCCGGCCTTGGCGACGCCGGTCGGCGATGATCCCGACGCCGGCTCGACGCCACCAGCTTCACGTTGATCGCGCGCGGCCGGATGGAACGCGCGCAGGTCGTAAATCAGCTCGCGCCAGGTCCTCGATGCTGTAGATGTCGTGGTGCACCGGCGGCGAGATCAGCGGTCGTTCCCGGCTGCGCGTGGCGCAGCCGCGCGATGTGCGGCATCACCTTCAGCGCCGGCAGCTGACCGCCCTCGCCCGGCTTCGAGCCCTGCGCGATCTTGATCTGCAGCTCGTCGGCCGATCGCAGATAGCGCCGGCGTCACGCCGAAGCGCGCCGACGCCACCTGCTTCGTCCGGCTGCCGTCCCAGTCGCCGTGCCGTCGGCCGGCACGAACCGGTCCGGCTCTTCGCCGCCCTCGCCGCTGTTGCTGCGCGCGCCGAGCCGGTTCATCGCGCGTCGCGATCGTGCGGTGCGCTTCCGGCGACAGCGCGCCGACCGACATCGCCGACGCGAAGAACCGTCGGCAGATGGCGTCGACCGGCTCGACGTCGTCGAGCGCGACGCCGGCGACGGCCGGCGTCGAATCTCCAGCAGATCCCGCACCGCCGTCGGCCGGACGGCCGTAGACATGCGAGGTGAACGTGGCGTACGCCTGCCGTGGACGACGAGGCGTGGGCGCGACCGCGCCGCATCGCGCGCCTTCTGCAGCCCGCGGACGACCAGCGGATTGGTCGCGTGGTACTTCGCCGTCGCGCCGGTAGCCGTGCAGGCCCGGGATAGTCGAGCCGGCGGCGGCCGCCGTCGCGAACATGCGCGCGTGATGGCGGTCGAGCGACCGTCGCCGCGATCGTCGGCCAGCGTCGACGCTGCCGGCAACGGCGACGGCGTGCCCGGGAAGAAGCTGATCGACCAGCGACGCGCGTCGAGGCCGAGGATCTCGAACAGCTGCGCGCCGCAGTAGCTGCTGAACGTGCAGACGCCCATCTTCGACAGGATGCGTCAGCAGGCCGCGCTCGAGCGCGAGGCGGTACCGCGCCGACGGCGACGTCGCAGCCGGTGACGTCGACCGCCGCCAGCGAGGCGATGGTGTCGTAGCCGAGCGACGGGCAGACCGCGGCGGCGCCGCAGCGCGCACAGCGCGGCCACCTGATGCGCGTCGCGGGCGTCGCCGGTATCGACCACGATGCTGGCGCGCATCCGGAGGCCGCGATCGACCAGCGCGTGATGCACGGCCGCCGTGCGCCAGAAGCGCCGGCACCGGCGGCGCTGCTCGCGGTCGATCGCCGCGATCGGACAGCACGACGAGAGCGCGCTGCCGCGCTCGACCGCGCGCGCACGCTGTCATGCGCGATCGCTGCCAGGCGGCGCGCAGGCAGTCGACGCTGCCGGATCGACCCGGAAAGATCGTGTCGATCGTGGTCGCGGCAGAGCGCGGACGAGCGGTCGCAGCTGCGCCAGCTGCCGCGGCGGTCAGCATCGGCGAGCGCAGCGCGATCCGCGGCGGGCGCCGCGCGAGCTCGTCGATGAAGCTGCCCTGCGCGCCAAGCAGCGTGGTCAGCGACATCACCGCGCGACTCGCGATACGGATCGACCGGCGGATTGGTTACCTGTGCGAACCGCTGGCGGAAGAAATCGGTGAAGAGCCGCGACTTCCGCGACAAGGCCGCCGGCGGCGTGTCGTCGCCCATCGAGCCGACGGCTTCGTGTCCCTCGGTCGACCATCGGCCGCAGCAGCAGGTCGATCTTCCTCGCGCGAACACGCCGAAGCGCGGTCTGGCGGCTCGCCAGTGTCGGCGGACGCCCGATGCGAGCGCCGGGCCGTGCTCGGGCGCATCGATCAGCGTCAGGTCCGCGACGTCGGACAGCGACCGGAGCGTGTCGTCGACCAGGCGGCGGTAGCGGCGGCGGAACGCGAGCCGGCGCGTGATCTCGTTGGTCCCCATCACGGCGCCGCGCTCGAGGTCGACCATCGAGCATGTCGCCGGGGCCGAGGCGTCCGCGGTCGACGATCTCGTGCTCGGCGGCGTCGAGCACGCCGACTTCAGAGGCCACGGCCATGAGCCCCGCCGCCGTCCGACACGACGCGCGCCGGCCGGAAGCCGTTGCGGTCCAGAGCGGCGCCGACGAAGCGGCCGTCGGCGAACGCGAGCGCCGACGGCCCGTCCCACGGCTCGCTCGACGAGCGACTGGAACTCGTGAAAGGCGCGGACGTCGGGCGCGCAGTTCGCGGTCGCGCTCCCAGGCAGGCGGCATCAGCCGCGACACCGCGTGGGCGATCGAATAGCCGCGATGCCGCAGCAGGTCGACCGCCTCGTCGAGCGATCCGCGAATCCGAGGTGCCGTCGGACAGCGCCCGGCCGTCTGGCCAGCCCGGGCAATCGACGTCGAGTCGAGCAGCCGCGCCCGCATCCACGGCCGATTGCCGGCGATCGTGTTGATCTCGCCGTTGTGGGCGAGCAGCCGGAACGGCTGCGCCAGCGCCCAGTCCGCCGACGTGTTGGTGCTGATAGCGCTGATGGAACACGATGAACGCGCGACGCGAAGCGCGTGGTCGGCGAGGTCGGGATAGAACGATCGCCAGGGCCTCCGGCGTGACCAGCGCCTTGTAAACCACCGTGCGTCGTCGAGAGCGAAACGACGTCGAGCCGCAGGCCCTGGCGGACCGACTGCGCCGAAATGGCGCATCCGGGCGCGGATAGAGGCGCTCGTCAACCGTGTTGCGGCCCTCCGGCGAACGCGATGACCGCCTGCAGCACGTGCGGGGTCGAGGCGCGCTGGGCGCGCAGGACCGCGCTGCGGTCGGTCGGCACCTGACGCCACGTGAGGAGCGCGCCGACCGCCTCGCAGTTCGCGCTCGACGAGCGCCATCCCCGCCTCGCGGCTGGCCGGCGCGACGAACAACATGCCGAGCGCGCGGGAACGGCCCGCGGGCAGCCGGCCGCCCAGCGAGGCGGTGAGGAGCGGCCAGGGAATCGCCGTCAGCACGCCGCAGCCGTCCACCGCGCCGAGGGACGCCGGCGCCCCGCGGTGCGCCAGGCGGACCAGCGCCGTCAATCCGTGACGGACGATGTCGTGACCGGCTTCTCCGGCCATGCGGGCGATGAAGCCCACGCCGCAGGCGTCGTGCTGCATGGCATCGTTTATGGCACGCGCCTTTGATAAGTAAAATAGAACTTACGGATGCAAACCATCTGAAATACAGATTCATGTAACGGTGCCGCCGCCGCATCGGCGCCATCCGCACAGGAGATGGATGACAGTGCCGATGCGTCGCCTATCGATCGGCGCCTCCGGCCAGCGTGATCTTGAGCTCGGCGGCGAACAGCATCGTGCGGTCGTTGTCGCGCGCCGCCCACTTCATCAACGTGCGCAGGTCGTTCGCCGGGACCTTGCTAGACGACGTGAAGCCGTTGACGACGAGCGTCACGGGCCGGCCGAGGTCGAACTGATCGGGCGACAGCAGGAGCGTGAACGACGTCACGCCGCGGGTGTTGATGGTCACCGTGTTCCCGTCACGGGTCGCGTCGAGGCGGCCCGACGGGACGCCGCGATCGAACATCGGATGCGGTGGATCGGTCGTCCAGGTCGGGGCGAAGACGCCGGCGAGCTCCGACCGGCGCGTTGTCGCGGGCGACCAACAGCGAGATCTTCGAGCCCGGCTCGATCCCTGAAAATCTCGTCGACGCCGACCGCCACGTGGACGGTCTCGTCGTTCAGACGGACGAGCGCGTCTCCAGCTTTCAGGCCGATGCGCTCGGCGTTCGACCCGGGCATCACCCGGTTGATCCGATTGCCGATGCTGCGCGCGCCGAAGTCCAGCCGCGGTTCAGAGTCAACGAGGTTGGGGTCGTCAAGCTTGGCGTCGCCGGGGAAGCTGCCGACCGAGTCGATGACCACCCAGTGCGCGCGGTTGAGGCCGGCCGTCCCGGAAGGCTGGGCGGTTTCCCAGCTGCACGGCGTCAGGCAGCGGCCGCCGCGGGTGACTCGCGGCAAAAGCATCGAAGGCGCCTTTGACCTGCGGCCACCACTGCGTGTTGTGACCCGCCCCGGCCTGCGGCCGGTAATCGAGCTGAAGACCGATCTTGCGAAAATGCGCGATGGCGGGTTCGACCAGGCTCGTCGGATACAGTGGATCGCGCTCGCCGTTGACGACGAAGAACGGCTTGTTCCGCATGTTGCCGGGAACAACGGGCCGGCCACGTCCAGGTCGTGGACGGCCAGCACGCACCAGAATCCGTTCAACGGCAGAAAGCCGGCGTAGGGCGTCGTGTCGCGCATCGACACGTAGTACGCGCCGGTGCCGCCGTCGGACACGCCGGACACCGCGACTCGATTCTCGTCGACGTTGTAGCGCCGCTTGACGATGTCGAGCGAGGCTCGAGAGGTTGAGCAGCTGATCGTCACTCCACCACGGCGCCGCGTCCCAGGCGAACGGCACCAGGCAAATCTGGGGCTCGTCGCTCGCAAGCGCGCCGATGCCTCCAGCGGAGCCCGAGGCGCCTGCCGGCGGCTGGCTGCTGTGACGGTTCATCACGCCGCCGTGCAGTTGAATGCGGACGGGATACCGTTTCGCGGGATCGTAATTTTCCGGCGCGGTGACGGCGAACTCGTGCTCGACGCCGTCGGCCGTCCGGTTCGTCAGCCGCACCAGCCCGTTCGGCTGCGGGCGATAGGCGCGTCCCGCGCGCAGACGCCGGAACGCTTCGTCGAACGAGACGCCGCTGGCGACGACGTCCTCGGCGCGGGCCGCAGCCTCTTCAGGAGAGGACGCCGCGAAGAAGCGCCTCGAACGCCTGATCAACACGGGCGTTCTGGCCGGCTACGGCCAGCGGCGCGATGGCGAGCGCCACGGCGACGAGCATTCTCGTCTTCACTTGGCCGAATGTATAACATAGAGAGAGGATTATGAGGTCCACCGGCCACTGGCTCGCGCGTCTGTCGACGGCGCTCGTGTTCGGCGCCGCGCTCACGGCCCAGGTCGGCAAATCCGCGACCGACAAGCTGCCGCCGCTCTCGTACGTCTGCACCATGGCCGGCGACGAGGACGTGATCGAAGACAAGCCGGGCGTCTGCCGCAAGTGCGGAATGAAGCTCGTGCCGATTCGCCTCGACTCCGGTCTGGACGTGTCCGGTCCATGCCGCCGTCGTCAGGCGATCAGCCCGGCAAGTGCCCCATCGACAACCGCGACCTCATCCAGATGACGATGTCGGTGGCGTGGATCTGCCGGGGGCGCCCGACGCCACGCCGTCCGTCAGCCCGGGGACCTGTCCCGACGGCAAGCCGATGCAGCGCCAGTATACGCCGCGCGCGCACGGCAATCACAACCCGCAGCACGGCGGCGGCTTCTTCATGGCGCCCGACAACTGGCATCACCTCGAAGGCGCGTATGTCGCGCCCGGCGTGTTCCGGCTGTATCTCTACGACGATTTCACGAAGCCGCTGACGCTCGCGCAGGTGCGCGCGCGCGACCGCGCGCATCATCGTCGGCAAGGACGGCAGCAGAGGTAGCACTCGTCCGCAACGGCCGCTTCTACGAGGCGAAGATCGGCAGGCTGGCCTTTCCGCTGGAGGTCAGGCGCGCGTGAAGTTCCAGGCCTCGGCGCCGGAACACCGGTTTGATTTCGTGTTCGACCAGTTCTCGAAGGACGCGCCCGCGCCGGCCGCGGTCACGACGATGAACGCACCCGGCGCGACAGGTGAGAAACCTGCCTCGGGCTCCGCGGCGCCGATCGCGCCCGGATCGTCCGGCAGCGGACGGCCCGCGGGCAGCGCACCCGAGCTGGAGACGATTACGCCCGCCGACGCCGGACTGATGCCGGTCGCGATTGCCGAGACGGTTCCCGAAATGCTGCAGCAGCTGCGCACCCGCAACGAACGAGATCAAGGCGTTCATCGATCGCGGCGCGTTCGCGGCGTGTGCGTTCCCGCGTTCCAGGCCAAGGACGTCGCCCTGGCGCTCGACGCGAAGAAGACCGGCCTCCCGCAGGAGCGCCAGCGCATGGTCGGACCCGCCGTCGACCGCATCGTGCGCACGGCCTATCTGCTGGATGCGTTCGGCGATCTGGGGAACAAGCAGCAGATTTCGGATGCGTACGCAACAGTTCGCCGCGGCCGTGACGGATATCGAAGCCGCCTTCCCGAAACAGCCATGAGGTTGATCGGCCGTTCGCTCCTTGCCGCCGCGGGCGCCGGGCTCGTCGCCGCGATCGCGATGCCGGTCGGCGAAGCGCACAAGCCGATCACGTCGAAGTACACCTTCAACGACGACGTCTTTCCGATCCTGAAGGAGCGATGCGCGCAGTGCCACGTGGCCGGGGGCGTGGCGCCGATGTCGCTGATGACCTACGAGGAGGCGTTTCCGTGGGCCGAGTCGATCCGCGCCGAGCTGGTCGCGTCGCACATGCCGCCGGCGACGGCGGACGGCAGATTCGGCGACGTCACGCACGCCCGCGGTCTCACGCCGCAGGAAATCGACGTCCTCCTGACCTGGGCGAGCGGCGGTAATCCGCGCGGCGCCATCGACCAGAAGCTGCCGGCCGTCGGCTTGAAGAACGACTGGGCGCTCGGCAAGCCCGACACTGTTCTCCAGCAGCCCGCCGAGTTCACCCTCACCGCCGACAAGATGGAGGACTCGCAGGCGTTCTCGGTGCCGACCGGACTGACCGAACCCCGCTGGGTGCGGGTCGTCGATCTGCTGCCGGGAAACCCGGCCATCGTCCACCAGCGCGACGATCTCGCTGAAGGGCTCGCCGGAACAAATCCTCGCGCGATGGCTGCCCGGCCAGGATTCGCGCCCGCCGGACGCGGCCGCTGCCTTCCGCCTGCCCGCCGGCGCCGAGCTGGACGTGCGGATTCGCTACAAGAAGACGTGGTCCTACGAAGGCAAGGCGATGAAGGACCACAGCAGCGTCGGCCTGTATGCTTCGCGAGAAGGCCGGCAGCGAGCGACAGCTGACGTCGTTGCCAGTCTCCTCGAACGACGTGCCGTCCGCGAAGGGACAGGTATTTTCGTTCCAGCCAGACGATCGACCGCGACATGCAGGCGCTGGCGCTCAGTCCCGATCAGGTGCCCGACAACCTCACGCTGCAGGTCGAAGCCGTGCGGCCCGACGGCTCGCGGACACCGGTCATTCGCTTCAATACCCGGCCGGACTGGAAGCGCCGTTACTGGTTTGCCCGAAATCGCCACTCCCGAAAGGGACGAAGATCGAGGTCAGCGGCACCGTCAACGATCCCGATCTCGTCGCCGCGGCGTTCGGCGGTGCGGTCTCGCCCGGGAAGTCGGCGAGCGCGACGAACGTCAGCCTCTCGCTCGAAGTCGTCGCTTCCCCGAGCAGGCCGTCAGCGCCGTAGTCGCCGGCACTGCAGCGCGCTCCCGGCGGAGGCGCGGCGGATCTGGCGCATTCGACGTCGTTCAAATGCAGCGGCCGCCGTCGACTTCGAGGACGACGCCGGTGATGAAGCTCGCTTCGTCGGATGCGAGGAACACCATGGCGTCGGCGACGTCGCGCGCGGCGAGCAGAGCCGTCCGAGCGGGATCGACGACAGGAACGCCGCGCGATGCGCGTCAGGTCGCCGCCGACAAACGTCGCCAGCATCGGCGTTGTCCGCGGGGCCCGGGCAGATGGCGTTGACGCGAATCCGATCCGGCGCCAGCTCGATCGCGAGCGACTTGCTGAGCACGAGCGCGGCGCCGCTTGCTGGCGTTGTAGGCGGCCAGGTTCGGCCGCGGCCGAATGGCCGCCACCGACACGGTGTTGAGAATCACCCCGCCGCCCTGCCGCCGCATCACCGGCACCGCGTAGCGCTCGCCGCCAGGAACATCGCCTTCGCGTTGACCGCCATCAGACGATCGAACTCCTGCTCGTCGGTGTCGGCGATCGGCGTCGGCGGCTGCGGCCGGCCGGCGTTGTTGACGACGATGTCGAGGCGTCGAAGCGGTCGATCGCCGTGGCGATCAGCGCCGCGACGTCGTCGGTCGAGGCAACGTCGCTCGAACGAACACTAGCGGATCCCTCGGCCCGAAGCACTCCCGATCCGGCGCGGAGGCGAGTTCGCGCGCGATCGCGTCGCCGGCAGCGCCATCGAGATCGGCCAGCAGCAGGCGTGCGCCTTCAGCGGAAAAGCGGCGGGCGATTTCGGCGCCAATGCCTGATGCGGCGCCGGTGACGACCGCGACTTTTCCGGAAAGTCGATGCATGCTGGAGGCTTCAGAACGTAGCCGGCAGGCCGTCGACGATGAGCGTCGCCCCGGTCGCCTGGCGGACGCGGTCGAGCGTCGTCTCCGTGGCGATCTCGCGCAGCACGAGACCGCGCGGCGGTCACGTCGATGACCGCCAGCTCGGTGACGATCTGATTGACGACCTTCACCCCGGTCAGCGGCAGCGTGCAGCGCTTCGAGGATCTTGTGGCCGCCGTCGCGCGTGGTGTGCTCCATCGCGATGATGACGCGCTTCGCGCCGGCGACCAGGTCCATCGCGCCGCCCATGCCCTTGACCATCTTGCCGGGAATCATCCAGTTGGCGAGGTTGCCCGTCCTCGATCCACCTGCAGGCGCGCCGAGAACGGTGAGGTCGATGTGGCCGCCGCGGACCATCGCGAACGAGTCGGCGCTGCTGAAATAGCGACGACCCGGCGATCTCGGTCACCGTTTCCTTGCCGGCGTTGATCAGATCGGGGATCGACTTCCGTCCTCGGTCGGAAACGGCCCGATGCCGAGCAGGCCGTTTTCGGAATGCAGCGGTGATGTTCACGCCCGGCGGGATGTGGTTGGCGACGAGCGTCGGCATCCCGATGCCGAGATTGACGTAGTCGCCGTCCTTCAGCTCCCGAGCGATGCGCGCAACGATGCGATCCCGGACGTCCATGGCTAGCTGGTTGGAGAGCGGCAATCGTGAGCGCCTGCGGCTATGCCGAGCGAAGGCCTGTGAAGCCTGAGCGAGGCATCAGCGTAAGCACGCGCTGGGGGTGGGGCCCAGCGCCAGTGACGAAGTTGACAGATTTTCTGGACCGGCAGGTTACTCAAGGCCGCACTGTCGCTTCTCGATTCGCTTTTCGTAGCTTCTCGCCCTGCAGGATCTTCTGGACGAAGATCCCCGGCGTGACCACGTGGTCGGGGTCGATTTCGCCGGGTTCGACGAGGTGCTCGACCTCGGCGATCGTGACCGTGGCGGCGGTGGCCATCACCGGATTGAAATTCCTGGCCGTGCGCCGGTAGACGAGGTTGCCGGCCAGGTCGCCTCGCCACGCCTTCACGAACGCGAAGTCGGCGTGGAGCGGCCCCTCCAGCACGCACTGCCGGCCGTCGATGGTACGGGTCTCCTTACCTTCGGCGACGAGGTCCCGTAGCCGGTCGGGGTGAAAAAACCGGCGATCCCGGCCCCGCCGGCCCGGATGCGCTCGGCAAACGTGCCCTGCGGGACGAGCTCGACCTCGAGCTCACCTGTCAAAAATTGTCTCTCGAATTCCTTGTTCTCGCCGACGTAGGTCGAGAACCATCTTGCGGACCTGTCGGGCCCTGAGCAGCACGCCAATCCCAAAATCGTCCACCCCGGCGTTGTTGCTGATGACCGTCAGGCCCCGGGTGCCACGGGCGTGGAGTGCCGCAATGAGATTTTCTGGTATGCCGCAGAGGCCGAAGCCGCCCATCATAATGGTGGCTCCGTCGGGAACGAGCGCGACCGCGTCGGCCGCGCTCGCGACCACCTTGTTCATCGCCCGGTATTCTATCAAGTAAGATATCGCTCCCTCGTGCATCCAGACCTCGAACAAGCCATCAGCTTCCACGAGTCGATCGTCGCCGAAGGTAGCAAGGCGCTCGTCGGCTACAACACCGCCAAGGCCCTCGCCAACGTCGTCCTGATGTCGGAGATCCCGACGTCGTACGACAAGACGCGAGCAACGCCAGGTCAACGCCGGCAACCTGCTCCTGCGCGGCGTGCCGGGCGTCGGCAAGACCTTCTTCGGCGTCATCCTCGCGGCGATCAGCAACGCCAAGTTCGTGCGTCTCCAGGGACGCGCCGACCTGCAGCCGACCGAAGTCGTCGGCTTCCAGATGATCAACCCGGCGACCGGCGAGCTGATGACCGAGTTCGGTCCGCTCGCCGAGGCGGAGGTCATCCTGCTCGACGAGATCAACCGCATCCCGCTGAAGTCGCAGAGCGCCTTCCTCGAAGGGCTGCAGGATCGCACCATCACCGTCGGCAAGAACGACCTACGAGATGCCGACGTTCAGCTTCGCGATCGCGACGATGAACCCGGTCGAGCTCGGACAGGGCACCTTCCCGCTGTCGGAAGCGGCGACCGACCGCTTCGCGATCATGATCAACATCGGGTATCTGCCGCCGAGGAAGAAGAAGAAGCTGGTGCACTTCGACTTCAAGCGCGTCCGGCTCAACGCGCTGATGACCAAGGAGCGGATCATCGAGCTGCGCGGGGCGATCAACGAGCAGGTATTCCTGCACGAGCGCCTCGCCGGCTACATCCAGCAGCTGGTGGCAGCGACGCGGCCGTACAACCCCGACACCGACTGGCACATCGCACTCGCCGTCGGAGCTGGTCGAGCACGGCGTCGACCTCGGCGCTTCGCCGCGCGCGCATCATCTGCTGGGCACGCCTGGCCAAGGTCTGGGCGCTGCTCGTGCGCAAGCGCACCGAGGTCTACCGGAGGACATCCAGGATCTCGCGCCCGTACGTGCTGCGGCCATCGCATCTGGCTCGGCCCGCACGCCGCGAGCCACGGGCTGACCACCGACTGCGGTGATCGCGGACGTGATCGAGAAAGTGCCCATTCCGTGACGACGATTCAGAGCCACGAAAACGCGAAAAATCTTTGTAAGAGAGGTTTCGTGATTTCGCGCTTTCGTGGCGGCCGTTCGCGTTTTCGCGGTCGGTGACTTAGTGTGCGCACCCGCGAGACCGACGTCGAACCCTTCGTCAACCTGTCGGAGCTGACCGAGATCGAGCTGCTGATCCTGCGGCGGATGCGCGAGTACACGGTCGGCGAGCACCGCAGCCTCTTTCACGGCACCGGCTTCGACTACGTCGGCCTGCGCGACTGGCAATCGGGCGACCGGATGTCGCAGATCGACTGGGCGCAGTCGTCGCTGACCAACTTCAGCCCGATGATCGTCCGCGACTTCGAGCAGCCGAGCACGGCAACGGTGATCGCCGTGGCGGACGGGTCGCTCTCGACCCGCTGCGGCATCGACGGCGTCCCGATCGCGGCGGCGATTGCCCGCAGCCATCGGCACCATCGGCATGTCGGCGGTCTTTTTCAGGACCTGTTCGGGCTGATCACGTTCGACGCGCGCTTCGACGAGCTCGCCGCCATCAGGCCGCGGATCGGCAAGAATCAGGTGATCCACTGCCTCGAGGCCTATCAGTTCCAGAAGGGGTTGCAGCCGCTCAAGCGCACCGGTAGCCTGAGCATGTCGCTCGCCGGCGTCATGCGGAAGACGTCGATGGTGCCGGTGATTTCCGATTTCCTGTTCGACAGCCCCGGCGAGATCCTCAGCGAACTCCGGGCAGCTCAACTCCGTCCACGACGTCTTCATCGTCCTCATCGACAGCGCGCTTTGCCTTCGACCTGCCGCCGGTCTCGGCCGGGTGGATCGAGGCGTTCGACGTCGAAACCGGGCGAGGCGCGGGTCATGTCGCGGGGATCGCTGAAAAAGCTCTCGGCGCGCACCCGCGGTGGCAGGACGATCGTGACCAGGCAGGCGAAGGCGGCGGGAATGGACGTATTGCAAATCGGCGTCAACGAGCAGCAGACGGCAATCGCGATGAGCGAATTCATCGCCGAGCGTCGTCTGCGGAAGGTGTAGGCAGTGATGAGGGCAACGGGACGAACGCTGCTGGGGGCGATGGCGATCGCGCTCGGCGCCGCCGGCGCCGCGACGGCGCAGAACGTCGAGACCGATCCGCTGCAGTGCTGGTGGCGCACCAGCAGCGGCGCCATCCGTGTCGGCGAGACGTTTTCGGTGGTGCTGACGTGCGCGGTCATCGAGACGCCGGACGTGAAGGTGGTCGTGGACGAGTCGCGGCTCGAGCCGTCCGTGGTGCAGTTCGCGCCGTTCGAAGTGACCGGCGGCCAGCACGCGGCCGACCTGCGCAGCGGCGACCGCCGTTTCTTCCAGTACGAATACCGGCTGCGGCTGATCGCCGAGAACCTGTTCGGCAAGGACGTCCTGCTGCCGGAAACCAAGCTCCTACCGCGTCCAGAGCCGCCTGGCCCAGCGCCAGTCGAGCGGCCGGGGGCGCGACGAGTCGATCGCCGGCCGCGACCAGACCTACGTGCTGCCGCCGGTGTCGCTGAAGCTGATGTCGCTCGTCCCGGCCGACGCTTCCGACATCCGCGACGCCGGCACCGAGACGTTTGGCGACGTCGACCGCCGCGGCTTCCGCGCCAGCCTGCTGACCGTGATCGGCGGCGTGCTCTTCGCGCTGGCCGCACTGGTCGCCGTTCTGAGCGCCGTCCGTCTGATCATGCGGACCCGCAAGCCGGTCACGGCCGCCGAGCGCCTGGTGGGAGATGGCGCGATTCTTCGCGGCGTCGGCCGCGAGCTGGCCGCGGTGCAGCGTCAGCGGGAGGACGGCGGCTGGACCGCCGACCTCGCCGCCCGGGCCCTCGCCGCGCTCCGCATCATCGGCACCTACGCCATGGGACGCCACGCCGCGCACGGAGGTGGTTGGCGCGGCTGCCAACGGCGGCGCTCGCGCGAACGGATCGGAGTCGGACGGCCGGATCATGGTCAAGGTCGGCTGGCTGAAGACCAAGAACGTCGCGGTCTCCGGCGCGGCGACGGCGCGATCGCTCGCCGATGTGATCGCGCGGCCGAGCAACGGCCGGCACGCCGGCGAGTTCGGATCGATCGAGGAAGCACTGTCGCGCTTCACCGTGGCGCTGTGCGACCGGCCGACCGCCGACGGCAAGGCATCCACGCTCGATGACAGCGCGCTCGACGAGGTCGCTGAAGGCGGGCCAGGACGTCCTGCGGCGGCTCAGGCTCGAGCAGACGTGGGTGATGCGGAAGCTGAAGCGGAACCGGCGAGCGACGCAGGTGGAGACCCGGGTGTGGTCCCACTAACAGCCGTTCCGGCGGCGCTGCGACGGACGGTGCTCGACTTCCGCAACGCTGCGGATCGAGGATCTGCTGTTCACGCATCGCAACGACGCGGTGCTGGCGTTCGTCGTGCTCGTCGGCCTGGCGGTGGCGCTGCTGGTCCTGCGCGCGATCAGCGGCCGCAAGGCCGGACGAACCCAGGTGGCGCTGCCGGCGGTCCTCGACTGGGGCGGCGGCTCGTGGTTCTCCCTCGTCCGGCACGGCACGCTCATTCTGTTTCTCGTCGGCCTGCCCTTTTTCGTCATCGCGCTCGCCGATCCGTACTCCGCGCTCACCCATCAGGACGTGTCGTTTCCCGGACGCCGCATTGCGCTGATGATCGACGCCTCGTCGAGCATGATGGCGCGCTTTCCGGCGGCGCAGCTGAACAAGAAGGCGCCGAACGAGGCGACGTTCTTCACGACCGTCGCCGCGGCCGAAACCTTCATCCGGCAGCGGATGGCGGGCAAGTACCACGATCTCATCGGTCTCATCGAATTCGGCGACGAAGCCTACGTCGTCACGCCGTTCACGACCGACTACGACAACATCCTCCTGAGCCTGTCGCTCGTCGGCGATTGGACCGAGTTCATGAAGTTCCCCGACCAGGGCACGACGATCGGGCTGGCGATGGAACAGAGCGATCCAGCTGTTCCGCGCCTTCAACTTCCTCGAAGCCGCCGGCAACCTGATGCTGATCTTCAGCGACGGCCAGGATACGCAGGTGACGATTCACGGCCAGACCGGTTTCGGAGGTGTTGAAGCTCGCGGTCGAGAACAAGATCCCGGTGTACTTCATCCGCACCAGCTACAACAAGGGCTGGGCGGAGTGCTGCCCGACGACATCTGGAAGCCGGCAGTCGAAGCCACCGGTGGGCGAGTTCTACCCAGCCGGCGACGAGGCCACGATTCTCAACGCGATCAAGGACATCGATCGGCGATCGTCGGGCCGTGTCGAGATCAAGCGCTACAGTTCACAGCAGCCGCGGTTCACGCCGTATGCGTTCGTCGCGGCCAGTTTCTGGACGTGCGCGCTGCTGCTGCGCAGCTCACGGTGCCATATTTTCGGAAGTTTCCGTAGATCGAGGAGCGCGAGGCTTTAGCCGAGCGAGGGAGATTCGAGTCATGAAATCGATTGTCATACCAGCCGTGCTTGCCGTGTTGCTGACCGCGGCCGGCATCGTCCTCTGGACGATGGGCAAGGCCGAACAGCGGCTGGCTGACGCCCACCGCGAGATGGCCATGCTGCAGTACGCCAATGCGAGCGACGTGTCGGATGCCACGGTCGCGGCCAGACCCATGGTCCAGCGAGTGGCGGGCTTCGGCGGCGACGAGCAGCTGGACGCGCGGCACCTGCACGCGACCGCGGACTACTGGCAGACCCGCTACGCCGCGCTCGAACCGAAACGCGACGCCGGCGGCACCATCACCGAAACCGATCCGGACGTGCTGATGCTGGCAGCGAACGCGTCGTTCCGGGTCAGCCAGGCCGACACCGATCGGGCGATCGCGGTCCGACGGCTGAGACAGCGTCGTGAAGAACTACGCCGAGGTGCTCAAGAGCGCGGCGGCGCCCCTCGACGCCGCGTACAACTTACGAGTACCGATTCGCGCGCGCGACGCGATGGCCAAGGCGAAGCCGGTCTCGGCCAAAGCAGCCGCGGCGCCGCCGCCCGCGCCGCCGGAGAGGAGAGCGACCTGCCGGCGGGCCCGACGCTCCACGGCCGTCCCGGCGGGCCGCCCGCAAAGTCGGACATGGCGCAGTTCAAGATCGTCATCCCCAAGCGCGGCGAGGAGCGCAAGGACGACCCGCAGGCGGGCAAGGGGAACGTCAAGGTGCGAAAGGGCTGAGGGCTTAGGGCTGAGGGCTGAGGGCTGAGCGAAGGGCAAAGGGCTAAGGACTGAGCGCGCGAGAAGCCTCGGGATCCGCGAGCTCACGGAGCTCGCGTCAGGCGGTCGGGGGCGGGCAACGCAACGCGCTCCGGCCATCGGAACAAAGGGTTCGCGACGCCGGCGCATCACCGCCGCGACGCAAACAGCGACAGGGCTTCGGGATCAAAGCAAGGGGCTGAGGGCTTAAGGCGTGGCGCGGTGCTAACCGGGAATTGACGTCGGCACGGTTCGGTTCGCCGAGCCGATTTACCTCTGGCTGCTGGTGGCGCCGGCGGTGTTGACCGTCGTGTGGGTCTGGCAGCTCGTTCGGCGCCGGCGCGACGCGCGGCATTACCGGCAGCATCGCCGGCTGCCGGTGCGCGAGCGCGTTCCCGATTTTCGGCGGCCTGATGTTCTGGCTCTGCCTCATCGTCGCCAGCGCGCTCACGTTCTGTCTCTGGCGCGGCCGACCGCGGAGATCTCGCTGCTGCGGACGGCCGGCGTGGATCTCGTCATCCTCCAGGACGGATCGGCATCGATGCGGACGCGCGATGTCGCCGGCGACCGCTGGCAGCGGTCGATCGAAGTTTCTCCGCACGCTCGGCGAGTCGCTGGCGTGGCGGGACGACCGCATCGCCATGGCGCTGTTCGCGCACATCGCCGCGCCGCAGGTCCGGCTGACCAAGGATCCCAACACCTTCTTCTTCTTCCTCGACCACCTGAACCAGGAATCGCCGTTCCGCCTCGAAGACGACACGACCTGGGACACCAATACCGAGCTCGGCATCGCGTGGGGTCTGCGGCTGGTCGAGCGTGACGAAGAGTTGTACGGCAAGAATCCGAACGCCAAGGCGTTCGTGCTGATCTCGGACGGCCAGTCATGGACCGGACAGGTCGCGCGTTCGCTGCAGCTCGCCAAACAGCGCGGCCTGCCGGTCTACGTCGTCGGCGTCGGCACGTCGGCGGGCGGCCTGATTCCGGAACCGGCGCCGAAGACGCCGAACGCGCCGGTCGAACCGCCGCTCAGGTCCACCCTCGACCGGACCTCGCTGTCGCAGATCGCGAACGCCGGCGGCGGTCAGTATTTCGAGCTCGATCGCGAGGGCGATCGCGAGATCTCGAACAAGATCATCGACGCCGCGCGCCGGCGTTCCGGATCCAGGGGCGTGCAGGTGGGCACCGAGGGCTGTACTGGCGCTGTCTCGCCGCGGCCGCCGTCTTTCTCGCCATCGGACTGCTGTTCCTGCAGGAGCGGGCCGAACTGCTGCTGCAAGCCGCGGGAGCCGGTGTGGCGCTCGCACTCGTCTGGTCCCTCACTCGCTAATCGAATTTGGATTGCGGACTGCGGATTGCGGACTGGTTACTTACGAATCCCTAATCCGAATCCCCAATCACGACGGCGCGTGGCGCCCCGTGCTACGATCCTCCCCTTCACACGGAGTCAACCATGTCGCTTGTGGAAGCCGTCGGCCAGCTCTCGCCCACCTTCACCGGAGAACTGCTGCAACCAACCGACGCGGGATATGACGAAGCCCGCCGTATACACAACGGTCTCATCGACAAGCGGCCGTCGCTGGTCGCGCGGTGCCACGGCACAGCCGACGTCGCCGACGCGGTCAAGCTGGCTCGCGAGCTGAAGCTCGAGGTCGCGGTTCGCGGCGGCGGCCACAACGTGGCGGGCCGGGCGACGATCGACAACGGACTGATGATCGATCTGCAGCCGATGAAGGGCATCTACGTCGATACCAGGGCCGGCGCGCGGTCGCGCAAGGTGGCGTCCTGTGGAAGGAACTCAATCGCGAGACCCAGGTGCACGGCCTGGCCACCACCGGTGGCGTCGTCGGCTCGACGGGTATTGCCGGCCTGACGCTCGGCGGCGGACTGGGCTGGCTGATGCCCAAGTACGGCCTGGCGCTCGACAACCTGACGTCGGCCGGAGCTCGTGATGGCCGATGGCGGTGTCAAGCACGTCAGCGCCAAGAGCGACGCGGATCTCTTCTGGGCCATCCGCGGCGGCGGCGGCAGCTTCGGCATCGCGACGTCGCTCGAGTACCAGCTGCACAACGTCGGCCCCATGATCACCGGGGGTCTGGTCGCGCATCCATTCCAGCGCGCGGCCGACACGCTGAAGTTCTTCCGCGATACCTGCCGGAAGCTTCCCGACGAGATGATGCTCGCCGCCGGCCTGCTGTTCGCGCCTGACGGCTCGGGACACAAGTTGTGCGGCATTCTCGCCGCGCATTGCGGTCCCGCTCGCCGATGGCGAGAAGGCCGTCGCCCCGATCAAGGCCTTCGGGCCTCCGGTCATGGACGCGATGGGACCGATTCCGTACTCCGCCCAGAACGGCCTGCTCGACGGCGCGTTCCCGAAGGGCGCGTTGAACTACTGGAAGGCGAACTTCCTCACCGATCTGTCCGACGACGCGATCAAGGGACTGCTGGCGGCGTTTGAAGCGTGCCAGCTGCCGATGTGCCAGATGGTGATCGAGCACTTCACGGCGCGGCGACACGCGTCCCGGTCGCCGACACGGCCTGCACGCTCCGCGTCGAAGGCTTCAACGTCGTCGTCGTCGGGCAGTGGATGGAGCCGAAGGACACGGCAGCCGGCACCGGCTGGTGCCGCAACACCTACAAGTCGCTCGAGCCGTAAGCTTCGGAACGACGCGGTATATGAACTACCTGGAAGACGACGCCGGCGGCAACCCGCTGCCGTGGCCTACGGGCCCAACTACAGCCGTCTGCGACAGCTCAAGAAGAAGTACGAGCCGGACAACTTCTTCCACACGAACGTGAACATCCGTCCGGCATAACGGAAGCGTAAACTAAAGGGGCGATGAGGCCAGCCGTCCGGCGGCGGATCGCCGCCTTTCTCCTAGCGTCGCTCGGGGACCGCGGCATCCGGGTTGCACCGCCGCGGCTCCTTCGCCGGCGCCTCCCTCGGCGTCGAAGTGCGGGAATTCCTTCAGCGGGCGAACGACACACAACTGAGGCTGGGCGTCGCCCGGTCAGCGCGCCAGCTGGACCCAGCAGACCTACATCACCGACGACACCGAAGCGATCGCGGCGAGAGCCAATCAGCGAGTACATCGACAACGCGGCGAAGCTGGCGAAAGAGTCGACGCGCTTCGACCACGTCGAGGTCTCAGCGGAGGGCCGCCGGCAGCTCGATCTGTTGAAAGTGGCGCTGGTGCTGGCGACGCCGCCGGATCCACGCGAATCCGACGAGCTGACGACGATCGCGGCGCGGCTGGAATCGACTTACGGCAAGGGCAAATGGTGCCCGGATTCGGCGAATCAGCCGGACACTGCAAGACCATCGACGACGTGACGCGAATCATGGCCGACGTCGCGCGACGAGAAGGAACTGCGTGCGGCGTGGGAAGGCTGGCACACCATCGCCCCGCCGATGCGCAAAGACTACAGCCGATTCGTGGAGCTGTCGAACAAGGGCGCGCGCGAGCTCGGGTTCGCGGACACCGGCGCGATGTGGCGGGCGAAGTACGACATGCCGCCAGACGCGTTCGTGCAAGGAGCTCGATCGGTTGTGGGAGCAGGTCCGCCCGCTCTACCTGAAGCTGCACGCCTACGTGCGCGTGAAGCTGCGCGAGAGCTACGGCGACATTGTTCCGGCGAACGGTCCGATTCCGGCGCACCTGCTCGGCAACATCTGGGCCCAGGAATGGACGAACATCGATCCACTGGTGGCTCCGGCACACGCTGGACGCCGGTTATTCATTGACCGACATCATCAAGCAGCGCGGCATGTCCGCGCCCGACATGGTGCGCACCGGGGAGCGGTTCTACACCTCGCTCGGGCTTCGCGCCACTGCCCAAGACGTTCTGGGAGCGCTCGCTGCTGACGCGGCCGCGCGATCGCGAGGTGGTCTGCCACGCCAGCGCGTGGGATATCGACTCCGCGTCCGACATCCGGATCAAGATGTGCATCGAGCCGAACGCCGAGGACTTCACCACCATTCACCACGAGCTCGGTCACAACTTCTACCAGCGCGCCTACAAGGAACTAGCCGCCGCTGTTCCGCGACAGCGCCAACGACGGCTTCCATGAAGCCGATCGGCGACACGCATCGCGCTTGTCGGTCACGCCGGAATACCTCGTCAAGATCGGCTTTCTCGACAAGTGCGCCCGACGCGTCGCGCGATCTCGGCCTGCTGATGACGCCGCGCGCTCGACAAGGTCGCGTTTCTTCCCTTCGGCCTGCTCATCGATCAGTGGCGCTGGAAGGTGTTTTCGGGAGAGGTCACGCCGGGCAGCTACAACGCAGGCGTGGTGGGATCTGCGCGCTGAAATACCAGGGCATCGCGCCGCCGATCGCCCGCGGCGAAGAGTTCTTCGACCCGGCCGCCAAGTATCACGTGCCGGACAACACGCCCTACACGCGCTACTTTCTGGCGGACATCCTGCAGTTCCAGTTCCACCGCGCGCTGGCCAAGACCGCCGGGTGCCAGCTGCCGCTCCATCGTTGTTCGATCTACGAAAGCAAGGACGCCGGCCAGCGCCTGAACGCGATGCTCGTCATGGGCCAGTCGCGTCCGTGGCCCGGACGCGCTCGATGCGCTGACCGGGACGAAGCAGATGGACGCCAGCGCCATCCTGGATTACTTCGCGCCGCTGTCGGCGTGGCTCGACACACAGCTCGCAGGCAAGCCAGTCGGCTGGTAAGCGACCGCGCAGCCGCGGTCGGGGAGGTGGCGATGACCGTGCTCGACTTGATCGGTTCGCGCGCCGAGGTCTACTCCATCCGCGACGACCTGACCGTCCACGACGCGGCGCGCTATCTGCGCGAGCGGCGGGTCCGCTCGAGTCGGCGTCCTGTCCGCCGACGGCGCCCTCGTCGGGGTGGTTTCCCAAAGCGACATCTCGGACAAAGTTGCCGCCGAGAACAAGTGTCCCGCCTGGATGCGGGTCGCCGAAATCATGAGCACGAGCCTGGTGACGGTCACCACCGATCGGCCGGTTGCCGATTGCCTCCGGCTCATGGAGCAGCACGGGATCTATCACCTGCTGGTCGTGGAGGAAGGCAGGCGCTATCGCGGCATGCTTTCGGTGACGGATCTGCTCGAGGTCATCGCCTCGGGACGAGGAGTCGCGCGCGACATGCTCGAGGCCTTTCTGTTTCTGAGCGAACCAGCGGACATTGAACTTCGTCTTACAGCGTATGCGCTGGTGCCACCTGGTTTCGGCCGCAGCCCTTGCGGCGTTCGTCGCGGCGCCCGGCGCGGTCCGGGCGCAGACCGACCTCGACGGTTTGATGCGCGAGGTGATGACCAAGCGCGACGACAACTGGAAGAAGCTCCAGCAGTACATCCTGGACGAACGCGAACACATCGACATGCGCGGGCCGTGCGCGCTGCCGGTCTGGGGCGAGCGCCGCGAGTACACCTGGTTCATCCGGGACGAGACTCTTCGTCCGCAGCCCGGTCAAGGTGGAACGGGGTCGCCATCGGCGAAGCGGACCGGCGCAAATGCAGGGACGATTTTCTCAAGCGCCACGCAGCCGCGGCGGCGACGCCGCGCCCAGAATCGGGGCACCGGCCCGGCGGGAGGCGCCCCTGGCGTCGACGGCCTCCTGCGTCAGACCCGCGAGCCGCGAATTCGTTTCGTCCGCCTACTTCCTGCGGTTCCGCTTCGAGGAAGGCAAATGCGCGCTGGTCGGCCGCGAGAAGCTCGACGTGCCGACGGCAGGCCGCGAGAACCCGTCCGCGCCGGCCGCCAGCGACGATGCTGAAAAGATCGAAGCTACCCGACCAATCTCTTTCCGCGGCACCGACCGCCGCCGCAACGACCGTCCGACCAGCGACGACGACAAGGCCTACGACGCGGAGTTCCGCCGCCTCATGAACAAGACGGCGCTGATCGCTCTGGGTCGAGCCGGACGCGCACCAGATCGTCAAATACCTTCGACAACATCGCCTTCGATTTCCTGCCGGCGCAGTGGCTGGTGCACGTGGACGACTCCACGCCTCGATGACGATGGGGCAACCGTTCGCGGACGTGTGGCTGCCCAGACGCGCTGGATTTTCAGGCCGCCCTGACCCTCGCCATCGGCCCGTTCGACCTTCGCTACGCCCTCGAGTACCACGACTACCGCCCGCGCCGACGTGACGACCGTCACGGTGCCCAAGGTCCGGTAGTTGACGGCGATCGTCCTCGCCTGCTCTGCTGCAGCGCTCGCCCAGCGCCGACCGGTCCCTCGACGCCGCCTGGACGAACCTCTTTCCTATTCGGCAGCCGGCGTCAGAGACCATCGTCGGCATCCAGATCCACGGCAACACCGCGACGCCGGACGAGGACATCAGCGCTGGCAGCCATCGACGTCGGCGCCGATCGGGCGGAACGATCGCTGCAGGTCGCCGGCCGGCTGCGCGCGCCGTGAAACGGTTTGAATCGGTGCAGGTCTTGAAGCGCTTCGCGTCGATCGGCGATCCGTCGCAGATGATTCACGGTCATCATCGTCGACGAGGGACCGGTGCGGAATCGAGACCACCGAGCGCGTCGAATCAGCCGACCCGCGTCGTGCCGAAGCAACCGCGCGCACCTGCCTGTTCCTGCCGGTGTTGAATTTCCCAGGACGGATACGGCTTCACTTGCGGCGCCCGGTTCGCGTGGCCCGAGCCCTTTGGCAAAAAGCAGAGCCGCGTCGCCCTTTCCCCTGACCTGGGGCGGCGACAAGCGGGCGGCGGCGGAACTCGACTAAGACGCTGGAGCACTGGCCCGCTGACTCGCATCACGGCCGGCGGCGGACTTGTCGCAGCGGACCAATCCGTTCTATGAAATTGACGACACCCGCGTCCGCGCGTCTGGGCGCAGGGCCGAACGCGAGTTCGGCCGATGGGTCAGGTCGGCGGCAACGTCGGCTGGCAGCGCGTCTCGTTCCTGACGGCGAAGCGGGGACACCCGATCATTTTGCGCAGGGGCGGAGCCGACATCGTCTTCGACACCCGGGTCGGCCCGATTCTGCCGCGCAATGCCGTCTACGGGCGTGCCGTCTGGGAGCACATCGCGGGCGTCAATCGCGCCGAATTCCAGAGCGCGCGGCTATCTCGGAGGCTGATTGGCCAGACGGTCTTCGCGGTGCGGGCGCAGCGCACCGCCGCCGACAGTCCGCTGCCGCCGTATCTCAAGCCGCTCCTGGGCGGCATGGCCAGCCACTGCGCGGTTTGCGGCGGGCACTGCCGCCCGGCGACACATCCTGACCACCGCCGCGTCGGGCGAGCTGATCTGATGCATTGCCGCTGACGTCGCCGGTCAGCTTCGGGAAAATCCGGGGTCAGCCGGGTTTACCGTGGACACGGGGACCGTCTACACCCGACTACGGAGAGAAGCTGGCCGACCAGCCGTGGTTGCGCGGCGTCGGCGGCCGGCGTCGTGCGGTTCTCCGGCGGCCTTCATTCGCGTCAACCTCGCTGTCGCGCACGGCATCGGCGCCTCGACCCGTGTTGCGCTTCGAGCGCCAATGTGAGTTTTTGACGGAGGCTTTTTTTTTTCACTTGCGCTGGGTCCCCACCCCCAGCGCGGTTCTGACCCGCTGATGTCTTCGTCGCGGCTTCCCAGGCCCGCTCACCGGCGCTGGCCGCAGGCGCTCTACCCTACTCAGCCACCTGACCCACTCGACCTATTCGCCGCGTACTTCCTCAGCTCCCGCCTTGGCTACGGCGCGCATGATGCGCTTCGTCGGGGCCGTCGGCGAGGCGGATCGTCCGCGTGTGCGCCCACGTCGTCGCCAGCGGGAAATCGTCGCAGACGCCGGCCGCGCCGTGCGCCTGAATCGACGCGGTCGAGGACGCGCAGCGCCATCGCGCGGCACGACGACCTTGATCATCGCGATCTCGCCGCGCGCCTGCTTGTTGCCGACCGTGTCCATCAGGTGGGCCGCCTTCATCGTCAGCAGCCGCGCCTGCTCGATCTCCATCCGCGACTCGGCGATGTCGGCGCGGATCGTGCCCTGCTCCGGCCAGCGTCCTGCCGAACGCGACGCGCGTCTGGCACGCGGCGGCACATCGCGTCGAGCGCGCGCTCGGCGACGCCGATGAGCCGCATGCAGTGGTGGATGCGGCCCGGGGCCGAGGCGGTCCCTGCGCGATCTCGAAGCCGCGCCCTTCGCCGAGCAGCATGTTCGACGCCGGCACGCGTGACATCCTCGAAGGTGATCTCGGCGTGACCGTGCGGCGCGTCGTCGTAGCCGAACACCGTCAGCATGCGGCGTGATGGTGACGCCGGGCGTGTCCATCGGCACGAGAATCATCGACTGCTGCTGATGCCGCGCGCGCCGGGATCCGACTTCCCCATGAAGATGGCGATGCGTGCAGCGCGGGTCGCCGGCGCCGGAGATCCACCACTTGTGGCCGTTGATGATGTAGTCGTCGCCGCGCCGCTCGATGCTCGACTTGATGTTGGTCGCGTCGGACGACGCGACGTCGGGCTCGGTCATCGCGAAGCAGGACCGGATCCGGCCGGCGAGCAGCGGCTCGAGCCAGCTGCTTGCGCTGCGCCTCGGAGCCGTAGCGCACCAGCACTTCCATGTTGCCGGTGTCCGGCGCCGAACAGTTGAAGACTTCCGGCGCCGAAGCCGGGACGCGGCCCATGATCTCGCAGAGCGGCGCGTGCTCGACGTTGGTCAGGCCGGCGCCGTATGCGCTCTCCGGGAGAAACAGATTCCACAGCCCGGCGGCGCGCGCCTTCGGCTTCAGCTCTTCGACGATCGCCGTCGGCTGCCAGCGATCGCCGTCCTCGATCTGCCGGTGGATAGGTCGGCTTCGTTCGGATAGACGTGCTCGGTCATGAAGGCGCCGAGACGCCGCTGCAGGTCGCTGGCCTTGTCGGAATGGTCGAAGCGCATGCCGCGCATGATAGCCTTTCGCCCGTGCCACTCCGAGCCGCGCGATGCCCGCGACGTGCGCCTCGGCAGAACAGCTCGACTGGCCGCGCCTCGTGGCGCTGGCTGCGCGATCGCCTGCCGGCGTGCGGCGTGCCCGGCCTCGACGTCTCGCGCGAGCCGGAGATCGCGCAGTTTCCCGGGCGGCCACTCGAACCTGACCTATCTCTTGCGCTTCGGCGACGTCGACATCGTCGTCCGCCGGCCGCCGTTCGGCCCGCTGCCGCCGACCGCGCACGACATGGCGCGCGAGTTCCGCTGGCTCTCGGCCATGCATCGCGTCTTTCCGCTGGCGCCGCAGGCCGTACCTGCTCTGCGAAGATCCTCGATGTCGTCGGGTCGGTGTTCTATGCGATGGAGCGGCGGCGCGGCCTGGTCGTGCGCGCCGACGAACCGCCGGAGGTGGCGCATCAACCCGCCGCGAGGCGACGCATCAGCGAAGCGATGATCGACACGCTCGCGCGACCTGCACGCCATCGACGTCCACGCGCAGAACCTCAGGCGCCCTCGGCAAGCCGGCTGGCTTCGTCGAGCGCCAAGGTGCGCGGCTGGTCGGAGTCGGTGGCATCGCTCGCGCACGACGCCGCTGCCGGAGATGGATGCGCTCGCCAGTGGCTGCGCCAGCATCTGCCGGCCGACCCGGCGTGCGCCGTCGATCGTGCACGGCGACTTCAAGCTGGACAACGTGATGCTCGACCCCGGCGACTTCGGCCGCATCGTCGCCGTGTTCGACTGGGAGATGAGCGCGCTCGGCGATCCGCTGGTGGACCTCGGCATCCTGCTCGCGTACTGGGCGCCGACGGCGCCGCCGGAGCAGCGCGACGCGCTCACGACGGTGACCAACCGCCGCGGCTATCTGACGCCGGACGGAGATGGTCGCGCGCTACGCCGCGCGATGCGGCCGTGACGTCGTCGAACGGATCCGCTACTACGAGATCTTCGCCGCTCTTCAAGATCGCCGTCGTCATCCAGCAGATCTACTTCCGGTGGAAGGCCGGCCAGACCACAGACGGACGATTGCGCCAACTTCACGACGCGCGCGTCTCGTCACCCTCGCAACCCACGCCGCCGCGCTGGCGTCGCCAAAGCGGCTGCAACTGGAAGGCTACAATCCGTGGTCCCGGAAGACTTTTGAGGAGAGTGCCATGCGACGATTTCTCATCGGTGCGGCGGCGTTGACGATTGCTGGCGCTGCCAGACGTCCGCGCTCGCGCAGGATACCTACGCCAAGGCGGCAATCGCCCAGTTCTGACATGATCAAAGGGCAACCTCCCGCCAAGACCGCCACTGCTGGTGCCTGAAGAGCTGTACGCGTTCAAGCCGACGCCGGAAGTGCGCAGCCTCGGCGAGCTCATCGCCACGTGGCTGACGCGAACTTCGCGATCTGCGCCGCCGCGGAAGGCGAGGAAGCCGCCGCAGACCGGTCTTCGAAAAGGGCAAGAAATCGAAAGCCGATCTGGTCAGCGATCAACGGCTCGATTGCCCTGCTGTGACAAGGTCGGCGCCAGTCCTCAACGACGCCTCCGGCGCACGGATCGTCAAGTTCTTTCGGATCGGACACGCCCAAGCTGGCCGTCTTCAGCAGCTTCCCTCAACATCCAGCACTGCAACGAGCACTACGGGCAGCCTCGTCACGTACATGCGGCTCAAGGGTATCGTCCCGCCGCCGAGTTGCGAAAAGTAGGGCTGGCTCCCGCTTCGCGATCGGATAAAGCGCCAGGCGACTAAAATCGAGGAATCGCGATTCGCCGCCGCCGCCCGGATGCTGTCCGGCCTTCAGCTGCCCTCGGCCCTTCTGTATTCCGGAGCGAGACGCCGCCGTCCAGGCGGGCGGGAAATCGACGTGGGACGGCGTCTATTCCGAAGCGCAAGCCAAGCGTGGCGAAGCGGCGTTCACGAAGTCGTGCGCGGGCTGCCACGGTCGGATCTGATGGGCATGGACACCGCGCCGTCGTTGACCGGCAACGGAATTCAATGCCGGCTGGACCGACCTCACGCTCGCTGACGACCTGTTCGAGCGCATCCACACGACGATGCCGGGCGACGCCCCGGGGCTCGCTGTCGAACGAGTAGAGCCTGGACATCCTGGCCTTCATCCTGTCGAAAGACGGTTTTCCCGCTGGGCAAGGCGAGCTGGCGGCGGACCGGCGCTCAAGACGGTCAAGTTCGTCGCGCAGAAGCCCGTAGTTTCGCAGGAAACGCTCGGCTGAAGCCTCGCGCTCCTGTTGCGCGCTGCTGTTGCGCGGTCCCGTGGGGACGCTCCTACCGCCGCGTGATCTGCAGGAACAGCGAGTCGATTTTCGCCATCACTGCCGGCCAGCGATACTCGCGTTCGACGTAACCGCGGCCCTGCGATCCCAGTTCGACGGCGACGTCGCGATGCTCGAGCAGGTAGTCGAGCGCGCCGGCGAATTCCAGCGCGCTCTGGTAGTAGAGACCGCCGTCAGCCCGCAGCACCTGACCCTTGAGCACCGCGCAGCGCGCGTTGACCAGCGTCGGCGTTCCGTAATTCCACGCCTCGAGCAGCACCATGCTGAGGCTCTCGTACGGCGACGGCATCACCAGCGCCTGTGCGCCAGCCAGCAGCGCGTCGCTCGTGCGCATCGTCGACGTAGCCAAGCGCGCGTGATCCGCGGATGCGCCGGGCAGCGGCATGTTGGCGGGGCCGGCGAGCACCAGAGACACCACCGACGCCGGGCCCGACGGACGTCCGCGCGATCGACGTAGCGGAGAAAATGCCGCAGCAGCCGCATCGCAGCCCTTGTTGGGATCGACCCGGCCGAGGTAGAGCACATACGGCGATTGCGATTCCCAGCGCGCCAGGAGCTTCGCGATCGTCCACCGGCGCTGGCGCGATCAATGCCGCAGCCGATGATCCGCCGTGGAGTGCCGACGCCGGCGCGCGCGCGCCGACGAGCGCTTCCTCTTCGGGCGTGAGGAACAGATAGCCGCGCGGCAGCGCGAAGAACCGCTCCAGCAGATCGAGCCCGGATCAAGCGGATCGTCCTCGGCCGTCGGCACGAGAACCGCGCGGTCGGGCACGAGAGGCACGCCGAAGTACGAGTTGTAGTAGCGGAACGCCCAGAACAGCACGAGATCGAACTGTCGGCCCGACGCCTCGAGAAACGACAGAGAGCGTCCGGAGCGACCGGGCCGTTCTCGCGAAACCACTCCGCGTCCTGTTCCGGCGTCGCGCGATCGTCGAAGACCAGATCGCTGATGTCGCGGAATCGATGCAGGTCGCGCGGCCGGTCTACGGCAAACCGCAGGACGCGTGACGCCGCCGATCTCGGCCCTTCCTGCCGGGTAGTGGTTTCCCAGGTGACGTGATCGTGCGCGGTCGTGGTGATGACTCGTCACTTCGTGCTTTGCGGCGAGGTGTTCGGCGACCAGCCGGCAATGGCCTTCCGAGCCACCGGCGATGTCTGCGCCGTAGCGGTGCACGACGCAGGCGATCTTCACTTGCGCAGAGCGCGTCCAGGTCGGCGCGGAGGAGGGCGTTCTCGACCGCCAGTTCCTCGACGCAGGCGAGGCAGAATCCGGTTCAGGCGATCCTGACGCCGGAAGTTGTCACTGGCTGTACTCGAACAGCCAGCGCGTCAGCGGCAGCAGGACGCGGCGTTTGAAGAACACGATGATCGCACCGGTCGACCTGGCGATGGCTGGAGAGCTTGAGACTTCGGCTCGAGCGACCGCTCGACGTCGTCGCCGAGCAGTTCGGGAAGCAGCAGCACGTCGAGGTCGCGCCCGTCCGCCGCGTGCTGCAGCTGCGCGCGGACGCGTTCGAACACCTGCTCGTTTTCGTAGGCCGGCATCCCGTGCTTGACGAGGCGACGTCTGATGTCCGGCTCGGACGTCGCGCTCGATCTGCTGCATGAGAGGCTCGACGCGCTGCATCGTTACTTGGAAAACGCGAGCAACACGTTGCCCGGGATCCCGCGCCACAGCGAGTAGCCGGAGTTGGTCACCACCAGCCCGTCCGCAATCGCCGGACCGGCGGCGTCGATCGACCCGCCCTTTGGCCGGGACGTGGTTCACCGTCGTCGAACTCCTTCGAGCGGTGTTGAAGTCCCACAGAATCCTGCCGTCGGCTGACGAGTAGCGCGCGCAGGTGACCGTCAACCGATCCCGAGAACACGACGCCGGGAATCACCGACGCGGGCGCCGACTGCGCCCGGTGCAGCCGCGGCCCGACGTGCATTCGAGCTTCGGCGCCGGCGTGCTGCCAGACGCTGTTCGCCGGTGGCGCAGCTTCACGGCATGGATGCCGCCCGCCTCGCCCGGCGCCGCCAGCACGTCCGATACCGGGATATAGGCGTTGGTGTCGTCGGCCGCCGATCCCCACTCGATGCCGCCGAGCGCGCTGCCCTTGCCGGCGCGATACTGCCACAGCACCTTGCCCTCGGCTGTCGGGATCGAGGCCCCACATCGACGCCCGACTTCTGTCCGATCGACGAGCACGCGCTTGCCGCCGGGCAGAGTCGCGCAGGATCGGCGAGTTGCCGAAGTCGAAATCGGGCCCGACGTCCTTCGGGACAATTTTCCACGCCCGGGCCGGCAGCCGACGACGAACGCGTCGTTCGGCGTCAGCTGACTGATCCACCAGACCATCTTGCCGGTCTTCAGATCCATCGCGCATGACCGAGTCGCTGGTCTTCACGGCCGGCTCGGTGTACGAGTTGCCGGTGCCGACGTAGAGCGACGCCGCGCTGCGGATCGATCGTCGGCGACGTTCCAGACGGCAGCGCCGGCCGGCGCCGTACAGCGCGTGCCCGTCGAGTTCTTGCCGACCGGCATCGGCGTCTCGGTAATCGTGTAGCGTCTTCCAGATCTGGTTGCCGGTCGCCGCGTCGAGCGCGACCACGCTGCCGCGGAACGTGCAGCACTCGTAGCTGGGCTGCGCGCCCGGTCGCTTCTTCGATCGACGAGACCGGCACGTACAGCTTGCCGTCGTGGAGCGTCACCGAGCCGGTGATGCGAGCGAAGCGGTGCGGATCCACCGACTTCTTCCAGATCAGCTCGCCGCTGGCGGCATCGACTGCGTAGGTGTTCGCCTTCAGATCGCCGAAGTAGACCACGTGCCGCGCCGACGCCCGCGCTTCCGAGCGGCGCGACGGTCGGAGCCGATCGGATGCCGGCGTCGGCTTGAAACGACCAGTGCGTGCAGCCGGTTTCCGCCGTCGATTGAATAGAACTTGCCGCTGTCGCTGCCGACGAACACCCGTCCCGCGACGATGGCTGGATTGCCGTATGCCTGCGAGCCGCCCGGGAAGCCGAATGCCCACTTCAGCTTCAGGTTGGGCACGTCGGCGGCGGTCAGGCCAGGATTCTTCTGAAACCGGCTGTTGGTGTTGTCGGCACCGAACCCGTTCCACGACGGCCGGCTCTGGCACGCCGGCGAGCCGCGGTTCCTTCGTGTCACACGAATTGGGGCTTCGACGCGGCTGTGCCCAGTGTCTTGCCCGACAGGTAATTCGGCGACGCGCGCGCTTCTCGGCCACGCCGAGCGAGATTGCCTGCATCGCTCATGCTGCCGCTCGTCATGCGCCATCAGAATCGCGTCGGCGCTCCGATCCTTCAGCGCCGCGCTGCGAGGCGTTCGGCCCTGCGGCTCGTCGTGGCACGTGCGCGCAGGTTTCCTTGTAGGCGGCCTCGGGATTAACGGCGGTCTGCGCCGACGCCTGTCGGCCGGCGCCGGCCGATCAGAACGGGGACAACAACCAACAACCAGCGCCTGCTCGTCATGCGTCCTCTTATTGGCGTTTGCCGGTGAACGTGCCTTCACCAAGACCGACGATCGACAGGGTGCCCTTCGATCTCGTCCTTGCTCTGACGATCGTGCCCTTGTAGCTCACGTCGATCTTCGTTGCCCTGGACGATCGGACGAGAAGCCGAAGGTGAAGTCCATGCCCTTGACCGATGCCGGTGAAATCGATGTCGCCGAGCGTGACCGACGTATAGTGCCCGGTCAGCTTGTCCGCCGTCCTGTTTGCAGCGTCACCGTCGGCGTGCCGGCGCCGGCGTCGGTCTGCACGTTGAGCAGCCACTTGCCGGTCAGGTCGACCTTCTCGCTTGAGCCGCCGCCATGGACGCCAGGCCGACCAACACCGCCGCTACGACGCTATCGTACGAAGAACACTGGTTCTCATGTCCAGGCCCTTTGACGATTCTATTTCCTTGGTTCGCGATTCTCGGAGGATTCGCGTCGAATCACCTGCAATTCCGCGAGATCCGGGTCAGCGTCCTTCCAGCACTGCCGGGCCCGTTCGAGCTGCCGACCGCGCCGCAGCCTGCGTCGCCCGCTGTGCTGCGCCACCAGCCCGAGCGCGTAATGCGTGCCCGCCGTAGTTCGGGTCGTGTTCGAGCATCTGCCCGGCGGTCCACGCCGCCAGGTCCCAATCACCGGCTTCGCGGGCCGCGCGGCGATCGACTCCGAGCGTGAACAGCGCCTGCGTCCATGCATCCGGTCCGGGCGCCGCCCGCACCTTCTTCGCGACGTCCTGCAGGGTCGGTGCGACCCTTGTCGCGCTGACCGGTGCGCAGGAAAAACTCCCCTGCAGCTGCTGCAGCGCGTTGGCCACGAGACCGGCGCCGAGCGGCGCCGCCGTCGCATCAGCCGCAGCGCCGCGTTGGCCTCGTCGGTCGCACGCTGATACTCGCCAGCGCCAGCCGCGCGCGCCCGATCATCGACGTGCCCCGGCGGCGCTGACGATCGGCGATCGGTGGGCCGCCATCATCGTGCGCCGCGTCAGCGCTTCGCGATCCCGTCCCCGCGCCAGCAGGAACACCGGCCACTCGCGCTTGTTGAATTCCTGCTCCACGGAACTGCGATGCGATGGCGAACGATCGCCTTCAGCAGCGCCTCGGCCTTCTCCATCTGACCGATGTACTGATACGACGTCGCCAGCAGGTCGACGTTGTGCTGGTAGTGCCAGTCGAACTCGGCCGGAATGCGTCTCCGCCTTGAAATACGCCGTTTCGAGCGCGTCGGCCGTCGCGGAACTCCGGCGATCGCCTCGCTCGACCTACGGCCGGCGCGACGCAGGTTGTGGCCGTACATGTGTCGGGCGTGCGGAACGCCGGGCGCCATCTGCGCATAAGTTGCGCCTTCCGAGAGCGGCCTCCTTGATCCGCCCGCTGTTCTCGTAGGCGTGCGTCAGGTAGTGGTGCGCGGCGAAGTGCGCCGGACCGAGCGTCCGCGCCTTGTCGTAGGAACCGGCACCGCAGACGCCGTGCTGCCCTGCCCGCGCTCGGCCGGATCCGCTGACTCGGCCAGGCCTCGCAGCAGCCAGCAGCTCCTCGTCCGCCGGAAATGTTTCGAGCGCCGCGATCGATGCGCCGCCCGGTATCGTCCGAGCGCCGATGCGTCCGGCGCACGAGCCGGCGTCCTCGGCGGCGGACTGCGATGGAGCGCAATTCGACGTGCATCCGGTCGTGATCGGTGGCTCTTTCCGGCCAGCGCCTGCGCGCGCGAGCGCGTCGCGCGACGCCGCGGGCGCGTTCAGCTCGGTCAAGGCGATCGACAAGCCGGCGTAGCGCGAGCGCCAGGTTGCCGATCGAGCCGTCAGCGCCTGATTGAACGAACGCGCCGCCTCCATCCACCAGTAGGAATGGAGGTAGGCCAGTCCCTGATCGTAGAAGGCCTGCGCCTCGCGAGGATTTCGTGGCGACGGCGTCGTGCGCGGTGCCGATGCCGGTTCGAATCGGCAGCGGCCGCTTCGCGATGGCGACCAGGTCGTCGATGCCGGCGGCCGTGCGTCCGCCGGGTGTGCGGCGTGGTCGCCGCGCTGGCCCGGTTTGCGCGGTCGCCTGCCTGCCGCCCGGACCGCCCGCGGCGAGCACGGATGCGATCACCCCGACGCAGAGCTGAACGCGCACGGACCCAGTGTAGCGCCGAAGAAAGGGCGGCGGGCCAAAGCCCGCCGCCCGGAAGTCACCGGTTTGCTTCGACGATCTAGAAGTCGAAGTTCGCGCCCAGCTTGAAGAAGCGCGACTGAAGCACGTTGGTCGGACGCAGCCACTGGCTCGAGCTGAGCGTCGAGAAGGTGCTGGTCACCGTGAACGGCCAGTTGCTGTTGAACACGTTGTAGGCGTCGAAGTCGAAGCGCGACGCGGCACCGCGCGAACCTGAAGCGCTTCGACGCGCGGAGATCGAGCTGCTTGAGGTTGTAAGTTGCCGTAGTTCTCGCCGACCTCGATCAGGTTCCACGCGCGTGGCGGCTGCCGGTCGCGTAGGCCGTGCCGAGCGTCGTGCTGACCGTTGCTCGGCGTGGCCCACTGCGCCAGGAGGCTCGGCGCGGCGCCGCCCGTCTGAATGCCGCGGACGAACTGGATACGTGCCGCTCAACTGAATGTCGTACGGCAGCGAGTACGACCCGAGCAGCTTGAAGTCCGGACGATACGGCAGATCCTGATGGCAGGCGCGGCCGCCGCTGGGGAAGCGTCTCGGCGACTTCCTGGCGCGCCGACGCGCCTGATTGGCGGCGTTGATGACGTAGGCTGGAATGCCCGCAGTCGACGAAGGCGCACTGATCGAAGATGCGCTTGCTGCGCGTTGATGCCGGCCTGCAGGAACGATGCCGGGCGCGGCCGCGCGTTCACCGAGACGTCGAAGCCTTCGTAGATGTTGGTCTCGCCGCCGTAGTTCTTCGAGAACGTCAGCAGTGTTGTTCTGCGGCGATCTGCTGCGCCACGACCGACTGCTTCAGGTCGTAGAGGCCGCAGACCTGGTAGCCGCCGCCGCCGGGGAGATTGGCGTCGGCCGGCGCGTTCAGGCAGAACGGACCGTCGTAGCTGCCGTTGGCGATGCTGTAGCGATTGATCGACGGTGAGCGTCTGGTTGCCGAACTTGCGGCGATACCAGCCGCCGGTCAGATCGACACGCGCGGCATCAGCTCGTGCTGCGCGCTGACGGTGTATTCCAGGTTGTAGCCGCGCACGCCCAGCCGTCAGGACGGCCGGGTCGGTCGTCAGCGTCGAGCTCGCCACGTTCTTGCCGAAGTTCGGCGTCGACGTCGACGCGTGTCAGCTCGCCCAGCTGCAGGTTGCCGGCGGCGTCGAACGGTGAGCCGTTGTTGTCGAGATCTCGCCACGCGCCGCGTGTCGCTCAGGCCGACGGTCGTCTCCGGGTTGTTGTTGTCGGTGATGCTGCCGGCGGCGAGGCCGACACCGTTCACGTAGCGGGCGACGCTCGCCTTGATCGCGGTCTTGCCGGTGCCGAACAGGTCGTAGGAGATGCCGACGCGCGGGTTGAGATCCTTCCAGTTCGTCACCGCGCCCGACGCAGTTCTGCGCTCAGGTTGTTCTTTCCGTCCGGGCACGCGCTATAGGTGACCGCCTGGTTGAACGTGCCCGCCGGCAGCGTTTCGGGATCGCGCCGCGCTCATGAACCAGTCCCAGCGCAGGCCGGCGTTGATCGACGCGCGGTTGAGCGTCCACTTGTCCTGCGCGAACACCGCCGCTGTCGTTCTTGATCGAGTTGCGCCGGTCGGTCGGGATGCGCAGCGTGACGCTGACCGGGTTCAGATTGCCGTTCGGCAGCAGGCCGTTGTAGGTCACGGGCTGGATGTCGCGTGTGCTGCTGCGTCAGCCGCCAGCTTGCCTGGCTGATGGTCGCGCCGAAGCGCAGCGCAGTGCGAGCCGGTGACGTAGGATGCGGCGAACTGTTCGGTGAAGAGCTTCGAGAAGTGATCGGCGGGGTTGTTCCACGCGCGAGCTGTTCACGTTGGTCGACTGGTCGACGAGCGTCACCAGCGGCCGGCGCGCGCCGCGAACACGTCAGGCTGGTAGTTCTCCTGATACTCCTGGTCGTAGACCGCCGAAGCCGGCGTCGAACAGCAGCCGAGTTGGTGTGCGTGCGCGTCCACTTCGAGACCGACACGAAGCTGGTCGGCGTCGCCTGGATCGCCGACGCCTCGGGCGGAATGTTCGCCGCGATGCCCCAGTGGCCGCGCACCTTGTTCTGATCGTCGTGGTAATAGGACACCTTGTCCTTGCTGCGTCAGCTGCGCCGACACGCGGCCCGCGATGCTGCGGATGTGGCCGTCGTCGATGCCGGCCGGCTGGTCAAGTCGGGGACGTAGCGGAACGGCGACGGATCGGCGTCGGAGTAGCTGCTCGGCGACCGTCTTGTTCGACGCCCCAGTAGCGATAGCGTCGCGTAGAACCAGATCCGGTCCTTCAGGATCGGTCCGCCGACGCTCGGGTTGATGTCCCAGATCTTCTCGAGCACGGCTGACGTTGCTGCAGCTTGTTGTTCGGGTTGAACGTCAGGTCGCCGAAGAGCTCAGGCTGCGCGCACGGCTGGGCGACGCCATTGACGATGCCGGCGAATCGCAGTTGTCTGGACGCCCACGACGCCGGCGCGCAGTTGGCCGTGACGATGCCGTGGAAGCTGGTTGCCGCCGTCCTTGGGCACCATGTTGACGCGGATGCCGCCCTGGCCCATTTCCGCCGAGTCGGCGCCGGTGATGTAGCTGATTTCCTGGAAGCTGCCGTCGTTCCAGTAGACGCCGCTGTAGGCGCCGTTGGCGCACAGGTTGTTCAGGCGCAGGCCTTCAATCGTCTGCACCGGTATCGGGCGAGCCGCGGTACTGCAGCGGCGACTGCTGCAGGTTGCCCGAGCCGCCGACGTCGCGCGACAGCGCGCCGCCGCCGCCCTGCGAGATCGTCGGTGCCGGGAATCATGATGCCGACCGCCTGGATGTTGCGGCCGGTCGGAATCGTGTCGAGCACGTCGCGCGTCATGACGGTGCGCGTCGTGATGTTCTGCACGTCGACGACCGGCGACTCGGCCGAGACGGTGATCGTCTCTGCGACCGCGCCGACCTTCAGGTCGGCGCTAATCGTCGCGGTGAAGTCCGACGTCAGCTCGATGCTCGTCGCGCTTGACGGTGTTGAAGCCGGGCAGCGTGAACGTGACGGTGTAGGTGCCTGGGCGCAGCTGCGTCGATCTGATACTGGCCCGAGCTGTCGGTGACGGCCGATCGCGACCTTCTCGATCAGCGCCGGGCTCGCCGACTTCGACGGTGACGCCCGGCAGCACGGCGCCGGACGTGTCCTTGACCGTTCCAGCGATCGCGCTTGTCTGAGCCGACGCTGATAGTCGGTGTCAGCGCGAGGCCGAGCGTGACGCAGGGCGGCTGCGAAAACCAACCAGTGCGAAACTGCGCATTCCAGTCTCCTCCTGAAAATCAGAATGCCGATCGAAATCGGAACTTAGCGAAGTAGCAGTAGTTATGCCGCAAGTGACAGGGTGATTTCATCGAAAATCACCGGCAATCTGCGCGACATCACCCCTGGTTTCCAAATCTCCGTATCTACCGGGTAATCCTTCCGTAAGGTATCGGACGAAACGAGTAATCACTGGAGCTACCGACCGGTCGGTCAGGTTGTCAGCCTAAGTCCGTTGACGCCGCCCTTAGGCCCGAGGCATAAACGGCAGCCCCATGTCCAGAGCCCGTCGCCGGCGCCGCCGCCGCGACCGTGCCACAGCCGTCGCGCCGGGTCGAAATCTGCCGGACCGCTGCGCAGATCTTCCGCGATCGCGGTTTTGCCGCCACCTCGGTGAGCGACGTCGCCCGCGCCCTCGGCATGACGAAGGCCGGGCTCTACCACTACCTCGACAGCAAGCGAGGCGCTGCTGCTCGAGATCATGACCTACGGCCTCGAGCGCGTCGCGACGAGGTCGTCATCCCCGCCCGGGCGATCAAGCGACCCGGAAGAACGCCTGCGGCAGATTGCCCTGCGGCACGCGCGGATCGCGACCGACGGTCGCGGCGCGGTGGCCCACCTGGGGGATGGGATCCGTTCGCTGCGCCGCCCTCGGCGCGGCGTCAGATCGAAGAGCGGATGCGGTTGCAGCTCGATTTGATCCGCGACACGCTGCGCGAGCTGCGATCGGAGAGACGTTTCCCGTGACATCGACCCCACGGTCGCGGCCTTCAGTCTGCTGGGGATGATCCTCTGGCTGCCGCGCTGGTTCCGCCAGGACGGCCGGCTGTCTCAAGAGCAGGTGGCCGGGGAGATTGCGAAGCTGGCCGTCAGCGGGTTGCGTCCCCGTCCGAAGGGAAAGGCCAAGGGCGCGCGCCGGCTGCGGCGCGTCTGAGGCCAGGCCACGAGGAGCGCGAAGGCTTCAGCCGAGCGTTCAGATCCCGCCGAGACAGAGGATTTCACTTCCACGAATTCCTCGATCCTGCATTCGATCCTTCGCGGCCGACCCGGATTCCTTTACGCCGCCAAACGGCGCGACCTCCGTTGAGATCAGGCCGGTGTTGATCCCGACGATGCCGTATTCGAGCGCCTCGGCCGACGCGCCAGATGCGCCCGACGTCGCGCCCGTAGAAGTAGGCGGCAAGCCCGAACTCGGTATCGTTCGCCAGAGCGATCGCGTCAGCTTCGCTGTCAAACCGGAACAGCGGGGCCACCGGGCCCGAACGTCTCCTCGCGCGCGATGGCCATCGCCGTCGTCACACCCGTCAGCACCGTGGGCTCGAAAACCGGCCGCCGAGGGAGTGCCGCTTGCCACCAACCATGACGCTGGCGCCTTTCGACAAGGCGTCCGCGATGTGGCTTTCGACTTTCTCGACCGCCCTATCGTCGATGAGCGGCCCCTGCGTCGCATCGCCGTCGAGGCCCGGCGCCGGCCGCAGTTTCCGCACGGCGTCCACCAGCTTCGCCGCGAAGGCGTCGTGGACGGAGCTCCTGCACGAGCAGACGGTTGGCGCAGCACGCAGGTCTGCCCGGTATTCCGATACTTCGACTGAATCGCGCCTTCAACCGCCGCGTCGAGATCGGCATCGTCGAACACGATGAACGGCGCGTTGCCGCCGAGCTCGAGCGAGACCTTCTTGATCGTGCCGATGCACACTGCGCCATCAGCACTTTGCCCACTTCAGTGGAGCCGGTGAACGACAGCTTGCGGACGGTGGCGATTCGAGGTCAGCTCGCCGCCGATCTCGGAGGCCGATCCGGTGATGACGTTGAAGCACGCCTTTGGGGACGCCGGCGCGCTCGGCGAGCTCGGCGAGCGCGAGGGCCGAGAACGGCGTCTGCGATGCGGGCTTCAGGACCACGGTGCAGCCGAGGCGATCGCCGGCCCGGCCTTTCGCGTGATCATCGCCAGCGGAAAGTTCCACGGCGTGATGCAGGCGACGACGCCAATCGGCTCCTTGGTGACGACGATGCGCTTGTCGGCCTGATGGCCGGGATGGTGTCGCCGTAGATTCGCTTCGGCTTCCTCGCCGAACCACTCGAGGAACGCGGCGGCGTAGGCGACCTCGCCCTTCGATTCGGAGAGCGGCTTGCCCTGCTCGAGTCGTCATCAGGCGCGCGAGATCGTCCTGGTTGGCGCATCATCAGGTCGAACCAGCGTCTGAGCACGAGCGCGCGCTCTTTGGCCGTCCGGCGCCGCCAGGCGGGAAGGCGCGTGCCGCCGCGTCGATGGCGCGGCGCGTCTCCTCGCGTCCGAGCCGGGGCACGACCCCGAGGACTTCACCAGTGGCCGGGTTGTCGACGTCAATCGCGCCGCGCGACTGAGGCTCGACCCAGGCGCCGTCGATGTAGCAGGCCTGGCGGAAGAGCTTGGGATCGGACAGGGTGACGCCTGCCGCGGTTAGGTTGCCCATGCGGGATTCTACTGTTCGGCGTATGGCAAGGGCAAATTGCAACTTCCCTTTGCCATACGCGATTCAGGCCACGTGGTCCCGCCCTTCCGTTCGGGGGACTTCGCGCTCGACTTCGATCGTGCATTCCGTGAGGACGGCAGCCAGCGCGCCGATCGCCGCCAGCACCGGCGCCAGCACGGTCCCGATGACACCAACGGTGAGCGGGAACTCGGCGACCGTCCTTGAATCCTGCTTGATGATGACCCGGCGCACGCTGCCTTCGTGCAGCAGTTTCTTGACCGCGTCCACTAGCTGATTACCCGCAACCTTGAACGATTCCTTGAATGTCTCGGGCATGAGTTCCTCTTCAGTTCTTACGCAGTCGTAGGCACCTCGTTCCTCGCTCGGCTAAGCCTTCGCGCTCCGTCTGCTCGCACCTCTTGAACCGAGCACCCCTTGAACCTCCTGCACCAATTGCACTTCTTGAACCTCGCGTCAAGTTCCCCCGTCTGTTAACCCAGGACCTCCCCGCTCAGTAATAAGGAGGCATGAGACTGCGCATGATCCCTCGCGACCGTGCTGATGACTGCCGCCCTGAGCGGCCTCCCCTCCTCCCGGGTGGCGGCGCAGGCATCCGCGCCACAGGCGCCCGCCGCGCCACTGGCCGCCGGCGGCGCAGCAAGGCGTCCAGGATCGGCGGAACGCGCCTCGAAACGCGTGGGCGCCTCGAGGAACTCCTGGCCGAGCAGCCGCCGTCGCTGGTGCAGGTGCTGCGGCTGGACCCGATGCTGCTCACCAACACCGCGCACCTGGCGCCGTATCCGGATCTCGCGGCCTTCCTGGCGCAGCACCCTGAAATCGCCGTCAACCCGCGCTTTTACGTCGGCGACGCCCGTGCGTCCGGTCCGGAATACTCGCGGACGCAGACCATCAACGCCATCGAAGAAATGGGCGCCGGCATCGGCGTGTTCCTCTTCTTCATGACCGCCCTGGGCGTCGTCACTCACGTCGGCCGTTCGATTCTCGAGCACCGGCGCTGGCTGCAGGCGACGAAGGTGCAGACCGACGCCCACGCCAAGCTCGTCGATCGTCTGGCGTCGAACGAGGATCTGATGGCCTACGTGCAGTCGCCGGCGGGCCAGCGCTTCCTGTCGGCGACGCTCGCCGTCGGCGACGAGACGCGGGCGCCTGCGGCACCGATCGGCCGCATCCTCACCTCCACTCAGATCGGCGTCGTCGGCGCGTTCGCCGGGCTGGGGCTGTGGGTCGCGAAGGGCAACGTGATCGAGGACGTGGCGCAGCCGCTTCAGGTGATCGCGACGCTCGCGATCGCGCTTTGGCGTCGGTTTCGTGATCTCGGCGGGGATCTCGTTCGCCCTCTCGCGCCAGCTCGGCTTGATTCGGACGCCGTCCTCAAATGCGTGACGTGACCCTGACACCATTCGAGCGTGTCGGCGCGGCCGCTGCCGACGCCGCCACGGGCGACACCTTCATGATGGACGAGGACGCGTTCCGTGTGTTCTACGAACGCACCGCGCGATCCGTCTGGGCCTACCTCGCATCGGATGACCGGCGACGCGCGCGCCGCCGACGATCTGCTGCAGGAGGCGTACTACCGTTTTCTTCGTGCCAGGGTCGTCCACGAGAGCGACGCGCATCGACGCAACTACCTGTTTCGCATTGCGACCAACCTGGCGCGCGACGAACGCCGGCGGCCGCCGATCCGCCAGGTGCCGGAGGATCAAGGCGCCGAACGTCCGGCCGCCGGCGCGCAGGATCCGCAGTCGCAGGCCGCCGCACGGATGGACCTGTCGCGGGCCATGGCGCGGCTCAAACCTCGCGAACGCAGCCTGCTGTGGCTGGCGATGCGCGCGCGGGTCCTCGCATCGCGAAATCGCGGAAGCGCTGGGACTGAAGACCGGCAGCGTCAAGCCGCTGCTCTTCCGGGCCCGGCAGCGACTCGCCGGATTTCTGAGAGGCGATCGGCGATGACCAGCTGCCATCGAGAAGCCGACCTGCTCGAGGTGATCGCCGATCGTGGGGCCGCCTGGCGGAATGCGGCCAACCCGGACCTCGTGATGCACGTCGGAAGCTGCGCCCTGTGCCGCGACCTCGCCGACGTCGCCGGCGCGCTGCACGAGGACCAGGCACGTCTGATTCAGGGTGCGTCGGTGCCGAGCGCCGGCCTGGTCTGGTGGCGAGCCAACATCCGGGGCATGCCTGGACGCAGCGCGGACCGTCGAGCGTCCGCTGACCCTGGCTCCCGGGGCGGCGGCGGCGGTGGTTGCCGGCGTCGGCGCCGCGATCGCGGATGGCGTCTGGCACCTGATGCCGGCGTGGCCGGGGCTGACGCTCGTGCTGTGCGCGGCCGGCGTGGTAGTGGTGTCGCCGCTGCTGCTCGTCATTGCGTTGGCGCGGGACTGACCTGGACCGATGCTCGGGTCCAAGGGGTCCAATGAACCTCGCCGGTCGGTTACTTCCCCCTTATCGCCTCCTCGACGTGCGCGGTGTGATGGCGGGAGTGCCACGGCTACAGCGTCAGCGCCTCCTCGATGGTCATGCGGCCCCACTCGGGGTGGGTGAACGCCCGCTGGAACTGCTGGTCGGTCAGGTTCCTCATGAAGATCGCCCAGCGCACGTGCAGCGCCTCGATCAGGTCGAGTGATATCTTGACCGGACCGCTCTTGGCTTCCGGCAGCTCCGCCCACAACTGTTCCGCGTAAGTCCGAATCGCCGGCAACTCCTCGGTCGCGGCGAGCTTCATCCGCACGTAGGCGTTGACGTGGCTGTCCGGGACGTGATGGATCACCTGACGGATCGTCCATCCCTCCGGCCGTGCATGTCCTCCGAGCTCGGCTTCAGTCAAGCCGCCGGCGAGCGATCGCAAACGCGACGGAGTGTCTTCGATCGTCTTCAGGTGTGTCTGACGACCGGCGTGACCGAGTGGCGCTTGCAAGCGCTCGAATTTTCCGACCGGATACCGCAGCTTGTCCAAATCGCTCATGATCCCGATTCATTACCACGGAGTAAAATTCACCGCGCGAGGAAACTTTCATGCTGAGACGATGCACCACGCTCATAGGTGTCCTGTCATTCGCGCTGCTGATGTCGGCGCAGTTCCAGGCGCAGCAGCCTCCCGGCGCGGCCGGCCAGGGCGGCGGAGGCGGCCGCGGCGGCGGTCAGCCCGCGGGTCCGATCCAGTCGATCGAGCAGCGCACCGCCGGCATGCAGAAGATCGACGGCTACTTCCCGCTCTACTGGGACGACCGGGCGGGATCGATGTTTCTCGAAATCCCGCGGATGGACACCGAGTTCCTGATGGCCACCGGACTCGCCGCCGGACTCGGGTCGAACGACATCGGCCTCGATCGCGGTCAGGGCGGCGGCGGTCGCGTGCTGTATTTCCAGCGCGTCGGGCCGAAAGTGCTGCTGGTGCAGCCCAACCAGTCGTTCCGCTCGAGCAGCAGCAACCCGCTCGAACGGAGGTCGGTCGAGGATCTCGTTCGCGAAATCGGTGCCTTCGGATTCACGGTCGCGGCCGAAGCCGGCGCGCACGTGCTCGTCGACGCCACCGACTTCTTCCTGCGCGACGCGATCGGAGCGGCGCGAGCGCGCTGCGACCGGGCACCTACCGCGTCGACCGGACCCGGAGCGCGTTCTACCTGCCGCAACACGAAGGGCTTTCCCAAGAACACCGAAGTGGACGATGACACTGACCTTCGCCAACGACGCCGCCGGCGGACGCGGCGGCGGTGGCGGCGGCCCGGCGCAGGGACCCGAACCGATCGGCGCGACTGGCGGCGCGGCGGCGGTGGCGGCGGTCGTCGGCGGCGGCCTCTTCACCGGGCTCGGTCGCCAGCGTCACGCCCAGCGCCGACTCCGTGACGATGCGCGAGCACGTCTCGCTGGTCGAGCTGCCGGACAACAACTTCAAGCCGCGCTACGACGATCCCGCGCGCCGGCTACGGCGGCCTCACCTTCGTCGACTACAGCGTGCCAATCGGCGAGCCGATGCAGATGCGCTACATCCGCCGCCATCGTCTCGAGAAGAAAGATCCGAACGCGGCAGATCAGCGAGCCGGTGAAGCCGATCGAGTACTGGGTGGACTCGGGCGCCCCGGAAGACGTGAAGAAGGCGCTGGTCGAAGGCGCCAGCTGGTGGAGCCAGGCGTTCGAAGCGGCCGGATTCCGCAACGCGTTCAAGGTCGCCGTGCTACTGCCCGACGGCGCCGATCCGATGGATATCCGCTACAACATGATCAACTGGGTCCATCGCTCGACCCGCGGCTGGAGCACCGGCGGCAGCGATCTCCGACCCGCGCACCGGCGAAATCCTCAAAGCGACGGTCATCGCCTCGGTCGCTGCGCGACCGCCAGGACTATTTGATCTTCGAGGGCCTCGCATCGCCGACACCACCGGCGACGAGCAGCTACGACGTGCCGCTATGAAGACCGCGCTGAAGCGCATCCGCCAGCTCGCGGCGCACGAGATCGGCCACACGCTCGGCCTCGGCCACAACTACTACGACAGCGACAAGGGCTGGATCTCGGTGATGGACTACCCGCATCCGCTCGAGAAGCTGAACGACGGACGGCTCGATCGACATCTCCGCAGGCCTATCCGCAGCGGATCGGCGACTGGGACAAGGTCACGATCAACTACGGCTACCGCCAGTTCGCGCCGGGCACCGACGAGAAAGCAGCGCTCGACGAAGATCCTCGACGACGCGTGGGCCGCAGGACCTGCGCTACATGACCAACCAGGACACCGACTCGAACCCGAAGGTCGATCAGTGGTCGAACGGCGTCGATCAGGCCGACGAGCTCTATCGCCTGATGAAGGTGCGGCGTGCGGCGCTCGATCGGATCGGCGAGAACACCATCCGGCCGGCGTCGCCGATGGCGCACGATCGAAGAGCCGCTGGTCCCGATCTCCATGTATCACCGCTACGCGGTGGAATCGGCGGCGTCGATGGTCGCCGGCCAGGACTACATCTACGCGCATGACGCGGCGACAACCGGACGCCGACCAAAGGCGTCGCCAGTCGACGATCAGCGCAAAGGCGCTCGACGCCCTCGCGCGCTGCACGCTGAAGCCGTCCGAGCTCGACCGTCCCGAAGACGGTGCTCGATCTCATCCCGCCGCGCCCGCCGGGCTACGGCCTGCACCGCGAGCTCTTCCCGCGGACGACCGGCGACACGTTCGATCCGCTGAGCCCCGGCCACCATCGCCGCCGACGTGACCATCGGCTTCGTCCTGCAGCTGGATCGTGCGGCGCGGATGGTCGCGCCAGCACGCGGTCAACCCGGCAGCTGCCCGGCCTCGAGGACGTCATCGATCGCCTGACCGCCGCGACCTTCGACGCGCCGACGGCGACGCCGCTACGAGGCCGCGGTCAGGCGCGCGGAGGAGCGCGTGCTCGTCGATCGCGTGATGTGGCTCGCGGTCGCGTCGCCCAACAGTCAGGTGCGCGCAATCGCTGTCGCTGAAACTGTCGAAGCTGGCGGCGCGGCTCCGGACGCGCGGTGTCGAAGACGGAAGCGGATACGGCGCAGCGGACGCTCATCGCCGCCGACATCAAGCGCTTCCTCGAGCGGCCCGCCGATCCCAACCGCCCGATTCCCTGCCGACGGCGGACGCGCCGCCCGGCGCGCCGATCGGCGACATGGGCGAGGACTGGCTGACCGCGCCGCCCCGCTATGGACGCGATGCCCGGTCGATTGTGCCTGACCGCTGGCTCCAGATCGAGCCGCCGGGGTTCTGAAATGAGAAATTGGGAATTGGGAATGAGGAATTAGGAATTGAATGAGGAACTGAATTAGGAATTGAATAGGAATTGGGGGAGCGACATGGAGCACATCATCAACCGACTGCTCGAGGATTTCCGAACGCGGCAGGATGACCCGCCGTCAGCTGGTGCAAGAGCCTGGCCCTGGGGTTGACGTCCGCGACGGCGGCGCGGCGGCTGGCGCCGTGCCGTCAGCGGCCGAAGGCGGCAAGGGCTTCACCGCCGTGGCGGTGGAACCACATTTCGTATCAGGTGGCGGACTACACGGAAGACGAGACTGGGCACGTCAATCTGCTGGGATGAAAGTGTCTGGCGACAACGGGACGTCAGTGCAACCTGAGCTTCGGCGATCACGGCACCTGGCTGCTGCCACGCAACGCGCGCGGAGGGAACGACTCGGCGCCGAAGGTCGACTCACATCGCCTACACGATCCCGTGACCTGGGATCAGAAGGCGGTGAAGGCGGAGCTGAACGCCGCGGGCTGCAGGCCGCGGGAAGATACCGAGAACAGCTATCACGTCAAGGACCCGGACGGCTTCGACGTGCAGATCAGCGGCAAGGGCATGACGGCGGGATCGTAGTCACCAAAGGCCCGGCGCGGCTCCCACGCCGTGGTCTACGTCATTTATAGCGACCGTCCTCGTGGCGGCTCCTTGCCGGCTCTCCGGCGAGCCGCGCGTCGCTGGTCGACGTGGATCTGGAAGAACGGCACCACGGGAGCGGGCCGAGCGACGATACGCTGGCGCGCCGCGCATTGGTCGCGGTGCAGGTCGGGGGACGCTCGTGCTCCTGATCGTCACTGGCCTCAGTGCTTTCCTGGCGGCAGCTTCGCCAGGCTGTCTGCTCTCGACCTCGGGTTCAATCCCCCGCGCAGGTCCCGACATTACTTCTGCCAGCGGTCTGAATGAGGAGCAGAGTCCCACCGCTGCCCGCTATGAGGCACGAACTGATCGACCGCCTGATCTCGAATCTCGAGCAGTTGCCGCAGGTCCGCAGCGCGGGTGCGGTCTACCAGCGCCCATTCGAGCACGGCGCGTTCGGCACGGACTCCGGGGCGTTGCTCGAAGGACAGGCTGACACGCCCGACGACTGGAATCGCAATGGAGCGGTGAACTGGGGAGTCCGTCACATCTCTTCGCTACTTCGAAGCGATGGAACATCACACTGCTGCGCGGCCGCATCTTCGACGAGCGGGATGCCGCGGCGGCGAGTCTCCCAGTGCAATCGTCAGCCAGGTAGACGCGCAATCCGTGCCTCGCGCTACGCCAGATCCGCTTCGGCAAACGGTCAGCAGCCTCAACCTCGACAGACGACGGGCGGTGGCGAACCGTTGTCGGCGCCGTCGCCACGGCACGTCGGTCGAGAGATCGCGAACGCGCGTTCCGGATCCCTACGTCCCAGCACTGCGACAGGCGACGATCGACGTGCAGCACTTCACCGCCAAACCGCACCAGCGTGGAGATCCCCTTCCCAGCGGGCCACCGCTGCGATCGCCGCCGCCCCTCGAGAACGTAGACCGACGCCTGTTCTGTCGGCGACGTAAGCATCGATGGATGCGATCGTGACGCGCGAGCGCGGCTCCATGGCATTTCACGCTGATGGTCTTTGGCCGCTCGGCTTCATCGCCCTCTGCGTCGGGCACTGGTTCGGACTGGCTGCAATTGTCTCTACGCGGTCACGGATCGCTCGCGCGAGATCGGCGTGCGGATGGCGCTTGGCGCGACACCGGGCGGCGCGTGGTGCGGCTCATGCCGCTCCAGTTTGCCGCCGGACCAGCCGCGGTTGGGTTGCCGCGCCGGCGCCGCCGGCGAGCCGCGTGCACTCAGCGGACGGTTCAGCCATTGCTGTTCGACGTCAGCGCCGGCGATTCTGTTGCTGACCTTTGGGGTCGGTCGCCATGCTCTTTGCCCTGCTCATCATCTCCCCGAGTTATTTGCCGGGCAACGCCGCGCCGCGCGCATCGATCCGCAATCATCGGCGCTGGCGGGCACGAGGTGAAACGCGCTGTAAGACCTGCAGAAGCCAGTTTTGGGCACAGCTGACCCCATGAATGAAAAACAAATAGGCGCATTGGTTGATAAGCTTGAGATAATCGACGTGGTTAATAGCTATTTTCACGCAATCGATGAAAAGCATTTCGATATCCAACATCTCAGGCGGATATTCGCTGATGACGCGCTGAAGTAGTGCGGCCCAACCGGGTTGACGGTTGTTGGTCCGCAGGAAATCGGCGCTAGCCACGAAAAGAGTCTTGCCCGGTTTGAAAGCGACGCAGCATATGTTGACGGGGCATGATGCGCAGATTGAAGGCGATATGGCGTCGGTGCGCGTTAATTTGATTGCAATGCACATGTGGGTGGGCGGCAATCAAGACGCGAGAGAAGCAGGAGAATTTTTTGTCGCTGGTGGCGTGATCACGGCTCGCCTGTGCCGCATCGACGACGGCTGGCGCATCTCATCTGTGGAAAATGCAGTCAAATGGCGCGCCGGCGATTTCAAAAACATGGCTCAAACGGGTAAGTAAGCGACAAAGCAGACTCGACCCGAGTGCCTCGCTTTACGACGTCGGACACATCTCCCTTTCTCGCGAGGGCCGTGCGCGCCATTCTTGACTTACAGCTGCGACCGGATCTCCAGAGATCCGGGAAGAGCGGCCGCCCGACCTGTTTCCCGCAGGTAAGCCGCACCGGCGGAGCCGCCGAGTCCCACGCTTGGTGCCAATCGTCCGCTCCACCATCTTCACATGCCCGGTAACGCCACTCCTGGATCCCTTCGTCAGAGATCGACCAGCACGCTCGCAGCACAGCTCTGCGTTCTTCGGGTCGTCCCGGTAGACGGCGAGGAGAATCCGCTGCACCTCCGACGAAGGCTCGATCGGCGCGGACACATCCCGTTCGAGATGCAATGGCGGTACGACGCGCTTCTTCGCGCGATAGGTATCGCAGGAACCCGTCCCACAACGTCGGCTCTCGATAACGGCGCTCCAGCGCGACCCGCGCGCGGCTGTCCTCCGGGAAGCGGCGAATCGCTCCCTGCGACTTCACGCCGAGCACGAACTCGATCTGGCGGAACTGGTCAGACTTGAAAGCCGCTCGCCGCCTCGAGCCTCTCGCGGAACGTGAGGAATTCCGAGTGGCGTCATCGGTCTCGAGGATGTCCAGTTGCGCGACCATGACCTTCACGATCGAAAGGATCCGTTTCAGCGTGTGCTGCGCACGGTGCGGTTCGTCGTCTTCGAGCCACTGTCGGACACGGTCGAGTTCGTGCAACAGCCCTGAACCAGAGCTCGTATACCTGATGGATGACGATGAAGAGCAATTCGTCGTGCTCCGGCCCCTGCGAGCGCGGCTCCTGCAGCGCAAGCAACTCGTCGATTTTCAGGTAGCCCGCATAGGTAACGGCCGGGTCGGTCACGATCTCCTCCCGTGAACCGGAGCCACGTGCGATTGCGACAAAGTGCGCTCGAATCACCGAATCAATGCCACCGCTCGGTCTTGGCCGAGCGCCGTTGCACGGCGTCGAGCGAGCAATACGTAACTGGAACGAAGTACAAC
>ERZ1370068.10825-contig-949_pt1 | contig 54327 bp, 77 predicted proteins | sample MGYA00561227_ERZ1370068 | MGnify/ENA primary metagenome ERZ1370068 (study PRJEB38410, sample SAMEA6850437) | metagenome | study: Metagenomic assessment of the ecological functions of the soil: analysis of the soil microbiota associated with the... | reverse complement strand
GTTACGTATTGCTGGACTGGCGCGCAGCAGGTCGCCAGCAAGAACCTCGCCCTCAGGATTTCAGACGAGGATCCGCGACAGCCTCGAATCGAATCAACTGAAATTGCAACAGGAAAGAGGCAGCGACGTCACCTTCTTCGCCCGCGCGCGGGCTCGATGGAGCACCACGTCGGCGACGCGGCGATCAGCGCGCACTGGTCGCGCGTGCTGCAACGACCTGATCCACCGCGTCTGCACGCCTCTACCCGGAGAACTTCGCCGCCGTCTGCCAGCTGCCGCAGTCGCCCGGCGTGCCGCCGGCGAACTGCGTCGCCGAGCTCGAGCGCTGCGTGACGGAGCTCGGCTTCATCGGCTGCAACCTGAATCCCGATCCGTCGGGCGGCTAGTGGAAGGAGCCGCCGCTCACCGACAAGTGGTGGTACCCGCTCTACGAGAAGATGGTCGAGCTCGACGTGCCGGCGATGGTGCACGTCAGCTCGTCCTGCAACCCGGCGTTCCACTTCACCGGCGCGCACTACATCAACGCCGACACCACCGCGTTCATGCAGCTCATCCAGGGCGACCTGTTCAAGGATTTCCCGACGCTGCAAGTTCGTCATCCCGCACGGCGGCGGCGCGGTGCCCTACCACTGGGGCCGCTACCGCGGCCTGGCGCAGGACATGAAGCGGCCGCTGCTGAAGGACCACCTGCTGAAGAACGTCTACTTCGACACCTGCGTCTACCACCAGCCGGGCATCGACCTGCTGCTCAAGGTGATCCCGGCGGACAACATCCTGTTCGCCTCCGAGATGGTCGGCGCGGTGCGCGGCATCGACCCGGAGACCGGGCATCTACTTCGACGACACCAAGCGCTACATCGACGGCAACAAGAGCCATCGGTCTTGCCGACAAGCAGAAAAATATTCGAGGGCAACGCGCTGCGGACGCGTCTACTCGCGCTGGAAGCCCGCCTTAGCGGACTCCGGGCGATCGCCTCGCACCGCTCCGCCAAGCACTGCGTAGTCTGCGTCACGACGGAGACGCCGACGAAGCCAGGCGGCGCCGTCCCGTGTCGCCGGCAGCCTTGGCCGCCGCCGAGTACACGAGCAATGCCCGTGTCGGCCGCCCACAGCGCGAGCCACGACGACGACGATCGCGCCCAAAACGCCGGCTATCGAGCGGATCTTCATCGTGCCTCCGTTATCCGAGTTATTCCCGCAAGCCCGGGCTCGACGCTGCGCATTCGACCGGCTTTGTGCAAGCCACGCCTTTTCCCGAGGGTGACCGAGGACCGCCGATCGCGCGGTCGCTCGTTCCCGGTACGCCCGCGCTGCCACTCGGCCATGCGGCGCGACTGCCGTGGCGTTTCCAGGCGGCAGGCTGAAGCCGTAGCCGATTTTTGCCTTCGGTCGTCAGCACGCGCGCGACCAGGGCCTCCTCGCCGGTCGCGAGGCGCATCGACTGCACGTGGGTGAAGCGCTATCGGAATGGGGTGAGACCGCTGCGCGTGACGCGGCCGTAGCAGCTCGCGGCCGAGGGTCTGCTCGCAGAACTCGCGCGGTGGCGAGCAGGCCGTCGAGGTCGATGCCGGTCGCGATGCCCATCGACTCGAACAGGTTCACCAGGTCCTCGGTGCAGACGTTGCCGGTGAAGCCGCCGCCGTACTTCACCTTCGCCGGATGGCCGCCGACGCCGCCGAACGACGAATCGAAGTGGCGCACGCCGGCCTCGTAGGCGGCGACGTAGTTCACCAGCCCGGTGCCGCGCGAGTCGTGGAAGTGCGCGATCGGGACGATAGCACGCCTTCGAGTTTTCGAGAACAGATCCTTGACCGCAGACGGCGTGGCCATGCCGGTGGTGTCGCCGAGCGCCACGTGCTCGACGCCCAGCTCGGCGAAGCTGCTCGACGTCCGCGACGACCACCGCCGGGTCGACCTTGCCCTCGAACGGGCAGCCGAAGGCGACCGACACCGTGCCCGACCAGGCGGAAGCGGCCTTCGCCGCGCGCGCCATCTCGGCGATGTTCTCCCACTGCTCGCGCGCGCGTGCGCGTTGAGGTTCTTCTGCGAGTGCGACGTCGGTCGCCGAGACGAGCAGGCTGATCTCGTTGGCGCCGTAGCCGGCGTCGAGGTCGGCGAGCGCGCGCTCGACCGCGCGGACGTTGGCGCAGGTGGCCTTGTAGAAGACGTCGACGTTCTTGCGCAGGCAGTTCGAGCAGTTCGCTGGCGTCGGCGAACTGCGGAACGACCTTCGGGTTGGAGTAGGAGGTGGCCTCGACGCGCGGGAAGCCGAGCGCGGCGAAGCGCTCGACCAGCGCGCGCTTGGTCGCGGTCGGCACGAAGCCGGGCTCGTGCTGCAGGCCGTCGCGCGCGAAGCATTCGCAGAGCGTCACCGCGCTCATAGTTGACAGTATCAACGACGATAGTTTACGGCTGTCAACTATGCCCTGGATCGCCATCGAGCCGCGCGACCCGCGCACGCAGTCCGAGGGCGTCGAGTCGCCGGCTACGCGCACACCGCGCAGCCGCTGGCCGTCGCAGCCGCTGGCTGGCGCGGCCGCACGACCGCCGGCGAGCTGTCCGGCCCGGCGCAGCTCGACGCGGCGCCTGCCGCCGTGCGACGGCCGACCTGGCCGGCTGCGGCGCGAGCCGCGCCATCGGCCAGCTCATCCACCTGCGGGCGCGCGTGGTCGACGAGGACGGCGCGCCGGTGCCCGGCGCGGTGGTCGAGATCTGGCACTGCAACGCCGCCGGCAAGTACATCCATCCCAACGACTTCGAGCGACGCGCCGCCCGATCCGAACTTCTACGGCGCCGCGCGCCTGGTCGCCGGCGACGGCGGCGCTGGTCGAGCTGCGCACCATCAAGCCCGCGCGCCTATCCGGTGCCCGACACCGACGGCTGGTGGCGCCCGCCGCACATCCATTTCTCGGTCTGGGGCAGGGTGTGGCTGTCGCGCCTGGTGACGCAGATGTTCTTCCCGGGCGATCCGCTCAACGACGCACGACGCGCATCCTCAACGCGGTGCGCGACCCGGAAGCGCGGCGCGCGCTGCATCGCGCGTCTCGCGCCGACCGCGCAGCGGACCGGCAACGCGCTGGTCTACGAATATCAGCTGGTGGTGCGCGGCCGCAAAGCCGCGCCGCGCATGCCGTGACGCGCCTCGTGCCCACCGCCGAGATGACGCTCGGGCCGTTCTTCCCGCGCGAGTTCGCGCAGGGCGCGAACGACCTGACTGTGTTCGAGGCAAGCGGCGAAGGGCGAGGTCGATCGAGATCACCGGGCCGCGTCACCGCAGCTCGACGGCAAGCCGCTCGACAACGTGGTGCTCGAGATCTGGCAGGCGGACGCGCGAGGGCCGCTACGACAATCCCGAGTTCTTCGGCTGGGGCCGCGCCGCGACCGACGCGCAACGGGCTTACTGTCTTCCGCACGCTGCAGCCCGGCGCGTCTGCAGGGCGCGCGCCGCACGTCAATTTCCTGGTGCTGTATTCGGGCCTGATGCGCCAGCTGCAGACGACGCATGTTTTTCGAGGACGTCGACCGATCCGGTCTCGAACTCGGTCCAGACACCGTAGAACGCTCTGATCGCGAAAAGAGCAGGCCGACCGTCTACCGCTTCGACATCCGCTTGCGCGGCGAGGGCGAGACGCCGTTCTTCGATGACTGATGCGTCATCCGCGAGCTGATCTCGTACCGGCTGCACACGGTCGCGAACCTGCTGTCGCGCGGCGCCGAGCTGCGCTACCGCCGCGAGTTCGGCGTCAGCCTGTGGGAGTGGCGCACCGTCGCGCTGCTCGGCGCGGCGCGCGAGCCGCTGTCGCTCAACGAGCTCGCGCGCTCCGCCGGCATCCACAAGAGCCAGATGAGCCGCGTGCGTCATCGGGCCTCGACCAGGCGCAGGCTGCGTGCTGCGCGCGGCCGACGCCGACGACGCGCGCGGCGTGCGGCTCACGCTGAGCAAGGCCGGGCGCAAGCTCTACGCAGGACCTGATCGGCGCCGCGGCCGAGCGCGACGAGGCGTTCAGCAGCTGCCTGACCGAAGAACGAGAACGAAGTGTTCGAACAGCGTGCTGGCCAAGCTCGCCGGCCAGGCGCGCGAGCTGATCCACCGCGAGAGAAGGCGCAGAAGTGAAGACCCGCATCACCGAGCTGCTCGGCATCGAGCATCCGATCTTCCAGGCGGCGATGAGCTGGGCGTCGTCGAACGCGCCGCTGATCATCGCGGTGTCGAACGCAGGCGGGCTGGGCGTGCTCGCGGCCGGGCCCGATGCGGCCGGAGGATTTCCAGGAGAATGCTCGATGAGATCAAAGCCGGGACGAAAAAGCCGTACGGCGTGAACATCCCGCTGAACAGCACGCGCGCCGCCGAGCTGCTGCGAAATCGCTCTCGAAGAAAAGATCCCCGTCATGGTCGCGCTCGCAGGGCGGGCCGCGCGAGCACCTGCGCGCGCTTCCGCGCGATCGGCACGAAGTGGCTGCACGTGGTCGCGTCGGTCGAGCACGCGAAGAAGGCCGAAGCGGCGGGCGTCGACGCGCTGGTGGTCGACGGCGCGCGAGGCGGGCGGGCATCCGCCGCCTTCCGAGGTCGGCACGCTGGTGCTGGTGCGGCGCGTGGTGAAGGCGACGAAGCTGCCGGTGGTGGCGAGCGGCGGCGTCGCCGACGGCGCCGGCATCGCCGCGCTGCTCGCGCTCGGCGCCGAGGCGGTGCAGCTCGGCACGCGCTTCATCGCCACGCCCGAGGCGAGCGTGCACGAGAACTACAAGCGCGCGGTGCTCGCCGCCGAGGTGCAGCGACACGACGCCTGGTCGGCCGCGGCGGCGCTGCCGATCCGGCAGCTGAAGAACGCGTTTTCACGCGGAAATATCGAAGCGGCCGAGCGCGCCGGGGCATCGAGCGGACTGAAGATCTGTTCAACGAGTCGCAGCCTGAAGCAGGCGGCGCTGGAAGGCGACGTCGAGTGGGGCAAGGTCGAGGCCGGGCAGAGCGCCGGCCTGGTCGACGACATCGTGCCGGCGGCCGAGCTGATGCGCCGCCTGGTGCGCGAGCCGGAAGGCGCGAGGAGGAGGCTCGCGTCGCTATGACGCTGCTGATCGAAAACCGCGGCGCGGTCCGCATCCTGACGATGAACCGCCCGGAGAAGCGCAACGCGCTCGACACCGAGCTCACGCAGGAGCTGCTCGAAGCAGCTGCGCGTCGCCGACGCCGAGGACGCGGTCGGCGCGATCGTGCTCACCGGCGCGGGGCAGGGCGTTCTGCGCCGGCGCCGACCTCTCCGAGTTCAAGGACCTGCAGGATCCGCAGGCCGCCGAAGCGCGCGCCGAGCTGACCATGCAGCTGCACCTGGTGTTCTCGAAGATGACCAAGCCGGTCGTCACCGCGATCAACGGCGCGGCGATGGGCGGCGGCGCGGGCCTCGCGATCGCCGGCGACCTCGCGGTGATGGCGCGACGGCGCGAAGCTCGGCTATCCGGAAGCGAAGCACGGCATCGTCGCCGCGATCGTCATGGCGAACCTGGTGCGCCAGGTCGGGCGCGAAGGCCGCGTTCGAGCTGGTCGCGCTCGGCGAGCCGATCGACGCGCGAACGCGCGCTCGCAGCTCGGCATGGTGAACCGCGTGGTGCCGGAAGGACAGCTGATGGAAGACGCGCTTGATGTCGCGACCAAGCTCGCCGCGCTGCACCAAGCGCGGCGATGGCGCGAGACCAAGCGCCTGTTCTACGAGGTGGCTCGACCTGCCGCTCGAAGAGGCGCTCGAAGCGGGCGCGCGACGCTGAACAGCGAAGATGCGAGGCTTCGGCAAGACGTGAAGCCGCTCGAGCAGCCTGACGATCCTCGACCTGTCGCGCGTGCTGGCGTGCCCGTTCGCGTCGATGATCCTCGCCGAGCTCGGCGCGCGCGTGATCAAGGTCGAGCAGCCGGGCAGCGGCGACGAGACGCGCGGCTTCGAGCCGCAGCTCGCGCAGGACAGCGCCTACTACTTCGCCTGCAACCGCTCCAAGGAGTCGATCACCGTCAACCTGCGCTCCGACGAGGGCAAGAAGATCATCCGCGAGCTCGGCGCAGAAGGCCGACGTGGTGGTCGAGAACTTTCCCGTCGGCACGCTCGGGCGCTACGGCCTCGACTTCGCCAGCCTTTCCGCGCTGAACCCGAAGCTGATCTACGTCTCCTGCACCGGCTTCGGCCAGACCGGGCCCTACGCGCGACAAGAAGGGCTACGACACCGTGTTCCAGGCGATGGGCGGGCTGATGAGCCTCACCGGCGAGAAGGGCGGCGGCCCGGTGAAGCCGGGCCTGCCGGTCGCCGACCTCACCTCGGGCCTGTGGGTGGCGATCGCCATCCTCGCCGCGCTCGCCGGGCGCGCGCGCACCGGCAAGGGCTGCCACGTCGACTTCTCGATGCTCGACGGCCAGGTGGCGCTGCTCGACGCTCGCCGCCGCGCGCTATCTTCGCCTTGGGCGAAGTACCGCCGCGGCTCGGCACCGAGCATCCCGGGCGCGTGCCTTCGGCGACCTTCCGCTGCAAGGACGGCAAGTACGCGCACATCACCGCGAGCGACCAGCACTGGGCGCCGCTGTGCAAGGCGCTTGGGATTGAAGATTGGGGTTCGACCTTTCGATCGAACGAGATTCGCGTCGAGCAGCGTGACGAGGTCATGCAGAAGCTGACCGGACAAATCGAAAGACTGAATCGATCCAGAGCTGCTCGCGATGCTCGATGAAGTCGACGTCCCGGTCGGCCCGGTGAACGACGTCGCCGAGATCCTGAGCGACCCGCACGTGCGCGCGCGCGGCTGGTCGGCAGCTTCGACTATCCCGGCGTGGGCGAATTCAAGGCGCTCGGCGCTGCCCTACAAGTTCCTCGGCTGGGACAACCCGGAGATCGGCCGGCCGCCGACGCTCGGCGAGCACACGGAGAAGATTCTGGCGCGAGCTGAGCTATTCCGCCGAAGAAATCGCCCAACTGCGGAGAAGCGCGCGATATGAGCGTCGAGTATTCGCTGCGCGACGGCGTCGCGACGATCACGCTCGAACCGCCCGGAGGCGCGCAACGCGCTCAATCTCGAGATGTGCGAAGCGTCTGTCGACGTCGACGAGCGACAGCGTCGACGATGATGCAAGGCTGGTGTTCGTCCGCGGCAACGGCCCGGTGTTCTGCGCCGGCGCCGACCTCAAGGAGCGCAGCGGCATGACGCGAGCAGCGGGTGCGCGAGCGGCCGCTGAAGGCCTTCGCCGCCTACGCGGCGCTCGAGGCGCTGCCGATGCCGGCGATCGCGCGTGGTGCACGGCGCGGCGATCGGCTCGGGCGTGCGAGATCGCCGCCGCCTGCGATTTCATCGTCGCCACGCCGGACGCGATCTTCCGCACGCCGGAAGCGCATGCGCGGCACGGTCGGCGCGACGCAGCGCCTGCCGCGCATCCTCGGCAAGCGCCTGGCGAAGGACCTGATGTTCACCGGCCGGACGCTCTGAGCGCGGAGGAAGCGCAGGCAGGCGGGCTTGGTTGCCAGAGTCGTCGCTGCGGATCTCGAAAGCGAAATGCAGGAAATCGACGAAGACCATCCTCGAAGCGCCGCCGCTGGCGCTGCGGCTCGCCAAGCGCTGCATCGACCGCGGCGTCGAGCTCGATCCGCAGGGCGCGCTGCGAGGTCGAGATCGCGGCGATCGAGGAGCAGCTCGCCGCCGGCACAGTGGATGGGCAAGACGTGAGCTGGCAGCCGCAGACGCTCGGCGAGTGTTCTCGAGCAAGCCGGCAGCGGCGAAGCGCTGGTGACCGCCTGCGGGCGGTTTACCTATCAGCAGCTGCTTCGAAAGGCGAAAGGCGCTGCCGGGGCGCATGCAGGCGCTCGGCATCGGCAAGCGGCGACCACGTCGGCATCCTGATGGGCAACGACGAGAAGTGGCTGTCGCTCTTCTACGGCGCGGCGCTGATCGGCGCGGTCACCGTGCCGGTGAACACGCGCTTCAAGAGCCGCCGAGATCGACTTCTGCCTCGAAGCAGGCCGACTGCAAGGCGCTGTTCTACGTCGAGCGCTTCCTGAACATCGACTTCGCGCCGATGGTGCGCGAGACGCTCGAGCATCGCAAGGTCGAAGTGTTCCGCGCGATTCCGCAGGGGAAGCTACACGCCCGTCGAAGTCGAACCCGGACGACCTGCTGCTCATCCAGTTCACCTCCGGCACCACCGCGTATCCGAAGGGCGCGATGCTCACGCACGACAACATGCTGCGCGACGCCTGGGCGGCGGGCACGCGCATCGGCGTGCGCGCCGACGACCGCTACTTCAACTGCCGGCCGTTCTTCCACGTCGCCGGCTCGACGCTGTCGGCGCTGATGTCGCTGGTCGTCCGGCTGCTGCCTGGTGACGCTGCCGACCTTCGAGGCCGGCGCCGGCGCTCGAGATGATGGAGCGCGAGCGCTGCACGCTGATCTCCGGCAACGACACCATCTTCCAGATGCTGATGGGCCACGAGGACTTCCCGCAGCGCAAGCTCTAGCCTGCGCGGCGGCTGGGCGGCGGCCGGGCCGCAGACCATGCGCGCGATCATCGACGTGCTCGGCGCGAAGGCGATCTGCGCCGCCTACGGCCTGTCGGAGGCCTCGCCCAACGTGGTGATGAGCGACTGGCGCGATCCCGAGGAGCTGCGCGTCAATGGGCTGGCGCAAGCCTCATGACGGCGTTGAACTGAGAATTCGTGGAAGGCGAAATTCAGGTCCGCGGCTGGAACGTGATGAAGGGCTACTGCAACAACCCGGAGGCGACCGCCAAGGCGTTCACCGCCGACGGCTGGCTGCGCACCGGCGACCTCGGCGAGCTCACCGCCGACGGCCGCCTGCGCATGGTCGGCCGGCTGAAGGACGTGTTCCGCGTCGGCGGCGAGAACGTCGCGCCGGCCGAGGTGGAGGAGGTGCTGCTCGCGCATCCGGCGGTGGAGACGGCGCAGGTGATCGGCGTGCCGGACGCGCGGCTGGGCGAAGTGCCGTGCGCCTACGTGACTCTGAAATCGGGCTTCAGTCTGCGACGGAAGAAGAACTTGATCGCGTGGAGCGAAGAACGCTGCGCCAACTTCCGCGTGCCGCGCTACCTGCGGATCGTCGACGGACTTCGAGTCGATCGGCATGACGGCGAGCGGCAAGGTGCAGAAGACCAAGCTGCGCGAGCACGCGGTGCGCGAATTCAAACTCGGATAAGGCGGGGGCGTATCTCGGGAGTTGAGCTAGCGCTCGGAGCGATGCTGCTCATCGGCTTCGCCGACCTGGTCTACAAGCGCGGCGCCGCGGCGGGGGCGCCGGCGCACCAGTTCCTGATGGTGCAGACCTGGGTGTTCTTCCCGACGGTCACCGTCTATGCGCTGCTCTCCGGGCGCTGCCGCCCGTCGCCGGCTCGCTCTGGGGCACGCCGCCGGCGGGTTCATGCTGCTCGGTGCTACCTCTTCGCCGCGCAGCCTGCGAACCGGATCGGTCAGCATCAACGCGCCGGTGTTCCGCCTGAGCTTTGTTCGTCACCGCGGCGCTCGCCGTGGCGGTACTCGGCGAGCCGCTCACCATCGCCAAGGTCGGCGGCATCGCGCTCGCCCTCGCCGCCGTGCGTGGCTGCTGCTCGGTACGCCGGCGCCGGACGGTGGGCGTGGAGAAACGCCTGCGGCGCTCGCGCAGGTGCTTGTCGCCACGGTCGCGGTCGGCATCGGCAACTTCATCTACAGCCTCGGCCTGCGCGACGGTGCGACGCCCCGGCATCGCTGATGGTGGCGCAGGCGAGCGTCGTCTGTCCGCTCGCTACGCTCTTCGCCGCCGTGCTCGACCGCGCGCATCCGCGCCGTCGCGCGCTGCGCTGCGGACTGCGCCGATGGCGGCGGCTCGCGCTGCGCGCTCGGCGTCGGTGTGCGATGGTCGAGGCCATGGCGCGCGGCGAAGCGAGCATCGCCGTGCCGATCGCGCAGATGGGGTTCGTGGTAACAGCGCTGCTCGGCTTTCTATTCCTGCGAGAGCGCTTTACGGCGCGAAAAGGCGCCGGCATTGCCGCGGCGATCGGCGCGCTCGCCTGCCTCGCGCACGGGTAATATGACGGGCTCCTTTCCTGAGGAGGAAACATGCTCAGAACTTCCGCTAGCATTCGCTTCTGCTTTCGTTCGGCACGGCGGCCCACGCCCAGGGCCTGATCACCACGCAAAAGCTTTCGGCCGCGCTCGCCAACGAGCTGGTCGGCGAGTCGGTCGCGGATCTGCGCGCAAGAACGGCTACAAGGTGGTCGCGGTGGTGGTCGACCTCGACGGCGTGCGCCAGGCGGTGCTGCGCGGCGACGGCGCGCCGATCCACTCGATGGACAACGCCTACTACAAGGCCTACACCATCGCGTCGCTCGGCCTCGTCGCGCAAGGAAGAGACCACCAAGCAGATCGCCGACCGCATGGCGAAGGCCGCGCCGACCACGGTGCCGCAGACGCCGCTGCCGAACGTGACCTACGCGCAGGGCGCGCATCGCCATCATGGCGGGCGGCAACACCATCGGCGGGCTGGGCGTGAGCGGCGCGCCCGGCGGCCACTTCGACGAGGAGTGCGCGCGCGCGCGATGGCCAAGATCAAGGACCGCATGAAGTAGGCAAGACGTGCGTTTTCTCGTAGCGCTGCTCCTTCTCGCCGTTGGCGCGGCGAGCGCACAGGACTACCCGACCCGCGCGATCCGGCTGCTCACGCCGGCCGCGCCGGGGCGGGACGACCGATCTCGCTGGCGCGGCTCTTCGGCGCCAAGCTCTCCGAGTCGCTCGGCCAGCAGGTGATCGTCGACAACCGCGCCAGCGCCTCGGGCGTGGTCGCGCGGCGACATGACGGCCAAGGCGCCGCCCGACGGCTACACGCTGCTGCTCGCGTATCACCAGCACACGGTCAACGCGGTGCTGAATCCGAACCTGCCGTATCACGTCGTCAACGATTTCACGCCGATCACGCAGCTCACCGCCGCCGGCTTCCTGCTGCTGGTCAATCCCGCGTCGCCGCCGCATACGCTGCAGGAGTTCATCGACTGGACGAAGCGGGCGACCGTGCCGATGAACTTCGGCTCGGCGGGGCTGGGCACCGGCGGGCACCTCGCCGGCGAGCTCTACAAGCAGATGACCGGGGTGAAGGCACAGCACATTCCGTACAAGGGCAGCGGGCCGTCGTTCATCGACCTGATCGGCGGCCGCTACGAGTTCACTTTCGCCGGCCTGCAGGGCGCGCAGGCGCAGGTGCGCGGGGGCAAGCTGCGCGCCATCGCGGTGACGACGCCGAAGCGGCCTCGCCGCCATCCCGGAGGTGCCGGCGATGGCGGAGGCGTTGCCCGGATTCGAGGTGGTGGGCTGGTACGGCGTGATCGGCCCGGCCGGCATGCCGGCGCCGCTCGGTCAAGCGCCTGCACGACGAGCTGGTGCGCGCGCTCGCGCTGCCCGACGTGCGCCAGCGCATCGCCGCCGACGGCGCTGAGCCGGTGGGCAGCGCGCCGGGCGAATTCCGTGACTTCATGGCCGCGGATCTCGCAAAATGGGCGAAGCTCGTCAAGGAAAGCGGGGCGAAAGCTTGATTAGAAAATCGCTGTTGCTGCTGGCGGTCGTGCTGCTCGGCTCCTGCCGCCCGGTCGGCCAGGCGCCGATGTACATCGCCACCGAGATCGCGCCGACCGGCCAGCTGCGCGCGGCGATCAACTATCGGCAACACCGGTGCTGGCGCAGAAGGATCCTGCCACAGGCGAGGCGCGCGGCGTTTCCGTGGACCTCGCGCGCGAGCTGGCGTGGCGGCTCAACGTGCCGCTCGACATCGTCCCCTACGACGCCGCCGGCAAGGTGACCGCCGACGCGACGAAGAACAAGTGGGACGTGGCGTTCTTCGCCATCGATCCGAAGCGCGCCGAGGACACCGCGTTCACCGCGCCCTACGTGATCATCGAAGGCGGCTACGCGGTGCCGGCTTCGTCGCCGATCAAGTCGATCGAGGAAGTCGACCGTGAAGGCGTGCGCATCGCGGTCAGCAACCGCAGCGCCTACGATCTCTACCTTTCGCGCACCCTGAAGCAGGCGCAGCTGGTGCGCGCGCCGTCGCCGCAGGCGTCGTTCGAGATGTTCGCGAAGGACGGCCTGCCGGTGCTCGCCGGCGTGAAGGCGGCGGTGGTCGAGTGGGCGAAGAAGAACCCCGGCTACCGCGTACTCGACGGCCGCTTCATGATCATCGAGCAGGCGATGGCGATGCCGAAGGACCGCGAGCGCAGCATCGAGTACCTGCGCAAGTTCGTCGAGGAGCAGAAGGCCAACGGCTTCGTCGCCGCGGCGCTTGCGCGCAGCGGCCAGAAGGACGCGATCGTCGCGCCGCCGGCGAAATAGCGGCGCGACTTGCCGGCCTCTAGGGTCCTGTCTTCCTGAATCCAGCCAGCGGGCGGCCGTCGCTGTCGAGCAGCGTCATCCGATCGCCGTCACGTGCGATAGCCGACAGTCCGGCCGAGGATGGCGATGAAAGTGGCGGCTTCTTCCATGATCGGCTGGGGACAAGCCATGCGCGTGCCGGCGATGTTCGGGCCGATCTTCAGAGAGCTTTCCGAAGCCGAGTAGCTCGTCGCATAGCGGTTGCAGCCGTCGGAGCCGCTGAGCCGGCCCTTGTCGAACTGCATCGATGGTCGACTCGCTCGCCAGCACCGGCGAGCCGCCGATCGACACCAGCGACCAGCGCGTGCCGGAGAGCGGATCACCCGATGCGAGCTTCGCCTCCGGTGATGCGCACCCTGCCAGCACCACCACAACAGCAAGCAGTCGTTTCAAGAATTCCTATCCGTCGGCGATCGAGTTCTCGAGGATGCCGACCTTGTCGATCTCGATCTCGACCTTGTCGCCGGGCTTCATCCAGACCGGCGGCGTGCGCCGCGCGCCGACGCCGCCGGGCGTGCCGGTGACGAGCACGTCGCCGGGCTGCAGCGTCGTCCAGGCCGAGACGTACTCGATGATCTTCGGGATCTTGAAGATCATCTGCTCGGTGGTCGCGTGCTGCATCCGCTCGCCGTTCAGGCGGCAGGAGAGCGTCATCTTGGTGTTGGGCGGGATCTCGTCGGCGGTGACCATCCACGGGCCGAAGCCGCCGGTCTGCGCGAAGTTCTTGCCCGCGGTCCACTGGATGGTGTGGCGCTGCCAGTCGCGCACCGAGCCGTCGTTGTAGCAGCGAGTAGCCGGCGATATGCTTCCACGCATCCTTCTGCGAGATGCGGCGGCCGGCTTTGCCGATGATCACCGCGATCTCGGCCTCGAAGTCGAGGTGCGTCGATTCCTTCGGCCGCACGATCGGCTGCTTGTGGCCGACCTGCGACTCGGCGACGCGGATGAAGATCGCCGGCTGCTCGGTGTTGTCGCGGCCGGTCTCGACCACGTGGTCCTGGTAGTTCAGGCCGACGCAGAGGATCTTGCCGGGGTTGGGAATCACCGGCAGCCAGGTGATGTCGCCGAGTCTTGAAATCGACCTGCGGAAAGCTTTTTCGCCTCCTCAGTCCATTTTGTCGAGATCAGAGCGTTAGCAGGTCGGGATACTTGGCCCCGAGCCGTGCACCGAGGTCGGTGATGCCCTTGTCGCCGACGATGCCGTAGCTCGCGCCCTTGCTGACGTCTGGAAAGTCGCGAGTTTCGATGTTTCCTCGAGCTCCCTCAGACGTTGACGGTCACGCGCAGAAAGTGGCCGGAATCGAGGTCTTGCCCTTGTCCTTCGCGGTGTTCTCGCCGCGCGAACAACTCTTCCAGCTCCTTTTGCGGTCTTTAGGATCTGCGCGACGAGTGTCGGGTCGTTGGGAATCCAGTTTCCCATCACGATGCGCCCGCCGCGGCGTGTCACGCGCACCATCTCCTTCGCCGACGTCGAACGGCTTGGGCGCGAACATGGCACCGAAGATGCTGACCACCAGGTCGAACGAGCCGTCCTTCAGATCCGCTTCAGATCGCTAGCGTCGCCTTCCTGGAACCGGCAGTTCTGTCTAGGCCCTGCGCCGCCGCGCTGGTATTGCCAGCCTCGACGAGGTTGGCCGCGATGTCGACGCCGAGCACGTCGGCCCCCATCTGCGCCTCGGGCAACGCAGTGGTCCCGTCCCGCAGCCGAGGTCGAGGACCTTCATTCCTTTAGCGATGCCGAGCTTGCCCGCGAGCGCTGCGCCGCTCTCCCGCATGCTCGCGGCGATCCGCGTGAAGTCGCCCTTTTCCCCAAAAGCGCCTTGTTCGGATTCATGATTCGTTCCTGATTCTCGAAAACACGGTTTTCCTCCGTTGATCCAGGCTGTCCCAGGTATGGCCGCCCGGCAGTTCGACGAAACGATCTTGCGGCAGCGCCTTCGCCATCAGGCGCGCGCTGCCGAACAGACGATCCTCGACGCCGCAGGCGAGCCAGACGCGGCGGGCGCGCTGCGGCTCTTCCGTCCAGCCCTTGATCATCTTCCACACCTGGCGCTGGTAGTTCTCGGTATTGACCTCGACCGGCAGCGTCGCCCGGGTTCCAGGCGCGCGGCCCGCCGGCCTTGTCGATCTCCTGCAAGCAGCGAGCGGTCGCCGAGAAACGGCGCGAACAGCACGATGCCGGCCACCGCGCCGGGATGCTGCTGCTCGTAGAGGAGCGCACCCATGCCGCCGAGCGACGCGCCGGTCAGCCAGACCTGCGCTGTAGCCCGCGCGCAGCGGCTGGCGCCACTACCTCGTCGTGCAGCCGCTCGACCAGGTTGCCCTCGCGGTAGTAGGCGAAGGTCGCGTCTGGCGAGGATCACGTCGACCTCGGGCCAGGCTTCCTGGATCGCGCTCGCCACGCCGCGCTCCTTCATCTCCCTCGCGTATCGCGAACCGAAGCCGGGCAGGACGATGATCACGCGTGCGCTCGGCCGCCGGGCTTGCGGCGCGGCGATGGTCTCGAAGGCGATCGGCCGGCGCGCATCGCCGATCACGATGCAGCCCGCCACGCCAAGGAAGGCAAGTGCTATTAAGATGGCTTTCATGGGGTCCGTTCCGCGGTTCTCGTTCAGCCACATGGGGATGTTCGTGGCTGATCCTGCGCGGATGGAGGATTTTTACACACGCGTGCTCGGATTTGCCGTCACCGATCGCGGAAATTTGGGTTCCACAAAATCGTTTTCCTCAGCCGTGACCCCCGAGAACACCACCAGATCATCCTCGCCAGCGGCCGGCCCGACGGCGGCGGCTTCAATCCGATCAACCAGATCTCCTTTCGCATGGCGGAATTCGCCGGCCTGCGCGAGATGCACCGCCGCCTCGCCGACGAGAAGGTGCGCGACCTCTATCCGGTCTCGCACGGCAACGCGCTGTCGGTGTACTTCCTCGACCCCGAAGGCAACCGCATCGAGCTCTTCGTCGATACGCCGTGGTACTGCAAGCAGCCGATGCGCATCCCGATGGACATGAATCTCCCCGACGAGAAGCTGTGGGCGTGGGCGGAGAGCGGAGGCTCGCAAGCAGCCGGACTTCATGCCGGTCGACGAGTGGCGCGCGAAGCTTGCGCGCGCGATGCATTGAAGTCCTTCGTCTACACCGGGCTGCCGTCACGGGTGGTGTTCGGCGCCGGCTCGGTGAAGCAGCTCGGCGCGGAGCTCGACCGGCTCGGCGCGAAGCGCGCGCTGCTGCTGTGCACGCCGGGCCGCGCCGAAGCGTGCAGGCCATCGCCAAGGGATTGCCGATCGCCGGCGTGTTCGACCGCGTCGTCATGCACACGCCGCTCGCGCTCGCCAACGAGGCGAGGAAGACCGCCGACGGACCTGAAAGCCGACTGCTGCATCGCCATCGGCGGCGGCTCGACCATCGGCTTCGGCAAGGCGGTCGCGCTCACCTCCGGCCTGCCGGTGATCGCGGTGCCGACGACCTACTCGGGCTCGGAGATGACCACCATCTGGGGCATCTCGGAAGGCGAGACGAAAAGACCGGCCGCGATCCGAAAGTGCTGCCGAAGGCCGTGATCTACGACCCGGAGCTGACGCTCGACCTGCCCGCCGGCGGTGTCCGCGGCGAGCGGCATGAACGCGATCGCGCACTGCGTCGAGGCGCTCTACGCGCACGACGGCAACCCGATCGTCTCGCTGATGGCGGAGGAGGGCATCCGCGCGCTCTCGGCTGCTCTGCCGAAGAATCCTTTCGATGGAAAGACATCGAAGCGCGAGAGCCGACGCGCTGTACGGCTCCTGGCTCGCCGGCAGCACCATCAGCACGACCAGCGTCGCGCTGCATCACAAGCTTTGCCACGTGCTCGGCGGCTTCGGCCTGCCGCACGCCGAGACGCACTCGATCGTCCTGCCGCACGCCATGCAGTACAACCGCGACGCCGCGCCGGAGGCGATGCGGCGCGTCGCGCGCGCCATCGAGGCGGTCGATGCGCCGCGCGGCGTCTACGAGCTGGAGAAGCGCCTCGACCTGCCGATGAAGCTCGCCGACATCGGCATGAAGGACGACGACCTCGAGCGCGCCGCGCGCATCGCCGCCGAGGCGCCGTATCCCAATCCGCGCAAGGTCGAATACGCTCCGGTGCTCGAGCTGCTGCGCAACGCCTACGAAGGACGCCGCCCGTGATCGCCGTGATCTTCGAGTTCACGCCCGAAGAAGGAAAGTTCGACGACTACATGCGGGTGGTCGATACCCTGCGCGGCGACCTGGCCAAGGCCGACGGTTTCATCTCGCTGGAGCGCTTCGAGAGCATCACCAGCAAGGGCAAGTTCCTCTCGCTGCAGTTCTGGAAGGACGAGGAGTCGGTGCGCAAGTGGCGCAACCTCGAGAAGCACCGCGAAGCGCAGAAGCTGGGCCGCGAGAGCATCTTCGCCAGCTACCGCCTGCGCATCGCCTCCGTCGTGCGCGACTACGAGATGGACAAGCGCGCGCAGGTCCCCGAGGACAGCCGCAAGGTGCACGGATAGAGCACACCTTTCTCGTCAAGGAAGGCACCTGGCGCGCGGAGGGGAGTACTGCGACGCCGGCGGCAGCCGCTATTCCGCGGCCGGCGAGACCACCATCCGGCACGAGCCGACGCGAGTGGCTGTTCGAGGCGGTGCTGCGCGCTGCGCGGCGACCCGACCCGCGTGCAGCACAACCGCTACGAGATCGAGCCGCTCACGCCCGGCGCTCGCTCGACCCACTGGAACTCGATCAACCCCGCGATCGGCGCGCTGCGCGGCCGCTTCGTGCTCTCCGGCGACGCGATCCTCTCCAACTACGCGCAGCCCGACCGGCCGCTACCGCGGCTTCGAGTCGATCAAGATGGAAAGCGCCAAGCTCTATTCGGTGCGCGGCGCGATGCTCGACGAGGACAAGCTGATCTCGACCTGGGCGCTGCAGCTGACCGCCTTGTGAGGCGCTAGCGCGTCGCCTGGAGGCGCGCGGCCGTTGAGCGGCTGGGTGGGCCGGGCGTTCATCGGATAGAGCTTGCCGAACGCCGTGATCTCGCTCTCGGCGATCTTCACCGGCGTCTTCAGGACGAACCAGCGCACGCCCTCGCTGCACGGCGGCGTGGTGAGCGACCCCTGGAACGTGTAGTAGCCCTTGTCGCCGGGCAGCAGCGCCGCGGCATCGACGGTGGCGTCGACGGCGGTTTCCTTCTCCTTTTCCTTCGGCAGGTTCTTCCAGATCGTGTCGATCGTCGGGATTGGCGCCGCCCTTGTCGAGCAGCACCGCGACCACCGCGAGCTTGCCGTCGGCGCCCTTGTGCACCAGGTGGGCGACCATGGCGTGCGCCTTGCCGTCGATCTTCTCTTCGCTCGGCTTGTGGAAGTGGAACTGCACGAGCTCGTAGCGCGTCCCGCCGACGTCGATCGAGCTGCCCGGCGCGTAGTTCACCTGGATCGTGTGGCCGTTGTCGATCACCTTGAGCGGCGAGGGCTTGTAGTCGAACTTGATCGCCGGCAGGTCCGCCGCCTTGGCGCCGCGGATGTCGATGGGCGACTGGACCTTGCCGAGCTTGCAGGTGGCGAACGCCTGATCGAGCTCGCCCCACTCCGCGGGCCCGCCATGCTCGCCGTAGGACCAGTGCTGGCCACCTCGGCCTGCGGCTGAAGAGCGAACGTGGCGATGAACAGAGCGAGGATTGCCTTGGACGTTCATTTCAGATCTCCTTCCAGCCTTGCCGAGGGGCTTCGATTCACGGCTTCGCGCCGGGGGCGCTATTGGCCTTGGTCCATCAGGCGTAGATGAGGGCACCAACGACTGACCGCCGTATCCAAGCCAACCCATCCGACACATGGCAAGTAGATGTTCTTGTCGCGTTTTGCAGCCCGTACCAAAACCAAAGGATCGCGGAGAGCAGATACGCACTCCAGGAAACCACGGACACGCCGGCGGCTTGATGATTGACCCAGATGGTAAAGACCTGCGGAACGGTCATGAGCATGGTGAAGATCGACATTCCACCCAGCAGACGACTTAGAAACTCGTCGGAACGGGAGGCAAGGCCAGCGGGGAGTCGTGGGGTCTGGTGCCATTGTGCCTCCTGTCGTACCTCATCTCAACAATTGCCGACCATCCACCTTCCGTGAGATCGCGTCTTGCCTTCATGAAATTCGCTCTTCGCATTGTCGTCGCGTCTGGCCTCATGAACTGATCCGCGATAGTGAAAAGTGTCCGGGCACTGTGAGCGGGACATCCTTACGCGTGGCTATCGATTCCACGGCGTTCACCGTCACGTTCTGAAGGGTTTCACGGATCATTTCGCCCGGGCCGATTTTTCTGACGCCCGGCGCGATCACCTCCGCGTAGTGGAGCTGAACCGGGTCGGCATTATCCAGGCCAGGCGTATTGTCGATCGCATAGCTACCGGCAAATGCGAATTGCGCCTTGCCAACGTTGACGCGCGTCAGTTCGATCAGCTCTTTGGAGAAATAGGAATAGAAGTTCTTGCAAGTTTTTTTCGCCGAAGCGAGTTCGGCCTTCGTGCAAAGTCGTCCGTAGTCAGGGGGCCTCAGGAGGGCGCTTGGCTGTGAAAGCCGCGACAGCCACGTAGTCCCCCGGGGCACATTTAACAAGTAGACCCTTCCGCCCTTTGTGTAGTTCGATTGAAGAACCGCCGTCTGACGTATATCGCGCTCGTTATCGAGCCTCACGAAGTAGACGGTTTGTGTTCCGATGCTGAACCACGTAAGAGGTGCTCGTAACGTAACGTCGATTCCGATGGCAGAACTCTCCGGTTGGTCCCTTGGCGGGGAGATAGTGAAGCGCATCCCGCAAGAACGACTGAACCCATCAAAGGACAGATCGCGATGTGCTCATGTCTTTTCTGTCATCTCGACACGCCTAACGTCCAGCTTCAGGCGCGCACTGCTTGCAGCGCGTCGCCTGCAAGCTGCTGTTAGGGCGCTTTTGAAAGCAGGTTTGTTCGCCTCGCACCAAGCATTCTTGCCAACTTTCAATGCGCTCATGAGTGCGACGGTAACAGCTCCTACGATCACACCCAACGCGAGATTGAAATGCGACCCGATCGCCGTCGCGACGATGGTAACCACACTCTTAATGTTTGCGCCCGCGTCGTTTCTTTCGGTTGAGTACTTCTTGGACGAAGTACAAAGATCAATCGTGAGACCTCAGCTTTCACGTGGGCCCACATGCTCCCGCAGACCTTCGCCAGGCACGCCCGTGTAGAGCATTACATTCCGATTGCCGCTTCTCACCAGTAATTGTGAGGCCAATGTCGTCAAACGCCGCCTCTGTGCTGCCCTCTATGTCTAGTGCCTTCGACAGGATGGCGCGTGTTGATGCGGAGGTACTGCCTCATCGATAAGCGCTTGGAATTCTTGCTTGTCGTACGTCAGCTCAGGCATTCAGGCCCTCAGCTTTGAGTAGCGCTAGGCCGTAGCTGATACACGCAGCGTAGGAAATCGTGCTCTCGGTTCCAAGCGGATGGTTGCCGATTCGAATGCCACCTCCGCTGCCTGTTGGAGCTAAAGCGCCCGAGGATGATTCCGATGATCTGACCTGTGCTCCAGTTCCAGCAAGGGACCACCGCTGTTGCCTTCATGCACCATTGCATCTATCTGGAACTGCCGAGTACCGGCACTGGAGTGGCCTTGGCGCTGATGATGCTCCCCGACACCTTCAACGTATGAAGACCAGAGTGACCAAGGGAATCCCATGTAGCAGACGGACGCTCCGACCTGAACCCCTTCTTGCTCAAAGGTTTGCTCAGGCATCACGAGCGGCGGTGGATTCACGATCTTGAAACCAGCAACATCGTTCTGCGGGTCGTGCTGTGCAGCGGACAGAGCAATTACTTGAACTTGCTGTAGCGTGACTGGAGGTTGAACTGGTCAGAGTGGGGCAGGCGTGACCGCGCTGAGCTTGTCGGTTAGCGAAATCGTGTGCGCGTGTCAAGATGCTAGCCGGCGCTATGGCAGAAAGCCGGTGCCGCGAACTCCACGTCTTTCCTCGGTGGCGAACGATCATCAAACAACCGCCACCATGCCCGTTGAGCGATCTGCCTGTCATGTTCGCTACTCCTAGGGCGCCCTAACGTGTATTGGTTGCCTTCTGCCTAAAAAGATTAGTTGACAAGTCAGACCACGGAAACACTCGTGGCGCAGCACTAGACGCCAGCCTGGTTGCATCCCGGCAGTCCGATGGGGCGCGCGGTTTCGAAGGCGCGAGCGGCGCGAGAGGACCAGCGCGTCGGCGTAGCGAGGGCCGACGATGTGCAGGCCGACCGGCAGGCCCGAGGGCGTGAGGCCGCAGGGAATCGAGGCGGCGGGCTGCTGGGTGAGGTTGAACGGGAAGCTGAACGGGGTCCAGTCGATCCAGCGCTTCACGCCTTCCGGAAATTCCTTGCCCGCGTCGAAGGCGGGGACGGACAGCGTCGGCGTGACGAGCAGGTCGTAGTCGCGGTGGAACTGGTTCATGTGCGCGCCGAGCGCGCCGCGCTTCATCTGCGCGTCGAGCACTTCGTGCGCGGTGATCTTCTCGCCGAGCGCGGCGACTTCGCGCAGGCCGGGGTCAATCAGGTTGTGCTTTTCTTCTGGAAGTCCTTTGAGCAGGAAGCGCAGCGCCGGAGAACCAGTGGCGTGCGGAAGATCGGATCGGGGTTCTCGAAGCCGGGATCTTTCTCTTCGACCTTTGCACCCAGGTCGGAAAAGACCTTGATTGCGTTTCGAACCAGCTTCGCGACGTCGGCGTCGACCTTGGCGTAGCCGAGGTCGGGCGAGAAGGCGATGCGCAGGTCGCGCACGCCCTGCTCGAGGCCGGTGCGCCAGTCGCGCGCCTCGTAGGGCAGGGCGTGCCAGTCGCGCGCGTCGGGCTGGGCGAGGCACGTTCAGCATCAGCGCGCGCGTCGGTGACGCTGTGCGTGATCGGGCCGACGTGCGCCACGGTGCCGAAGGGCGAGAGCCGGCCAGGCCGGCACGCGGCCGAACGACGGCTTGATGCCGAACAGGCCGGTGAAGCTGCACGGGATGCGGATCGAGCCGCCGCCGTCGGTGCCGACCGCGAGCGGGCCCATGCCGGCGGCGACCGCGGCGACGCGCGCCGCCGGAGGAGCCGCCGGGCGTCTTCGCCGGATTCCAGGGATTGCGCGTGATGCCGGTGAGCGGGCTGTCGGTCACGCCCTTCCAGCCGAACTCCGGCGTCGTCGTCTTGCCGAGCAGCACCGCGCCGTGCTCGCGCAGGCGCGCCACCGCCGGCGCGTCGTCGTTCCACGGCCCTTTCGGATCGACGGTCTTCGAGCCGCGCAGCGTCGGCCAGCCCTTGGTGAGCAGCAGGTCCTTGATCGACACCGGCACGCCGTCGAGCAGGCCTCTCGGCTGTCCGGCCATCCAGCGGGCTTCGGATGCTTTCGCGTCGTCGAGCGATTTTTCGGAGACGAGACAAAAGGCGTTGAGCTTCGGGTTCAGCTTCTCGATGCGCGCGAGGACGGCCTTCGTCACCTCGACCGGAGACAGCTCGCGTCTGACGTATTTCTCTAGTAGCTGAACTGCGGTGAGCGAGCAGAGGTCGCTCATTTGCGGTCGGCTTTGGCTTTCGCGAGCGCCTTGTCGCGCCACAGCGGCCAGGCGCGCTTGTAGTCCTGCACCGGCGAGGAGGCTTTCACCTCGGCGGCATCGAAGAAGGTGATCTTCTTCGACATCGCCATCGCCTGCATCTGCATGATGGCGCTCATCTCGAGGTAGATGCTGCGCCCGACCGAGCGCTGCAGGTTCTCGCCGGTGACTGCCGCGCCGTGGCCGCGCATCAGCGCCGCCGGGCTCTTGCCGAGCGTCTTCGCCAGCGCCTTGCCGAGCTTCGGGTCGCTGACCAGCAGGTCCGAGCCTTTCTTCACCTTGCGGATCTCGAAGTTCGGCAGGCCGCTCGCCGATGAACGACGGCCATGTGGAACAGGGCTCGCATCGGCACGCCGGTGACGCTGAACGGGATCACCGACGGCGAATGGTTGTGCACCACCGACATCACGTCCGGACGTGCGCGGTAGATCTCGCCGTGGATGAAGCGCTCGCGCACCGACGTCGATCGGCCCTGCGCGTCGATCGGGTTGCTGTCGAGGTCGTACTCGAGGATGTCCTCGAGCTGCGCCGTCTCCGGCGCGATCGAGCGCGCGAGGAAGTAGCGGTTCGGGATTGTCCGGCGAGCGGATGCTGACGTGCCCGTAGGCGTCGATGACGCCGTGCTCCGCCAGGATGCGATTGGCGGCAACGAGGTCTTCGAGGAATTCCATCAGTCCGGCCTTTATTCCCGCGGCCTTGACGACGCGCGTCCAGCGCGCCAGCTCGAGCTTCACGCGCTCGCCCAGCGCCTGCGGCGCGCCGCCTCCCGGCACGAGGCCCTGTTTCTCCAGCACGTCGCGCACGTCGCCCTCCTTGAGGAAATCGTTCATCTCGCCATTCAGCCGCGCGACGATCGCCGCCGGCGTGCCGGCGGGGCGAAGAGGGCGTACCAGGTCTCGACCTCGAGGTCGGGCAGGCCCTGCTCCTTCAGCGTCGGCACGTCGGGGAAGGCCTCGGCGCGCTTCGCGCTCATCACGCCGAGCATGCGCAGCCGCCCGGCCTGCACGTGCGGCGCGACGGTCTGCAGCGCCGAGACCATCGCCTGCACGTGGCCGCCGACGAGATCCGCGATCGCGCCGCCCGCGCCCTTGTAGGGCACGTGGATGATGTTGATCTGCGTGTCGAGCTTGAGCAGTTCCATCGCCAGGTGCTGCGGCCCGCCGTTGCCGGGCGAGGAGTAGTTGAGCTTGCCCGGCTGCTTCCTGACCAGCTCGATGAACTCGCGCATCGATTTCGCCGGCACCTGCGGATTGACGTAGACGCCGAGCGCCCCGGTGGCGAGCAGCACCACCGGCGCGAAATCCTTGATCGGGTCGAACGGCGCCGGCGATAGCGCCGGGTTGGTGGTGAACGAGGTGGCGGTGAGGAGCAGCGTGTAGCCGTCGGCGGGCGATTTCGCGACCGCGTCCGCGCCGATGTTGCCGGTTGCGCCGGGCTTGTTGTCGACCACCACCGCCGCCTTGGTGCGCGCGGCGAGCTTCGGCCCGAGCACGCGCGCGAGGATGTCGGCGCCGGTGCCGGGCGTGTACGGGCACGACGAGACGGATCGGCCGCGCGGGCCAGGTCTCCTGGGCGGTTGCGGTTCCGGCGAGAAGAACGAGAGAGAGAACCGCAAGGCTGCGCATGACGCGCTGATTATAATCAGCCGTGTTCGACACAGAAGTGCTCATCGTCGGCGCCGGCCCGGTCGGCCTCACGCTCGCCGTCGATCTCGGGCAGCAGCGGCGTGCGCTGCACGCTCGTCGAGCGCAAGGACGCGCCGCAGTTCCTGCCGAAGATGGAGCGCTGCAACGCGCGCACCATGGAGATCTACCGCCGCATGGGCCTCGCGGACAAGGTGCGCGCCGCGGGCCTGCGCGCCGACGTGCCGATGGACGTCTACATCGTCACCGCGCTCAACCAGCCGCCGCTGGTCCGTCACCAATACCCCTCGGTCGCCGAGGCGAAGCGCGCGATCGACGCCTGCCGACGACGGCTCGATGCCGCTCGAGCCCTATCAGCTCATCTCGCAGTACACGCTCGAGCCGCTGCTGAAGACGGAAGCCGAGGCGCTGCCGAGCGTCAGCGTGCGCTACGGCTGCGAGCTGGAGTCGTTCGCGCAGGACGCAGGACGGGCGTCACGTGCAAGAGTCTCCACCGGTGAAATCAGGGCGAAGTACCTCGTGGGCTGCGACGGCGGCGGCAGCGTCGGTGCGCAAGCAGCTCGGCATCGCGATGCAGGGCGAGGCAACCTGAGCGAGCTGCGCCAGGCGCTGTACCGCTGCGACGAGCTGTTCGACCGCATCCCGATCGGCCGGGGCCGGGCACGGCCGGCACTACCACGTCGCCGACGAGCGCTGCGACGCTTCCTCATCATGCAGGACTCGACGCGGCACTGGACGCTGCACGCGGTCGGTCGGACGACGACGCCGAGATGGCGCGCCAGTTCGAGCGCACCGTCGGCGTGCCGGTGAAGTACGAGATGCTGTACGTCGGCAAGTGGCGGCAGAACCTGCTGCTCGCCGACCGCTACGGCGAGCGGGCGCGTGTTCCTCGCCGGCGACGCGGTGCACCTCGTGATTCCGACCGGCGGCCTCGGCATGAACAGCGGCGTCGGCGACGCGATCGACCTCGCCTGGAAGCTCGCCGCGACGCTGCGCGGCTGGGGCGGGCCGAAGCTGCTCGCGTCCTACGAGATCGAGCGCCGGCAGGTCGGCGAGCGCAACGTCGCGCGCCTCGCGCTACGCCTCGCTCGGCCGGCGCAAGTGGCGCGGCCTGTGGCGCGACCTGCCCGAGCTGGCGCGCGTCGCCGAGGTCGAGCAGCGGAAGAGCAACGAGATGATCGGCGCCGAGCTCGGCTACCGCTACGCCGGCTCGCCGCTGATCTGCGAGGAGCCCGGGCGGCCGGAGGACGATTTCCGCGGCTACGTGCCGACCACCTGGCCGGGCGCGCGGCTGCCGCACGTCTGGCTGGAGGGCCATGTCGCGCTGCAGGATCGCGATCGGGCCGGGCTATACCCTGCTGCGCCTGGGACGCAGCCGCGAGGAAGTTACAAATTTTGAAAAGGCTTTCGCGGCGCTCGGGGCGCCCTTCCGCGTCCTCGACGTCCCGGATGCCGCGGCGCGGGATGTCTATGGCTTTGATCTCATTCTCGTGCGGCCCGACCTGCACGTCGTCTGGCGTGGCAACCGCGTCCCCGAGCCGCTCGGCAATATTCACCTGCTCGCGACAGGCCATTTCCCCGGCCAAAGGCATAAATCCGCGCTCAGGGGGATCAACAATGACGAACGTCAGATCGTGGCAGTTCTGGGTCATCGTCGCCGCTTGCACTCGCGACCATGGCTTGCGCCGGGACGGCTGCGAGCGTGCGCGAGGCGCAGCGCGAGGCGAAGCGCGGAAGCGGGCGCGAGCAGAACGGGCAGAGCAGCCGAGCGCAACGAGCAGAAGAAAGCGCAGCGCGAAGGCGACGGCGCTCGGCTTCGCCGCCGGCCCGGTACAGCGGCGCCGGCCGCGGTGTCTCACGCCGATCAGCACCGCTCCGCGACGGCAGCCGCGGCCGCGCGATTCAAGGTCGTGTTCCTGCGCGCCACCAACTTCGGCGGCGCGATCGCCGCTTCGGTGTTCGACGTGACCGAGCGCGGGCGACCCGAAATTCATCGGCATCATCAACCGCGGCAACAAGCTCGCATATCCGCTCAAGCCCGGGCTCTACACCTTCATGGTGGTGAGCGAGATCCGCGGACTTTCATGCAGGCGACCGTGATCGGAGCGGCAAGGACCTACTAGCGCTGGTCACGCCGCGCATGGGCGTGTGGAAGGCGCGTTTCTGCCTTCAAGCCCGTGCGCGACGAACGAGACTCGACGGCAGACCAGTTCGCGGCCTGGACCGCGGCACCAAGCTGGTCGCGAACACGCCGAAGTACGCTCGCCTGGGCAACGGACAACGCCGCCGACATCGCCGACAAGCGCGACCGCTACTTGCCGGAGTGGAGCAGCAAGCCCGCCTCGGACGCGCGCGGCGCAGACGCTCAACGCCGAGGACGGGCGATAATGCGGGGATGGCACCCGAGACACAGGATTTCCTCAAGAACTGCTGGTACGTGGCGGCCTGGGACCACGAGCTGATCGACGGCAAGCTGCTCGCGCGCACCATCCTCGACAAGCCGGTCGGTGCTCTACAAGGGCGAAAGCGGCACGGTCGTCGCGCTCGACAACCGCTGCTGCCACCGCGGCGCGAAGCTCTCCAACGGCCGGCATCGAGGGCGACTGACGTGCGCTGCATGTACCACGGCCTGAAGTTCGACCCGTCGCGGCAAGTGCATCCAGATCCCGGGCCAGGACAACATCCCGCCCAAGCTCGGCGTGCGCAGCTACCCGGTGGTCGAGCGCGACCACCTGGTCTGGATCTGGATGGGCGATCCGGCGCGCGCCGATCCGGCGAAGATCGTCGACTTCCCGTACCTGCGCGACCCGGCCTGGCGCGGCATGCCGGACTACATGCACTACGACGCGAACTACCTGCTGATCGTCGACAACCTGAGCGACTTCGCGCACCTCGCGTTCGTCCACACCAAGACGCTCGGCGGCTCGGAGGAGTACGCCTACAAGATCGAAGCCGACTCGCGATCGAGCGCCTCGACGACGGCTTCCGCGTCGAGCGCTGGCACATGAACGCGCGACGCGCCGCCGTTCCACAAGAAGGTGATCGCGACAAGACAGCCAAGGTCGACCGGCGCAACATCGGCCGCATGCACGTGCCGGGCATCTTCTTCATGGAGACGCTGTTCTCGCCGGCCGGCTCGGGCGCGGAGAAGGGCAACCTCGCAGGCGCGAAGCAGTACCGCAACTGCCAGTTCTTCACGCCCGGAGACGCGGCGCTCGACGCACTTCTTCTGGGACTACCTGCACGACTACGACCTGCGACGACCCGACCATCGCGCAGTCGCTCAACAACAGCATGGTCGAGGGCTTCATCGAGGACAAGTTCATCATCGAGGGCCAGCAGGAAGTGCTCGACGCCGATCCCGGACTTCAAGATGAACGGCATCGTCGCCGACGCGCCGCTCGCGCATTTCCGCCGCACGCTCGGCAAGCTGATCGACGGCCGAGCGGCAGTCCCTGCGATCGGTGGCCGCATGAGAATCTTGCTCGTTACCTTCATTTTCCTGCGCGTGCCGGCTGCTCGACTGACGTGGGACCCGCATGCGCCCAGGCACGACCGACGCGCCGGAAACCGGTGGCGAGGTCGACGGTCAAGTCACGGCCATCGCCTGCTGGTGCAGCCTGCCGGCGGCCGGCGCAGGGCACTGGAGTGGCGCCAGCGCGAGCCGATGACGATGGTGGCGATGGCCGAGGGGCTCCGCGATGAGGGGCTGCGCATGACGCCGATCCGCTCCGGCAAGTCGACGCTGCGCTTCGAGGAGCTGCCGGAGCGCGGCGACAGTGCACGGCGCAGCGCGCCGTCTCCTACGAGGTCACCGTACCGTGAACATCGAGAAGATCACCGTGCGCGTCACCTCCACCGGGCAGACGATGGAGGTCGTGGTGTACAACAAGCGCGCTTCCGGCATCACCGTGGTGCTCGGCGAAGGCGTGCACAACATGAAGTGCGAGCTCGTCGCCGACGCGCAACCAGCTGCGCCTATGCCGGCACCATCGCCGGACGCGAGATCGTCTACGAGCGCAGCCGCGCGCCAGGTCCAGGCGGACATCGACAGGGTCAACCCGGCGCTGAAGAAGTCGCGCTGACCCACTGGCGCGCGGGATGTTCGCGCCTGCACCAGTTCGGAAAGTTTCATGTCGCGCTCGAAGAGCGCCTGCAGCTCGGCTGGCGTGCAGCCGTCGGGCTCGGCGCCGTCGGCGGCGATGCCGCTCGACGATGTCGCGCCGCTGATGGTCCGCTGCACGGCCTGAGTGCACCGTCGTCACGACCGCCGCGGGCGTGCTCGCCGGCGCCAGGCAGGCCGAAGTAGCCGACCATCTCGAATCCCGGCACGCCGGCTTTCCGTCGACCGTCGGATATTCCGGCACGACGCTCGAGCGCTCGCAGCGAGGTCGACGGCGAGCGCCTTCAGTTTCCCGCTCTTCGCGTGGTGGTAGCGACGACACCATGCTTGCAAACATCAGGTCACCTGCCCGGCGAGGACATCGGCGAGCGCCGGACCCGCGCCGCGGTAGACGATGTGCGTCATCTCGATTCCGGCAGCGCGCTTGGCAGCTCACCGGACAGGTGCGCCGTGCTGCCGATTCCGCTCGACGCGATAGTTGAGCTTCCCGGGATGCGCGCGTTCGCGTAGTCGATGCAGCTCGCCGACCGAGCTTTACGGGCAGCGACGGGCGCGCGACGAGCAGGAACGGCGCCGAGGCGATATTCGTGATCGGCGCGAAATCGCGCAGCGGATCGTAGGCTGCCGTTCTTCTCGCAGCACTGCGTTGGACGTGAAGCTGCTCGAGGCGAGGAACAGCGTATAGCCGTCTGCGGGCGCTCTTCGCCGCGATGACGGCGCCGATGGTGCCGGCCGCGCCTGGAGCGGTTGTCGACCACGACCGGCTGGCCGAGCTCCCTCGCTCAATCGCGGGCATCGAGCGTGCGCGCCATGATGTCGGTGGCGCCGCCCGGCGCGAGGCCGACGATCAGCCGCACAGGTTTTGACGAGGATAGGGCTATGCGAAGCGCTCAGCGGTGAAAGAACGAGCGAAACAAGGGCGGCGATCGAGTGCGAGACGCGCGAAACACGCCCGATGTATACCTCACTAGAATGCGGCCATGGCGCGAAACGGCTACAGGATTTTCGATTCCGACACCCATGTCGGTCCCTACATGGATGTGCTGGAGCGCTATCTCTCCGAGCGCGAAGAAAGCGAACAGCTCGCCGGCTGGGAGCAATTCAGGTCGAAGAGCAAGGGCCAGCCGGCGTCTATACGAAGGCCAGCGGCGCTATCTGCGCAAGCTCGGCACCGCCGAGGCCGACACCGACAAGGGCGGCTACATGGCCGGGCTTCACCGGCGCGAAGCGCGTGCGCGAGCCTTCCGGCGCAGGCGATCACGATCCGGCCGAGCGCATCGAGGACATCGATTACGAGGGCGTCGACGTCAATCTGACGCTGCCCTCGGGCTGGTTCGGCACCTGGACCGCGGGCGACGACGTCGCGCTCGAAATGGCGATGTACCGCGCCTATCACCGCTGGATGGACGGATTACTGCGGCGCGTATCCCGACCGGCTCGGCGGCGTGATCCTCGCCGGCGCGCGCGATGTCGCAGGCAGCGCTCGCGGAGATCGAGCGCTGGGGCAAGTCGCGCTGGGCCTGGGGCGTGATGGTCTACGCGCCGTACGGCGTGCCGCTCGACCATCCCGACCTCGAGCCGATCTGGGCCGCGGCGCAGGAGCTCGACCTCGCGGTCGTGCTGCACACGTTTACCGTGATGCCGCCGTACGCGCCGGGCGGCGCTGGACACCTGGGACAACCTCTGGCTGCAGCGCTCGGCGGCGCATCCCGTGGTGCGGCATGCGCAACATGGCGGCGCTGATCGGCAGCGGCGTGATGGACCGCTATCCGAGCCTGCGCATCGGCGACGCTCGAAGCCGGGCACGGCTGGCTGCCGTTCTGGATGCAGCGGCTCGACGAGCACGCCGAGACGATCAGCGCGGCGCTGCCCGCGCTGAAGGCGACGCCGAGCGAGTACGTCACGAGCGGGCGCTACTTCCAGAGCATCGAGATCCCCGAGGGCGCGCAGCTCACCAATGCGGTGATCGATCTCGTCGGCGACGACGTGCTGATGTACGCCTCCGACTATCCGCACGGCGAAAGCCACTTTCCGAGATCGGTGGAGATGGTGCTCGCGCTGGGACATGCCGGAGCCGCGCAAGCGCAAGCTGTTCTGGGACAACGCGGTGCGGCTCTACGCGCGCTGTGGCCTCCAGTAGCAACCCAGTCGGCTCGCCTGCGCGCGCTTCTCGCGCGCAAGGGCCGCGTGCTCACGGTGCTGCATCCGCCGACCGCCGCCCTGGCGCGCATCATGGAGCAGTGCCGGGCTGCGGAGGCGGGACTTCGTCGGTACCTCGGCGGTCGTCGGCGGATTATACCGGGCTCGCCGGATGTCGGCACGGGCGACGATGGGCGAGTGCGTGCAGATCGGCAAATGGATCGCGGGCGCGGTCGAGTTCCCGGTGATCCTCGACGGCGACACCGGCCACGGCGGCACGACGATGGCGGTGCGCCGCGCTGGTGCGCGAATCAGCATCGAGGCGGGGTTGGCCGGGTTGCGCATCGACGACCAGCCGATCGAGGCAAGCGCCGCACGCAGTCGGCCGGCGTCCAGGTGGTTGCCGCTCGAGCACGCCATGGCGCGCTATCGAGCCGCGGTCGACATGCGCAACGAGCTCGACCCGTCGATTCGTCGATCATGGCGCAGTGCTATGCGCGCGACGCCGTGAACGGCGGGCTGGAGTCGTGCCTGGAGCGGCCTGCGCGCGTACGAGCGCGGACGCCGGCGTCGACTGGGTGCAGCTCGAGTCGCCGCACGCCGAGGAGAAGAGATCCGCCGCGCGCGGGCGGTCAAGGGCACGCTCTCCTTCATGCGCTGGCAAAGCTGCCGCGCTACCTCTCGCTCGAGGAGCACCTCGCGCTCGGCGTCAACGCTCGCCTGGTATCCCGGCTTCACCACACCGTGTGATCTGGGGCGGCGCTGTACGATTTGCGTGCCGCGAGTCTCAGTCGCGCGGTATCGTCGCCTGGGAGAGTTCCAGGCTGCCCACACGAAGAATCCCTATCCGATCCCCGACGTTCGCCGGCCTCGGGCGAGGGCGGCGAGAAGCAGCAGGAGCTGGAAAAGCGCTACTTCGCGGAATGATCAGCGCTCTCGTATTCGCTGCTTCTGGCGGGAGCGACAGACGCTGACGACCTGTCGGCGTGGGACCGGGCCTCACGATCCGGCGACGCGCACGCGCTTCATCCCGGTCGAGCTCTGGACCGGCGTGCCCTGGGACGGCGCGCGCGAAATCCGCATGGCGCCGGCGGCGTGCAGTTCGGCGCGCGCGAGACAAGAGCGATCGTGGCCCGATCGACTGGAACGGGATGCAGGTCTACGAGCGCATCAACGAGGGGAAGCAGACAGCTCGTTCGCGCTGCGCGACGACAAGACCGGGCTCGGGCGCGTGGTTCGATTCACGCTACTCCCAGCGCGGCTGCCGCGACGCAAGCGAAGTTTCCGCTCGGCACGTCTGGAAACAGGGAGAGGTGCGCGAGTATCGGGTTCCTGCACAAGCGGCGCGCGGCCGCTCAAGGTCACGATCGAGGAGTCGATTTCGTCTACGACGGTGTGCCGCACTCGCTCCGCTTTCACTGGCTCTTAGCGAAGGCCGCGGCCGCGGCACCGACATGCGCTACGTCCACAGCCCTGAGGGACTGGTCGACACGCAGGGCAGCAGGCAACGAAGATCATCATCGCCATCGAGGAGCATTTCATCACGCCGATGTACCGCGAGAAGGTCTCGGCGAACGAGTTCCGCAACTTCTACCTCTCCACTCGCAGCGCGCGAGATGGGGCACGACATCATCGAGGAGAACCTCGACCTCGGCGCGAGCCGCATCGCGCACATGGACGCGGCCGGAGTCGACGTGCAGGTGCTGTCGTTCGGCTCGCCCGGACCGCAGGCGTTTCGCTGCCGATGTTGCGATTCCCATGGCGCGCGACGCCAACGATCGGCTTGCACGAACGCGACGAAGACGTACCCGAGCGCTTCTGCGGGTTCGCCGCGCTTACCGACGCGCCGATCCCGACAAGGCCGCGCAGAGCTCGAGCGCTGCGTCACCAAGCTGGGCTTCAAGGGCGCGATGATCCATAGCCATCAGCAGGGCGAGTTTCTCGATTCACCCAAGTACCGAGTCATGTGGAAGAAGGCCGAAGCCCTTGGCGTACCGGTCTACCTCCATCCGGCGCTGCCGCACCCGCTGGCGGTGAAGGCGTATTTCGAGGGCTACGAGGAGCTGGCGCGCGCGCCGTGGGGCTTCGCGGTCGACACGAGCTGCCATTTCCTGCGGCTGGTGTTCTCGGGGCTGTTCGACGACTGCCCGAAGCTGAAGATCATCCTCGGCCATCTCGGCGAGGGCATCCCGTTCGCCATGCACCGGCTCGACACGCACGCGCGCGCGCGCGCCGAGCGGCGAGGACTTGAAGAAGGCGCCGATCGACTACTTCCGAAATAACTTGGTGGTAACGACCAGCGGCAACTGGTACGAGCCGCGCTTTCGTCTGCACGCTGCTCGCGCTGGGCATCGACAACATGCTGTTCGCGATCGACTGGCCGTACGAGTCGAACAAGGTCGGCATGGAGTTCTTCAACAAGCTGTCGCTCAACGACGCCGACAAGCACAAGCTCGCGCACGGCAACGCCGAGAAGCTGCTGAAGCTCTAGGCGCCGAGCTGGCGCGCGAGGTCGAGGAAGTCCGAGGCGGTGTGGTCGAACTTCGCGCCCGCCGGCGGCGGCACGAGCGGCTTCGGGCCCGTGCTCGAGCGGCCGCGGCACGTAGGCGGTCTTGAGGCCGGCGCGCTGCGCGCCGAGAAGGTCGTCGGATGCGCCGCCACCAGCATCGTTTCGTCGTTGCCGGCGCCGAGCAGGCGCGCGGCCATCTGGTAGACCTCGGGATCGGGCTTGTACTTGTGGATCAGCTCGCCCGACAGCACGCAGTCCCACGGCAGGCCGGCGTTCTTCGCCATGTCGACGAGGAGCGAGACGTTGCCGTTCGAGAGCGTCGCGACGACGATAGCGCGTCTTCAGGCGGTTGAGTCCCGGCACCGAATCCGGCCAGGGCATGAGCCGATGCCACGCGAGATTGAGGTGTGTGATTTCCGCTTCACTCAGCCCCTGAATTGAGAATTTCTCGAGAATTTCATTCAGGATCGACCGGTGCAGCGTGTCGATGTTCGCCCATTCGCCCTTCGCGGTGCGGTTCATCGCCGGGCGGTAGCCGGCGCGCCAGGCGTCGGCGAACGCCGCCCAGTCGACCTTCAGGTTCTTCGCGCCCGGCCGAGCAGCTCGCCTTCGCGGATGATCGACGAGCGCCAGTCGACGACCGTGCCGAAGACGTCGAAGACCAGCGCGCGGATCGTCATCCCTTCACGCTCGGCGTCCAGGGCTTGTCCGCCCAGGCGACGCCGACGCGCGCGACCTGCGCGTCGATGAGGTAGGGCTTGCCGTCGGCGGTCGCCTTGCGCGCGCGGCCGAGCGCGGCGCGCAGCTCCTCGGGCGAGCGCGCCACCTCCGCCGTCGACGCCGAAGCCCTTGGCGATGCAGCGCCATGTTCATGTCGGGGCTGCCGAGGTAGTCGTGCACGAACTGGCCGGCTTTGCACCATCCGGCCGCCCGGCACCTTCTCGATCACGCGGCTGTGCGGGCCGCCGTAGGCGTGGTTGTTGTAGACCACGGTGATCACCGGCAGCTCGAGGCGCGCCATGTTCCACAGCGCGGTCGGGCCGAAGATGAACGGAGCCGTCGCCGACCAGGCAGATCACCTGCCGGTTCGGGTCGCGCGAGCTTCACGCCCGCCGCGGTGCCGACGCCCGAGCCGAGGTGCGCGCCGTAGTAGAAGAACAGCTCGCGGCCGCCGTTCGGGATCGAAGTCGAAGCCGTGCAGCACCACCGAGCCCGCCTCGTGGACGATGATCGCGTCCTTGTCGGCGAAGCTGCGCGACTTCGCACGTGACGCGGTCGGCGAGCATCGGGCTGCGGTCCCAGTCCGGATTCTTCGACCACGAGGGCGCGCAGCGTCGTCGCGCGCTCGCTGAAGCGCCTTACTTCCTGCGCGCGCTCCTGGAATTTCTTCTTCAGCGCCGGGGTCATCAGGCTGCTCGACCGCCGCGGTGAGGTCGTCGAGGCCGTACGCGACGTCGGCGACCAGCGGCACCTCGGTCGGCATCACGTTGCCCATGCTCGCGCTGTCGATGCGCATGTCGATGAACTTCGCGCTCGCGGCCGACGATCGGGCTGCGGGCTGTTGTGCTGCAGCTTGTTGCCGACGTTGATGACCACGTCCGGATTCTTCGGATAGTCGAGCGAGGCGAGGCGCGCCGCGGGCGGGCTACCGACCCACAAGCGGATGCGTCTCCGGGAAGTTCGCGTAGATCTGGCGCGCCTGCGTCGACCGGCATGCCGAGCAGCTCGGCGAGCTTCACCGCCTTCGCGGTCGCCTTCGCCGTGGTGATCTCGTCGCCGGCGATGCATCAGCGGCATCTTCGCCTCGACGAGCAGCTTCGCGGCGCGCTCGACCTCGGCCGGGTTGGGGCGCACGCGCATGCGCGGGTCGACCTTGTCCTGCGGCGATGACCTCGGTCGTGACGCTGCTGGTCGTTGTAGGTCGGAGTGCCAGGAGATGTAGGATGGGCCGTACGGCGGCGTCCACGCCGCCTTGAAGCCGCGGCGCACGGTCTCCGGGATCATGTCGGCCGCGCGCGCGAGCCAGGAATACTTGGTGATCGGCTGGACGATCTGCTCCTGGTTCGCGACCTCCTCGAAGCCGTCGCGCCCGGCGCGCCCGGTCTGGTCGGTGCGGTAGCTGTAGAAGACGAGCGGCGTCTGCTCCTTGTAGGCGTTGAACATCTGCCCCATGGCGTTCACCAGGCCGACCACCGCCGCCTGCATCACGATGGTCGGGCTCGCCCGAGGCCTTGACGTAGCCCGCGGCCATCGCCGCGCCCGGTCCCTCGTGCGGCGTGAGGATGTACTTGAGCTGCGGCCGGTCGACGAGCGCCTCGTAGAATTGCGCGTCCTCGCTCGCCGAGTTGCCGAACACGTATTTCACGCCGGAGGCGATGCAGCTGCTCGGCGAAGCACTGCGCCGCCCGTGCCTTCGACGATCTTGATCGCCTTCGATGCGCGCCTGCGCGTGCGCGACCGGCACCAGCGATTCGAGGATCGCCTTCGCGGCGCCGAGCGAGACGCCGGCGGTCGTCATTCCCTTCAGGAATCGTGCGCCGCGAGATCGATTGCGCGACAGGTAGCGCGCGACGAGCTCTCTCATTTGGACTTACCTGCCGTGGTACGCGGCGGCGAGGTAGTCCGCCATGGCCGTGATCTCGTCCTCGGTCCAGAGCGCGCCGCGCCCGACCATGCGGAAGAGCGCGCTTTCCCAGCGCGCGCCGGTCCTGGCGCTGGTCCATGCCACATGCCGGGCGCGTGGCACTGGAAGCACTTGTCGAGGAGGACCTCCTTGCCCGGCGCGTCAGGGAAGCCCACGGCGGCCGGCGGCTTGCCGCGCTGCGCCAGCGCGGGCGCCGATGCGCTAAGCAGCGCGATCAGAATCAACGAGCGGAACATAGTCGTATTCACCGATGCCCTGGAGCACTAGAAAGTTGACCGAAGTGTTGCCGCCGTTGGTGACGAGGTGCGGGCGGCCGGCTTTCGCCTTGAAGGTCTCGCCGGGCGCGAGGCGGATCTCTTCCTTGGGGTTCTGCAGGAAGATGCGCAGGTATCCCTTCAGGACGTAGAAGGTGTCGCTGACGTTGTTGTGGTAGTGCCAGGGGCACTTTCTGCGTCGTCGAGAGCTGCAACTCCTGGATGCGGAAGCCCGGCCGCTCGAGCGTGGCGCGCGCGGTGCTCGACTTCGTAGAGATGGCTTGCGTCCTTGATCGCTTCCATGGAACCTCCGGATTGCTACTGTGCCATCACCAGGTCGGCGAGGCGATCCGGATTCGCAAGCAGCGCGTCGCTGTCGCCTTGGTGGACGATTTTGCCGCGGCGCATCACGAGCGCGGTGCGGGTGACCTGCAGCGCGAGCTTGGCGTGCTGCTCGACCAGCACGACCGCGAGCGAATCCTCGGAAATGAGGCGCTTGAGCGCCTGCAGCAGGCTCTCGACGATGATCGGCGCCAGGCCCTCGAGCGGCTCGTCCATGCAGGCAGCAGCGTCGGGTTGCCCATCAGCGCGCGGCCGATCGCGAGCATCTGCTGCTCGCCGCCGGAGATCTGGTTGCCGCGGTGGTGCGGCCGCTCGGCGAGGCGCGGGAAGAGGTCGTAGACGCGCTCGAGCGTTCCAGCGCCCGGGACGCGCGGCGACCGTGAGGTTCTCCTCGACGCTGAGCGACGGGAAGATCAGCGCGGTCCTGCGGCACGTAGCCGATGCCGGCGCGCGCGCGCTCGTAGACCGGCATCTTGTTCGATTCGGTCTTCGCTGAAACTCGATGCTCCCGGAGTGGAAGGTCGTGTGCCCCATGATGGTGGCGAGCAGCGTGGTCTTGCCGACGCCGTTGCGGCCGAGCACCGCGAGCGAGCCGCGCTCGGGCAGCGTGAACGCCGACGTCCTCGAGGACGACGGTCTCGCCGTAGCCGGCGCGCACGCCGGAGAGCTGCAGCGCGTCAGCCATGCGTCGCTCTCGCCGAGGTAGACCTCGCGCACGCGCTTGTCGCGCGCGATCTCGCTCGGCGTGCCCTCGACCAGCACCTCGCCCTGCACCAGCACCGTGATGCGCTGCGCGAAGCGGAACACGAGATCCATGTCGTGCTCGATGATCAGGATCGCGATCTCGGCGGGCAGCTTCTCGAGCATGCTGCAGGATGCGTTGCCGACTCGTGCGAGGGCACGCCCGCCGCCGGCTCGTCGAGCAGCAGCACCTTGGGCTTGAGGCCGAGCGCGATCGCGATCTCGACCAGGCGCTGCTTGCCGTAGGGCAGGTCCTGCGCCGCGCTGCGCGGCGTCGTCGGCGAGGCCGAGCGTCGCCGAGCAGGTTCATGGCTTTCTGTCGACGATGTCCTTGCAGGACGAAGCCGGGCGCCACATGCGCTGCGCTATCGCCGCGTGCGCTCCGCGACCGCCAGCGCGACGTTGTCGAGCACCGGCAGGCTGCCGGAACAGCGTCGTTGATCTGGAAGGTGCGGCCGAGGCCGCGCTTCACGCGCGCCGCCTGGCTCGGCTCGCGTGACTGTCCTCGCCGCTGAGCAAGATCCGTCCCGATGTCGGCGCGAGCGCGCCGGTCAGCATGTTGACGAAGGTGGTCTTGCCGGCGCCGTTCGGGCCGATGAGCGCGTGGCGCGCCCCGGCCTCGAGGCGGAAGTCGATGTTGTCGGCGACGGTCAGCGCGCCGAAGCTCTTGCAGAGCTTCTCGGTTTCGAGTGCGGAGCCATTTGTTCCGCAGTTGATCGACGCATGCCGAGGACGCCGCCGCGCGCGAACAGCACGACCACGATCAGCAGCACGCCGATGCCGAAGTACCAGTACTCGGGATACTGCTTGGCGAGGTAGTCCTGCGCGATGAGGTAGACCGACCGGGCCGACGAAGGCGCCGTAGAGGCGGCCGACGCCGCCCAGGATCAGCATCACCAGGAGCTCGCCCGAGGGCTCGAGGCCGAGCACGTTCAGGCCGACGAACTGGTTCGCCTGGGTGAGCAGCGCGCCGGCGACGCCCGCCATGGTGCGCCGAGACGGTGTAGACCAGCACCAGGCGCCAGTACACCGGCGCGCCGATGGCGTGCATGCGCGTCGCTGTTCTCGCGGATGCCGGTGAGCATCGCGCCGAAGGGCGAGTAGATGATCCGCCGCACCACCCACCAGCCGACGAACAGCGCCACCAGGCAGTAGAGGAAGGCGGTCTTGCCGAAGAGGTCGAAGCGGAACAGGCCGAGGATCGGCGCGACCTGCACGCCCGACAGGCCGTCGGCGCCGCCGGTGATGCTGGTCGCCTTGTTCGCGATCTCGAGCAGGATCGCGGTGATCGCGAGCGTGAGCATGAGCAGCGTCAGCGCGCGCGTGCGCAGGATCACCGCGCCGGTGACGAGGCCGAGTGCGGCCGGCATCGCCGCCGCGGCGGCGAGCCGCGAGGAACGGGTCGTTGATGCCGAGCTTGGCGCTGAGGATGCCGGCGGTGTAGGCGCCCGAGGCCGAAGAAGGCGCTGTGGCCGAGCGTGACGATGCCGGCGTAGCCGAGGATCAGGTCGAGCGACAGCGCGAACAGGATGAAGATCAGGATGCGCGCGCCGAGCGGCAGGTACTCCGGCAGCAGGAAGAAAACCGCGACCGCCGACGACCCAGGGCAGCCACTCGGTCCAGCGGATCGCGTCGGTGTTCGGCGCTATAGCGCGCTCATGCGCGCACGTCCGAACAGTCCCGTCGGGCGCCACAGCAGGATGCGCGATGGTCGCGGCGTAGACGAGGAACGCGCCGAACTCGCGGCATCCAGTACTTGCACGCGGTGTCGGCGATGCCGATCAGCAGCGCGGCGACGAACGGGCCGCGCAGGCTGCCGAGGCCGCCGACCGCGACCACGATCAGGAAGTAGACCAGGTGCTCGAACGGGTAGGCTCGGCTGCACCGCGCATGATGTCGGCGCCGAGCGCGCCGCCGAGGCCGGCGAGGCCGCTGCCGAGCGCGAAGGTGAGCGTGAACAGGCGCCGGGTGTTGATGCCCACCGACTGCGCCATGCGCGCGGTTGTCGACCGCGGCGCGCACCATCGCGCCCCAGCGCGTGCGCTCGACGCCGAACCACAGCGACGACAATCATGACCGCGCTGAAGACGATGAGGAACACGCGGTAGGTCGGGAAGTCGCGCCCGAGCAGGTGCAGCTGGCCCTGCAGGTACTCGGGCAGGAACATCGGCGCGGCGAGCGTTGCCGTAGATGAGGCGCGCCACCGCCACCGACGACGAAGATCAGGCCGATGGTGAACAGCACCTGCGCCAGCTCGCCCGCGCGTACGAGCCGCGAATAGAGCAGGCGCTCGAGCACGACGCTGCAAGAGCGGCGACGGAGAGGACGGCGAGCGACGAGCGCCAGCGGGAAGGGCAGCGCCGAAGCGCGCGTCATCGCGGTCGAGCAGCAGGTAGCCGCCCGCCATGGCGAACACGCCGTGCGCGAGGTTGATGAAGCCCATCAGGCCCATCGTCACCGACAGGCCGACCGAGATCACGTACAGGATCATGCCGTAAGCGACGCCGTGGAAGGCGACGCTTACGACCGACGAGGAGAAGCTCCCCAGTGGACTGGCTCTGAAGCTGACGCTACTTCTTCTGGAATTCTTTCCAGGGATCCTTCACCGCCGTGCCGAGCGTCTCGATCTCGACGTTGGCGAGCTGGCCGCCGACCTTGCGCACCTCGCGCAGGTACTCGTTCTGGACGATGTCGCGCGTCTCGGGGTCGATCGAGATCGGGCCGCGCGGGCTGTTCGGGTTCTTCCAGCTCTTGAAGATCTCCATCGTCTTGTCGGGATCGAGCTTGCCCTTCTGCTGCTTGATCGCCTCGACGATGATCGCCGCGCCGTCGTAGGCGCCCACGGCGACGAAGTTCGGCGTCTCGTTCTGCGCCGTACTCCTTCTTCCAGGCCGTCGACGAACGCCTTGTTCGCCGGGCCGGTCGGCCGCCGGCGGAGTAGTGGTGCACGGTCAGCACGCCGAGCGCGACGTCGCCCATGTTGGGCAGCTCCTCGTCGGTGGTGATGTCGCCCGGGCCGATCAGCTTGATGCCGGCCTTGTCGAGGCCGAGGTCGGAGAAGTTCTTCATCACCGCGGTCGCGGTCTTGCCGGCCGGGATGAACACGATCAGCGCGTCGGGCTTGGCGTCCTTGACGCGCTGCATGTACGGCCGCCCAGTCCGGGTTCTGCAGCGGCACGCGCACCTTGCCGAGCGATCTTGCCGCCGCCTTCGCTCGAAGCGCCTTGCTGAACGCCTCCTCGCAGTCGTGGCCGGGGCCGAAGTCGCTCACCAGCGATGTAGGCGGTCTTGTACTTCTTCGCCGCCCACTGGCCGAGCGGGTAGCTCGACTGCCACAGCGTGAACGAGGTGCGCACGATGTACGGCGAGCGCGTGGTGATCACCGCGGTGCCGGCGTTCATGATGACGAACGGCACCTTGGCCTCGGTCGCGATCGGCGCCATCGCCATCGCGTTGGGCGTGAAGATCACGCCGGCGAGGAGGTCGACCTTGTCGCGCACGACCAGCTCCTGCGCGAGCTGGCGTCGCCTTGTCCGGGTTGGGGCCGGTGTCGTCGCGCGTGATGCAGCTCGACCTTGACGCCGCCGAGCTCCTTCTCGTGCTGCTTGAGGTAGAGGCGCACCGCGCGCTCCATGTACGGCCCGAGGTTGCCGTTCAGGCCGGAGTAGCTGGTGATGAAGCCGATCTTGACGGTCTGTGCGCCGACGCAGTCGAAGCTGCGCAGAGCGCAGCCAGGCCGACGATGCGGCAGTTTTGAAAAGTCTCATTGTCCCTCCTCCTAAGGTGGTCGCGATTCTAACTGATGACCCAGACGCCGCCGAGGCTCGGCGGCAGCTTGACTGACGCGCCGCTTTCTCCCGCGCTTGCCGGTGGAGAGCGCATATGCCCGCGAGCGCCGGCGCGGGCGGCGCCTCGCCCAGCAGGCGCACCAGGGCGGCGCGCGGTGCCGATGACCACCTTGCCTCGCGCGAGTGGCAGTTCGACGAAGCTCGCCGTCGCGACGCGGCAGCAGCGCCGGTGAAGCGCGCCCAGCGCGCCGCGACCTCGGCGGGATCGTCGGCGACGACGAACGCGGCATCGAGGCGCAGGCCGCGGTTCACCCAGCTCTTCGCGCCACATCTCGGCCTCGCGTGAGGTGCTCGCAGTACTGGATGCGGCCTTCCGGCATCTTCGCCGGCGGCACGTAGACGACGTTGAAGCGCACCGGCGTGCCGTCCTGCAGGTTGCGCGCCAGGTTGACGAGCGGCTCGGGCTCGAAGCCGTGCGCGGCGAGCCGCGCGTGCTCCGCCGCCGGCTCGGGCGTGCCGAAGCAGCACAGATGCACGCCGACGTAAGCGCTTCATGCGCGCTCGCGCACGCGCTGCGCGTTCGGCGTGTCCAGCGTCGGCGCGAGGATCTCGACATAGCCTGCCTCGAGCATCAGGCAGCGGTTCGAGGTGCCGGCCGGCCCGTGCTGCGTGCGGTGCGCCGATTCCGGCGTCGACGACGAAGCCGAGCTTCTCCAGCGTCGCTCGCCGCGGCGTCGAGGTCGGGCACGAAGTGCGCGACGTGATCGAGGCAGAGATCGCCCGGGGAGGTCTTTGGTCCATCGGCGGGCAGTTTAAGATAACCGGCGTGAACAAGCCGGTCGAAGTCGCAACGCTCACGGGCGCCGAAGCGGTCGTCGAGATGCTCAAGGCTGCACGGCGTCGAGATCATCTTCGGCCTGTGCGGCGACACCAGCCTGCCGCTCTACGACGCCTTGCGCGTCTGCTCACGGCATGAAGCACATCCTCACGCGCGACGAGCGCCACGCCGCCTACATGGCCGACGGCTACGCGCGCGTCAGCGGCAAGGTCGGCGTGTGCGAAGGCCCGTCGGGCGGCGGCGCGACCTACATCCTGCCCGGCCTGGTCGAGGCCAACGAGTCGTCGATTCCGATTCTCGCGATCAACACCGACATCTCGGTCTCGCTCGCAGGAACGCTTCACGCTGACCGAGCTCGACCAGCGAGCGCTGATGAAACCGCTGACCAAATGGAACGCGGTGCTCGACCGCTCCGCCGACATCCCAAGGCTTTCCGCGACGCGTTCGAGGCGATGACCACCGGCCGCGCCGGGTCGCGCGCACATCGCGCTGCCGTTCGACGTGCAGAACGGGCCGGTGGAGCGGAGCGACGTGTGGGGCGATCCGACCTACGGACGGTTTCCCTCCCGACGAGTCGCGCCCGATCCCGATATTCGTGGAGCTCGCCGCGAAGCTGCTGCGGAAAGCGAAGAACCCGCTCTTCATTTGCGGCGGCGGCGTCGTCCTCTCGGGCGCCGAGCAGGAATTGCAGGCGCTGGCGGAAAAGCTCGACGCGCCGGTGGCGACGACGGTCAGCGGCAAGGGCTCGATCGACGAGCGCTGCGCGCATTCGGTCGGCGTGGTCGGCTCGAACGGCGGCACGCCCGAGACGCGCGCCGTCGTCGACGCGGCCGACGTGATCGTCTTCGTCGGCTGCCGCGCCGGCTCGGTGACCACCGAGCGCTGGCGCCATCCCGCCGCCGGCGAGCGCGCGGATCATCCATATCGACGTCGATCCGGCGGTGCCCGGCAGCGAACTACAAGGTCGACGTGCCGCTCGTCGGCGATGCGCGGCTTTGCCTGGCCGCGCTGAATGAAGCGGTCACGCAGCGCGAAGGCGACCTGTCATTCGTCGACGAGAAGAAGCGCGAGAAGTTCGACGCGTTCGACGCGCTGGCGAGCTCCGACGAAACGCCGATCAAGCCCGGAGCGCGTCGTCGCCGAACTGCAGAAGGTGCTCGACACGGACGCGATCGTGGTCGCCGATCCGGGCACGCCGTGCCCGTATTTCTCCGGCCTACTACCTGGTGCGCGGCACCGGGCGGCGCTACTTCTCCAACCGCGCGCACGGCGCGCTCGGCTACTGCGCTCGCGGCGTCGGTCGGCGCGCACTTCGGCCGGCCCGCGGTGAAGACGGTGGCGGTGATGGGCGACGGCAGCTTCGGCATGTGCGTCGGCGAGCTCGAGACGCTCGTGCGCCTCAAGCTGCCGATCACGCTGCGTGGTGATCTCGAACGCGACCTACGGCTGGATCAAGGCCGGGCAGAAGGCGGGCTACGGCGAGCGCTACTTCTCGGTCGATTTCAGCGAGACCGACCATGCGAAGGTTGCCGAGGCTTTCGGCGTCAAGGGCGTGGCGGGTTACCGAGCCGGACAACTTGAATGCCGTCTTGAAGAAGCGCTGTTGCGCACGGCGGACCCACTCTCGTGGACATCGTCTGCCAGCCGCTGCACGAGGCGAGGGCGCCGGTTTCGGAGTGGGTGGCATGAGCAAGGACAAGCGCTCGCACCACGACATGGGCGGCCAGCCGGCCGGCAAGGTCGAGCCGACCGAGCACGACTACGCCGAGTGGGAGCGCCGCGTCGACGCCATGGCGGTGCTGCTCTGGGGCCAGAAGGGCGGCCGCCGGCTGATGACGGTCGACGAGCACCGCAAGAACATCGAGGCGCTGGCGCCCGAGGACTACGACAAGCTCAGCTACTACGAGAAGTGGGTCGCCTCGACCGCGGAGACGCTGGTCGAGCGCGGCGTGGTCAGCGCCGAGGATCTGGGCGAGTACCGGCCGCTGCAGGCGATGGAAGGCGCGGCTGCGCGAGGTGCTGATCGGCAAGGGCATCCTCACGCAGGCAGGCGATCGACGCCGAGGTCGAGAACATGCGCAGCCGCAAGCCCGAGCGCGGCGCCAAGGTCGTGGCGCGCGCCTGGACGGACGGAACGATTTCAGAAAAAGCTTCTGGAAAACGGCACGCAGGCGTGCGAATCGCTCGGCCTCGACCTTCCCGGTCTCAAGCTGGTCGTGGTCGAGAACACGCCCGAGGTCCACAACGTCATCGTCTGCACGCTCTGCTCGTGCTACCCGCGCATGCTGCTCGGCATCCCGCCCGACTGGTACAAGTCGTTCGCCTATCGCTCGCGGATGGTCAAGGAGCCGCGAAAGGTTCTGTCCGAATTCAATCTCGCCATTCCCGGAGAATGTGGCTATCCGGGTCCACGACTCCACCGCCGACATGCGCTACATGGTGCTGCCGATGCGTCCCGCCGGCACCGAAGGCTGGGACGAGGCGCGGCTTGCCGGCATCGTCACGCGCAATTGCATGGTCGGGGTCGACGTCCCTAAGGTCGCCTGAAGCAGATATCGCCCCACCGCGGTCATTCCGCTCGGCGACGTCGCGGCCTACGTCGAGTTCTCCCGCGTGCTCGACCTCGAGGTGAACGCCTTCGTGCAGCGCCTCGCCGCGGCGGTGCACGCGCGCGGCGAGCCCTGGATCCGCGACGTGGTGCCGGCGCTCGGCGGCCTGGCGCTGCATTTCGATCCCGAGTTCGAGGGCGTGATCTCGGACGTCGCCGCCGAGCTCGTCGAACGCTGCCTGAAGGACGGGCTGCCCGACGCCGACGAACGTCGGCCGCGAAGTCGAAGTCCCGGTCTGCTACGACAGGCGTCTTTGCGCCCGACCTCGAGGAGGTGGCGGCGAAGATCGCGCTTTCTCCCGAGGAGGTCGCGGCGCGCCACGCCGCCGGCGAGTATCGCGTGCTGATGATCGGCTTCGCGCCCGGCCACGCCGTACATGAGCGGCCTCGACGCGAAGCTCGCCGTGCCGCGGCGCGCCACGCCGCGCGCGGTGGTGCCGGCGGGCTCGGTGGCGATCGCCAACGAGCAGACGGTGGTCTATCCGTACGCCATCGCCGGCGGCTGGAACATCATCGGCCGCACGCCGCTCGCCGTGTTCGACGCGCGCCGCGAGCAGCCGAGCCTGCTTCGCCGCGGGCGATCGCGTGCGCTTCCGCGCCGTCTCGGGCGCCGAGTTCGAAGGGTTCGGCAAGTGACGCATGCGCGTCCTGCGCCCGGGCATGCTCACGACGGTGCAGGACCGCGGCCGGCACGGCTACCAGCACCTCGGCCTGTGTCCCGGCGGCGCGATGGACCCGGTGGCGCTCGCGCTCGCCAACGCGCTGGTCGGCAACGACGCCGACGAGGCGGCGCTCGAGATCACGGTGCTCGGCCCCGACCTCGAGTTCGAGCAGGACACGCTGGTGGCGCTGTGCGGCGCCGAGTTCGAGGCGAGCCTGCCGCTCAACCGGCCGGTGCTGCGTCGAGGCGGGCAAGCACGTCCACATCGGCCGCGCGCGCGCGGCGCGCGCGCCTACCTCGCGATCGCCGGCGGGCTTCGCGCTCGAGCCGGTGCTCGGCAGCCGCAGCACCTACCTGCCCGGGCAGCTTCGGCGGCTACGAGGGCGCGACGCTGCGCCGCGGCGACGCGCTGCCGCTGCTGGAGAACGTCGAGGCGCTGTCGAAGGAGCGCTTCGCCGCGGCTCAAGGAGCCGCAACGGCCGCAGCGTGCGCTGGTCGGCGCCGCCGCTCACGCTGCCCGATCGCGAGCCGATCCTGCTGCACGTCATCGAGGGCGCAGCACTACGCGACGCTTCGACGCGCGCGGCGCAGCGCGCTTTCTTCGACACGATCTGGAGCATCACCGCCGACTCGAACCGCATGGGCTTTCGCCTCGGCGGCGCCGCCGCTGCGCGCGCGGCGGCAGCGGAGCGATGAGATACTATCCGGGCCGACCTGCCTCGGCACGGTGCAGGTGCCGGCGAACGGGCAGCCGATCGCGCTGATGGCCGATCACCAGACCACCGGCGGCTACCCGAGGATCGCCGAGATCGCCTGGCGCCGACGTGCCGCGGCTCGCGCAGCTCGCGCCCGGCGGCAAGCTGCATTTCGCGCGCTGCAGCCTCGAGATCGCGGCGCGAGCTGCGCAGGCGATGCGCGCAGCGGCTCGAGTCGGCGCTGCGCTGCATCGCCTGGGAATACGGCAGCGATGAAGAAGATCGACCTCAACTGCGACATGGGCGAGAGCTACGGCGCCTGGAAGATGGGCGACGACGCCGGCGTCATGCCGCTCATCACCTCGGCGAACATCGCCTGCGGCTTCCACGGCGGCGACCCGGCGACCATCCGCAAGACGGTGCGCCTCGCGGTCGACAACGGCGTGGCGATCGGCGCGCATCCGTCGCTGCCCGACATCCAGGGCTTCGGCCGGCGCGTGATGAAGATCTCGCCGCAGGACATGTACGACCTGGTGGTCTACCAGGCCGGCGCGGTGGAAGCGTTCGCGCCGCGCCGCGGGCGCGCGGCTGCACCACGTGAAATGCCACGGCGCGCTCTACAACATGGCGGCGGTCGACGAAGGCCTCGTCGGAAGCGATGGCGCGCGCGGCGAAGGATCTCGGCGGCGTGATGCTTTATGCGCTTTCGAAGTCAAACATGATGAAAATCGCGAAAAGCCAGGGCGTCCGCGTCGCTGGCGAGAGTCTTCGCCGACCGCGGCTACTCCGACGACGGCACGCTCGCGCCGCGCGACAAGCCCGGCGGCATGATCGAGGACGCGCAGAAGTCGGTCGAAGCAGGCGCTGGCGATGGTCGAGGAGCGGCTTCGTGACCAGCCTTTCGGGCAAGCGCGTCGCCGGTCGCCGCCGACACGCTCTGCCTGCACGGCGACCAGCCCGGCGCAGTCGTCCTTTGCCAAGGCGCTGAGAAAAGCTTTCGCGGAGAAGGGCATCACCGTTGACGCGCCCTGAGCTGTTCACGCCGATCGATCTCGGCGGCATCACGCTGCCCAACCGCATCGTCATCTCGCCCATGTGCCAGTACTCGGCCGACGACGGCTCGCATGAGCGACTGGCACCTGGTGCACCTGGGACATCTCGCCTACTCGGGCGCCGGCCTGATGATCGTCGAGGCGACCAGCGTGACGCGCGAGGGCCGCATCACGCACGGCTGCACCGGTCTCTACAGCGACGAGCAACGAAGCTGCGATTGCCCGGGTCATTCAGCTTTGCCGACAGACCAGAAGAGACCCGATCGGCATCCAGATCGGCCACGCCGGGCGCAAGGCGTCGTCCCAGGTGCCGTGGGAAGGACGGGAGTGCGCTCGGGCCGGACCAGAATCCCGTGGCAGACGGTGGGACCTTCGCCGATTCCCTTCGGCGACGGATGGCATGTCCCTCACGAGCTGACCGTCGGCGAGATCAAGGGCGTGGTGGATGCCTTCGTCGCTTCGCGCGGAGAGGGCGAAGCGGATCGGATTCGACCTCGTCGAGCTGCACTCGGCGCACGGCTACCTGTTGCACCAGTTCCAGTCGCCTCTCTCGAACCAGCGCAAGGACGCCTACGGCTCGAACCGGTTGAAGTTCCCGCTTGAAGTCGCGCAGGCGCTGCGCGAGCGTGTGGCCGAAGGACAAGGCGCTCGGCGCACGCATCAGCGGCAATGACTGGATGCCGGGCGGCCTGGGGCCCGAGGACGCGGTGACGTACGCGCGAGAGCTCGAGCGCCTCGGCTTCGACTACGTCTGCGTCTCGAGCGGCGCGATGGTGCCGCAGGCGCGCATTCCGGTGACGCCGGGCTATCAGGTTCCGTTCGGAGAAAAGGTCAAGAAAGCGGTCAGGCTGAAGGTCCAGACCGTGGGGATGATCGCCGACCCCGACCAGGCCGAAGAAATCCTCGCCGAAGGCAAGGCCGACATGGTGGTGATGGCGCGGGCGTTCCTCGATAACCCGCGCTGGGTGTGGCACGCGGCGGAGCGGTTCGGCGTGGAGCTGCCCTATCCGCCGCAATACCAGCGCAGCCGCCACGACCTCTGGCCGGGAGCCGCTCTGGCGCGGGCCGTCAGCCAGCCGTCGTCATGACCACGGGCGCGTGATCGCTGGTGCCGATCTGCGCCAGCACGCCGCAGCTCGCGGCGCGCGTGCGGCGATCGGCGGCGAGGCGAGGATGTAGTCGATGCGCCAGCCGATGTTGCGCTGGCGCATGTTGCGCCACGGCGGCCACCAGCGTGAAGAGCCTCGGCGTTGTCGGGATCCGTGGCGCGGCCGACGTCGACCAGATGCTCGCCGAGCAGCTTCTCGAAGCAGCGCGCGCTCCTCGGGGCGCTGGCCGATGACGCCGGGCTTGCGCTCGCGCGGATGCACGTCCATGTCGGTGCGCGCGACGTTGATGTCGCCGCAGAGCACGAGCTCGCGTCCCGTCGTCGTGCAACCTCGCGCGCCCATCGCGCCAGCGCAGTTCAGGAAGTCGAGCTTCGCCGTGGTAGTCCTTGCCGCCGTTGGGCACGTAGACCGAGGCGAAGACGACGTTGCCGACCTGCGCCGTGCACGATGCGCGACTCCATGTCGAAGGCCGGGATGGCGTGAACACGGACCTCGGTCGGAGAGGTTCTTGCTGGACGTGGAGCGAAACCCCGGAATACGCGCGCAGGCCGTGCCAGAAGACGTGGTAGTCGGCGAGCTGGCACTCGCTCGGGATCTGCGCGGGCTCGGCCTTCAGCTCCTGCAGGCAGAGAACGTCGGGCCGCTCGCTGCGCCACCCACTCGCAGAGCTGCGCCGCGCGGGCGCGGATGCCGTTGACGTTCCAGGTGGCGACCTTCAGCAACGGCTTCAGGAGCCCTTGACCACCTTGATCTGGTTGTCGACGGCGCTCACGCCCTCGACCTTCTTGGCAACGCCGGCCGCGCGGCTGCGCTCGGCGTCGGTGGCGGCGGTGCCCCAGAGCGTGACCTTGCCGTCGGCAGCGGTGACGTCGATGCCTGCCGCCTGGATCTTGGCCTCGCCCTCGAGCGCGCGCTTCACGCGCGCCGCGAGCTCCTTGTTCGGATCGGGCTTCGGCGGCTCGGGCTTCACTTCGGGCTTCGGCGCGACCGGCGCGAGGCGTGGCGCGGCTGCCTGCGGCGGGGGCGGCGGCGCGGCGGGCTTGGGCGCGGGCTTCGGCGCCTCGTCGCATGCGGCGAGGCCCAGCGCGATCAGGACGACAAGGTTCCGGTTCATCGTCTTTCTCCTCAGTGCATGGCGAACAGCTCGGCGATCGCGCGCGCGTCGAAACGGTACTCGTGGTTGCACATCTCGTTGCGGATCACGACCGCGCCTTGCTCCGCGAGTATAGCCTCGACCTCCGTGCGGCCGAGGCCGCGCAGCATGTCCTTCACCTTCTGCTCGTCGTACGGGCAGTGGTACTGCACCGCGTAGAGGCGGAACACGCGCATCAGCTCTTCCGGAAACACGCGCGTCAGCAGGTCGTAGGGCTGCGCGTCGCGCGTCTCGTCGAGCGTCAGGGTGGTGGCGAGATGCTTGACGCGGTTCCAGCCGTCGGGGTCGCGGCTGTCGGCGCCGGGCAGCTTCTCGAGCAGCAGGCCGCACAGCGCGCCGCCGTCGGCGTAGAGCCGCAGGAACGCCTGCACCTGCTCCGACTGCGCGAGGTAGTGCTCGAAGATCTGCTCCAGCGTCTCGCCCTCGAGCGGCACCAGGCTCTGGTAGACGCTGCCGCTCTTCGCATCCTCGTGGGTCACGGCAAGGCGGCCATCGCCCAGAAGTTGCCTTTCATTCACATTCAGCTTTATTTCCTTCTTGTAGGACGCCATGCCCCGGATCTTCAGGTCGGCGGTGCAGTCGGCGACCAGCAGCTTCGACCGGGCCCGAGCCTTGCACCTGCATGGTGACCCGGCCCGCGCCCTTCTGGTTTGCGCCGAGCAGCACGTTGAGGGCGGTGGTGTGGCCGAGGAGGGCGGTGACGTCGTCGGGGTAGCCCCTGCCATCCAGCATGCGCTGCCAGGCGCCGGTCAGGCAGACCAGCCGCCCGCGGATGTCGAGGTCCTCGAAGAGGAAGCGCTGAACGTAGTCCGTTTGCATGGTCAAAGTATATCAGCAGGTAGATGTACATGCGGCGATGTGGCAGCCCTGGTGATAAATGCAATGACTGCATGACCCAGTGTTGCAGAGCGCTCGCGCTATCGGCGGGCACGACCAGTACCTGTTCCGTGAAGGCACGCACGCCGCCTCTACGAGAGCTGGGCGCGCATCTTCGCGGACGGCGCGACGCGCTTCGCGCGTCTGGGCGCCGAACGCGCGCCTCGGTCGCCGTGGTCGGCGACTTCAACGGCTGGGATCCGCGCGCCATCCGATGCAGCGGCTCGGACGCCGGGCATCTGGGACGGCGCGCGTCGCCAGGCGCGCGCCGGGCAGCGTGTACAAGTATCACGTCGTCTCCCGCGACGCCGGCTACCGGCGTCGACAAGGGCCGATCCGTTCGCGTTTCGCTGCCGAGATGCCGCCGCGAGACCGGCTCGGTGGTCTGGGACCTCGACTACGAGTGGAACGACGCCGAGTGGATGCGCGACGCGCAAGTCGCGCAACGCGCTCGACGCGCCCTGGTCGGTCTACGAGGTGCACCTCGGCTCGTGGCGGCGCGGCCCGGACGACCGACAAGGTTCTCGGCTACCGCGAGCTGGCGCACCAGCTCGCCGAGTACGCGCAGCGCGATGGGCTTCACGCACGTCGAGCTGATGCCGGTCATGGAGCACCCGTTCTACGGCTCGTGGGGCTACCAGACCACCGGCTACTTCGCGCCGACCGCGCGCTACGGCACGCCGCAGGACTTCATGTACCTGGTCGACACGCTGCACCAGGCGCGGCATCGGCGTGATCCTCGACTGGGTGCCGTCGCACTTTCCCGAGCGACGAGCACGGCCTCGGCTACTTCGACGGCACGCACCTCTACGAGCACGCCGATCCGCGCCAGGGCTTCCATCCCGGACTGGAAGAGCTGCATCTTCAACTACGGCCGCAACGAGGTGCGCAGCTTCCTCGCTCTCGAGCGCGCTGTTCTGGCTCGACGAGTACCACGCCGACGGGCTGCGCGTGGACGCGGTCGCCTCGATGCTCTACCTCGACTACTCGCGCAAGGCCGGCGAGTGGATCCCCAACCGCGCACGGCGGCCGCGAGAACCTCGAGGCGATCGACGTTCCTGCGCGCGCTCAACGAGGCGGTCTACCGCGACTATCCCGGACGTGCAGACGATCGCCGAGGAATCGACCGCGTGGCCGATGGTGTCGCGCCCGACCTACGTCGGCGGCCTCGGCTTCGGCATGAAGTGGAACATGGGCTGGATGCACGACACGCTCGACTACTTCGCGCAGCGACCCGATGCACCGCAAGCTACCACCACGACGAGCTCACCTTCAGCGCTGCGTCTACGCGTTCAACGAGAACTTCGTGCTGCCGCTCTCGCACGACGAGGTCGTGCACGGCAAGGGCTCGCTGATCGGCAAGATGCCGGGCGACGACTGGCAGCAGTTCGCCAACCTGCGCGCTGCTCTTCGGCTGCATGTGGGCGCACCCGGGCAAGAAGCTGCTGTTCATGGGCGGCGAGTTCGGCCAGCGGCGCGAGTGGACGCACGAGGCGAGCCTCGAGTGGCACGTGCTCAGCGAGCACCCCGCAGCCACGCGGCGTGCAGCGTGGGTGTGCGGACCTGAACAGGCTCTACGGGCCGAAAAAGCGCTCTGCACGGAAATGACTTTCGTCCGTGCGAGGCTTCCGACTGGGTCGACGCGGCGACTGGGAGCAGAGCGTGGTCTCAGTTCCTGCGCAAGGCCGATGACGCGCTCGCCGTCGCCGTGGTCTGCAACTTCACGCCGGTGCCGCGCCAGCAACTACCGCATCGGCGTGCCGCCGCGGCGGCACGCTGGCGCGAACTCCTCAACAGCGACGCGCCGATCTACGGCGGCAGCGGCAGCGGCGGCTTCGGCGGCGCGAGGCGAGCGCCGATGCCTGCACGGCTCACGGCCACTCGCTCTCGATCACCCGTTCCCCCACTTGGAGCGCTCTTCCTCAAGCCTGCATAGCTCGGCGGCAAAGCAAAGCGCGCCGCCGCGCGGGTCGTGATCGAGTCGCGTGCGCCCCCAGGTCGATAGCGGCCGCTATCCGGTCGAAGCGCGTGGTCGGCGAGCGAAGTGCGTGGTCGAGGACCGACGTCTTTACCGACGGGCATGACGTGGTCGTCGCTGAACTGCTCGTGGAAGCAGATACCAGCGCAGAAGGACTGGCAGAAGTCATCCCCATGAATTTCCTTGGCAACGACCACTGGCGCGCGTCGTTTCCGCGTCGAGAAGCTCGGCCGCTATCGAGTACACCGTGTGCGGCTGGACCGATCCGTATCTCACCTGGCAGCGCGACCTGGAGAAGCGCAAGGCGCGGCCGGGACAGGACCTCGACGGTCGACCTGCAGATCGGCGCGGAGCTCGAGGCCAAGCAAGCAGCCGCCAGCGGTCACGCACTACGAGCAGACGTCCTCGAAGTCGTGGTCGATCCGGCCGCGCGCGCGCTTCTCGAGCTGGTACGAGCTGTTCCCGCGCTCGGCGTGCGGCGACGGCATGCACGGCATCTTCGCGACATGTCGCGCGCCGCCGAAGTCGCACGGCGATGGGCTTCGACGTGCTCTACCTGCCGCCGATCCATCCGATCGGCACGCACGCGCGCGCAAGGGCAGCAACAACGCGCTGCAGGCGCGAGCCGGGCGACGTCGGCAGCCCGTGGGCGATCGGCGCCGCCGAGGGCGGCCACAACGCGCATCCACCCGCAGCTCGGCACGCTCGACGACTTCCGCTGCTCTCGTCGCGAAGCGCGAAGCTCGGGCATCGCAGGTCGCCCTCGACATCGCCTTCCAGTGCTCGCCCGACCACCCGTGGGTCGACGAGCACCCGGAGTGGTTCCGCGCACCGGCCCGACGGCACGATGCAGTACGCCGAGAACCCGCCGAAGAAGTACCAGGACATCTATCCCGTTCGACTTCGAGACGCGAGCGACTGGCGAGGCGCTGTGGGACGAGCTCGAGAGCGTCGTTCGAGCTCTGGATCGAGCAGCGGCGTCACGATCTTCCGCGTCGACAACCCGCACACCAAGCCGTTCGCGTTCTGGGAATGGGTGCATCGCCGAGATCGAAGCGCGCGCATCCGGACGTCGATCTTCCTCGCCGAGGCGTTCACCCGGCCGCGCGTGATGCACCAGCTCGCCAAGCTCGGCTTCACGCAGTCGTACACCTACTTCACCTGGCGCAACACCAAGCAGGAGCTGACCGAGTATTTCACCGAGCTGACCGTCGGATCCGGGCGCGCGAATACTTCCGGCCCAACGTCTGGCCGAACACGCCGGACATCCTGCACGACGACGCTGCAGCACGGCGGGCGCGCCGGCGTTCATGTCGCGCGCTGGTGCTGGCCGCGACGCTGTCGGCGAACTACGGCATCTACGGCCCGGCCTACGAGCTGCATGGAGCACGAGCCGCGCGAGCCCGGGCAGCGAGGAGTACCTGAATTCCGAGAAGTACGAGATCAAGGCGCTGGGATCTCGATCGTGCCGATTCAGCCTGCGCGGCTTCATCGCGCGATCGAACGCAATACAGAACGCGAGAACGCCGCGCTGCAGTCGGACTGGAGCCTGCAGCTTCCGTCGACGTCGACAACGACGTCAGCTGATCGCCGTATTCGAAGCAGGAAGGCGACAACCTGCATCCTCGTCGTCGTCAACCTCGATCCGCGCCACGCGCAGTCGGGCTGGGTGGAGCTCGACTGCCGGCGGCCGAGGCGCGTGCCTACGAGGTCGCAGGACCTGCTCGGCGGCGGGCGCTACTACCTGTGGCACGGCGCGCAGCAACTTCGTGAGCTCAACCGCGCACGCCGCTCTCCGGCGCACGCTGTTCCGTGTGCACCGGCGAACCGATACACCGTGAAGAACGCGCAAGCATGCAGACAGCCCGGCGCCGACGAGCGCAGCCGTCGACGACGCGGCGCTCTGGTACAAGGACGCGGTCATCTACCAGCTGCACGTCAAGGCGTTCTTCGACTCGCAACGGCGACGGCATCGGCGACTTCCGCGGGCCTGACCGCGAAGCTCGACTACATCCAGGACCTGGGCGTCAACACGATCTGGCTGCTGCCGTTCTACCCGTCGCCGCTGCGCGGACGACGGCTACGACATCGCCGACTACCACGACGTGCATCCCGCACTACGGCACGCTGCGACGGACTTCCGGCACTTCGTGCGCGAGGCGCACCGGCGCGGCCTGAAGCGTGATCACCGAGCTGGTCATCAACCACACCTCCGACCAGCACCCGTGGTTCCAGGCGGCGCGGCGCGCGCCGCCGGGCTCGCCGAAGCGCGACTACTACGTCTGGAGCGACACCGACCAGAAGTACACGGGCACGCGCATCATCTTCACCGACACCGAGACGTCGAACTGGACCTGGGACCCGGTCGCGAAGCGCCTACTACTGGCACCGCTTCTTCAGCCACCAGCCCGACCTCAACTTCGACAACCCGCACGGTGCTGCGAGGCGGTCTTCACGCGTCATGCGCTTCTGGCTCGACATGGGCGTCGACGGCTTCCGGCTCGACGCGATCCCGTACCTGTGCGAGCGCGAGGGCACCAGCAACGAGAACCTGCCCGAGACGCACGCGGTGCTGAAGCAGATCCGCGCGCGCGCTCGACGCGCACTACCCGAACCGGCTGCTGCTCGCCGAGGCCAACCAGTGGCCCGAGGACGTGCGCGCAGTACTTCGGCGACGGCGACGAGTGCCACATGGCGTACCACTTCCCGCTGATGCCGCGCATGTACATGGCGATCGCGCAGGAGGACCGCCACCCGATCGTCGAGATCATGCAGCAGACGCCGGAGATCCCCGACAACTGCCAGTGGGCGATCTTCCTGCGCAACCACGACGAGCTGACGCTCGAGATGGTGACCGAGCCGCGAGCGCGACTACATGTACCAGCATGTACGCGGCCGACCCGCGCGCGCGCATCAACCTCGGCATCCGCCGGCGCCTCGCGCCGCTGATGGAGAACGACCCGCGACCGCATCAAGCTGATGAACAGCCTGCTGCTGTCGATGCCGGGCTCGCCGATCATCTACTACGGCGACGAGATCGGCATGGGCGACAACATCTACCTCGGCGACCGCAACGGCGTGCGCACGCCGATGCAGTGGAGCCCCGACCGCAACGCCGGCTTCTCGCGCGCCGACCCGCAGCGCCTCTACCTGCCGCCCGATCATGGATGCGATCTACGGCTACGAGGCGGTCAACGTCGAGC